>Ga0207862_1000431_pt1 | contig 12705 bp, 8 predicted proteins | sample LuqExpMetageno81_FD_187838 | JGI IMG/M metagenome (GOLD analysis project Ga0207862, IMG submission 187838) | Tropical forest soil microbial communities from Luquillo Experimental Forest, Puerto Rico - Sample 81 (SPAdes) | ecosystem: Environmental > Terrestrial > Soil > Tropical forest ... | reverse complement strand
GATCAATTGAAGCACATCGTCGAGCCCACGCTGAAGGAGTTCGAGAGCCCGGGCAAGCTGGATACGAGCGGCGAGCACGACAACACGGTAGTGCCCGGATTGCAGCACAAGTATCGGCAGACTGGGCTACTACTCGTCACCGATAAGTGCGCATCGTACTGCCGTTACTGCTTCCGCAAGCGACTGGTGGGCAACGACTCCGAAGAGATCGCGCCCGACTATGCCACAGTTGCGAATTACATGCGCCATCACCCGGAGATGAACAACGTGCTGCTGTCCGGCGGCGATGTATTCACACTAAACACCCACAAACTGCACCGCATCATGGACCACCTGCTGACCGTTCCGAACCTTACCTCTATTCGCTTTGGTACCAAGATGGTGGCGTTCTTTCCGCCGCGCTTTGCAGACCCAGAGCTGCCTGGATTGTTTGGAAGGATTATGGCTGCCGGTAAGACACCGGTCATCGTGGGGCACTTCGACCACATCGGCGAGATTTCGCAGGAGGCCATCAAGAACATAGAGAGGTTGCGGGAAGTCGGCGTGCAGTTCCTGAACCAGTCGGTACTGTTATCCAAGGTCAACGACGATCCCCAAGTGCTCGCAGACACGTTTGCAAAGTGCCACTCAATTGGAGTTCGTCCCTACTATCTCTTCCAAGGGCGTCCGGTGAAGGCGGCATCGCACTTCCAGGTGCCGTTGCGCCGGGGAGTGGAGATTGTTCGCGGCATCAACCAGCGGCTGAGCGGGATTCAGAAGACGTTCAAGTACATCATGTCGCACTACACAGGCAAGATCGAGATCCTCGACCTAGGCGACGACAATCGCCTTTACATGCGGTACCACCAGTGCAAGGACACCGCGAAGATCGGCAAGATGTTCTCTCGGCCCTACGTCGAAGGCGCGTGCTGGCTCGACGATCTGCCGGAGAATTAAATGGGCCTCCTCACGAACACGACTCACACAGGGAGCACGGTCAGGTCGCACGAGCGACGTACCGCGTCGCCCACGGGCGGCGCAGCAGCCACAGCTTTTCCCCTCGCGACGGATGCTGCGCTGTCTACCCTCCGAGCAGGAGGCAACGCCGTCGATGCCGCAGTGGCGGCGGCCTGGACGCTTTCCGTGTGTGAGCCGAGCGCATCGGGTCTCGGAGGGCAGTCAACGCTGTTGATTCACCGCTCCGATGGAGCCACACTCGTTATCGACGGACACTCGTACGCACCCGCCGGAGTCTCGATCGATACCGTTGACGAACGTCAGCAGAGAGTCGGGCATCGTTCCTGCACGGTGCCATCCACTCCAGCTACCCTCGACTACGCGCAGCGGAAATATGGGGTGTTGCCACATGCCGCCGTCTTCAAGCCAGCAGTTCAGGTGGCGGAGGAAGGTTACGCGATCACGCCATTGCAGCACCGTCAGGCGCGATGGTTTGGACGCCAGATGCAAGTGTCACCAGGGATCGCGAAGCTGTTCCTGGTCAACGGTGCACCTCCGCCCGTTGGACATCTTCTCCGGCAACCCGAGCTGGCTCGTACTCTGCAGCGGCTCGCGACGGAAGGGAAAGAGGACTTTTACCGTGGGGAGATTGCGCAGCAGATCGTGGACGACATGCAGCGCAATGGCGGGCGACTGAATGGGGACGATCTCGCCAGTTGTGCCCTTCCCGTCGAACGCGAGGCGCTGGAGACGTCGTATCGTGGAATGCGGGTCCTGAGTGCTCCTTCGCCCGGAGGGGGCCGCAATCTCTTGTTCGCTCTGAAGCTGCTGGAACAATTGCTGCCGGGCGGAATCGATGCTGCGGACGAGGATATCTGGCATGAAGCGATTGCACTGGCAAGTTATTGCACCTTCCGTCATCGCGACCGGCAAGCCACGCGAGCGAACGGTTGTAGCGACGAGACAGCCGAGGAACTCCCTCGCGAAGCCGAGATCCAGCGACTGGTCGAACAGTTACGCAGACACAAGGCCTTGCAGCAGATCAACGACGACGAGGGGCCCGGCGACACAACCCACCTTACGGTCGCCGACGCCGAAGGAAATGTCGTTGCGCTGACCCAATCGATCCAGTCGGTATTCGGAGCCAAGGTCGCTCATCCAAAATTGGGATTCGTTTACAACAATTATTTATGGACGTGCCCGCGCTACTCCCATCCGAATCAGTTGGCGCCGGGAGCCGTGCCTCGTTCCAACGCAGCACCCACCATCATCACGGAGCAACGGGAAGGACGAAGCAGCCCGGTGATGGCGGTGGGGGCAGCCGGAAGCCGACGAATCACTTCGGCTCTACTCCAGACCATCAGCCAGGTCATTGACCGCGGACGGGCGATCGACGAAGCCATCGCAGCTCCGCGGCTTCACGGACTGGTTAGCGGAAAGGTGTGGATCGAAGAGGACATTGCAACCCGGGACATGCTGGCCCGATTGCAACGACGTTTCTCCGAGATACAAATTAAGCCGCGCGGCAGTTTTGGTATGGGATGCGTGCAGGGGCTGCAGTGGCTTCCTGACGGGATGATCGTGGCCGCAGCCGATCCACGGCGTGACGGTACTGGTGCGACCCTGAATTCCCGCTGTGAAATGGAGATTGCTTGAATGCCGGTCGTTAACCTTGACCCGAACAATACGGAAGCGCGAAATCGTGCCGGTCAAAATTGGCTGTTCGCCGTCCTTTTACTGCTGCCCATGCTGGTAATGGTCGGCAAATATCCTTCGTTCCCCACTTCTGCGGCTTTTACCTCCTGGTTCTCGCTTGCCGACCTGCCGAAGCACGTGCAGACGCACGCAGAGTACATGTTGTTCGTGCCGCTGAGTGCGGTGATCGTGGCATTCTTTCGCCTGACGCTCGGCATTCCGGTGCTGAGTTTGTTTCGTCCGATACTGACAGCAATTGCCTTCCGCATGATGGGCGTTCCCACCGGCCTGCTATTTCTGGCGCTGGTTTTGGGCACGATTGTGGCGATGCGCCCGCTGCTGAAAGGACGACATTACTATGCTCGTGTTCCCGTCCTCCTCAGCATCGTGGCCAGTTTCATGGTGGTGCCTCTCATGCTGGTTCGCTATTCACACGGCTTGTGGTTGCAGCACCTGGCTTACTTCCCGCTCATCTCACTCGCCCTGATCTGCGAAGCATTTACCAAGACGCTGGACGAGAAAGGCCTGGCAGAAGCTGCCTGGCCGACCCTCAACACCGTCATCGTAGGCATGGTTATCAATTGGATCGCCGCCTTTCACGGAACACTGCATCTGCTCTTGCGCTTCCCTGAATTGTTGTTCCTGCAGATCGGCGTTGTCTTTCTGATCGAGAAATACCTGCACCTCGAACTATTGGATTGCAGGAACCCATTGCTGATCAAACGCGCGGAATTCATCGACGAGTCGCGCCAGCTCGCTGCCGCAAGTCTCAGTCTTGTCGGCCAGACAATCCCCAACCCTGAGAGAGGAGAACAGGTCGCATGAAAATTGCAGTCGTACACAATCGTGACAATTCGGGCGTTCTTAACCGATTCGGTCAGGTATGCCCTGAAAAATATGGCGAAAAGACCATCAACGCGGTGGTTGGAGCGCTACAGCGCGCCGGCCACGATGTTCTCCTTTGTGAGGGAGACACGACCTTGTTTGAGGTTCTGGATGAGTTCATGCCAACCGGCCCCGAGTGTGAGCCGACCGGCATGGTGTTCAACATGGCCTATGGCATCCAGGGCAATTGCCGTTATACACATGTGCCAGCCATGTTGGAGATGGCAGGCGTGCCCTACACCGGTTCCGACCCGCTGGGCCATGCCCTGGCGCTGGACAAGGTGATCACCAAGGACCTGCTGCGACAGGCGGGGATCCCAACGCCGAATTATTGCGTGATGAAAAATGGGGATGACTCTGCCACCGGGACGCGCTTCCCTGTGATCGTGAAGCCTCGTCACGAATCGACCAGCTTCGGCCTGCGCCTGGTGACTGAGCCTGAAGGTCTGCGCGATGCCGTCAACGCCATCGTCCAGCAGTACCAGCAGGACGCATTGGTAGAAGAGTACATTGAGGGCCGCGAAGTTTGCGTCGGCCTGCTGGGAAATGGTGATGACATCGAGGTACTTCCATTGGTCGAACAGGACTTCGGCGACCGTTCTGTGCGATTGATGACGTGGGAGGACAAGTTGCACAAAGGCACGTTCGAGCCGCAGAAGATCTGTCCCGCAAACGTAAGCTGGGAGTTAGAAGCGCGACTGCGAGAGATCTCGCTGGCAACCTTCCGCGCGTGTCACTGCCGTGACTACGCGCGCGTCGATATCCGAATCGACCAGGAAGGCAATCCTTACGTTCTGGAAATCAACTCGATGGCATCGTTGGGGCCGACCGGATCGTACGTATTGGCGGCGCAGGCTGCCGGCTACAACATAGACAGGCTGATTACCCATATACTGGACGTCGCATCTTCCCGATATCTGCCGATTCGCCCATCCATTCTAGAAGCACTGAATGAGTACCTTTCAATCGAGTCTGGCCGATCGGTTCAATGACGGGTGGGAGACGGTTCTCGAGGATGAGAGCAGTCGTGATTAGCAAGCGCTGTGCCGCCAGCGATCAGCGCAGGCCTACGCCAGGAGTCTCCAGACCCGGACGGGGCTCCTCGACTGGCACTGCAACCATGGGCATCGACAGTGTGATGACGGCACCACCTCGGGGCTGGTTGGACAACCGCACGCCTCCACCGTGCGCCGTTACCACAGCTTGGACGAATGCGAGCCCCAGACCATGTCCACTCGAGTGTTCGCCCTTCACGAAGCGCTCAAAAGCGCGGCTGAGAAGTTCCGGCGGGAAGCCCGGGCCATTATCCTGAACCACGATTTCCGCGTGCTGGCCTCTGGCTTGTAGCAAGATGTTGATCTCGCATCCGGCAGGAAGATGAGCCACTTCGTTGTCCAGCAAGTTTACGATCAGCCGATTCATCAGCGACGGATCAGCGTCGACTACGATCGGTCGCAACTGAGTAGTGACCCTATGTCCTCGCTCGTCCATCGCCGGCTGATAGAGATCCACGAGCGGTTGAATTAACCCGGCAAGTTCGATGGGTTCCTTTTGAAGCGGCAGCGCTCCCCCATCAGCTTCGGCAAGATCGAGTGTGGTGTTCAACATATCCGAGAGACGATCGAGGCCTTCGATCGCTTCGGCGACCCGTTCCTGCAACTGTGCCCGGTCAGTCTGTGCGAGTGCAACTTCGAGCGCTCCGCGGATGGAAGTGACCGGGCTCTTCAAATCGTGCGCGACTGAATCGGTGAGAACTCGCAGCTGATGCACGGAAGATTGAATGCGGTCGAGCATCTTATTAAATGTCTTCGACAGGCGGGAGATTTCGTCGGGATGAGGGCCCTCAGGCAACCGGCTGCTCAGGTCTTCGCTGCCGATTCGCGAAACGGTGTCGCTGATGCGCTCGACCCGGCTCAGCGTTCCATAGGCGGCTAACCAGGTAATCAGGAACCCCAGAAAGACCGTAATGGCCCACACCAACAGGCATAGTTCAGTCAGCCGGTCAAGCATCTTTGCGCCAGAAAGGTCCGCGAAACCGAGGTAAATGCCTCCACCACTGTCGCGCGCATGATAGACAACTCGAAACGGCAAATCGAATCCTTCGAAGCGCACGTTCCCAGGAGTTCCGGGCGCCAGTTGCGCCGACTGAATAGCCTGAATGAACCGTTCTTTGGGGGCCGGTCCCACCCAGATCGGCTCCTCGTTCGGCTGTATCTGCAGAAAGAAGACCGAATTCTGCTGCTGGCCCGGTAGGCTCGTATTGGAGACTTCATGGGTTGCCAGTTCTGCGACCTCCTCGACCAGGCGTCCGTACAGGTTGTCGCGAGGCGTCTTGGCAGACACGTCGGCCAGGGTCTCGGCTTCGCCGCTCAACCAGGCATCGCTTCGCGCGCGTATATCACGAGCGACAAAAAAGTACATGATGGAGAGAGCGAGTGCGACACCAACTGCGAAAGCAACCGTCGGCCACGCGGCGATGCGCCATGCCGCCGAGGTGCGAAGGGCGTTACGTTTCCCGGAGAACATAACCGACACCTCGAATGGTGTGGATCAGCGGACGTTTTCCGTCTTCATCGACTTTCTTGCGCAAGCGGTAGATCTGGACTTCAACCACGTTGGTGGCCGGATCAATGTGCATGTGCCATACTTCGTCCAGGATCATGGTCCGCGTCACCACGCGTCCCGTGTTCCTTACCAGGTATTCGAGCAGAGCAAATTCCTGGGTCGTCAGTTGCAGGAGCTGACCGCCCCTGCGCGCCTCGCGACGGATCAGGTCCAGCTCCAGATCGGCCACATGCAGGCGCACCGCTTCCTGCTGAGGTGTGGCGCCGCGCCGTAGAAGATTCCGCAGACGAGCCACCAATTCAGCCAAAGCAAACGGCTTGGTCAGGTAGTCGTCGCCGCCTTGTTCCAGACCACGCACCCGTTCATCCACGGAACGGCGTGCCGAGAGTATCAGGACGGGAGCCTTGTGGCCCTGCGCTCGACAGCGCGAGATCAGATCCAGCCCATCCATATCGGGCAAGCCCAGATCAATGATGAAACCGTCGTAGACAGCATCGGCGGCAAGGGCTTGAGCTGACTTGCCATCGCGCGCGGTATCAACCTGGTAGCCGGATTCCGACAGCCCGCGCTTTAGAAAGTCAAGAATTGCCGAGTCATCTTCCACCACGAGCAGTCGCACGACTCTCCTCGTTCTAACAAGGATTGGGTAGATGCAGGCATTATCGCAAGTTGCACGGGTTTCTTGCATTGCAAATGCTCATCTCCCGGCGCGCCACCGCCAACACTTCGACCCCAGAGGTGACGAGAGTCGGTCGGATCGTTCTTCCAGGGCGTGCGCGGTCGTCTTTCTCAGTGGCTAGTGGGGCGCAACTTCCGACACGGCCTGAGCTACATCCAGGCGCCCGTAGCCCAAGCTCAGGCTCAGGGCCTTGGCATGGGAGATCGCGTCCGCCGCGTCGTGAATATACAATCCCGGCTGGAATTGTTCGAACAGCGCGATCGTGCCGGTGACAAACGGCGCGCTGAAGGAAGTGCCCCAGGCGCCGGCGTAGTTATTGCCGGGATAAGTGGTAACAATGGCTTCGCCCGGCGCCGCCAGATGCGCCAATGACGACCCGTAATTCGAAAACGTGCTGCGCTGGTCATTGTTGTCAGTGGAAGCCACGCCCAGAACGTTGACCATCGATGCAGGATAGAGCATCGTCTCCTTGCCGTTGTTCCCAACCGAAGACACGCAGTCTACACCATGCTCGGTCGCGTAGTTAACCGCGCGGACAAACTCGCTGGAAGGATCGACCAGGCTAAAACTCATGTTGATAACGGATGCGCCGTTGTCTGTAGCGTAATAGATGGCGCGAATGATGTCGTAGGTGCTGGCGCTGCCGTCAGCCTTAAAGGCCTTTAGTGGCATGATCTTCGCTGTCGGCGCCACAAGATGCACGATACCGGCCACCATGGTTCCATGGCCGAATGCCGCTGGAAGATTGGCCGGATTGATCGCGGATGCCTGGTTCCCGTCAAGAATAGCCGTAGTGGACTGATTCAGCGCTGCGACATTCGACTTTCCCAACTCGTTCGTTTTTGACTGCAATAAGGTTGCAGTGTTTGGATCGAGATCGTTCATCTCGTTGGGAATGCCCGCCTGATTGCGCGTGAAATCGTACCCCGGAACGATCACGTTGGCCAGCACCAGATGGTTGGGATCGATCCCCGTGTCGATGATGGCGACCACACCTGCGCCGGTCGCATTATAGGTGGATTGCGCCGTTGCCAGGTTGATGATCTGCGCCGCTGGCTGGTTCACGTAATTGCTTACCGTCGTGACGCCGAAGTAAGTGGTGAGAGTGCGGCCACCCAAATTGTCCAGAATCGCTGTGGTGGACTGATTGAGCTGGATATTGGCTACGGTCTCGGGGGCAATGCCGCGGCCCGCAACCTCGAAGTACTCGACGTCGCCGTCACTGTCCACCTCACCAAGAACCTCTGGATCTGGTACACCGGTTGGGCCGCTAACCAGGGAAATGTTGTGGCTGGGAACTTGATCAAGCACGGTGAGTCCATACGTAGCGGCGATGCCAGGCACTTTGGCCGTGTCCGCGTGGAGGATGAACTTATCTTGAGCAACAACGCGGATTGCTAGCAACACCAGAGAGGACGTCAGTATCAGGGCCCGCATGCGCCTCTTCATAAAGCATCTCCTATCGAACTTCACGTGCCGGTACGTATAAGCTTCCGGGATTGTGAGCCGATCTACCATTGGCTAGGTTCCATAAGTCTAGCCAGTTCACACACCGAATGCGGTGATATGAACATGAAGTTTTCGTCACCTGGCGGTTATCTGTCACTGCTCACACAATGGTCCGTCGGTTGACAGAAGCCTGGGCGCGAAGAACGCCAGTCCAGCACCCATCGTTCAGATCTTTCGGCCCGATCGCTTTCTGGGCTTTGGCACCAGCGAACCGAGTTGCAGTTCGATGCGCTGCTGCCTTTTCTGGATGGGAACGTGCAACTTGAGGCGAGGATTCGGTTCGTAACTCAGTTGGAATTCGCCGAACTCATTGCTGACCGCCTCTGCCACGACCTTCCGGCCTGAGAGCAACATGATCGGAACTCCGTCGAACGAGTCCGTTGCCTGTGACCGAAGCGCGAGTTGGCCGACCATGTTTATCCGGGTCGAGCCACGCTCCTCCTCCAGTCGAATATCCACGGAGTAATCCCCGGCTTCGTAGAGCGCGTGTCGCATTCCGGGGATGTCCGAGCGGACGCCAGCCAAGGCCGGTTGCTGGAAGCTGTCGAATACCAGGCTTCCGGTCAGCTTTTGCAGCAACGTCCGCTTGGCTGGCGCATTCGCCGGGAAAATGGCGCGTGCGTTACGCATGACGTGCTCGGGAATCTCATATTGAAGGTCAGCCTGCAACCTCGCAGCGACGCGTGCGAAAAGGTTATGTGTCGCTTGGCACGAGCTGCATTCCGAGAGGTGGCGAGTCATTTCGGAGTGTTCCTGCACGTCAACCAGTCCGCGCACGTAATCGATCCATCGAGTTATGTCGTAGTGGCTCACGGGTCGTTCCTATTTCCTTGCCGGCCAGGATTTTGAAGCTGCCTTCCTCGTCATCCATATAGGGTGTGGAGGACTCCCAAAAAATATAGCTTTAACCAAAATACTTTCGCATCTCGGACTCCACTTTAGTGGTGAGGGCTCGGGTCCCTTGCGATAGTAGCCCGAAAGCGCCGGGAATCGGGAAGTTGCACATCCGGAAGCGCTGGTTGGCGCTTCCGGATGAATCTGGCGGATTCACTCAACACAGGTTCGTGTTTGAGATCAGAACTTGCCAGAGACGATCTTGGTGTGTCCGTAGTAAATCGCCACCGTAGTTCCCTTATTGACGATCGGGACTTTTTGATGGGCGAACGTGTCGAGAAGCAGGACGCCACCACTGTCGGTGAGTGTGAAAGACCCTGCCAGCTTGCCGTTGACGTAAACATTGAGACTCGTTCCGTCGGGCAAATTGACATTATCGGCTTCTGCGGAAAATCGGCGGCGAGTGCCTTCCACTTCATACTCCGCCGCGCCGACTGGAATAACGCCGTTGAAGGCTGGGCCGGCGAGATTGATGTTCCACGTGATGTTGAGGCGGCCCGCAGGAGCGCTTATTGCGCCGGTTTCCTGGGCGTTCAGCAACTGTGGAACGGCGGCAAACAGTGTGAGGGTCAACAACGCGATCAAGGCGGACTTGGTCAGTCTCGAGATCATTTTCTCTTCTCCAGTTTTGGATTGAAGCTGGCTGCATCCGCATCTCGGAACAACCTGCTTACACACATGTAGGGAGAAGGACCGCCACGGAAATATGGCTACACCGAAGATGGCGCATTTGTAATGATTGGCACATGCCGCATCTCAAAAGGGCTTGCCTACGAGCACAAACGGCGCCCAGTAATATGGGTGTCCGCGATGCTTACGAACCTCCAGCGCCGCAAGTCGTAACGCTTGCGACTTCGTCATGCTGCGCAAGTTCCGATAAAAGAGCGCCATAAATTCGGTGGTACTTTCATCGTGAACATCCCAAAGCGAGACCAGCATGCTGTGTGCGCCGGCGTGAAGTAACCCACGTACCAGTCCGCGCAGTTCATCGCCACCCAACACGACGTTGATGCCGGTGCCACAACCGCTGAGCGCAACCAGGTCTGCGGAGAGAGTTAGTTGGTAGAAATCGATCAATGTCAGTGACGAATCGCCCAGGCGGATTGAGGAGAACATCGGGTTCTCCCGACAAAAATACCCGTGCGCCGCGATATGGACTTTGCAAACTCTAGGCGCGAAGGATCGCAGAGATTCGAAAGTGGCCGACTCGCCCAACAAAAGAGTTGCGTCCGGGAGATCAGATGCCACGGCTTCCACTTCCCGTTGAATATGCGGAGCCAGAGGGTCCGCGACTCCCATGACCAGAGACTTGCTGGTGCTGACGGGTTGCTTCTTAAGCAGCCAAGCCAGGACACTGGCGCTGGGCGCGTACGAGATTTCAAACTCATCCAGCAATGCCCTTCCATCGCTGGTTAAGGCGTGAAACGGCAACTGGTGAAGCAGGCCGTGAGGGACGATGACCAGGCGCGTACCACGTAGATGGGCACGGACAGGGGCAATTAAGTCGCTATAGAGAACCGCCAGATTTGTCTCGATGGCCCTATATAGCGGTTCAGCAAACAGCGAGATGTATTCCTGACCCAGGCGAAACTTGGAAAACTGGAACTGCAACAAGCGCAACCGCTCGCGTATCCGAGATACGGGTGCGATTTCCAGAATCTCGATACGGTCGCGATCCAGTACACAGGCCAGAAAGGAGTCGCGACACTGATAGTACTCAAGGACCGTAGTCTCGGGCGGGAGGGACTCGCGAATATCCTCGAGCGAGAGAGTGCCGCCGCTCTCCGTCACTGGCACCCGCTCTCCCCTGAACTTAGCCTCCATCAATGCATCAGCCAGTTTGCCCTTGAGTACTCGCACTTTTTCACGCAACCGTTTCGCATGGGTCGCTGAGGACGGCTCCGATTGCATCTGGTCCCGTTCAAGAAGATGAGTTGTCCAGTTGAGTTGATCGTGGAGATCGCTGACGGCGTCTATGCCAACAGAACCCGCAGTCGAATCCGGTGGCTCCACCCGCACGGCGAGCAGTTCGGCAAGGCTGCGCGACTTGGCCCGCTCGATCTGGTCGAAGGCACGCTTCTTGTCATCCTGATTCGGCTGCTTTCGCAGAATCAGTGCTACCAGATTCTCGTAGATGGCCAGTTTGTCTTTGAGGAACGCGATCTTGGAGTCTTCCTGGACGAGTTCGCTGCGAAGCTCTTCGAGGATCGAACTCGCAGTCTCATAGGAGGTACGCGCGCCTTCGAAATCCAGCAGGCGCTCCTGCGCCTCTCCCATGGAAAGATAGGCATGGCAGGCGATCGCCGGCGCTTCCAGGGTCTCGAGCCGCTCGATGGCCGAGTGGCAATACTCCTGGGCGATATTGAATTCAGCGGAGCGGAGTGCGAGGCGCGCGAGCAATATTTCACACACGGCCGCCCGGCTGCGAATACTGTTCGCTACAAACACATCGAGCGCAGCTTGGCACAGTTCGGCTGCACTCTCGTCCTCGCCGTCGTCAAACAAAACTACCGCCCGGTACAGATCGAGTACCGCCGGCCAAAGCTGGTTCCTTTCGTCGACGAACAGCTTCCGGGCCTTTGCGAAGATCTTGAGGGCGCGCGCACGGTCACCCAGTTGGTTTGCCGCAAGTCCGATAAAAGCCGTAGCCTTGGCAATCTCGTACCGCATTTTTAGCTTCTGGAACCCGGCCCGAGCACTCTCCGCAAGTCTCGCTCCATCCCTGCTCATGTTCAATTCGAGATAGATCTCGGACTGGTCCAGATCGCAGAGCGCCCGGTGGTACGGGTCGCCGGCTTGAACGCACAATTCACGAGTGATTTCGTAGGACGAAATGGCGCGAGCGTATTCGCCACGGAGAAAATACAGATACGCTACGTTGTACTCGACCTCGGCCAAAAGGAGAGGCGCATGCTGCCGTGCGCAAAAATCGCGGGCTTTGCTGTAGGTTTTGAGCGCCTCGGAAAATTGATTGAGGCTGATGTAGCAGACGCCGAGGTTGCGGAGGACAATGGCCGTATCGAGCACTTGGCCTTGTTGTTCGAATACGGCAGTAGCACGCTGATAAAGTGCGATGGCTTCCTGAAAATGGTCCTGGCGGTGAAAGATGTTTCCGACGTTCGTGTCGAGGCGGGCCAGGCGGAGCAGGTCGCCATGTTTTTCAAAGATCGCCCTTGCTCTCTCGCTCCATTCGAATGCAAGACCGTATTCTCCGAGATAGATCAGGCTCTGCAGTGCGGCGGTCATAGTACGCGCAAGCTCCAGTTCCCGGTCCAGCACGGTATAGATCACAATCGCCGCCTCATAGTGCTTCCGCGCAAACTGGTGTTTGTTTTGGAGGTAGTAGACGTGTCCAAGTGCGCGCAGGCCCAAGGCGCGTGAAAGCTCATCGCGAAGCTGATGACCCAGCCAGGACGCTGCTTTGGCAAGGCGGTAGGCGCGCCGGAGGTCAACGCGCACCAGGCGAACCACTTCGTCGAACAAATGCTGAACGGCTTCCGGAGTCTGCAGCTTTGGGGCACGGCTCAGGAACGCACGACGAG
>Ga0207862_1000430_pt1 | contig 12713 bp, 7 predicted proteins | sample LuqExpMetageno81_FD_187838 | JGI IMG/M metagenome (GOLD analysis project Ga0207862, IMG submission 187838) | Tropical forest soil microbial communities from Luquillo Experimental Forest, Puerto Rico - Sample 81 (SPAdes) | ecosystem: Environmental > Terrestrial > Soil > Tropical forest ... | reverse complement strand
TTATGGGGACGCTCGTTGCAGGGTCACGAAACTTTTACCTGCGTCCGAGAAAGGCTGACACTGGCCCCACCCGGCGGGGACCAGTCCACGTCCGCCGCTTAGCATTAGCCTTCAGTTGGCCCAGGTAGAAGTTTCCGGTCGATGGAAGAAATTACCCACGAAAACTATTCCTCATTCGTGGCTCCAATTGCAATTCCAATCATTTGCCCCATTTGGCATGCTTAGTGCTCTTACAACCAGGCAGCAACACTCGTCGTCAGTTGGGCTCTTATTCACAACTGTTGGCTCCCCATGGCTTCAAGCTGCACCGCCGTGAGAACAGCGAAGAGCAGGCGGGCATCTCAATGGACATGTGCCAGCGAACCAGTTCAACGATGAGGGCAAGTAATGATGTTACGAGTATTCAGTCAGATTGCAGCGGCATTGGTTTTCACGACCGCACTGGGTGCCGCGCCTCCTGACAGTACACCAAGCCCGCGGCAAGGAATGCCAGGCCAGACCAATCAAACCAAACGCGCGATCAAGGCCCGGAAATCTCAAGTCGGGGAGGCTTCGTGGTACGGCCGTCTCTTCCAGCACAAGCGAACTGCCAGCGGCGAGCCATTCGACATGTATCAATTCACGGCGGCGCACCGTACGCTGCCCCTCGGCTCCTGGGTCAAGGTCACGGACCTGAAGAATGACCGGTCGGTAATCGTCCGCATTAACGATCGCGGGCCGGTGCCAAAGAACCGCATTATTGATTTGTCCTACGGAGCGGCCAAAATGCTCGGTATGAGCGAGAACGGGATACATCCGGTTCGCGTCGAACTCATCTCTGTCCCGTCGTGACAGGAAACTGATAGCCAGCTTTGAGGTTACAGCGATACACCTTGGACTGATCTCGATTGACGGAAACGTCGCAATTTGCCCAGCTCAGAAAGAGAGCCGGTCCAAGAGGGTAAATAATTGTCTGACCATCTACGTCAGCTTGGATGCATACACCTTCGGCCGAAGCCGGTAAGGTGAAGCTGAGGGCCCGTCCGAAGACCGCGGGTTGAGATTCGTGGACCCGTTCGGTCAACATAGAATGGAATACTTCTGCTTCCAATAGATACGTCGTTGTATCAGACCAGTTTCGAGCAGCGGCCGTGATGGTCTGGCCACCCTTTGAGAAATCATCCTTTTCGATCTTTGTGAAAGGGCAAGGCCCTGCGATGCAGGAGACCCGGGCATTCCGAAACACATTGCCCGCTCCCGCGTCAAGAAATGCAGACCCAATCGCGGCTTTCCACTTACCATCCGGCGAGCATGGGGCCTGGCCCTTACAGGGTATATTCCCGATATTCACGACCTGGAATTGTTTCACCGCGCTTCCTATGTTCACTTCGGTCATGGCCTTTATCGAATATCGGACCCTCAGGCTCCCGATGGTTACTTCCGAGCCGTTCGCTGATCCGCGGAGACTGTTCGCAAGCGGCTCCATCTCTGCTATGTAGAGTTTGTTGGCCACGAGTTCATGCACGTCAAGAGGCTGATACTCGGAATGACGAAACTGAAGAGTCACGGCCCGTCCACTCCTGACGAACGCGGGCAACTGGATCATGAAGAACCCGGAAGAATCAGACTTCGCGGCGGCGACGACCCCATCGCTTTCAACCGTGACGTCAACATCGGCAATAGGGAGCCTCTCTCTCGGGTCCGCGTGCTTCACGATAATCGCCCCCTTGAGCCATATCGGCTTCCGATGGGACAAATACCAGAGAGGTAGTGCCACAAGAATCGCCGCAGCGACCCCAAACAATGCGATCCACAACGCTCTATTTGTCACCTTAGTCACGTGGACGTCACTCTGTAATATCCATATCCTACGACGACTAATCGACGGCCTGAACATGGCGATCCCGACGATCTTTTTTGGGACACTCGTCGGGGGATCTGTTTGACGCGAGACTGAGCTAAGATTGTTGGAGTCAAGCGGATGAGAAGCAGCGGTTCCACGAAATTCACAAGGCGAGAGTTACTCCGGCGTCTTCTTGCGACCGCCGTCAGTCTGCCGTTCGCAGCGGCTTCGAGTTCATCGTCCGCCGCTGATGAACCACGTGGGGTTGTTGCAAATCCCTCAAAACCGACTTCCCTCTCCCCTGAAGACGACCAGTTCCTGGACGAAATCGAGCAGGTTAACTTCCGTTATTTCTGGGAGCAGACGAACCCCGCGACAGGCATCACCAAAGATAGATGCAACTTGAAGGTTGCCGACAACGGAATCGTTGGCAGCATTGCGGCGACTGGGTTCGGCCTCACGGCTCTTTGCATCGGACAACAACGAGGATTTGTTTCCTTCTCAGACGCCCGCGAGCGTGCGATGACCACGCTGAACTCCCTTTGGAGCGTATTGCCGAACCATCGGGGATTCTTTTATCACTGGGCAAACATAGATACCGGTGAACGGATTTGGGATGCAGAGGTTTCTTCTGTCGATACGGCTATCTTGCTCTGCGGTGTTCTGACCTGCCGTGAGTATTTCCGCTCCCTTGAACTCACGAAGATTGCGAACGACGTCTTCAACCGCGTCGACTGGACTTGGCTGTCCGAAGATACGACTCTGCTGCCTCACGGATGGACCCCCGAAGTTGGGTTCTTACCGTATCGGTGGGATCTCTATAGCGAGTTGATGATGATGTACCTGTTGGGCCTGGGATCAGCGTCTCACCCGCTCCGAGAAGACACTTGGTCGGCCTGGAAACGGATGACGTTCGAATACGACGGGCTACGCTACATCGGATCTTTCGCTCCACTTTTCGTCCACCAGTATTCTCAGGCCTGGTTTGATTTTCGAGGCAAGAGAGACAAGTATGCAGATTATTTTCAGAACTCTGCTATTGCCACGGATGTTCACCGCCGTTTCTGCTTGGAACTGGCCCCGCACTTTCCCAGTTATAGCGACGATCTTTGGGGCATAACTGCCTCAGATTCGGAACATGGCTATGTCATATGGGGAGGTCCGCCAACCACCGGGCCTATTGACGGCACCGTCGTGCCTAGTGCCCCGGCAGGTTCGTTGCCGTTCTTGCCTCAGTCTACAATGCGTGTTCTGCGAACCATTCGGAAGACTTATCCAGCCGCATGGGGGAAGTACGGGTTCGTGAACGCGTTCAATCCACTTAGAAAGTGGTATGACGACTACTGCGTGGGAATCGATACGGGAATCACCATGCTTATGGCGGAGAACATCAGAACCGGCTTTGTTTGGGACACTTTCATGAAGAGTCCTGAAGCCCGGCGAGGCATGAGTCGAGCCGGATTCAAAGCTTATTGAAGTTGTAACACTGCTTCCTCGGGTGCATGACGCCCTGCTGGCGAATGCCAAATTGACTGGTCATTGATCGCAGTAGCAAAGTTTTTTTCACCCCTTGGGAAAACTCTACATTGTTGTCTCCTCTCTCCCGTCAGCCAGCAATGGCTGTTTTCGGTATTACGCGATGACCTTAAGTCACTTCCGTCGGCAGCTTCGCCACTAAGACCAATCCGCTGAATGGAATACGAAACTCGTCATCACCACCACACGATTTTTGGTCCACATTGATGGCGCATCGCTGGTTCTGACCACTAATGGAATCCAACGTGTAATAAGAATTGCAGATCAGAGCACGTAGGCAAAGCTCAGAAAGAGAACGAACACGTCACCGTGACGATCCATCGTATGGTTGACCAAGACGATTTCGGGAGTGGTTGGAGAAAGCGTCTCTCGGCACTCCGACATGTGCCACCGGTTCTGGGAATGGTGTGGAGATCGGGTCCACTAGTAGTCGCCTTAGGGCTTGCTTTCCGCCTTTTAGCATCCTTGCTTCCAATCGCCCTGCTCTGGATTGCGAAGCTGATCATCGACAGGATTGTGGGTGTCGTATCCCATAACCAACCAGTTCAATCAGGGTTTTGGTTTCTGGTTGCGGCCGAGTTCGCGCTGGCTGTCGGTGGCAGCATTCTAAGCCGCACCATCGACTATCTCGATGCGCTGCTGGCTGACAAGTACACGCGCTACGTCAGCATCGAGGTCATGAAGCATGCCGCGGAACTCGACTTGGCCGCTTACGAGGACCCGGTCTTCTACGATCGCCTCGAACGCGCGCGCGTTCAGGCAACCGACCGCTTAGGAATGATTCAGTCGATCGGCAGATTGGTGCAGCAGGCCGTTACAACCCTCTTTCTGTCCGTCTCGATAGTTCTATTTTCTCCATGGCTGCTGCTGCTGCTTATGCTCGGGGTGATTCCGGCATTTCTAGGAGAAAGCCACTTCGCATTTCTGGGGTATGCAACCAACTTTCGCCAGACCCCAATCAGGCGCCAACTTGATTATCTGCGAGTTTTGGGTGGAAGCAGAGAAGCCGCAAAGGAGCTCAAACTTTTTGGGTTGAGGAACTTTCTCGTCGAGCGATTCACTAAGTTGTCTGACCAGTTATACGAAGAGAATGTCGGATTAGCGCGCCGCCGGCTGATCGCGGGCGCGGCTTTGTCAGTAGTTGGGACGGCTGGTTACTACTCAGCTTATGTATTCGTGGTCTGGCGAACGCTTACTGGGGCGCTGACAATCGGCCAATTGACCTTCCTTTCAGGTGCGATCGTACAAGCGAGCGGCAACATTCAACAGATCTTTTCGACGGTGGCAAGTATTGCAGACCAGGCGCTTTTCCTCACCGACCTGCTTGCTTTCATGGGGATGCGACCTACGATTTGTTCCAAGCCCAACGCATTGCCGGCGCCGCGGCCAATTAAGCGTGGATTCGAGTTCCGCGGTGTCTCGTTCCGGTATCCGGGCAACTCCCGGATGGTCCTGCGCCGCCTGAACTTTCAGCTCGAGCCGGGCGAACGAATTGCACTGGTGGGGGAAAACGGCGAGGGCAAGACCACGATCGTAAAGCTAATGACCCGCCTCTACGACCCCACTGAAGGGCAAGTCCTGTTGGACGGAGTTGACCTTCGTGAGTATAGCCTCGAGGATCTCTACCGCGAAATTGGCGTCATTTTTCAGGACTTCATGCGGTACGAGATGACCGCTCAGGAAAACATTGCGGTCGGGCAGATCGAAGAGTTGAACTATTTGGAAACTCTGCGTACGGCCGCCCGAAAGAGCATGGCGGCGGATGTCATAGAGAGGCTTCCTCGTCACTACGAACAAATGCTAGGAAGGCGCTTTGAGGGGGGTGTAGACCTCTCCGGCGGTGAGTGGCAGAAGGTTGCCTTGGCGCGAGCTTACCTTCGCAATGCGCAAGTGCTGATCCTCGATGAACCAACCTCCGCCCTTGATGCACGCAGTGAGTCTGAGGTATTCCGACGTTTCGCGGAGCTCACCTTTGGAAAAGCCGCGCTCTTTATTTCACATCGGTTCTCAACGGTCCGCATGGCGGACCGAATTGTAGTCCTGCAAGACGGCAAGATTTCCGAAGAGGGAAGTCACGCTGAACTGACAAGGCAAGGTGGCCGCTATGCGGAAATGTTCGAAATGCAAGCGGTCCAATATCGCTGATGGTCGATACCCTTATGCCACAGAATACCCATCTGGAGATCATTGGCGGCGCAGCCCACCGGCTGCCGGACGCGGAATGCAATGCATCCAGCCTGGAACTCCTATTTGCAAAGGCACTCCATTTCTCGCACAGTTCCACTGATTTGCCCGACCTGATCTCGTCGAGGCCATTTCTCGCACGCTGCAAGAACTTGAAGCGTAGGTTCAGGCGCCTGCTTGTGCGATTGGAGTCGCCTCCAACAGCGTCATCGGTCTCTGAGGACGAACGTTGGTTATATGAAAACATTCGACTGCTGCATACCGAGCTTCACGCCACGACCGAAACGCTCAGGTCACAACGAAAGTTGCCGCATGTTCGTACGCAAAAGGGCGAGACCGTTCCGCGGGCCCTCGCCCTTGCAGAAGAGTTTCTGGAGGCTGTCTCCTATCAGTTCAGCGACGAGAAGTTCACATTTTTTGTCAATGCGTTGCAGCAATCCACGGATGTAGTTCTGGAACTTCAAGAGCTTTGGGTATTTCCCGCAGCACTCAAACTAGCCCTTTTGGAGCAGATCGCTGCTGGCGGAAACCAGCTCAGCTGTGGTATCCGGAGCGAAAAGGCCAGCACAGCTTGGTGCGTGCGAAGCCTGCGCGACGTCGCGCAAGTCTCTTGGAAGGAAGTGATCGAACCGCTCATACTTTTCGATTATGTTCTGCGTGCGGATCCTGCCAATTGCTATTCGCAAATGGACTTCGAGAGCCGCGACCTCTACCGTAATAAACTGGCAAATATCGCAGCGCACTCGGACCTAACTGAACTGGAAGTGGCGCACGCGGCGCTCGATCTGGCGCAGACAGCTGCCCGGAAGACATTCTCAGATTCCCGGTTAGCCTTACGAGAGGCCCACATTGGGTACTATCTCGTGGACCAGGGAGTTTCACTCTTGCATGAAAGGGTGAGGTTCCAGTGCCCTCTGATCCAACGGATTCAAATCAAGCTGCGCAGATACCCGGATCAATGGTTTTTGCTGGGCATAGGGGCCTTGACCTACGCCATCATCATGGCGGCCGTGGTTCTGGTTGGCGACGTCAGGACTTCATTCGGCCTTCTACTGCTCTCCATGCTTGCCTTGTTGCTGCCGAGCTCGCAGAGCGCAGTGCAGTTGATTAATTACTTGACCACTTCCTTGCTGCGACCAGAGATTTTGCCAAAGCTCGATCTAACCGAGGGCATTCCAGATAACTGCGTGACTGTAGTTGCAGTACCCTGTCTGCTTTTCAATCCAGAACAAGTACGCGGTCTTGTAGAAGACCTTCAAGTACGTTTTCTCGGAAATCACGACCCCAACATTCACTTTGCGCTTCTGACTGATCTGCCTGACTCTGAGGAGCCTTGCCGGGAAGACAGCCCGTTGGTCGGTCTATGCTCCGAACTAATCCGCGAGTTGAATAGGAAATATGCTGGCCAGGGGATGGGCTCATTCTTTCTCTTCCATCGCCACCGGGAATACAACCCAAATGAAAAGGCGTGGATGGGATGGGAGCGCAAGCGCGGCAAGTTGATGGACTTTAACAGTCTGCTGTGCGGCAAACTTGATCGCTTTCCAGTAAAGGTTGGCGATCTCGGGATACTGCCGCGTGTTCGCTTCGTTATCACGCTCGATGCCGATACCGAACTCCCGCGTGGATCGGCACATCGAATGGTCGGAACCTTGGCACATCCCTTGAATGCGGCGATTATGGACAGGACGAAGAACATCGTCACCGCTGGCTATGGCATTCTGCAGCCACGCGTGGCCATAAGCGTGCAAAGTACGGCACGGTCTCGATTGGCGGCTATCTACGCGGGTGAGACCGGCTTCGACATCTACACCAAGGCGGTGTCGGACACTTACCAGGACCTCTACAGAGAGGGCATCTTTACCGGCAAGGGAATTTACGAAGTCGCCATCGTACACCAGGTCCTTGAGCAACGGTTCCCGCGAAACGCGCTCCTCAGCCACGATTTGATCGAAGGCGCCTACACGCGGGCTGGCTTGGTGAGCGATATTGAGGTAATTGAAGATTATCCGTCACATTACAGTGCCTACAATCGGCGCAAACACCGTTGGCTGCGTGGCGACTGGCAGATTGCAGGTTGGTTGTATTCGCGGGTACCGAATGAGTCTGGAACTCACGTTCCAAACCCCATCTCGCTCATATCGTCCTGGAAGATTCTCGACAATTTGCGCCGCAGCCTGGTCGAGCCTGCGACCTTCCTGCTGCTTGTGTTCGGGTGGCTTTTGCTGGGCGGAAGTCCGGCTCGGTGGACGATTGCAACCATATGCATCTTGTTTCTGCCACCGTTTTCTCAGTTTCTGCTCAGCTTGGTGAATGCGTTGTGGCGCCGTAATATGATTGCGGCGCGTCAAGCTCTCACTGCGTTCTATGACAGCAACGTCAGCCTATTCATTACGCTGACTTTCCTTGCCCACCAGACACTACTTTCACTGGACGCCGTGATCCGCGCCCTTGTTCGCCGCTTGATCACGCATCGTCGGCTTTTGGAGTGGGAAACAGCAGCGGAAGCAGAACTGGGTCGGCGGGGCCGTGCTCCCGTCGACCGCTATCTGGACTGGATGCCTTTCCTGGCATCGGGCCTGGGCGCTCTGGTTTGGCTGGTACGCCCCGTTGCAGTCAAGGCCGCACTACCCGTGCTGCTACTTTGGGGCTCCAGTAAGCTGGTGTCCATATGGTTGAACCGGCCCTCGGCCGCCCCGCCGAAAAGACTTTCTGGGAAAGATCTGTTACTTCTGCGCCGCCTGGCCTTACGTACGTGGCGGTATTTCGCCCAGTTCAGCACAGAAGAACACAACTGGTTGATTCCCGACAATGTGCAGGAGCAACCTCCGGCGATTGCGGCCCGCATCTCTCCCACAAACCTCGGCCTTCTGCTGAACGCCCGCCAAGTCGCCTGTGAGTTTGGATATCTCACGCTGCCAGAATTTGCCGAACAAACGCTCCGTTCATTGGCAAGCGTAGCGGCACTGGAGAAGTTTCGTGGCCATCTTTTCAACTGGTACGACACGCGCACCCTCCGGCCGCTCCCTCCGGTATTCATTTCCTCCGTCGATAACGGCAACTTGCTCGCTTCGCTTTGGACTCTGCATCAAGGATGTCTGGCGTTCCTAAAGAAGCCACTCTTGCAGTCCGGCCTGTTCGAAGGTCTCATAGACCACTTCGTCGTTCTCGAAGAGCTAGGCGTGTGTTCGCCAGGGTCGGTAGGCTTCGATGGCGCGAAAACCGCTACAGACCGGTGGCTAGAGTCCGTGATGAGCCTGTCTGAGGCGGCGTTCGACGGCCCTCGAAATGCCGCAAACGCTTCTGACAACGCAGCCGATGCACAATGGTTCGTGGATGAGGCTGGCCGTCGGGTTCGGGCCATTCAGCAAACCGTTCGTTTATATGCACCGTGGCTCTTACCCGAATTCGCAGGGCTGCGCAATGATCCGACGCTGAATCTGCCTCTGGCAGACACGATCTCGCTGGACCTATTGCCGGCCTCTGTGGAACAGATTCGACTGCGAATCACTCAAGCCGCGGATTTGTTGGCCTCACCCGAGCTTCGGGTGCAATGTGAACGACTGAGTGAACTCCTTCCTGAAGCTCGCTCCAATGCGGCCCGATTGGTAAACGACATTCGTATCATTGCCGCCGAAACCGCAAAGCTGGCCGACGAGATGGACTTCGGGCTTCTCTTAAATCGTCGGCGTAAGCTGATGTCGGTGGGCTTCGATGTGGAATCGCAGCAACTTCATCCCGCTTGCTACGACCTCCTCGCTACCGAGTCCCGCACGGCAGTGTTTGTTGCTATCGCGAAGGAAGACATTGACCAAAAGAGTTGGTTTCTTCTTGGCCGCGGGCATACGCTCGACTGCGGTCGTCCGGTATTGCTCTCGTGGACTGGAACGTTGTTCGAGTACTTGATGCCCACGCTTTGGATGAAGTCCTATCCGAATACCCTGCTGGAACGCTCTCGTGTTGCGGCAGTGCGTTCGCAGCAAGCTTATGCCGCCAGCAAGGGCATCCCGTGGGGCATTTCCGAATCGGCTTGCCATAGGTTGGATGATGCAGGCAACTACAAATATCACCCATTCGGTCTTTCCCAACTTGCGCTCAACAAGACCGAGGTCAATAGCGTGGTAGTTTCGCCATACTCGACATTTCTTGCCCTGGCCACAGACCCCCCTGCTGCGCTCCGCAATTTGCGAAAGATGGCCGATTTAGGATGGATTGGCAGTTACGGTTTCTACGAAGCGGCGGACTATGGCTCCGCGCGAAGCAGACTCTGGCATCCTCATCAATTGGTTCGATGCTGGATGGCCCACCATCAGGGAATGAGCCTGTTAGCGCTTGCTAATTTTCTGAAAGAGAACGTCGTGCAGCGTTGGTTTCATAGCGATCCGCGTGTGCAGGCAACCGAGTTATTGCTCCAGGAGAAGCCCGTCGCCATGGTTCGTCAGAGCAGGTTGCCGGGGAAGAACGGGGCAGCGGCATAAACAGGCCTATGTCGAACTCGCGCCCACCGTCTTCGATGAGTCAATGGCTCACGGCCGGTCGAATCCATTCGGTCGTCGATGTACGGGAAACCGAATCGCAACATTACTATTCGGATGAGCGCAGCTTCCATCGACGCCTTTCTCGGGAAGTTCCCCCACCTGGTGCCTAAGCCCTCGTCGTCATCCCCTGCGGCGAGTCAGTCTACTTCGCCGGCTCTTTAAGCTTGCCGGGTCTCACGCCTCGTCGGATTCCATGTATGGTCACCGCCCAATTCCCAGCGGTAGTTTCACAGAGAACACCGACCCCTTCCCGACCTGGCTGACCACCGTGATGCTTCCCCCGTGGGCTTCAACGATGACCTTGGCGATCGCCAGTCCCATGCCGGTGCCGTGCGCCGCATACTGCTGGCCGCGACCTCGGTAGAACTTCTCGAAAATCAGTGATTGCTCGAAGCCATCGATGCCCGGCCCCTGGTCTGCGACACTGACCACCACCGCCTGGCCTCGGCGTTCCGCGCTCACCCGGATCGGTGTCCCCGCACCTGAATACTTGGCGGCGTTCTCCAGCAGATGTTGGAGCACCTCGCGAATGCGCCCGGCGTCCATGTTCACGCGCGGCAGATCATCGGCAATGCTCGTGGTGACTTCATGCCCTTGCAGCAAAAGGCGCGTCGCTTCCAGGGCAGGCTCAATTGCATCGCGAATGTCGTGTGTCTGCAGGTCGAGCTTAAACACGCCGGAGTCGAGTTGCACCATCTCCGCCGCCTCACCCACCAACCGGTTGAGGCGGTCGGCTTCTTCGTCAATTATGGTGAGGAGTTCTTTGCGGTGTTCGTCTTCCAGATGCGGCGCAGATAGCAAGCTCGTAACGCTGGCCTTGATGCCGGTAAGAGGCGTGCGAAACTCGTGGGTCACGGAGTCTAGCAGTGCTGAGCGCAGCTTTTCGCTTTCCTGCGCCGCGCGATGCAGCGAAAGTTGCTCCACCGCCCGCGCCCGCTCGATGGAAAGCCCCGCCAGGCTTCCAATGGCCTCCAGCGACTCACGCGACAGGTTGCTGCCGCTGATGGCCAGCGCTCCCACCGTCTTCATCCCCACGCGCAACGGCACGTAACTGTCGTCGTCGTCCTGCCGGATTAGGTCGGCACGCGTGGCCACGGCTCGCAAGGCGTCTTCTTCAAATTTCACGTCGGGTCCGGATCGATACACTCCTGCCCGGTCGTTCACCAGCAACGCACACCCGGAAACAGAAAACGTCTCCGTGACGATCCTGGGCAACATGTTGAGCAGTGAGGCCAGGTTTTCCGAGGTCAGTAACTGCTGGCTCAGGGCGTAGAGCCGCTCCACCTCGCGCCGCCGCTGTTTGGCTGCCTCGGCCTCGCGACGTGCACGCTCCGACAGGTTGCCGGCCACCAGCGCCGTCACCAGAAATGCCATGAGGGCGAACCAGTTCTGCGGGTCTGCGATCGTAAAGGTATAGATGGGCGGAAGAAAGAAGAAGTTGAACGCGGCGGTGGCGACGATCGAAAGAGCCAGGGCGAAGCGAAGCCCCCAGTAGGCGGAAGCGAACAACACCGCCAGCAACATCATTAGTGCCATTGCCGTGGGATTCAGGTCGAAATACCGTCCTACTGCGACAAGAACCGCCAATCCGGCGAACATCCCGATGTATCGTAAGAGCGCAATTCGCACAGTTGGCTTCACGACTGAATTCTACCCTGCGCGTGACAATTGACGGCTTGGCACGCAGAATACTGACAATGCAGAAAACTCCCGAACAGTGGCTGCAAGAGGTTGAGCCCACCAAGTCGCAGGGTATTCTGAAACTGTTTTTGGGATACGCTCCTGGCGTCGGCAAGACGTATTCCATGTTGAGTGAGGCCATTCGCCGCGCCAGCCGCGGCGAGGAAGTTGTCGCAGCGGTCGTGGAGAGCCACGGCCGCAAGGCCACCGCCGAACTCGCCGCCAAACTCGAAGCTATACCCCGCAGAATGCTGGAATACAAAGGCACCGTCTTCGAGGAGATGGATGTAGATGCGGTCCTGGCCCGCAAACCTGCAGTCGCAGTCGTGGACGAGTTGGCCCATACCAACATCGAGGGCAGCAAGCACCTCAAGCGTTACGAAGACGTGATGGAGTTGCTGGCCAACAATATCGACGTGCTCTCCACCATGAACGTGCAGCACGTCGAAAGCCTCGGTCCAACCATTCTGCAAATCACCGGCGTACAGGTGCGCGAGACCGTGCCTGACTGGGTAATGCAGCGGGTCGACGAAATCGTCCTCGCCGATGTGACGCCGCAGGCCTTGCAGAAGCGCATGCTGCGCGGCGACGTCTACCCCGTCGAGCGCGCCGGGCGGGCGCTCGCTCACTTCTTTCGCCCCGGCAACCTGATCGCATTGCGCGAACTGGCACTGCGACAGGTGACGCAGGTGGTGGACCGCAGCCTCGATGCCTTCCTCGAAAAAGAAGAAATCACCGAGCCGTCGACTGTTCGCGAGCGCATACTGGTCTGTATCAGCTCAAACCCGGCTGCGCAGTATCTGATCGCTCGCGGCTCGCGCATGGCACAGGGTATGCAGGGCGAACTGTTCGTTTGCTACATCGATACGGGCCGCCAGTTTGCATCAGACGACAGCAAGACCCTGGCGGAAAACATCCGCTTTGCCGAAAACCTGGGCGCACGCGTGGCTAAG
>Ga0207862_1000427_pt1 | contig 12756 bp, 11 predicted proteins | sample LuqExpMetageno81_FD_187838 | JGI IMG/M metagenome (GOLD analysis project Ga0207862, IMG submission 187838) | Tropical forest soil microbial communities from Luquillo Experimental Forest, Puerto Rico - Sample 81 (SPAdes) | ecosystem: Environmental > Terrestrial > Soil > Tropical forest ... | reverse complement strand
GGGCGGGGGAGAGATCACCTTGCGCGCGCTCATCGAGCTCGTCGGCGAGCTCGCCGGCACGCGTATCCGGGTCGACGAGCAGCCGGCGCAGAAGGGCGACGCATTCCGCAACGGGGGCGCGATCGACGTCGCCCGCGCGGAGCTGGGATGGGAGCCGCGCGTCTCTCTGCGCGACGGCCTCGCCGCGCAGCTGGCCTGGCACGCCGGCCGCGACCGCGGGGCCGTCGAGCCCTCGGGCTAGCAGCCGGCCGTCAGTACCCGGTCAGTTCGCCGGTCAGGACCGTGGTCGCGACGCCCGTCAGGAGGACGCGGTCGCCCTTGCGGAACACCGTCAGCTCACCGCCACGTGCCGACGCCTGGAACGCGCGCAGCTCGTCGGTGCCGAGCCGCGGGCACCAGTAGGCCGCGAGCGCGCAGTGCATCGAGCCGGTCACCGGGTCTTCGTCGATCCCGACTCCGGGTCCGAAGCAGCGCGAGACGATGTCGTGACGGCCGTCAGAGGCACGCGCGGTCACGTAGACACCGAGAACGCCTTCGAGCGTGCGCAGCGCGGCCCAGTCGGGTGTCAGGTTCCGCACGGTGGCCGCGTCGTCGACGACGCACAGGAACCACCCGGGATCGGTACGCAGGAACTCCGCGGGCGTGATGCCGAGGGCCGCGAAGACCTCGGGCATCGGACCCTCGGGTACCGGCTCGACGATCGGGAAGTCGAGCGTGACCGCGTCGCCCGCGGCGAGTGTGGCGCGCAGCTCGCCACTGCGGGTGTGGAACACGATCGTGGCGTCCGGGTCGACCTGCCGGGTGTCGAACAGCACGTGCGCGCTGGCGAGAGTCGCGTGGCCGCACAGGTCGACCTCGACCTCGGGTGTGAACCAGCGGAGGTCGAAGTCCCGGTCATCGCGCACGCGTACGAACGCCGTCTCCGAATGCCGCATCTCGGCGGCAACGAGCTGCATCCAATCGTCGTATCCGTGCCCGAGGACCACTGCGGCGGGATTGCCGCGAAACGGCTCGCTGCTGAACGCATCGACGACGAAGATCGGAAAGTTCATGGCGCGATGGTGCCACGCGCCGGAGTGCGCGTGGAAGAGAAAATAAACGAGAAGGGCGCGTGCCTACTCGATGACGACGAGCACGTCGCCCGTGCCCACGGCGTCGCCCCCAGCGACCCGCACCTCTTTCACGGTGCCGGACGTCTCGGCGTTGATCTGATTCTCCATCTTCATCGCCTCGAGCACGACGAGTGCCTGCCCGCTCTCGACGGCGGCACCCGGCTCGACGAGCACCTTGACGATCGTTCCCTGCATCGGCGCGGTCACCGTGCCGCTGCCCCCCGCACCCCCGGTCGCGACGGCCGGCTTCGGTCGCGGGCGCGCGGCTGACGGCGCGCGGCCCGTACTCGAGGCGACCGGTGCCTCGGGAAGCCACACCTTCACGGAGTAGCGACGGCCCTCGACCTCGACGGGCACGATGCGCTCGACGAGCGGTGCGCCGGGCGCGGCCCCGGTCGCGGGCGCGACGAGCGCGCTCACCGGTACGGCAGTCGCGAACGCGGCATGGTCGATCTCGTCCTCGACCCACTTCGTCGAGTGCCCGAGCTCGTGGAAGTCGGTGGTCTGTAACAACGTGAGGTGCGCCGGGATCGTGGTCTTCACGCCGGCAATCTCGAATTCCGAGAGCGCGCGGACCATCCGCTCGATCGCGCGGTCGCGGTCGGGTGCCCACACGATCAGCTTGCCGACGAGGTTGTCGTAGTACTGCGAGATCGTGTCGCCTTCGTCGTAGCCGCCGTCCCAGCGCACTCCGGGCCCCGACGGCACGCGCAGGCGGTTGATGGTGCCCGGCGACGGCAGGAAATTCTTCGTCGGGTCCTCGGCGTTGATGCGGCACTCGATCGAGTGTCCCCGGTGCACGACGGAGTCCTGGGTGAACGACAGCGGCTCGCCCGACGCGACGCGCAGCTGCTCGGCGACCAGGTCGATCCCGGTGATCTCCTCGGTCACGCAGTGCTCGACCTGGAGGCGGGTGTTCATCTCGAGGAAGTAGAAGTCTCCGTCCTGGTACAGCATCTCGACGGTACCCGCGTTCACATAGCCGCACGCGAGCGCGACCTGCACGGCGGCTTCGCCCATGGCGCGCCGCGTGACCTCGGGAATACCGGGCGCCGGCGCCTCCTCGATGAGCTTCTGGTGGCGGCGCTGGGTCGAGCAGTCGCGATCGCTCACGTAGACGCCGTGTCCGTGGGTGTCGCAGAAGATCTGCAGCTCGACGTGGCGCGGCTTGGTGAGGTAGCGCTCCATGTAGCACTCGGGCCGGCCGAAGTAGGCCTGAGCCTCGCGCTGCGCCGAGTCGAACGCAGCCTGCGCGTCGTCGGGGTGCTGCACGACCTTCATCCCGCGCCCGCCACCGCCGTACGCCGCCTTGATCGCGATCGGGTAACCGTGCTCGCGCCCGAACTCGAGGATCTGCGCGACGTCGGTGATCGCCTCGGTGGTTCCGGGCACGCTCGCGACGCCGGCGCGTTGCGCGGCAAGCCGCGACGAGATCTTGTCGCCCATCACTTCGATGGCCTCGGGCGGCGGTCCGATCCACGTGACGCCGGCCGCGGTGAGCGCACGCGCGAAGTCGGCGTTCTCGGAGAAGAACCCGTATCCGGGGTGCACCCCGTCGGCGCCGCTCTTGCGGATCGCGTCGAGGATCGCGTCAGTGTTCAGATAGCTCTCGGCCGCGGTCTGTCCGCCGAGCGCGTAGGCCTCGTCCGCGTACCGGGCGTGCGCGGCGTCGCGGTCGAGGTCGGAATACACGGCGACGGTTGCGATATCGAGCTCGCGGCATGTGCGCATGACGCGAACGGCGATCTCGCCGCGGTTGGCGATCAGGATCTTCGAGAGCACGGCTGCGTATCCTACGGTGCATGCATCGCGTGGCTGCCACCTGGAGCGACGCGCGCCTCGCCGGTAGTCGCTTCACCGCCGTCCGCTGGTTCGAGACGATCGACTCGACGAATCGCTACCTGCTCGACGCGGCTCGGGGCGCCGAGCCCGCGGATACCGCCGAAGGCCTCCCCCCGGAAGGAATCGTCGTCGTCGCCGACGAGCAGACGACCGGGCGAGGCCGCCTCGGTCGCACGTGGGTCGCGCCCCGGGGCGCCGCACTGCTCGTGTCGGTCTTGCTGCGGCCGCAGTTGCCGCCCGACCGGCTGCATCTCGTGACGCTGGCCGCGGGGCTCGCCGCCCTCGACGCGTTGGATGAGCTGGGCGTCTCCTGCGATCCGCCCGCCCGCCTGAAATGGCCGAACGACGTCGTGAGCGGCGAGCGGAAGCTCGCGGGCATCCTGGCCGAGACCGACGGCGCCGGCGCGGTCGTCGTCGGTATGGGGCTGAACGTGCGCGGCGACTGGTTCCCGCCCGAGCTCCGCGAGCTCGCGACCGCGGTCGACGTCGACCGCGCCGAGTTGCTCGTGGCGTGGTTGCGCGCGTATGACGCGCGCCTCGACGCGCTCGACGCCGTGCTCGCCGACGCCGCGGCCCGTTCGGCCACGCTGGGGCGGCGGGTGCGCGTCGACCTCGGGCACGAGTCGTTCGAGGGCACCGCCCGGCGCCTGACCGACGAGGGCTACCTCGTGGTCGACGAGCGGGTCGTCGGCGCGGGCGACGTGGTGCACCTCCGTCCGCTCTGAACAGGACCGGAGCGTCAGGGGTCGAGATCGCGGGCGACGAGCTCGCGGAACGCGCGCGCCAGCGCGGCACTCGCGGCGCCTCCGACCGTCGCGAGCGCACGCCCGTCGATGTGCGCGATCGGCTGGACCTCGCGTGTGGTCGACGACAGGAACGCCTCCTCCGTCGTGGCGAACACCTCGATCGGCACGTCGCGCTCGTCGGCCGGGATGCCGAGCGCGGAGGCGAGCTCGAGGAGGAGTCCGCGGGTGACGCCCAGGAGTGCGCCGGCGCTCGGTGGAGGGGTGCTGAGCACGCCGTCGGCCATGCAGAAGACGTTCGAGCCCGTCGCCTCGCAGAGGTTGCCGTGGGTGTTCGCGAATATTGCCTCGCCCGCGCCGCACGACTGCGCGTACGCGAGTGCGCGTACGTTCGCCGCGTACGAGATCGTCTTCAAGCCGGCGAGCGCGCCGTGCTCGTTGCGGGTCCAGGGCACGATGACGACGTCGGTCGCCGGCGCGGGTGGTTCGATCGGCGACGCGAGGACGAACGCCGTCGGCGGCGCGTCGCCCCGGCCGGAGCCGGGCGGTGCGACGCCGCCCGTGACGGTGATGCGCAGGCGTGCTTCGGCCAGGCCGTTCGCGGTGAGCACCGCGCCCGCGGCCGCGCGCATCGTCGCGTCGTCGGGGACGGCGAGACCGAGCGCGTAGGCGGACGCACGTAGTCGCGCGAGGTGGCGTGTCCACGCGAACGGCACGCCGCGGTACACGCGCAACGTCTCGAACACGCCGTCGCCCACGACCAGACCGTGATCGAGCACCGAGACGCGCGCCCGAGAGAGCGGCACGAGCTCCCCGTCGACCCATGCGACCGGCTCGGGTGTCGTCACGGCGACGCGACCCGCTCGGCTTCGTACGCGCCCACGCTGTCGAGCAGCCGTGCCGCCTTCAGCTCGGTCTCGGCCCACTCCGCCGCCGCGCGCGAGTCGGCGACGATGCCGCCGCCGACGCCGAAGTACGTGCGCCCGCCCGCCAGCACGAACGTGCGGATCGCGACCGCGAGCTCGGCGCGGCGCCGGTCGGCATCGATCCAGCCGACCGCCCCGCAGTAGACGCCGCGCCGTATCGGTTCGAGCGCCTCGATCGCGCGCAACACGCGTGGTTTCGGTGCGCCGGTGACGGACGCGGGCGGAAACGTGGCGCGTACGAGGTCGGCGAGCCCGATGTCGGCGCGCAACGTTCCGCGCACGGTGCTCACCATGTGGTGCAGCCCGGGGTGCGACTCGATCTCGAACAGCGACGCGACCTCGACCGAGCCGTACTCGCAGACGCGTCCGAGGTCGTTGCGCGCGAGGTCGACGATCATCACGTTCTCGGCGCGGTCCTTGGCGCTCGTGCGTAGTGTCGCGGCATCGGCCGCGGTGCCCTTGATCGGGCGGGTCTCGACGGAGCGCCCGTCGAGGCGCAGGAAGGTCTCGGGCGAAGCCGATACCACGGCGATGCCCGGGAGCGCATCGCCGAACGTGCACAGGCACGCGTGCGGTGCCGGATGCCGCCGCGTGAGGGCGCCGAACAGCTGCACGGGATCGGGAGCGCGGTCGAAGCGGAGCCGACGCGTGAGGTTGACCTGGTAGCACTCGCCGGCGCGCAGCAACTCGAGGATGTCGTCGACGGCTTCGGCGTGCCGCGCGCGCGACATGGTCGACTCCGACGGCCCGAGCCCGTCGGAGAGATCGTCGAAATGCGGCAGCGTCCCGACGACCTGCACGTCGTCGTAACGGGCGAACGCAACGTCCGGAATCATGACGTCGTCGACCGTGTCGGACCCGACCCGTTCGATGCTCCGGCCGAGGTCGTACGCGACGAATCCGACCCAGAATCCGCCCCGGTCGATCTCGTCGAGCGCGGCGAAGGCGTCCCGACCCGAGCCCGAGACGACGCGCGCCGGCCGGGTCGCAACCAGGAATGCGTTCCCGTCGCGCGCGATCGCGCCCCAGCGTTTCCCGCTCACGGCGGCACCGTATCGCCGGGGCCGCGGCCGGAGGAGCAAATCGACCGGGCCGGGCGCCCCGAATTCGCCTACTTGCGCCGGTACAGTGGCCCTTCTCGTGCTCTCGCAGTCGTCTCTCTACTCGTTCTTGCGCCGCTTCGCGATCGCGTTCGTGGCGGTCGTCATCCTGGCGGCGGTCGGCGTCGTGGCCGGCAAGGCCTACGGGCGCAAGAAATTCGCCGAGAGCACGACGATCCACATCCCCGACGGCGTGCTCGCGCCCGTGCGTCAGGGCGAGCCCGCCAACTACCTGTTGATCGGCTCCGACACCCGCCAGTTCGTCGACAATCCCCAGGAGGCCCAAGCCTTCGGCTCGTCGAGCCAGGTCAGTGGAGCGCGCTCGGATGTGATGATGGTCCTGCACGTCGAACCGCAGAACCACACGGGCATGCTCGTGTCGTTGCCGCGCGACCTCGTCGTGAACATCCCCGGCCACGGTCGCAACCTCCTCAACGCCGCGTACGACTTCGGCGGACCGACCCTCACGATCCAAACCATCGAGACCGACTTCCCCCCCCTCAAGATCAACCACTACCTCGAGGTCGACTTCCTCGGCTTCCGCAACATCGTCAACGCGATCGGGCACATCCACATCTGGTTCCCGAGCCCGGTCAACGACGAGTTCACCGGCCTGCACATCGCGAGCGCGGGTTGTGCATCGCTGAACGGCGACGAGGCGCTCGCGTACGCGCGGTCGCGCCACTACAACATCCCGCGTGATTGGAACAACCCCGCGCCGTGGCGGCCGACGGGCGCGGAGAAGACGTCGGTCGGCTGGATCGAGGATCCGCTGTCCGATCTCGATCGCATCCCTCGCCAGCAGTACTTCCTGCGAACCATCAGCCAGGCCGCGATCGACAAGACCGGGAGCGATCCGCTGAAGATCAGCGACCTGCTCGACGCCGTCTTCAAGAACTTCTCGCACGACCAGAACCTCAGTTACGACGAGCTCACCACCTTGGCGCTGACGTTCCGGGGTCTGAACCCGGCTCGGGTGCAGATGATGACGCTCCCGGTCGTCCAGGCGCCGTACCCGGGTTGGAGCGCGCACGTGATCGTCAAGGAGCCCGACGCGACGACGGTCCTCGATCGCCTCGCGAGCTTCCCCGTCCCGAAGCCCTTCATCCCCGCGGTGCTCGCCGCGCCGAAGGTGAGCGTGCGCGTGGTGAACGGCTCGGGGGTAAAGGGCGCGGCGGCGCGTGCGCTCGACACGCTCACGGCGGCCGGTTTCCGGTCTGCCGGCACCGCGGCCGACGCCGACCGGAGCGACTACGCGAAGACCCAGATCCGTTACGCGCCGGGCAAGTTCGTGCAGGGCTTCACCGTCGCGTTCGCGATGGGTACCTCGAATCTCGTCGAGGCTGCGTCGGCGCAGAACACCCTGGGTGGCGACGTGCTGGTGATCGTGGGCCGCGACTACAACCAGCTGAAGACGCATTACGACAAGCTGCCGAGCGCGACGACGTCCACGACCGGTGTTTCGAGCGCGCCGACCTCGAGCACGTCGACGACCACGACGACGCTTCCGCGATCGAACGTCGACCCCCGGTTCGTGCCCGTCGATCCCCGGACGGGCGCCGCGCTCGTGGGTTGCCCCACGCACTGACCCTATGGACGTGCTGTCCGCGAGATCGTTCGTGCATCGTTTCGTGACGGCCCTCGTCCTCGTGGTCGTGATCACTGCGGGTGTGATCGCGGCCGCCTACGCGCAGGCCGAACGAAAGGTCCGCGCCATCGCCGTGGCGCGCATCGATCCGTCGATCCTCGAACCGGGAGGAAACTTCCTGCTGATCGGCTCCGACTCGCGCGCGTTCGTCGATACGAGCAACGACGTTCGGCAGTTCGGCAGCGCGCAGCAGACGACGGGACAACGTTCCGACACGATCATGGTCGCGCACGTCGAGCCGAATGGAACCGCGCTCCTCGTATCGTTCCCGCGCGACCTGTGGGTCGACATTCCGCAGATCGGTCACGCCAAGATCAACGCCGCGTTCAACGCCGGACCGCAGCGGGTCATCGAGACGATCGAGAGCGACTTCGACATACCGATCAGTCACTACCTGGAGGTCGATTTCGCCGGTTTCCGGCGCATCGTCGACGCGATCGGCTCGATCCCGATCTATTTCCCCGCACCGGCGCGCGACGTCAAGAGCGGCCTCTACCAGTACCAGGCCGGGTGCCGGCACCTGAACGGCGACCAGGCGCTCGCATACGTCCGGTCGCGCTACTACGAGTCGCTGCAGAACGGCCGGTGGAGCTACGACCCGACGTCCGATCTCGGGCGCATCAAGCGCCAGCAGTACTTCCTGCGCACGCTTGCTCAGCAGACGTTGCATACGGCCGAGTCGCAGCCGTGGCGCGCGAGCAGCATCGCCGGCACGATGCTCGCGAACCTCCAGCGCGATCCCACGCTCGGCTTCTCGTCGTTGCGCGCCCTCGCCTACGCGTTTCACAACCCGGGCGGCGTCGAGACCCTCACGCTGCCCACGAGCCGGCACTTCTTCGACGGCCAGGACGCGCTCGTTCTCGACGAGGCCCAGGCCGCGCCGCTCCTCGCGCGGTTGCGAACGGGCGGTTCGGGTGGCGCGCCGGCGGGCAACTCGTCGACGGCCGCGCGGGTGTCGCCGGGGTCCGTGCACGTCGCCGTCCGCAACGGCAGCGGCCGCACGGGGGAAGGCGCGCGAGCGGTGGCAAACCTCCGCCGCTTGGGTTTCGCGGCGATCTCTCCCGCGACGAACGCCGACCGCACGGACTACGCCGTGACCGAGGTGCGCTATGCGCCCGCCGCCCGAGCCGGGGCCGACCTCGTGCTCGCGTCGCTCGGCGGCGCAGGGAGACTCGTGCAGTCGTCAACGGGTTCCGGAGTCGACGTCGAGCTGGTGATCGGTCGCGACTACCACGGGCTCTCGCAGCCGCCGGCACCCTCGGCGCGGTCGGCGTCGCCTTCGGTTGGCGCGGGGTCGACACCGACCGCGGGGTCCGCGCCGGGCACGACCGTACCGAGCGTCGGCTGCTAGGTCGCGTCCCCACGCATCTACACTGCGTGCCCGTATGCCGTTCCGCCCAGCAGGTGCCCGCGCGCTGTGAGAGTCGCCGTCATCGGGGCCGGATACGTCGGGCTCACCACCGCCGCGTGCTTCGCCCAGCTCGGCCACGAGGTCGTCTGCGCCGACATCGACGAGGACCGCGTTGCCCGGCTCCGCAAGGGCGAGGTGCCGATCCTCGAGATCGGGCTGCCCGAGCTGATCGCCGAAGGTCTCGCGTCGCGGCGGCTCGAGTTCGTCGTCGGGGCGGCCGCGGCCGCCCGGCGCGCCGAGATCGTGTTCTTGTGCGTCCAGACCCCGCAGGGCCATGACGGCGCCGCCGACCTCTCGTTCGTCGAGAGCGTCGCGCGCGAGATCGCGCCGATGCTCGCACCCGATGCGGTGGTCGTGAACAAATCGACGGTCCCGGTCGGATCGACGCGCTTCGTGCAACGCGTGCTGTCGGAGTCGGGTGTCCGGGGCGAGGGCGTGACGGTCGCCTCCAATCCCGAATTCCTCCGCGAGGGTCAAGCGGTCCGCGACTTCCTGCATCCCGATCGCATCGTGATCGGCTGCGAGAACCCAGAAGCCGCGGTTCGCGTCAGCGAGCTCTACAAAGGCGTCCACGCCCCGGTGCTCGTGACCGATCCTGCGTCGGCCGAGATGATCAAGTACGCGTCGAACGCGTTTCTCGCCACGAAGGTGTCGTTCATCAACGCGATCGCGAACCTGTGCGAGATCGTCGACGCCGACGCGCGTGAAGTCGCGATCGCGATGGGTTACGACACCCGCATCGGCTTCCAGTTCCTCCACCCGGGGCCCGGGTACGGCGGTTCGTGCTTCCCCAAGGACGTCGCCGCGCTGCTGAACACGTCGCGGAGCGCCGGCTACGAGTTCGAGCTGCTCGCCGGCGTCGTCTCGGTGAACGCGCAACAGCACGAACGGATGGTCGACAAGGTGCGGACGAGCGTCGGCGGGGAGCTGGCGGGTAAGACGGTGGCCCTCTGGGGACTCACGTTCAAGGCCGACACCGACGACCTGCGCGACTCGCCCGCCCTCGTCGTCGCCCGGCGGTTGCTCGAGGAGGGTGCCGCGGTGCAGGCCTACGATCCCGGCGCCGGTGAACGCCCGCGCGAGCTCGTGCCCGGGCTCGATCTGCGGGCCGACGCCTACGACGCGGCGACCGGCGCCGACGCGGTCGCACTGCTCACGGAGTGGGACGAGTTCCGCTGGCTCGACTTCGAGCGCGTTGCCGGGCTCATGCGCGGTCGAGGCATCGTCGACGCCCGCAACCTGCTCGATCCGGCGGCGATGCGGCGCCGGGGATTCGACTACCGCGGCGTGGGGCGACGGTAGATGGCGCGCATCGTCGTGACGGGCGGAGCGGGCTTCGTCGGTTCGCACCTGTGCGACGCGTTCCTCGCGCGCGGCGACGAGGTCGTCGCGGTCGACAACCTGTGCACCGGCCGCCTCGAGAACCTCGCCTCTGCGTCGGAGAGCCCGCGGTTCACGTTCGTGCGGAGCGACGTGTGTCGGGAGTTGCCCGTCGACGGGCCGGTCGACGGGGTGTTGCACTTCGCGAGCCCGGCCAGCCCGCCCGAGTACCTCGAGATTCCGCTCGCGACCCTCGACGTCGGGTCACTGGGCACCCGGCGGGCGCTCGACCTCGCGCGAAAGAACGACGCGCGGTTCCTGGTCGCGTCGACGAGCGAGATCTACGGCGACCCCGAGGTGCATCCGCAGCCCGAGAGCTACAACGGCAACGTCGACCCCACCGCGCCGCGTGCGGTCTACGACGAGGCCAAGCGGTTCGCGGAGACGCTCACCATGGCGTACCACCGGTTGTACGGCATGCGCACGGCGATCGTCCGGATCTTCAACACGTACGGGCCGCGGCTCCGGCCGGCCGACGGTCGAGTGATCTCGAACTTCGTGGTGCAGGCGCTCGACGGCAAGCCGCTGACCGTGTACGGCGAGGGAACCCAGACGCGCTCGTTCTGTTACGTCGACGACGAGGTGCGCGGGATCATCGCCTTGTTCGATTCCGAAGTCGTCGAACCCGTCAACATCGGCAATCCGCACGAGTTCACCATGCTGGAGCTCGTCGACGTCGTTCGGGAAGTCACCGGCTCGAGCTCCGATGTCGTGTTCGAGCCCTTGCCCATGGGTGATCCCGCCCGGCGCCGGCCCGACATCTGTCGCGCTCGCTCACTCCTCGGCTGGGAGCCGGTCGTCGAGCTGCGCGATGGACTCGCGCGCCTGCGCGACTGGTACCTGGAGGAGCGATCACATGGTCGCGCGTGACGACTCGCCGCCGCCGAAGCTGCACAAGCTGTCGGTCGTGGTGCCCGTGTATAACGAGCGCAACACGCTCGTCGAGATCCTGCGACGCATGCGCGCCGTCGAGCTGCCCGAGGGAGTCGAACGCGAGCTCATCGTCGTCGACGACGGCAGTACCGACGGGACGCGCGACGTCTTGCAGCAGCTCGGCGACAGCACGGTGCGCGTCGTCATGCACGACCAGAACCGCGGTAAGGGTGCCGCGCTGCGCACGGGTATCGAGAACGCGAACGGCGACTACGTGCTCGTCCAGGACGCCGACCTCGAGTACGACCCCGAGGACTGGCCGAAATTACTTCTGCCCGTTCTCCGCGGCCGGGCGCGGGTCGTGTACGGATCGCGCTTCACCGGAGAGCGGCGCAACATGCTGTTCCTGCACTGGGTCGGCAACCGCTTTCTCTCCCTGACCACGAACGTGCTCTACAACACGACGCTCTCCGATATGGAGACGTGCTACAAGCTCATCGACCGGGAGCTCTTCGAGTCGCTCGGTCTCCGGGCCGACCGGTTCGACGTCGAGCCGGAGATCACGGCCAAGATCCTGAAGCGGGGCATCCGCATCTACGAGGTTCCCATCTCGTACACCGGCCGCGAGGTCGACGAAGGCAAGAAGATCACGTGGCGCGACGGCTTCGCTGCACTCTGGACCTTGCTCAAGTTCCGCTTCACCGACTGATGTTGGTGTCATGAGCGCCGATTGGGCCGCGGTGGTCGTCAACTTCGAGGCCGGCTCGCTCCTCACGACGTGTGTCGAGTCGATCCTCGCCGACCCCACGGCGGGGTCCGTCGAGCTCGTCGTCGTCGACAACGGCTCGAGCGACGGGTCGATCGAGCAGCTGCGCCACGCCGTTCCGGACGCGCGAGTCGTGCGCGCACCGGGAAACGTCGGATACGCACGCGCGGCGAACCTCGGCATCGCGGCGACGCGCGCCGCGATCGTCGCGGTGTTCAATCCCGATCTGACGATCGACCAGGGCAGCGCCAAGGTGATCCTGGCCCGCTTTGACACCGAGCCTCGTCTCGGAGCCTGCGGTCCGCGCGTTCGCAACGAGGACGGCTCCGACTATCCCTCGGCACGGCGAGTGCCGTCGGTGCCGCTCGCGGTTGCGCACGGCGCGCTCGGGCTGTGGTGGCCGTCGAACCCCTTCACGGCCCGGTATCGAGGGCTGAACGCCGATCCCGCACAGGCGCGCTCGGTCGATTGGGTGTCGGGCGCGGCGATCTGGCTCCGGCGGAGCGCGCTCGACGCCGTCGGAGGCTGGGACGAGCGGTACTTCATGTACATGGAGGACGTCGATCTCTGCTGGCGGCTCGGACGTGCCGGTTGGGACGTGGCGTACGAGCCCGCGGCGGGTGTCGTGCACACCCAGGGCGCGAGCACGTCGCGCCACCCTTACCGCATGCTGATCGAGCACCACCGGTCGGCCTGGAGGTTCGCGCGCAAGAAATTCACAGGTGTGCGGGCACTTATGCTCCCCCTTGCCGGCGTGTATCTGGCCGTCCGCGCACTCGGGGCGATGGCCGAACATGCCCTACGCGCGTCAGGGAGAGCCGGGCCCGGCAGGTAGCCTGGCGCCATGGGCAAAGCCTCTTCCGCGAAGCGCAAGCGCGCCGCCGTTCGGTCGGCCAAGCGTTCGCGCACCAACACCTGGTGGTACGGCCTGACCGCGATCGTCGTGATCGCCGGT
>Ga0207862_1000426_pt1 | contig 12758 bp, 5 predicted proteins | sample LuqExpMetageno81_FD_187838 | JGI IMG/M metagenome (GOLD analysis project Ga0207862, IMG submission 187838) | Tropical forest soil microbial communities from Luquillo Experimental Forest, Puerto Rico - Sample 81 (SPAdes) | ecosystem: Environmental > Terrestrial > Soil > Tropical forest ... | reverse complement strand
CCCGGAGAAGCCACCCGCCACATGGGCTGACGTAGCCGTTCCTGCCGAGGCGCTGAAAGTACTCCACCGAATCGCCGCACATGAGGAGCAATTACGAGAAGCCTCTAAGAGTTCCCACTCCGCGCCGGCGAGCGGTCGGGCTGCGGGATTGGTGGTGCTATTCGCAGGCCCCAATAGCGCGAACCAGGCCGTGGCCGCCGAGGCACTCGCACAGCACACGAAGCGAGGGCTACAGCGGGTAAACCTGAACGAGGTTGTCAGCAAGTACATCGGGGAGACCGAAAAGAATCTTCAACGCATATTCGTTGCGGCCGAGGCAAATAACGCGATCCTGTTCTTCGACGAGGCGGACGCTCTATTCGGGAAGCGGTCCGAGGTCAAGGACAGCCACGATCGCTACGCGAACATCGAGATCGACTTTCTATTGCAACAACTGGAAGCGTTTCATGGGGTAGCGGTGCTTGCCACCAACAGTGAGGAGCATGTCGATCCGAAGTTGCGGGAGCGCTTCGCGTATGTCGTCCGGTTTCCTCACGCGCCTGGCAAGTAGCGTGTAATTCGGCACGAAGTTCACTCCCTCTGGGCCAGCTAACATGATCTGCCCCCAGGTCCAGTCCCGCGATCACGAGACTTCCTCCGCTGGCGCCGATACCACACTCATGTATCGTGCGCTGCGTCACTGAAAAGTCATGCGAGGGGTGATATTGATATACGTCGAGGAGGTGCGGTATGCCACCTCAAGAGAATGCGTTCTCTCCTTTCGCAGAAATAGCGAAACGTGATCTGTCGTTCGCCGACTCACGCATCGATGCGCTGCCGGCGCCAATATTCTTTCCTGCGACTGTCGGTCCGCCCGGCGAACTGCCGGACCGGCGCTTGTTCCTAAAGACGCTGGCCCTTCCCTGTGCCGCAGCTTGCGCCATGGCTCTCACCCGCAACTCCTTTGCTCTCAACCCCGCAACCTGGGGTGCTGGAAGCGAGGATGATTCGCGCTATCGGGTCGAAGCGCGCTTCTACGAGAAACTGCCCGACAAGATGGTCCGCTGCAAACTGTGCCCACGCGAGTGCGTGGTGGCGCCAGGCAGTCGCGGCTATTGCCGGGTGCGCGAGAACCGCAATGGAACGTACTACACGTTAGTCCATTCGCGGATTGTCAGCGCGCATATCGATCCCATCGAGAAGAAGCCGTTCTTCCATTTCCTTCCCGGGCACATGGCCTTTTCAGTCGCGACTGCGGGATGCAATGTGAACTGCAAGTTCTGCCAGAACTGGGAGATCTCGCAAGCCCGGCCGGAAGATTTGCCGGCGCAATACCTGCCTCCGAAGGGACTGGCAGCGTTGGCAGGGACAAATCGCTGTGCTGCCGTCTCGTTCACTTACAACGAACCAACCATTTTTAACGAGTACGTCACCGACGCCGCCGAAGCCGCGCGCGATGCGGGTCTGAAAAGCGTCGTTGTGACCAACGGCTTCATCCAGCAGGCCCCGCTGAAGCGGGTCTGCCAGCGCGCCGATGCCATCAAGATCGACCTCAAGGCCTTCTCGGCGGATTACTATCGCAATGTTGTGAACGGCCAACTACAGCCGATTCTGGACACTCTGGTCACCATCCGCCACCAGGGCCGCTGGTTGGAAATCGTCTATCTTACGGTCCCGACGCTCAACGACCACGAAGCGGAGATTCGTGACATGTCGCGCTGGATCAAGGCCGAACTCGGCCCCGACGTTCCGATTCATTTCACCCGCTTCCATCCGCTCTATCTGTTGAAGAACCTGCCGCCGACTCCGGTGGAAACGCTGGAGCGCGCCAAGGCCGTGGCCGATGCCGAAGGGCTGCATTACGTGTACATCGGCAATGTGCCCGGACATCCGGCGGAAAACACGTATTGTCCCAAGTGCCACAAGCTCGTCATCGAACGGGCGGGCTTCACCGTGACCCAGATAAACCTGCACAAAGGCAAGTGCCAGAATTGCCAGAACCCGATCCCGGGCGTGTGGAGTTGAATGCGATGAAGCGGCAAATCACCATTTTCATTGTGCTCGTGGCGGCTTTCCTGTTGACCGCTTGTGCCTCGGGAAGCTCGCAAGGAAAGGTGCGGCAGCCCGGTGTTGCCGGAGCGTTTTATCCCGCTAACCCTGACGAACTGAAGAACATGGTGGATGGATTCCTGGCGAAGGCGCTGGTGCCGCCCACTTCGGACCCGCTGCTTGCGTTGATCGCTCCCCACGCCGGATATCCATACTCCGGAGGCGTGGCCGCCTTCAGTTACGCGGCGCTCAAGGGACGCAAGTTTCAGCGCGTGGTGATCATCGCCCCCTCGCATTACGACGCGTTTGGATTCTCTTCGGTGTACGACGGCGATGCCTACTTCACGCCTTTGGGTAAAGTCACCGTGGACAGGGCTTTCGCCCGGAAATTGGTCGCCCAAAATAACCTGATTCGGCTATCAGGGCGCGGACACGAGCGCGCTGGCGAGCAGTCCGAACACTCCCTCGAAGTTCAGCTTCCGTTCCTGCAGCGGACGCTCGGGGACTTCCAGCTGGTTCCCATCCTCATGGGTGATCAAAGCTACGAAGCGAGCCGCGCGCTCGGCGTCGCGCTCGCAAAGTTGATCGGCCAATCGGACACCCTCATCGTCGCCAGTTCCGACCTCTCCCACTATCACCCGTATGACGAGGCCTCGACCATCGATCACAACACGCTGCACGCGATTGAGGCGTGGGATTATTACGATCTCTCGCGCAACCTGCAATCGCGGGTATGGGAGGCTTGCGGCGGCGGCCCAATCGTTGCCGCCATGATGGCCGCCGAGCGTCTGGGTGCAAACCGTGCCGAGTTGCTGAAGTATGCCAACTCCGGCGACGTTACCGGCGATCGCTCGCGCGTGGTGGGCTATAGCGCTTGGGCGCTGTATAAGTCCGCCAAGTCTGCAAGCGCTCCACCCTTCTCGCTTACGGCCAAAGAAAAGCAGGAACTTCTGAGTGTTGCGCGCAAGTCGGCCGAGACATTGGTGCGGGAGCGCAAGCAATATACGCCTCCACCAGCATCGCCGGCACTTCAGCAAGACCGTGGCGCCTTCGTCACCATCAACAAGAATGGAGAGCTTCGCGGGTGCATTGGATACATCGCTCCCCTTGAGCCACTGATCAACACGGTACGCGATGTGGCAGCTTACGCAGCCTCGCGCGATCCTCGGTTTCCTCCAGTAACTCCGGTGGAGCTGGGAGATCTGCACTACGAGGTGTCTGTCCTCTCCCCGCTGAGGCGCGTGCTCGATGTCAAACAGATCCAGGTCGGCCAGCACGGCTTGCTTTTGAAGAAAGGCAACAATGAGGGCGTTCTGCTGCCGCAGGTGCCAGGCGAGTTCGGGTGGGACCGCAAGACATTCCTCGACGAGTTGGCACAAAAAGCTGGTCTGCCGGCCTCCGCCTGGAAGGACGAGGACGCCGACATCTTCATGTTTACGGCGGTGGTATTCGGTGAAACCAGACTTCCGCAGAGTCCTACACCGGAAATTTCTCCCCCCGTAAAGCGGCCGTGAAGGCCAGCAGCGCCGTCCCCAGGTTCAGAACCAGAATCAGCGTAGTCGTTTTCAGGAATCCGAACACCGGTATGAAATAGGCGCACAGGACGATGGCGCCGATGCACGCTCCCAGAAGATCGACCGCATAAAGTGTCCCGGTGTTGCCGGGCTTGCCCTCTTGTCCAGCAAAGTACAGGCTGCTTGCCAACGGAAACTGATAGCCTCCCAGCATTCCACAGAGCAACCCCGCGATGGGAAAGAGAACGTCGGCAGTTATAAGCAGTCCAGTGGGGCTGCTGCTTCGCTCGCAAACGAGAAAGAAACAGTACAGCACCAAAGGCGACGCGGCTGCCAGAACCTGAATCGCCGCCAGCGCCCGCAGGGTGCAAAGTCGGGCTTGGCTGGCATTCCGGCCGAACCTTTGCAAACCCAGCCAGCATCCCAGGGCCATGCCTAGCATCACGGCAGCGATCAGCACCGCCAATTGGCGATAGACGTAACCGTAGATGGCCTGGAAACCAAGGAGCAGCAACACCTCGAGTGCCATCAGGGTAAAGCCCATGGTCCCAACACAGGCTGCGACGCTGGCCTGCCGGTATTGCCCTCGCCGCGACACACCAGTCACAAGAATCCCAGCCGCCAGCAGGGCACCCAGGCCCAATACGATCGAGCGATACTGAACTCGCGCCATATACGCAAAGACGCTGCGGTAGCGCTCATTAAACTGCGAACTCCACAGCGCCACGTCGAAGTAATACGCGATGGGAGCAAAGTCGCGGTTCAACCGCGTTTCTGGCTGGGGGCGAATCTGCTCCGCCAGTTGCGACATGCGGTCCGGCGACATGCGAAACGGGAGGTAATACTCACGGACATAACTCGTCTTCAGCTGTCGCGACTGCAGCCGCCGCAGTAGTTCGTCCGGTTGCTCCGTAAGCGTTCCTCGTTGGTTGCCGGCAAAAAGGTGCGCTCGTTCTCCCGGAATCGTAGTGACCTCGGCAAACACGTAGCGCAAACTGCGGTTGATACACTGCAAAAAACTCGCCAGTGTCTCGGTGATGTAGTCCTCTGAGGCTACAAGCTGGAACGACAGAATGCCGCCCGGATTCAACTTTGCGGCGGCCTCATGAAAGAACTCTACCGTGTAGAAGCGGTTAATCTGCGCCGTCTGTGGCTCGGGCAGATTCAGGATGATGACGTCAAACTTCTGGTTTGCGGTCTTCAGGAACAACCGGCCATCGACGACATGCAGACGGACTCGCGGGTCGTGTTGCAGAACGGTCATCTGCTCCGCGAAATATTCCCGCCCGAAGTCAAAAACAGTGGGGTCCAGCTCCACAACATCGATTCGTTCTACCGTCGAATGTTTGAGCGCTTCGGCCACGCTCCCATTCAGTCCGCCGCCGATCAACAACACACTTCTCGGCGCGGGATGCTGCAGGAGTGCAAAATGGACCGATTCCTCCGCAGCCTGAGGGTCAGGTTCCGTGAAGAGGACCAGCCCGTTTTCCAATAGAGTGCGGCTGTTCTCCGTCTGCACTACGGCCAGGTTTCCATACGCCGAATTGCTGCTCTTCAGCAGATGAAATCCCCGCCAAAGGCGGGCCAGCGACTGCGTCTCGAGCCGCGGTGCGGCAAAAGGAATGAGGACGGCGACGAATGTGAGCGTCACTAACCCGTACCCGGCCCTCCGCCAAACCGGGGCGCGAACAGTGAGGCTCACGGCCGCCAGCAAGTTCAACATTCCGACGGCGAACGCCACCTGGAACGACGTGAAGTGAAGCGCTAACGACAGGCTGGCCAGCAGGCCACCGATGCCCGCTCCAATCGCTTCCTGTAGATACACAGCTCCCGTTGCGCTGGCTGATGAAGATGGAGTCTCTTGGGCAACCCAGCGACTGCCCACAGAAAATGCCCCGCCCGACAAGAGGCAGAAAGGGCACAGCACCGCGAGGGCGGTCAGCATCATTGGCCACGGCCCCAGCATTTCGCCCGGGACGGTGATGAAACTTCCCTTGGAACTGCGCACCGCCAGAATCGTCAGCGGCAGCACGATGCTCAGAAGTGTCTGTAAACCGGCCATCGCTTGGCGCGGATCATCGAGCCACGCTGCGCCGCCGCCGAATAAGCTGCTGCCTAGACTCGTCCACAACAACCAGCTCGCCAGCAACAGTCCGAGGGAGATCTCGTTGCCGTAGAACACGACCAGCAGCTCCCGCATGAGCAGGATTTGGGCAACCGTCGCGGTGAACCCGATCAGCAACAGCACTGGCCGGAGCCGCGGGATACTACGCGCCATCGGCCAACGTTGCTGGAATGGTGTGACCATAAGATTGGCAGACCAATTACTCCGGCGTGACTGTCGACCGCTCCACACCGAATGTCCCTGGAACTTGCTTCCCGGATTTCGCCTCAATATGAGGCACGCGCGTGGGGGCGCTAGAGAGTCGGTGAAACTATGTCGTCAACAGGATAGTGCCTGCTCGTCAGTGATCTCGCGCGCAGAGGCAGGATCGACTCGCAGCTTAATTTCGTGCGGTTGCGGCGGCTGTGGCGTGGTTGCGTTCACCCGATCCGTTCAGATATCGGTCAATGCAAGCGGCGGCTTTGCGTCCCTCGGAAATGGCCCACACTACCAGAGATTGTCCTCGACGCATATCGCCCGCAGCAAACACGCCGGCAACCGACGTCATGTATTGATCGTCGGTTGCGACGTTGCCCTTGCCATCCAAATCCGCGCCCAGTTGTTCGAGCATCCCATTGCGCACCGGACCAGTGAAGCCCATTGCCAGCAGTACGAGCTCGGTCGCGATGACGAACTCGCTCCCCGCGATCGCTTCGAAGCGCGGCGGCGGACCGACCCGCACGGCATGCAATTGCGTCACGCGGCCGTTGCCATCCCCCGCAAACTTCTGCGTCGAGATGCTCCATTCGCGCTCCCCGCCCTCTTCATGCGCGCTCTCGGTGCGAAGCTGAAGCGGCCACAGCGGCCAGGGCGTCTGCGGCGCGCGCTGCTCCGGAGGCATCGGGAACAACTCGAACTGACGCACCGAACGTGCTTGCTGCCGATGACTCGTACCCAGGCAGTCGGCGCCGGTATCGCCACCGCCGATGATGACCACATTCTTTCCCGTCGCAAGTATCTCGCCCGACGCTTCTACAACGTCGCCTTCGCAGCGGCGGTTCTGCTGCGGCAGAAACTCCATCGCGAAGTGGATGCCATTCAGTTCGCGGCCCGGGATGGGAAGATCGCGTGGCTGCTCCGCGCCGCCTGCGAGCAGGATCGCGTTGAAGTCAGCCTGCAACTCCTCGACCGAAACGCTAACCCCGATATGCGCGTTGGTAACGAACTTCACGCCTTCAGCAGTCATCTGCTCAAGGCGGCGGTCGAGGATGCTTTTCTCCAGCTTGAAGTTTGGGATGCCGTAGCGCAGCAGCCCGCCGATCCGATCGGCCTTCTCGTACACCACGACTTGGTGTCCGGCCCGCCGCAATTGCTGCGCTGCCGCTAAGCCTGCGGGACCAGAACCCACGATGGCGACTTTCTTGCCGCTTTCGAACTCAGGCCGCTGGGGATGAATCCATCCCTCTTGAAACCCGCGCTCGACCACCGTTTTCTCGATTTGTTTGATCGTGACCGCCGGCTCGTTAATGGCCAGAACGCATGCCGCTTCGCAAGGCGCGGGACAGATGCGTCCGGTGAACTCGGGGAAATTATTGGTGGAGTGCAGCCAACGTACTGCTTCTTGCCAACGGTCGCGATAGACGAGGTCATTCCAGTCGGGAATCAGGTTGTTGACCGGGCACCCGTTGTGACAGAAGGGCACGCCGCAATCCATGCAGCGGGCCGCCTGCGTCTGGAGCTTTTCTTGCGGAAAATCCTGATAAATCTCGAACCAGTCGTTCACCCGCTCCGTCACCGGCCGGCGCTGCGGCAGTTCGCGCTGGTATTGCAGGAACCCCGTCGGCTTACCCATGCTGCACCTGCCCCATGGTTGCCTCGAGAACGGCGGATTGCGGAATCGTGCCTTCGTGTTTCACGCGACTTACGCCTAGCACCCGCTTGTACTCGTGGGGAAAGACCTTGATGAAGCGCCGCAACAGTTCCTCCCAGTTTTGCAGGACCTTTCTGGCCTGTTTGCTTCCCGTCAGTTCCGCGTGGCGGGTGATCAAGCTGTGTACGAGTTCGAGGTCCTGCGGCTCCATCAGCGGCTCCAGGTCAACCGAGCCGTGATTGCAGCGCTTTTCTGCGAAATCGCCCCTCACGTCCAACACGTAGGCAATTCCGCCGCTCATTCCCGCTGCGAAGTTGCGTCCCGTGGAACCCAGCACAACCACCACGCCATTGGTCATGTACTCGCATCCGTGATCGCCGACGCCCTCCACCACTGCAGTCGCACCCGAGTTGCGCACCGCAAAACGCTCGCCCGCCATGCCGTTCAGGAAAGCCTCTCCGCTGGTGGCGCCGTAAAGCGCCACATTGCCGATCAGAATGTTTTCTTCCGCAGCGAAGCTTGCCTCGTGCGGCGGATAAATCACGACCCGGCCACCACACAGACCCTTGCCGACATAGTCATTGGCCTCGCCCTCGAGGGTCAGCGTGATGCCCCGGGTGAGAAATGCGCCGAAGCTTTGGCCCGCCGATCCCACAAAACTGAAGCTGATGGTATCGTCGGGCAGTCCATCCGCGCCGTGTCGGCGGGCAACTTCGCCGCTCAACATGGTTCCCACCGCGCGTTGCACGTTCCGGATGGGAAACTGCGCGCTGGCCGGCCTGCCATTCTGGATTGCCTCGCGTGCCATGCGGATCAGTTCGTGGTCCATTGCCTGCTCAAGGCCGTGATCCTGAGGCTCCGTGCAATGGCGCGCGACATGTCGCGGGATCGGCGGCGCGTACAGGATCGACGAGAGGTCGAGCCCACTGGCCTTCCAATGCGTCTCCAGTCGGTGGACATCCAGCATGTCAACCCGGCCCACCATCTCATTCACCGTGCGGAAGCCCATCTCCGCCATATACTCGCGGACCTGCCCGGCAAGGAAGAAGAAGAAGTTGATCACGTGCTCGGGCTGTCCCGCGAATTTCGCCCGCAGCACCGGATCTTGAGTGGCAATGCCCACCGGACAGGTATTGAGGTGGCACTTGCGCATCATGATGCAGCCCATGGTGATGAGCGGCGTTGTGGCGAAACCAAACTCCTCGGCGCCGAGCAAGGCCGCGATGACGACATCTCGTCCCGTTTGCAGCTTGCCGTCCGTCTGCACGCGGATGCGGCTGCGCAGGTCATTGAGCAGCAGGACTTGTTGGGTTTCGGCAAGGCCCAGCTCCCAGGGAATTCCACCGTACCGGATTGAGCTCAGCGGAGAAGCTCCCGTGCCGCCGCTATCACCGCTGATCAACACCACGTCGGCATGCGCTTTCGAAACTCCCGCCGCGATTGTGCCTACGCCGACTTCCGCCACCAGTTTTACCGAAATACGCGCCCGCGGATTGACGTTTTTCAGGTCGTAGATAAGCTGCGCAAGGTCCTCGATCGAATAGATGTCGTGGTGCGGCGGCGGAGAGATCAGGCCAACCCCCGGCACCGAGTGCCGCAGACGGGCGATGACTTCATCGACCTTATGGCCGGGAAGCTGGCCGCCTTCGCCGGGCTTTGCTCCCTGGGCCATCTTGATCTGCAACTCGTCGGCATTGACCAGGTAATGCGCCGTCACGCCGAATCGGGCAGACGCCACCTGTTTGATTGCGCTGCGACGAAGATCGCCATTGGCATCCGCCGTAAACCGCTCCGCGTCTTCTCCACCTTCTCCCGTGTTCGACTTGCCGCCAATCCGGTTCATCGCGATCGCAAGGGTCTCGTGGGCTTCCTTGCTGATCGAACCAAACGACATCGCTCCCGTGGTAAATCGTTTTACGATTTCACTCGCCGGTTCGACCTCCTCCAAAGGCACGGGTTTGTCAGACTTCTTAATGCGCATGAGCCCGCGTAACGTGCAGAGCTCGCGGTTCTGCCCGTCAATCAGGTCGGTGTACTCTTTAAAAGTTTGTGGGCTACCCTGTCTCACCGCATGTTGCAGTTTGCTGATAGTCTGCGGATTCAGCAGGTGGTACTCGCCATTGGTGCGGTAGCGATAGGTGCCTCCCACCGCGAGTGTAGTTTCCGTGTCCGTGATGGCATGGAAGGCGTGCTCATGCTTCATCTGCGCCTCACGCGCAAGCACGCCAAGCCCCACGCCTCCGAGACGGGAAACCGTCCCCGCGAAGTAGTTGTCCACGATCTCCTTGTCCAAGCCGATGGCTTCAAAGACCTGCGCTCCACGATAGCTTTGCAGCGTTGAGATGCCCATCTTGGAGAATGTCTTCAACAGGCCCTTGTTGATTGCCTTGATGAAGTTCTTGACCGCGGCGGCCGGCGTGATACTGGCTGGCAAGCAGCCCTGATTGACCAGGTCCTCCACGGTCTCAATGGCCAGGTACGGATTGACCGCGCTCGCCCCGTATCCAACCAGCAGCGCAAAGTGCATGACTTCGCGCGGCTCGCCCGATTCCACCAGCAACGCCACCTGCGTGCGCGTTTCTTCCCGCACCAGCAGGTTGTGAACGGCCGCCAGGGCCAGCAAGCTGGGAATGGGTGCATGATGGCGATCAAGTCCGCGGTCCGACAGGATCAAGAGTGTGTAGCCGGAACTCACGGCCAGCGAGGCGCGCTGGCACAATTCTTCCAGGCCGCGCTCCAGTCCCAGTTCGCCCTCGTGTACCCGAAACAGCGTTGGCAGGGTCGTGGCCAGTTGGTCTCCGCGCGAGATGCGCCGCAGCTTCTCCATCTCCCGGTTGGTGAGGATGGGGTGCGGCATCTTGAGGGTGTGGCAGTTCTCCGGCTGCTCATCGAGAATGTTGCGCTCCATTCCGATATAGCTGATGAGCGACATCACCATTTCTTCGCGAATCGGGTCAATCGGAGGATTCGTCACCTGCGCGAACAACTGCTTGAAGTAGTTGGCCAGAGATTGAGGCTTCTCGGAAAGACACGCGAGCGGCGTGTCGGTGCCCATGGAGCCGATAGGCTCTTCGCCATTGCTGGCCATCGGCTCCAGCAGCATCTTCAGGTCTTCTTCGCTATATCCAAAGGCGCGCTGCCGGGTCACGATCGTCTTGTGGTCAGAACCATGGACTCGGGGCGGCTCCGGCAACTGGTCGAGAGTGATTTGGTTGTCGCGCAACCACTGCGCATACGGCTGCCGGTACGAGAGCTGCTGTTTAATCTCCTTGTCGGTTACGATCCGCCCTTCGACCGTGTCCACCAGAAACATCTTTCCGGGCTGCAGGCGTCCCTTCTTCTTTACCTGCTCCGCAGGTATGTCCAGTACACCGGCCTCAGATGCCAGGACGACAACACCGTCGTTCGTGACAACGTAGCGTCCGGGCCGCAGTCCGTTGCGATCGAGAACGGCTCCGATGGAGCGCCCGTCTGTAAAAGCTATCGCGGCTGGTCCGTCCCAAGGCTCCATCAGCGAGGCGTGATACTCGTAGAACGCGCGCTTTTCAGGGCGCATGTGCGGGTTCGCGGCCCATGCCTCGGGAATCAGCATCGCCATTACATGCGGCAGCGAGCGCCCGGCTTGGAACAGCAACTCGATGGTGTTGTCGAGGCTGGCGGAATCGCTCCCACCGGGGGTTATGACCGGGAAGAGCTTCTTGATGTCTTCGCCGAACAAGGGAGACGCGAGTATGGATTGCCGCGCCTGCATCCAGTTGACGTTGCCCCGCAGAGTATTGATCTCGCCGTTATGCGCAATGTAGCGGTAAGGATGCGCAAGCTGCCAACTGGGAAACGTGTTGGTTGAGAAACGCTGGTGTACCAGGCACAACGCGCTACTCACGTCGGGGTCGGCCAGTTCGGCATAGAAGCTGGTCAATTGCGTGGCCAGCAGCAATCCCTTGTAGACGATTGTCCGGCAGGAGAGCGAGGGCACGTAAAACATGTCCTTGTCTTCGATCTCCGACTGCGCGATTTCCAGTTCGGCCCGTTTCCGTACGACGTACAGCTTTCGCTCGAACGCCGCCTCCAGCATTCCAGGCGGCCGGCCCAGGAAGATCTGTTCGATGTAGGGTTGTGAGTGTCTCGCCACCCGGCCGATCGCGTCGCCTTCTACCGGCGTGTCCCGCCAGCCCAGAACGGTAAGGCCTTCTTCACGTGCGATCCGTTCTAGGATTCCCTCGCATTGCAGGCGCTGATATTTCTCGACCGGCAGAAAGACCATACCAACCCCGTATTCGCCGGGATTGGGCAATTGAATCCCCAGGGTTGAGCACTCGCGGACGAAAAACTTGTGCGGAATCTGAATCAGGAGCCCCGCGCCGTCGCCGGTTTCGGGATCGCAACCGCAGGCACCGCGATGCGCTAGATTCACCAGCACCTGGATGCCCTTCATGACGATGTCATGGCTCTTGTCGCCGCGCACGCTGGCCACAAACCCTATGCCGCAGGCGTCGTGCTCGTTGCGCGTATCGTACAACCCCTGTGCCTTCGGCATAGACCGTGGGCGATACTGGTTGTCGTTTCTCTTGAGCATCCCCGCTCCCGCTAATTCATGGTCGGTGGCCTTGAAACACGAAACCCGCCTGATTTCTTGGCGGGTTCTTTAGCTTCGGATGATTGCGCGTCTTAATGATTCATCGTCACCAAAGGTCCCGATTCGGAGAAGTATGCGGCCATCTCCGAGTCCTTAAACTTGGAATTTTCTTCTTAGGTTTCAATATCCTTCTAATATAAGTCCAACGGGAGAGTGGAGCACGCTATTTTTTCGATGTAGGGCATTTGTGATTCGCCATCATTCCGTTCCTGTGCAGATTCAATAACTTGCGCTCACCGTGCCCGGTCCTGATTCGCATCGCAAGTGGCGGCGATACTTCAGTTCAAACCCGAACGGCGCGCGTGAATGCTTTCAAACGTGGCCATACCGGGCGATCCCGCCCGTAGGCGGCGAGTGGTTCACATTGGCCGGTGGAGCGGCGGCGGCGACTTCGCGTCTAAGTAGCCAAACAGACGTGGTATCGACCGGCGGTTACCCTTCAGCGCCACCAGCCCGCCCGCGGGTTCTTTTGAGTCGCGAGCCACCATCATTGGATGAAGATAATGCGCGTTCAGCAGGTGACCCCATGCCGCATTGCGTATGTAGCGGTCGCCCGCGATGCGGACGCTGCCTGGTCCTTGTATGTTCGCCAGCACGCCTAGCCGT
>Ga0207862_1000424_pt1 | contig 12793 bp, 9 predicted proteins | sample LuqExpMetageno81_FD_187838 | JGI IMG/M metagenome (GOLD analysis project Ga0207862, IMG submission 187838) | Tropical forest soil microbial communities from Luquillo Experimental Forest, Puerto Rico - Sample 81 (SPAdes) | ecosystem: Environmental > Terrestrial > Soil > Tropical forest ... | reverse complement strand
GGCGAAGCCCAGGCCCGCCTGGGGCAGGGTGTCCCGGTCGAAGCTGGCGCTCAGGGCTTTGCCCTCGGCCGCCAGGGCATAAAGATTCGCCCGCTGACTGTTCAGCACGTCGGCCAGCACCTTGGAGGCGGCATAATCAGGACTGTCGTATCCGGGCAGGCGGAAGGAGATGATCACCAAACCATAGGGTAAGTCAGTTTTTAGTTGCAGCTTTTCGGCGGTCACCGGCTCCAGGTGGACCTCTGGCCGGAGGGGCAGTTTTTTGCTGGGAATGGAGCCGAACAGTTCCTTGATCTTGGCCAGGGTTTTTTGCGGGTCCACATCTCCGGCGATCACCAGAATGGCGTTGTTGGGGGCGTACCAGGTGTCGTGAAACTCTTTCAGCATGGCGCCGGTGGTCTGGTCGAAGGAGGCCTTGGTTCCCAGGGCGTCATGGGCGTAGGGCGTCCCTTTGAACAAGGCCGCCAGCACCCGGGTAAAAAAGACATATTGCGGATTGGACAAGTCCTGGGCCACCTCCTGCTCGATGGCGCCACGTTCCTGGCTCCAGAGGGCCTCGGTGTCCAGCACGCCCCGCATGCGGATGGACTCGATGTGCAGGGCCACATCCAGGTCATCAGCCGGCACCGTGAAGAAGTATTGGGTTATGGTCTGCTGGGTGTCAGCGTTGAACGAGCCCCCCATGGCGGCGGTGATGTTAGCCAACTGGTTGGCCGAAAGCCCGGGACTGCCGCGGAACATCATATGTTCCTGGGCGTGGGCCATACCGGGAAACCCCGGCGGCGCTTCGTTGGAGCCCGCCAGATAGTTAACCACGACGGTGGCCACCGGGGCCAGGGGGTTGGGCACGATGACCACTTTTAGGCCGTTGTTCAAAGTATCCCGCAAGACTGCCGGTTTCTGGCCTTCTCTGCAGCAACCCAGGAGGGCCGCCAGCAAAAACAGCAGGGTAATGGTCCAGCAGAAAATTTTGCCAGCCCCGATGTTTCCGCTGGCATAGCTATTTCTTAAAGATTGTCTGCGCATATATCTCTTTCTCCGGCCAGAGTCAGCTGAGCAGTCCGAATAGTCCGGTTTCAGGCTCTTTTCATAAACATAAGTTGGCTTGAGGAATGGTCAAGGGCAAGGATATTAAACAACGCGAGCAGGGGCAGATTGAGGCTGTGGGAGTTTTTCGAAAGGTTATTTTGGGGAAGGGGGCAGGAATGGTGGCAGAGGTGTCCTCACCTGTGGGACCCCTGGCCTCCCTCAAATAAAGCTTTTCAGAGGTCCCTCATCCCTTGACGGCAATGGCGGTCAGGAAAGGGAAGGCTTCCTCCGTCTGGCCGTCGAACCTGGCTGCCGGAACAACCTGGCTCACCCAGCCCGCCTCATAGACTATGACGGTCTCGGCCAGAACCGCCACATCCTCGGGATCGTGGGTAATGACCATCACCGGGATTTGAAATTGGTACTGAACCTTCAAAAGTTCCTGGCGCATTCTGGCTCTCAGTGGCGTATCGAGGGCGGAGAAAGGTTCATCGAGAAGCAGCAGCCGGGGATGGCGAATGAGGGCGCGGGCCAGGGCCACTCGCTGCCGCTGACCGCCGGAAAGGTCTCGGGGGAGGCTTTTGCCGAGATCGCTCAGTTCAAAAATTTCCAGGAATTCCGCTACCCGCCGCCGGTCTCCCTTGTCGAGACCCCGGGACCATCTTCTCGGCAAGCCGAAGCCCACGTTGTCGGCCACGCTCAGATGGGGAAACAGGGCGTAATCCTGAGGCACGTAGCCGATGGCACGCTGGCGGGCCGGGACGTTGATGTTCTGGCGCTTATCAAAGAGAACCCGGTCGCCCACCACAATCCTCCCCGCATCCGGCGCCAACAATCCCGCCAGCAACTGCAGGGTCAAGGTTTTGCCGGACCCGGAGGGGCCGAAGAGTGCCAGGCGCGAACTTTCGGAAGAAAAACCGGCATCCAGGGAAAAAACCCGGCCCCGCGCGGTCACCCGCTTTTTTACGTCGACCTGGATAAGCATAGTAATACTCTGCGCCTCCTCGGCCAGGACACCGCCACTTGAGCGATGTCCGGAAAACAGCGAATATCCCTGGCAACCATGACGCTGGTAGCCTTGATGAGGACGGCCAGATCATCACCCACTTTGACGTTCAGGTCTTTCAGGGCGTCGTCGGTGATGATCGCGGTGATGACATTGCCGCCGCCGATGTCCACCCTCACCTTGGCCATGATCATGCCTTCCTTGACCTCCACCGCCTTGCCTTTCAGGATGTTTCTGGTGCTGAGCTGCATGATTTTTCCCTCCTTGATGGTTTTGCCGGCAAAAAAAACTAAGGCTTGCTGAACCCATATTTGTTGAGGATGGCCACACTTTCGGGAGCCGCCAAAAAATCCAGGAATTGCTGGCCCAGCGCCTGCTTCTTGCTGGCCGCTACCAGGGCCACGGGATAGACAATAAGTTGGTGCCCCTGGACCGTGGCCACCGTCTTCACCTTGTCGCCCATTATGGCGGCGTCGGTGGCATAGACGAAGCCCGCGTCCACCTCGCCCCGGCTCACGTAATCCAGGACCTGGCGCACCGATTCCCCCATGATGAATTTGGGCTGCAGCACTTCCCATAAGCCCGCCTGGGTCAAAGTTTCCTTGGTGTAGCGTCCCGCCGGCACGCTGACAGGATTACCCACCCCTACCCTCTTGACCTCGGGCCGGACCAGGTCTTTCGGGCCGCTAAGGGCAAGCTTGGAGTCCTGGGGCACGATGAGCACCAGGGAGTTGCTCACAAAATTTTTGCGGCTGGCCGGGACGACAAGTTTCTGGTCCTGGGCCTGGTTCATGGTCTTTTGATCCGCCGAGGCAAACACGTCCACCGGCGCGCCCTGGGCGATCTGCTGGAGCAGAGGGCCGGACGCGGCAAAGTTGAAGATGACTTTGACACCTGGATGCTGCTTCTCAAAAATCTGGCCGATTTCCGGGAAGGCATTGGTCAGGCTGGCCGCGGCCGACACCGTCAACTCTTCGGCCCCCAGGACCGGGGCAGCTAGCGTCAGAGTCACAGCCACCAGCATCACTGCCAGGATTCCGGTCCATTTCATGATGATCTTTCTCCTCTTCAGGTTATTTAAAGCTAAGCCTTAAAATCTTGCCGGAGGTCACGAGAATCAGGATACAGGCCACGGAGATGAGTACCACCAGGGTCAGAGCCAAGGTATCATTGCCGGCCTGCACCGCATCGTAGATGGCCAGGGACAGGGTCTGGGTCTTGCCGGGCAGATTGCCGGCCACCATCAGGGTAGCCCCGAACTCACCCATGGCCCGGGCCAAGGCCAGCATGGTCCCGGCCATGATCCCCCGCCGCGCCAGGGGAAGCGACACCCGCCGGAACACCGCCCCTTCCGATAACCCCAGGGTCCGGGCCACGTTTTCTTGGTTCTTGTCCACTTCCTCAAATGCAGCCCGGGCGGCCTTATAGACCAGGGGAAAAGAGACCAGGGCCGCGGCCAGAACCGCCCCTTGCCAGGTAAACATCAGGCTGACGCCCCAGACTTCGTGCAGCCAGCGCCCCAGCCAGCCGTTTCTGCCCCACACCACGATGAGATAATAGCCCAGTACCGTGGGCGGCAAAACCAGGGGAAGAGTGCAGCAGGCATCCAGCCACTCCCGGCCCCAAAATCTCCGGCGGCTGATGAGATAGGCCAGGGGGACCCCCGCCAACGCGGCAAATAGCGTCGCAAAGCCGGCTACCCGCAAAGTTAACCACAAGGGCGTCAGGTCTGGGGAAGAATTCATAGTTAATTAGGTTCCAAGCAAGAACTTTGCCAATTCATACAACTGACTAATTTTATTAATTAATATAATTTAGGAGCAATCTATGAATCGCCAATCAAAAGCATTTTATACAATATCGGAAAGTTTATTATACATAATTGCAATAATAACGCATATATTTCCCCAGGCTATTTACATTTATGAAAAATGTTATTTGCCCTGACCCCCAACTTGCGGAGCAATATTGGATTTCTTCAGCCGGTTGCTATTTTCTTAAAAGTATAGCCATCCACAAAATACAGTGACATCAATTTTTAGCCAGGCCGGTCCGACTCGCTAACCTGCCTGCAAGACTTGGTCAAGTCTTAATTTTTGCCATCCCGAGCCCGCTCCCTCAGGCCTTTCGCCCCGGTGCGTCTCCAGCACCAGGAGACGTGACTGCAGGCCGGTCCTGATCCCCAGGTCCACCTCCACTCCCGCCAGGGCCAGGGTCATGAGCCGCTCCCCTCAGACCTCCGACGGTTGACTGAAGTCCTGGGACGCAACTACTTCCCCCGGCCTCCAGGACCCAGTCCATCTCCCGGTAATGGTCGCGTACCGGTCACTCTGGTCTTGGCTGTCCCGCAAATGGAAAATCCGCCCCAACTCATCCTCGCCGCTCCGAACCTGGAATCTCCGGAACTTTTTTGTTTTTTGCGGGGCAAGCGGCTCATCGCCCTTTCCTTTAGTTTATCCCAACCCTGACCTTGCTGCGTCCGTTCGTCAGAAATATCCGGCCTGGTTCGCGGCCGGTTCCCCGTTGCCAGATGTACTAAATAGGTTCTTTGCCGCTAGGTTCTTTGCCGCTTTCCTGCATTTTCTCCATGGCCCGTTGCAGGTTGGTTTTGGCCTCCTCGTAGAAGGTAGGCCTCAGCTCCAGGGCCTTCTGGAAGCACTTGGCAGCTTCCTCGTAACGGCCGTCCAGATAATAATGAACGCCGATGTTGTTATACGCCTGGGCCTCGTCCCCCGCCTTGAGGAAGGCGTCGAAGGCCTCAGGATAGCGCTTCAGTCCGGCCAGGGCCATCCCCAGATTGAGATTGATCTTCTTATCATCGGGGGCCAGGCTCTGGCCCTTCTTCAGATAAACCAGCGCTTGATTGTAATCTTTAACCCTTAGGTAGGCCTGACCCAGGGTGGCCAGCAGGGCAACATTCTTGCTGCTCTGGGGTGTGGCCCTTTCCATGACCCGGATGGCCTCCCTTGGGTTATCCTGGGCCAGGTAAGCAATCCCCAAGAGGTGGCGCGTCTTTACCCTGGTGCCATCCTGGCTCAACACCTCTTGAAAGGTCCGGATGGCCTGAGGATACTGCTTTTCCTCAAGATAGGTCAAACCGAGGGCCTCCCTGGCATCCAGCATTTGCGGTTTGGCGGCCAGCACCGCGTTCAGTTCCTGGCGGGCAGCCTGGGTCTGACCATTCAGCAAAAGAATCACCCCCACCTTGTACCGGATGTCGGCCCGCTCCGGATTTTCTTTGAGTAGTTCCATGTAATGCACCAAGGAGCCATCGTACTCACGTCTTTCTAATAACAGGTCCCCCAGGGCTTCCCGGCGCTCCGGGCTCATCTCCTCCTTGGCCCCGGGCGACGGTTTGGCCGTCACGGGATCGTAGGCTTCCTGCAATTTGGCGACCTCTTTCGGTTTCAAACTCTGTAAGGTGTTCTGTTTCTTGAAAAGGGCACATTGGCTCACCGATAACGACAAGATCACGAATACCAGGCTCAATCCCCAACGACCGGTTGACGACATGGCAAACTTCCTCCTCAGTTAGCCAGTTTAGCGAAGCACTCCCCTCTTTGCAACAGGTCTCAGCCAGGGGGCCCGCGCCGGCCTCAGCAGGGTGCCATAATCACCCTGGCGGTGGCCTCCTCCCCAAGGAGGGACCGCATGTACGGGCCTGGCTTTCCCGGCCGTTCCCGTTTTTCCCTGCCACCCCGCTGAAACAGGTTTTCTGGACGAAAGTCCAGGTTTCACGGGACGCGGCGGCCCTCCTGCGGACAATTCAGCCACCGGCAGCGAGGAGGGATCGGCCGCGGGCGTTGCCGCCTTTACCGTGGACGCCTCTTCAACCAGCTTCTGCCTGGGCGGCACGGGTACCAGCGGCGGCGTCCGGGGGAGGGTTCGGTTTCCCGGCGCTGTATCGGCCGATGGGTGGGGAGCCCATCGGGCCAGATGTGAAGCGGACTCGGTTGCGGCGGGGCCGCCGGTGGCTGCCTGTTGAGTTCCGGCGGTGCTACTGGATCAAAATCTGCGAGCGCATGCCCCCCAATGCTCATCTGGGGCCCATGGCCGCTGGTCCTGCTGGTGCTTTCATGTTCGGCTATCATTGCCATCTAATCCTGGTCTCTCTCAGTTCTATCCCCCTTGGAACGGCTGACCCGGTGTTTTTTCAGCAAGGCATACAGCCGGGGCTGGGACAGATCGGAGATGCGGCAAGCCTCCAGAAGGTCGTTTTTCGCCAGGACCATGAGCTCCTTGAGGTAATCCCGCTCGGCCTGGGCCACCGCGGCTTCCCGGTAGTCCCGCAGTTTGGGCAAGTTGACGCCGGCGGAGGCGGCACTGGCCGGAGAGAGTCCCGGGATTTCCCGGATCACGGTGTTCCGCGCCGCCTGGATGCGGATATGGCCCGGCAGGTGGTTGGGATATAAGGTGGGCTCGTGGCGGGCCTCGGCTATGGCCCGATCCAGGGTGTTGATCAGTTCCCGGACGTTCCCGGGCCAGCGAAAGGCCAGGAGGCATTCGAAAAATTCAGGCGCAAAGCCCTTCTGGGGGATGCCGTATGACTCGCACAATTTATCCGTGTGGAAGAGCACCAGGTCCTTGATATCTTCCAGGTGGTCCCGCAGCGGCGGCAGGGTGAGGCTCAAGGAGCGCAGGCGGAAGAGCAGGTCCTTGCGGAAGGTCCCTTCGGCCACGGCCTGATCCAGATCCCGGTTGGTGGCGGCGAGCAGCCGGAAATTACTCTCCACTTCTTGGCGGGCTCCCAGCGGCCTGAACCTCCGTTCCTGGAGGACCCGGAGAAAGGCCTTCTGCATGGTCAGGGGGAGTTCCCCCACTTCGTCCAGAAAAAGGGTGCCCCCGTCCGCCTGCTTGATGAGGCCGATCCTGGGTTTGTCGGCGCCGGTAAAAGCTCCTTTTTCGTTGCCGAACAGCGCAGTTTCCACCAGGGATTCAGGCAACGCCGCGCAATCCACCACGACAAAGTTCTTGTTGCTGCGGTGGCTGTTGGCATGAACGGCCCGGGCGAAGAGTTCCTTACCGGTACCGGTCTCGCCGAAAATCAGGACATTGGCGTCGCTGTCCGCCGCCTGGGCCACCACGTTGTAACAGGCCTGCATTTTGAGACTGTCCCCCACAATGCCCTCGAGCTTCAGGGCCACTGCAGGCTTCTTGACCTTCTTTTCCTCGCGGTACTGGAGGGCCCGCACCAGGGGCAAGGTCATGCGTTTGATGGAGGACTGCTTCTCGATGTAGTCCCAGGCGCCGTTGACCAGGGCCAGCTCGGCTCCGTCCGGATCGCCGGCCCCGGTGATGATGATAACCTCAGGGGGGTCGGTCAGTTCCCGGATCTTGGGCAGAGCCCTCAAGCCGCTGCCGTCCGGCATGCGGACGTCCAGAAAGACCACGTCATAGGATCCGCTGATGGCCTCCACCACACCTTCATTGAGGCTCTGGGTGAATTTCACCCCGTGGCCCATGTCGGTGACCATGTCGGACAACATCTCACAAAACAGCTCGTCATCGTCGATGATCAGCACGTTGCCCATGGGAATCTCCCCGTTTCCTTGGTCGAACGCTTCATTTTCCATGGCTACCCGCGAAAATCCCCATTTCTCAAAAGGGAATCCGTTTATCCGTCGCCTAGACCGGGTTTTTTCCCCAAAGACCTGTTGATGGCGTTGGTTAGCTCGCTGATGGACAAAGGTTTCATAATGTATTCCCGGACGCCTGCGGTCTTGGCCTTCTCCGGCGTTACCACCTGGCTGAAACCGGTAACCAGGATAATGGGCAATTCCGGCCGGAGTGCCAAAAGTTCCTGGGCCAATTCCAAACCGGTCATCTGCGGCATGGTTTGATCGGTGATGACCAGATCAAAATCCTGGGGGTTTTCCTGAAACATTTGCAGGGCCTGGAGGGGCTTGGTGGTAACCGTCATCCGGTAGCCCAAACTCTCCAGGATCTCCTTCCACATATCCACCAGCCACTCTTCATCATCCACAAAGAGCAGGCTCTCCTGGCCGTTCTCCACCGCTGGCGCCTCAGGGCCGGCCGGCAGTTCAATGGCCTCCACCCGAGGTAGATAAATCTGAAATTCCGAGCCCTTACCTATTTTGCTCTGCACGGTAACGGCGCCCCCATGGGCCTTGATGATGCCGTGTACCACAGCCAGGCCCATGCCGGTGCCTTTTTCCATCTTCTTGGTGGTGAAAAACGGGTCGAAGATTTTCTCCATGGTGTCCCGGTCCATGCCGTGCCCGGTGTCTTTGATACTCACCCGGATGTGCGGGCCGGGGGACAGGCCGTGGAACTGGGCTGCGGCCTTGGCGTCCAGGGTGACCGGCTTGACGGAAATATCCAGGAACCCCCCTTTGTCCCGCATGGCGTGGGCGGCGTTGGCGCACAGGTGGATGATCACCTGGTGCATCTGGGTGGGATCGGCCAGGATGGTGTCCTGGTCCTCCTCCAGTCTCATTTTGAGCTCAATGGTGCTGGGCAGAGTCGCCCGGAGCATGTTCAAGGCTTCCTTGACGATGGCGTTCATCTTTACCGGACGTCGCTCCTGGGGACTCGGCCGGCTAAAGGAGAGAATCTGGGCCACCAGTTCCTTGCCCCGTTTGCCGGCCCTGAGCACCTGTTGCAGCCTGCGTTTCAAGCCATCGTCTTCTTTGAGGCTCATGAGGGCCATCTCGGTGTAGCCCAGCATGACCCCCAGGATATTATTAAAATCGTGGGCAAGGCTCCCGGCCAGGCTGCCGATGGCATCCATGCGCTGGGCCTGGCGCAGTTGGGCTTCGAATTGGGGACGCATTTCCTCGGCCTGCTTGCGTTCCGTAATATCCAAGAGTACGATGTCGGTGTACCGGGCCCGTCCCTGGGAGTCGCAGGTGATCTGGCCGCTTTCCTGGAGCCAGATAACCTGGCCTTCTTTGGTCTTGACCCGGTATCGCCGCACATAGGTGTGATCGGTGCCCAGGGCGTGGAGAAAGGCCTTTCTGACCTGCTCCTGATCATCTTCCAGAATGATCTCAGACCAGGACTTTCCTCCCGGACTGAAATCTTTGGGGGAGTAGCCCGTGAGCTCTTCGATTTTGTCTTCCAGAAAGTCCACCGTGCCGTCGGGGTATAGACGCCCCAAGGCCACCGGGAGATTGTCCACCACCAGCTTCAGGCGCTTCCGGTTTTCCTTCAGCACTTCCTCAGACCGCATCCTGGCGGTGATGTCCAGAATCCTCATGATGACCCCTACCGTATCGCCGGTACTCGGGTCCTTCAGAGGATAAGAGAAAAGCTCCACCTGGCTCGGCACTTCTTCCGGGAGGTCCCATTTCTGCACCACCTGGTGGCCCGGCTCCCCGCTGATCAAGGTTTTCAAGGCAGGGCAGTTCTCACCGGGATCGAGCGCACCATGGATCATGGCAAAGCAGGTCTTACCCACGAGCGGCTGATCGTGGGCAAACCACTTCTCCAGGGTAGGGTTGACCCGGACGAAGGCGAGGTTGCGGTCTAGGACGGCAAGGCCCTCCTCGGCCGAGGCCATGATCCCGTCCAGGAGGCCCTGCTGTTCCTTCAGGGCGTTTTCAACCTGCCTGGTGGAAGTAGTGTCGTGGATGACCAGCACTCCACCGGTCACCTCTCCCGCTTCATTGAGGAAGGGCGCCACATGCCCCGAGTAAAAACCCTCCGGCCCGGTGGGGGTAAGCTTGACAGGCTGGTTCGGGTCAATGAACCCCCGATGCCCTCCTCCCCCCAGAATCGGCCGCTTTTCGTTGGCAGCCTGAAGAAGGGGGAGCACTGTGAACAGGCTTTTCCCGAGAGCCTTGGTTTTGCTGAGCCCGGTCATGCGTTCCAATGGGGCGTTCCACAGGTTGACGTGGAAATCCCGATCAAAACCAGCCACGCCATTCTCGCAATGCTCCAGGATCTTCTCAGCCAGGTCCTTTTCCCGGTGAATTTCTTTATTGAGCTGCTGTTGTTCCACGGCCAAAAGCAGGGTGCGCCCCAGGAGTTGCTCCACCAGGGTCCGGTGCTGTGCCTCCGATTGCTCCAGGGCGTCTTTGGCCTGCCGCAGTTCCGTGATGTCCGTGGCCACCCCCTCCATATAATCCCGGCCCGCATAGACGCGGGCGGAACAGAGCAGCCAGAGGATGGAGCCGTCCCGGCGGAAAAACCGGGCTTCAAAATGCTGCAGCTGGCTGTTTTTGACGCTCTCCAGGATACGTTCCTGGGTATCCGGCTCCACGAAGTGATTTAAGGCCACAAAATCCCGAAGCAGGTCTTCCTTGGCCTCATAACCGAACATCTGGGCCAGGCGGTCATTGCACTCGAGCATCCTGCTGTCGCTGAGGCGCCACCGAAAAACCCCCACCTGCACGTTGTTGAAAATATTGCGGTATTTTTCCTCAGTCTCCCGCAGGACTTCTTCCAGGTGTTTGCGTTCTGAGATGTCTAATACGATACTGAGGATGGATTTTTCGCCCTTCGAGTCGATGATCCGGGAAAGCGTTTCCACCGGGAATGCCGGCCGGTCTTGGCGCAGGTGAGCCGACTCATAGGTCGCCTCCCCATGAGAGATGAGCTTCTGGCGATGGGTCTCCAAGAATTCCTGATACTCGGGGGCCTCCAGATCCTGCCAGCTCATGCCGAGCAGGTCCACCCGGGTGAAGCCCCGGGCCTTGCAGGCCGCCTTATTAGCGCAAATGATTTTGCCCTCGAGGTTGAAGACAAAAATGGAGGAGGGAAAGGAGTCCAACATCTTGATTTTCAGGGCCAGCCGCCCCTCTACCCGGCTCAATTCATCCTTCAGGCGCAGGGCCGCCAACCCCTGGCAGAAAAAGGCCGCCAGCGTCCGGAGAAATTCCCGTTCGTCGCTGGAGAAGGCCCCGGGTCCCGAAGCGTACAGGGTCAGGGCTCCGAAGACCTGACCCTGGTGCACGAGGGGCAGGGCGAGACAAGAAGTTAACCCTAAGGTCTCGGCGACCTCCTCGTAAGCGGCGCAGGCAGGTTCAGACTGGATATCGGGGCAAAAGACCGGCTGGCCGCTGCGGATGGCAGCACCGGTGGGATCGCGGCCGGGTCCCTCTTCCGCCCAGGTGCGGGGGAGAAGGCCCAAAAGACCCAGGGTCAGGCCGGCATGGGCCACCCGGCTGAGGCTTTTGGATTTGTTATGTTCGGCGAGTCCCGCCCAAGCCAGGGGGTAGCCCCCGATCTCAACCAGGAGCCGGCAAATTTCCTGAAGAAAAGCCTGCTCTTCTTTGGCTTGAGCCAGGGCCAGGTGGCAACCCCTGATCAACGCCAAAGCTCTTTGCACCCATCTTTCCCAGTTATAGGTATTGGGAATCAACTTCATATGCTGATCGGCGCCAGGGTCGCCGGACCCCCGGAACCTGTCCTCCCCTTCGTCAAGCCCAGAGGGTTTCCTTCGGGGCGGGAACATATACCCCTAACTCGATAGTAGTAATCCTAAAGTCTTTAAGCAAAATAAATGACAAAGAGACGTGATCAAATAATTGCGCAATTTCACTGAGTTGCTAAAATATGTCAGGATCTCTATTTTTAATAATTAGATAATTATTATTTTAGAAGAATATGAAGGTCCAAATATTTTTCTTTGTCAAGAGATATTTATTACAAAATAATAATTCTTTTCGTTTCTTAGAAAAATCCCGGTTTGATGTATATTCGGCACCAAGAGGTTTCCCCAGGGGGACAATCAAGGAAGGAAGCGCGGATGGCCAAATCCAGGTACCAGTCCCGCACCTACCGGACCCGGATGCAACGCGCCGGTCTGGTGGGGTTCCGGGTGGTCGTACAGGAGACGGACCTCATGATTCTGGCCCAGCACGACCTCTCCGGGGAAGTCCGACGCCTGATAATCCAGGAACGCCAGCAATTGGAAACGTATATAGAACAGTTCCCCGAGTTTCTCACCACGCTGACGCCCTGGCCGCCGGATCCTTATGCTCCCCCTCTGGTGCGGGAGATGATCCAGGCAGCCGCCACCGCCGGGGTGGGCCCCATGGCCGCAGTAGCCGGCGCCATCGCCGCCCGGGTCGGACAGGCCCTGGCGCCCTTGACTGAAGAAGTTATTGTCGAAAACGGCGGAGATATCTTCATGCACCTGAAACGTCCCGCCACGGTGTCCCTGTATGCGGGCCGCTCCCCCCTGAGTCACAAGGTGGGCCTCAGGATTCAGACCGAGGACCATAAAATCTTGGGGGTTTGTACTTCCTCGGGAACGGTGGGGCCTTCCCTCAGCTTTGGCCGGGCCGACGCAGCCTGTGTGGTGGCCGCCGACACCGCCCTGGCCGACGCCTGCGCCACCGCCCTGGGGAATCGGGTGTCTGAGGCCTCAGCCATTAATAGCGCCCTGGAGTGGATCGGCACCATTCCCGGCCTGGAAGGCGCAGTCGTGGTCGTGGGGGAACATCTGGGCGCCTGGGGCCAAATTGAGCTTGTGCCCCTGTAAGAGAAGGGATGATCAATTATGTCTTGAGCTGGGCTAAAGACATAATTGATTTTTCGATTATGCACTTTGCTCTGCAAATTACATAAAGAATTCTTTCTGGGAGGAGGGCCAGGGACCTGAGGTCTCTGCCCTCCCCCCAGACCCCTCTCCCAACCCCCAGAAGGGACCGGAAAGGCGGGCCAGCGGGCCCGCCTTTCCGGTCAAAAAGCGTCAAGGGATTGGGGGAGGGGGTGTGGGGGAGTGGGTAAGGGCCCACCGGCCCTTAGCCCCCTCCTCCGCTTAGCTTCGATTATGTCTTTTGCAGAGCT
>Ga0207862_1000419_pt1 | contig 12887 bp, 14 predicted proteins | sample LuqExpMetageno81_FD_187838 | JGI IMG/M metagenome (GOLD analysis project Ga0207862, IMG submission 187838) | Tropical forest soil microbial communities from Luquillo Experimental Forest, Puerto Rico - Sample 81 (SPAdes) | ecosystem: Environmental > Terrestrial > Soil > Tropical forest ... | reverse complement strand
TCACGGGCGACGTGCTGAACCTCACCAACGCCGGCGTCGGCTTCGGCCCCGATCCGCTCAAGGTACGGCTCGACCTGTGGCGTGCCGTGTGGGAGGGCTAACTTCCTAAACCCACTTTTTCCCATGTTCCATCGAGTGGCCTTTCTCACGCTTTCCGAACTCTAAGGGAGACGACCCATGGACGATTTTCAAAAGAGAGTTACGAACTGCTAAAACTGATCGATGACGCTCCTCTTGATGAGGCTTGTTCGTATATATACCAAGGGCTTCATAGTCAAATTGGTTCAACGAGCGAAGGATCGTCATTTTCAGTTAGCAGCGCGAAAATCTCATGAGCCCTTTGGCTTGCTAGGACTTTCGCCCGCTTACCGCTATCGCGCGCCGTTCTGAAAATTCAGATAGGTATATCCTTTCAGACCGCGTTCGTACTCGCTTAACAGGCGCATAGCCTCATTCGGTTTCAGGCGATTCGATTTAATGGCGGCATCGACCTGTGCTTTCACCAGACGAATGAGTTCATGCTCATCCCACTGAGTCATTGATAGAACACTTCCGACGGTGCTGCCTTCGATGACTTCCTCGATGTACCACCCCGAATCTTCGTCTTCATCGAGGAAAACATGTACTTCGTTTACCCGGCCAAATAAATTATGCAGATCACCCATGATGTCCTGGTAAGCACCCATTAGAAAGAAACCAAGGTAGTAAGGTTCTCCGGGACGAATCCGGTGCAGCGGCAAAGTCTCCTTGACGTCTTGCAAATCGATAAACTTGCTTACCTTGCCATCTGAATCGCACGTGATATCCACCAACGTACCGTTGCGATCCGGCGGTTGTTCCAAATGGTGGACAGGCATAATCGGAAACAACTGGCCGAACGCCCAATGATCCAGTAACGACTGAAAGACCGAAAAATTACACAGGTATTGATCCCCAAGCGCTGTCTCCAACTCTTTGACTTCTTCCGGGACATACCGCATTCCGCGACAGAGTTCGACCACCGACTGGGCAATCTGCCAATAAATAATCTCAATCTTGGCTTTGCTCTCCAGCTCGAGCAATCCAAGTTCAAACATCGATTGGCATTGCTCCTTGATCTGTTGCGCATCGTGGAGCACTTCCATGCGATTTTGCTTCGATAGAGCCTTCTGAGTTTCGACCATCTCATGCAATAGCTTCGGGTCCGTCTCCCTGATCTCCAGGGCCAGATCGGCCGAACACTTCTCGATCGAGCCGAACGCCTCCACCACCAGCACAGAATGATGCGCAACGATCGCCCGGCCGCTTTCACTGACAATGGTCGGGTGCGGTACTTTTTCTGACTCGCAGACGTCGATGATGTTGTAAACCACATCTCTGGCGTACTCCTGGAGCGTGTAGTTCATCGAACTGTCGAACGCAGTACGCGAACCGTCGTAGTCCACGCCCAAGCCACCGCCAACATCGACATACTGCATCGGATGGCCCATCTTGGACAGTTTCGCATAGAATCGGGCCCCTTCTCTCACCGCTCGCTTGATCACGCCGATATCCGTAACCTGCGAACCAACGTGGAAATGAACCAACACCAGTGATTCGGCCATTCCCTCGCTCTTCAGGTAGTTACTCGCCGCAACCAAGTCAGCGGTGGACAATCCGAACTTCGCGTTCTCTCCGCCACTGGTCGCCCATTTGCCCGAACCTTTGGATTGGAGTCTAACCCGGAGTCCCATCAACGGCATCACGTTCATCTCTCTGGAAACCTGCAGGATCTGACGGACTTCTTCGAGCTTCTCCACTACCATGATCACCTGTTTGCCAAGCTTACGGCCAAGTAAGGCATTCTGAATGAAAGTTGGATCTTTGTAACCGTTACAGATGATCAGACTGTCCGGCTCGCGGTGCACCGCGAGCGCAGCAATCAGCTCCGGTTTACTGCCGGCTTCCAGGCCGAAGTTGAATGGCCGACCTGCGTCCATAATTTCTTCGACAACCTCTCGCAGCTGGTTAACCTTGATCGGGAAAACCCCTTTGTAGACGTTTTGAAAGTTTGCTTCGGCAATCGCCGATTGGAAAGCCCCGTTGATGGTCTCGACCCGATGCCTGAGGAGATCTTGAAACCGAATTAAGAGAGGAAAAGCCATCCCGCGGTCACGGGCTTCACCAATCACGTCCATCAGGTCGATCGCCTGGCCGTAGGCCTGCGTCGGCATCACCTGAACATTCCCAGAACCGTTGATAGTGAAGTAGCCAGTACCCCAGCGATCGATATTGTAGAGGGCTATGGCGGAAGGAATATCCCACGTTTCAGTCATCTCGACGCCACACTAAGTGACAAGGCTTCAAATTCAATCAAGAGCTGCAAAAATCGGTCCAGAAAAGCACATTTTTCTGCCCTGCAGAATCTTCCACTATTCTTCCTCGTCCGTTTCCTCAGATTGAGAGCTCTCCTCTTCCATTTTCCGAAGTACGTCGCTCATGTCCTCGACTTCCTCCCAGACCTCGCGACTTACATAGATCGGAGCCGTTTGCTGCGTCGCCATCGCGATACAGTCACTAGGTCGCGAATCGATCTCGACAATTTTTCTTTGTTGTAATTCGTTTTCCGCATTGAGGATAAGTCTCGCAAAATAAGTGCCTCGCTTAAGATCGTTGATGATCACTCGTTCGACCCTCGCTCCGAGCGCCCTCAAAATGTGAGCTAGCAGATCGTGGGTGAGCGGCCGCTCCTTTTGCGTCCCTCGCATGAACATCGTGATCGCAGCACCCACGCTCTGATCAACGTAGATCACGAAAACCTTCTCCTCGTTGCCAAGAAACACCGCACAGCCACCGCTCGTGGGAATCACAGCGCGGACCTGCACTTCGACAACAGGCTTACTCATACTGCAAGCCTAGCCACTCGCCTATACGCTTCAAGATCCGAATTATGGTAAGCGAAAGCTCCAGCTTTTGCCTCTGTGGTTTTGCCTCCTGGTGTACTGTCTTCCGTATTATTGTGCCGCTTATTGTTCGAGACGGTACACCAGGAGGCAAACGCAAAAGCCGGAGCTTTCGCTTACGACTCTATCACATCAATAATCCGCTCTTGAATCGCCGCATAAAAATTAATCTGCAACAGAACAAGGTCGCGACGTGAAAACGACTTAGGCACCTTATGCATCGACAGTTCTTCATCGGAGAAGTCGAACTTGCTGGCAAGGACCAATCGGGCCTGGTTCAAAGTGTTTAACCAGGCGTCACCATGCGTACGCGGAACGATGAGACGACCGAGGTGGCCAGGACGATCCAACAGGTTTTCCAGATCTGCCTCGACCGTTTTTCTGGCCGAAAGAAACAGGTGGCGAAGCTCTGGCCGTACATACTCGTCCCAATCGTTCAGAAACTGGCGCTCACTGGTGTCGGCGGGACTGCTGAACAGGCGCGTCTCCGCACGACTATCTCCACCAGTGTCACAAACGCTTGGGACCTTCCGAAGCAATTCGGCTTCAATTGGTTCGATTTCCGTGAGCTCGATCGAGTTCTCTTTCAATCGGCGAATCAGCATTTCACTCTGCTTTCTCCAACGTTGCCAGCAACAAATAGCCGTGGAGCTGCTGGACATAAAACTCCGCTCGTTCCCGCGTGCCGGTCCAAACGATCGATCGACCCTTATAATGGACCTCCAGCATATGCTGCTGCGCCTTCTCCTTAGAGTACCCAAAGACCCTCTGAAAAACCATCGTGACGTAGCTCATCAAATTAACTGGGTCGTTGTGCACCACAACGTTCCACGGAGTTCCGAGTGAGACCTTGACCTTCGGTTCAACAACTGTTTCAGCCATGGAAGCGCAAACCCTCATTCAGTCCGTTCGAGGATATACGCAAGAACTCGTTTACCGATTCTACGGCCTCTTCGAGCAATTGCACCTGCCCGGTCTCATTGGGAGCCCCGATGACCAGTTCCTGCAGCAAATAACCATGGATCGCGGCCCTGATTGGAATTGAAAACGCCGCACACCTAACGCCATACAAAGTCGCGAAATGCCCGCGCGCCACGCCGGCCTGAATCGCTTCCTGCAGCCTGGCCATCAGCCGTTCGCCGCGCGGTGTGCATTGCTGCAGCAACAGGCCACCTGCGTCTATACTGCGTTTCCGTGGCCAAGGCTTCATGCTCCTGTCAAGCTCCGCATCCAGGACAATGATCTCTCTTGCAGATTGACGGGCAGACAAATCGAGCACTCGCCAAAGATGTGGAAGCAACACCGGTTCAAACAAGGCTTCCAACCATTTTCGCCAACTGTCCCCCACCGAGCCTTCGACCTGCCACGAGATCGCCCGCATAGATGCGAAGTTCGGATTGCATCGTCGAACAACTTCACTTAGTTCGCTCAGAGCGAAACCTGCAGGTGACATTCCCATTCGGCGACCGTATCACGAGTTAACCCGCGTGTCAGCGGCCCAGAAAGGAACGTGTCGGCGTAGGGGCGTGTCGGGCACTCGCTTCTCATAAGCATTTTACCGGTATGAGAAACTCGATCGTACCAGCTCCTGGTTTCAACTCTTGCAGAGTTACTCCCATCAGCGTTGCCTTTCGAAAATGAACACTCTCGGCGCGGCCCCCAATCAACACCGCCGCCAAGTTGCTGAAATCTGGCTCGTGACCCACCAACATGATGCTCGCCTTTTCTGAATATTTCTCCCGCTTCATGACTTCAACGAAAAACTCGCGAAGACCGGAGAAAGCTCCCTCCGCGGTCATTCCAGCCCGCAGAAACTCTTCGATCCGGACGAGCTTCGGTAAATCAAGTTCGCGTGCAACGAGTCGCGCTGTTTCTTTGGCTCGCGTCAGAGGACTTGACAAAATCATCTCTGGAACGAAACAGTGCTCGCGACAAAACTTGCCGATACTCTCGGCTTGTTTCGAGCCTTTCGCAGTCAGAGTCCGCGCCTCATCGTTGGCTGCGTCGGGTTCAGCCTCGGCATGACGTAACAGGAAGAGTTGCATGGCGGAACACCCCTTTTATCGAGCGATTAGGTCCATGGCAAGGAATCCGTTCGGCGTTTGGCGTTCGGCGGCGAACTTCTCACTTCTGACTTCTCACCTTCGGCCCAACCATCGGGCCAAATGCCGCCAGGAAGGTTGCTTCGACGGCGAGAGTTTCCTGTACGTTTCTCGAAAATGCATCCAACAGAGATTGCAGGGCGCCAAGCCTTTTCAACAGCTCAACGGCAGAAGCTTTTTCCGCGAGGGCGGTCACAACCGTTCGATAGTCGATCAGGTCCAAAAACGGACTCCCGTACTTGACACGCAATGCGTCCCCAAACCACTCAATCATTCTCAGAACCAGGTTCGCTCGCGCTTTCACATATTTGCTCTCCGTTAGGGCGGACAGGCGTTCCTCTCGTTCCTCGAGCCATACCCCATCCGTGGTCTGCTTGTAAGCTGTCTGATCCTTAGTCAGCAGGGCGCCGTGCTCCGTCTCGATTCTGTCTCGCACCTTTCCCAATACCTCTCGGAATACCCGCGCCAATTTCAGCGCCGCAACGACCGAAAATCCCTCGGCTCCTACAATCCGACAAAGTTCCGCCAACAGTTCTGCTTCGTCGACCGTCGGCGTTTTTGTGCCGGCAGGGCGTAGCTGGACCTCAATGCAGCGAGACCGGATCGTATCCAGCAATGCCTCAGGAAGCGCAGAGACGAGAATGAGCACCGAGTGATCCGGAGGTTCCTCCAGCGTTTTCAAAAAGGCATTAGCCGCTTGAGGCATCAACCGGTCAGCCTCGTAGACAACTCCAAACTTCGTCATAGCTCGAGTTGCACGCATCCGGAGAGAGCTTTCCAATTCACGAATCTGCTCCACGAGAATCTTCCGGGACTTGGATTCCGGCTCGATCTCGTGAAAGTCAGCCTTATCGGTCTTCTCCGCGTTGATCACCGAAAAAAAATCGGCTACTAACTGCCGTTTGCCGCTCCCGTCCGGCCCTGAGAACAAAAACGCGTGAGCAAGTCTGCCATGCGAATTCGCATCCCTGAGATATCCTAGAGCCTGGTCAAGTGAGTAGGCCATTGATTTCGTTCCAGATCGCTTCCTCCACTTGATCTTCCGTGCGTGAAGCGTCAATTACTTTTACTCGATCCGGCTCCTCGCACGCTAATTGCAGATAGCCTCGCCGAACCCGTTCGAAGAAATCCTTAGTAAGCTGCTCCATTCTATCCTTGTGCCCGACCGGACGTACCCTTCGCATCAGGCGCACGCGTGATTCTTCCACGTCGAGGTCTAACAAGAATGTCCGGTCGGGATTGCATGCTCCGACCACAAACTCGTTGAGCGACTTGATAAATGTCACGTCCAGCCCTCGTCCAATACCTTGGTAAACCGTGGTTGAATCGTAGAAACGGTCCGATACGACAATCAAGCCTCTCTCAAGGGCGGGCCGGACTACTTCACCGACAAGCTGGGCGCGACCGGCCGCGAACAGCAGCAGTTCCGTTTCATTCCGCATCAAACTCCCCTCATTCGCGTGGAGGAGCAGTTGCCGAATGGCCGATCCAATCTCCGTGTAACCCGGTTCGTGCACCGTTAACACCTGACGACCAGTCCTCGCCAACCGTCGCTCAAGACGCTTAACCTGCGTCGATTTTCCGGATGCCTCCCCTCCTTCGAATGTGATAAACAAGCCGGGCATGCCTTGTGCCGATAAACGAGCGGATTGCGAAACACAATTCAAGAATTCAGGAGACCCCTCATGCACGTCATCACGCTGACTCAACTATCGTAACACCGCTGCAATGAGCGCGTTCACGCCAGCCTTGCAGGCTGCGTCATAGTCGCCTGCATCAAGGCGGGGCGCGATTGTTTCCGTGAAGATTTTTCTACAGACATTTTCAGTGAGCTTCGTCGCCAGCCCTCGACCGGCGTGTATGCGCCCCTGGCGCTCTTGGGTACAAATGAGAAGCAGCGCACCTGTATCATTTCCACGTTTACCAATTTTCCAGCCATCGTACAATTGCTGCGCGTATTCTCCAATCGAAACTCCTTTCGGAAGACTGGGATCAATCACGATGATCAACTCGTCCGCAGTCCGCTGATAGAAGTCCGCAAGTTGGCCGCTGAGGCGATCTGCGGTATTCGCCTTCAGAACAGAAGCATTGTCTGTCACATACTTTGAAGGAGCGGGAGGCTGCAGCGTGGCTGCTGCTTGGAGATTGCTAAGTAAAACTGAGAAGACAAGCAGAAAAAAGAGAGTCGTTTTACTTGGAGGATTCTTCATGGTTTCTCGTTTTGTACTGCCGGTGCCAATATAATCAGTTGATCCTGTCAGTCCAAATCGCACTTGAAGAAATCGGTATGATGTTTTGGACAAGAAAGGATTAGCCTCAGAAAAAGACCGACCGGTGGGTGAAGGGTCGCTCCTGCATCAGTGTCAGCGGAAGGACGATTCTTTGTATCAAGTACTTGTAGCGAATTTACACTTGTCGGAATTGCTTTACAAAGTGATGACTGGTGGCTACGAAACGACGTGATAGTCAACGAGCTGGGAAGAAATTCTACCGCCATCGAGTTGGTTGCAGAGTATGTCACGCTAATTGAAGAGCGCTGCAACGCCGTACGGAATGCGCCAAGCTCTGGACATTTCAGGAGATCTGCCGGATTTGATGACCGTCAGTTGGAGCAACTTCCCCAATAGATGGTTGCCGAGTTCGCGCCCGATGGTGGAGTTCCGCTAAAGCATTGAACGAAAGTTGCGCTTTTCGCGTTTATCGTGAGCGTCGAAATTGTTTTTGCGCCATCGTTGTGAACCAGAACGAGATCGACTTCTGTCTTGGACGCGACACCCCAAACATCGGTTTGGATGAATTTATAATCTCCTCCGCCCACTGTAACGTCCGCGATTTGTCCACGGACAACAATTTTCCAAAGAGTCGGCGCATCGGTCGTCGTAACATCAACCTTCACGGTTGGCTTTGTCTCTGCGTTCACAACACGCTCACTAAATCCGGTGTAAGTTTTCGATTCTGACGTGCAGGAAATTGGCAAGTCGAATGAAATAGGGTGTAGTGACTTCCAGAGGTAGTCCTCCTCGAAATGGTAACTTGGTTGGGGAGGGCCAGCGCTGAGTAAGGGCGCTGCAACGCAAAGATTAAAAAAAAGAACGATGGATCGCATATGGCTGAGAGCGCAAAATCGGGGCGAATCTTTGATTTATCCTCTAACTACATCTTGGAGCAATGACAACCTGATAAAGCAGGCCGAGACTTTCTCAGGAATGAGAATGGAATTGGTCGGCACGACGGAACGGACTTCGGTGTATCGATCGCATACGTGACATCCTGATGCCGCAGGAGTTCACAAAGGTTGACGGAATTATCGACTTAGTCTTCAGCGCGACAAATGAAATCAAGCCTGGGCGAATCGCTGGTTCACCGGAACAACCGATTCGGGTATTGGTTTGCCTTCCATCCCTCACAACAAACGGCATTGCTGAAATATGCGAAGGCATGGATCGCTTTCGGCTGTGGCTCTGAGAAACAAATTCTCTTTGTTCCACTGCCGGACTTTCTCGAATGGTTGTCGCGAATGAACAAGACGGAACTCGAAGAACGGTTCTATTGGCATGTGCATATCGCGAAAGAAGGGGAGAGCTTCAGACTGGAAACAAAGCGAGGCTGCGATGACGTAGATCTAACAGCGTTCTTGTTGAAAAGGACTGCTCAAGACATAGCCAGCAACTGCACGGCTGTAGTCATCCTGACCTGAATTACCGTGAGCAAAGGCTTTGCTTACTTAATTAACCCGACCCGAGATCCAGACGCTGAACGGTAAGAAAAAACGGCAGGCGTCACCGCATCGAGTTCTTCGCGACAGGCCTCGCTGAAGTCCCGCAAGAAATCCAGCGCGCCGCTCTCCATCATCGCGCGCAGCTCTGGCAGGGTCTTGTTTGGTAAGAAATAGGTTTCGACGATCATTCGAACGAGCTTGTCTGCCCGTTCGGTGACCCCGGCGGTGGAGACGACCCTCATTTTGTTGACCGAAGCATAAAGGCTCGCAAGCGGTAGAATTGCGGCCTGATCGTGCATAAGCGCATCCACATATGCTTTCGAAGCCTCTTCAATGAATTGCTGGTAGAGCTCTTGCCGTCTTGTCTTCTCTTGGGAGAGCCACTGTACATTCGCCTGCTGACGCTGCGTAACCCATGCTGCTGCAAAAGTCGTCAGTCCTCCGATAACCGATCCGGCCAAAGCGGCAAAGGCGGAAAAATAAGCGGTATTCATGTTGTCCCCAGATTTGGCAATTTAGCGAGGCATTGAATTGAACTTCGGCTCAAAGATAACCCAACATTGCAGCATAGCATGGGGTAGTGATGCTCAGAGGTGACAGTGCAGCGGTTGCAAGCCACACGCATTCAACTCGGCATATTTTGCAGAGCAATCGGGGCGCGATTCTGGCCAAAAATGGCAAAGACTCTTCGCGCTATCCAGACCTAGATTTTTTAACAAAGGAGGCCAATATGACTGGAAACTTCCGTCGCGGACTCTTGAATGAAAGGAACACAGCCATGGATGAAGCAATGATTTTAAGCATAGAGGCAGACGTTGCACCAGATACATTGCGTGTAAGTCTTCAATGGGAAGGCGATCACGATATCTCGGATTTCGATCTGCAACGTTTCGGTAAAGTTTTGCAGATTCAGGATGAGACAGAACACACGGGGTGGGCGATTATTAAACGTCGATTCCATGCGAGAATCGCACATACATTACCTGGGTGGGCGATGCATGAATCCATGCGTCCGTTGAGTGCGGGAGACACCATACCGCTGCGGCCAGATCTCGAATAGTGTCGTTTCATCTACGAAATCCGAGTTTAATTCTACTCGACAATGCGCGCGAGGGCCACGATGGAACGCGGGTTCACCAGATAAGATGAACCCGCTACCAGGGGGGCGTTCGAGATTGGGCAGATGTCATCGGGCGCTTCAAGAAACGTGTCTAACCAACGCCGCCACCCCCCTAGACCAGCCTCGGGAACGGGCGGCGACAACTCGAACCTCAGTGGTTCCCAGTATGCATTCAGGACCAAATAGAGATCCAAGTCGGCCGAAACTGCAGACGCGGTGATGGCCAGGCTGTGAGACTGATTACTCCAGTCGGGTCTATGCAGTTTGACACCATGGCACTCCAGACGAGCCCGCGCCAGCAACTGATTGAGTGTCAGGTTAGGCAATGTCCTCTCAGTCTCCCGGCGGCGTATCTCGATCAATATTTTGACGAATCGATGAATGTCCCGGTGCTTTTCCAATAGCGACCAGTCAAACCAACTGATCTCGTTGTCCTGACAGTACGCATTGTTATTTCCACGCTGAGTGCGGCGAACTTCGTCGCCCATCAGCAGCATTGGCGTGCCTATAGAAAGGAGCGTCGCAGCTAGAAAATTCTTCACCATCCGGTTGCGCAACCTCTCGATGGCTGGATCGTCGCTGGGACCCTCTATACCACAGTTCCAACTCAGGTTGGCATCCATACCATCGCAATTGTTCTCTCCATTGAGTTCGTTGTGTTTAACATTATACGAGAGCAGATCGTTCAGCGTGAAGCCGTCATGGCAGGTTACGAAGTTGATGCTTTGCTCAGGCTCACGTTGCGCGCGCCCGTAGATGTCCGGGCTGCCGAACAGCCGATACGGAATACGCGTGACTGTGTCATTGTCCGCTTTCATGAAACTGCGCACATCGTCGCGGAATCGGCCGTTCCATTCTTTCCAGAAATCGCCGACAAATGAGCCGACTTGGTAGAGTCCTGCCGCATCCCATGCCTCGGCAATCAGTTTGGTATCGGCCATCCAGGGAGCCGAATCGATGTCCCACAGGATGGGTGGATTCGCCAGTGGGCGCCCGGATTCGTCCCGCGATAAGATCGATGCCAGATCGAAGCGAAAGCCGTCTATATGCATAACGTCGACCCAGTAATGCAGGCTGTCGCGAATCAGACGCCGCACAAAGGATTGATTTGCGTTAAGAGTGTTCCCGGTTCCCGTGTAATTCGCATACTGACCTGTGCTTCGGTCCAGGATGTAATAGACATCATTGGCGAAGCCCTTGAAACAAAGGGTCGGCCCTTTCTCTCCGCCTTCCGCGGTATGATTGTAAACCACATCGAGAATGATCTCGATTCCACCGCAGTGGAACGCCTTGACCATATCCCGAAACTCATCGAGCACGGCCAACGGATCACTGCGCGAACTGTATCCGGAATGAGGAGTAAAAAAGGAGACCGGCGAGTACCCCCAGTAGTTGGTTAATCCGGTGGGGGCATCTTGCTCGTCGAACTGAAAAACCGGCTGCAATTCTACGGCCGTTACGCCGAGATCCTGAAGATAAGGAATCTTGTCGATCAATCCTGCGTAAGTGCCGCGCTTCGCCGGATCGACACCAGAACTGGGATGTTTGGTGAAACCGGCAACGTGCATTTCGTAAATCACTGTGCGTGAGAACGGCCGCCGGAGCGGCTTGTCGCCTTCCCAATCGTACCGGCTTACGTCCGTAGCCACGCTCTTTAAGGCTGTGGCGAAATTATCGCCGGGCTTTGTCGCAGCCACCCGGCTGTAATTCGCAGGACGCGCAATTGCACGGCCGTACGGGTCGAGCAACACCTTTTGCGGATCGAATCGCAGTTCTCGCTCCAGGGCGGCCCTCTCTACTCGGTAACCGTAAATCTGTCCGACTCCGATCCCAGGCACAAAGACGTGCCAATAGTGACGGCTGCGGTTAATAACCGGATCGAGCGTGATCGTCCGCGACGGCTGAGCGTCGTCCACGTGGTCGAACAGTAATAACTGCACGGCCTCGCCGCCTTTTGCGAAAACGCTGAAATTCACGCCGTCCGGGCACACGGTCGCGCCGAGGGGAAAGCTCTTACCGGTTTTCTTTTCCTTATCCATGAGCGCAATCTGGGTCTAAAACTGCTAAGCGACACTCCAAAAAGCCCTATTGTTTGGGAAACTTATTGAGGTAAGCCTCATCAAAATGAAAGCTAGTTCAATGGCAGATCGTTCCGGCAAATCATCGGATGGATTAGCGACCGAGGCGCGGCCCCAACCCGGGGGGCGCCTCGTGCCCGAGATGCTGATGATGTTTCGAATAACGTCGCCTCAGCGAACCAAGATCTTGCTGCTCGGCGTTGGCCTCCTCTTGGTCATCGCCGCGACGGCCTTCGGTCAGATCAAGCTCAATGCCTGGAATCAGCCCTTTTACAACGCTTTGGAGCGTAGGGACTTGCATGGATTCTTCGTCCAGCTCGTGATCTTCTGTATCATTGCCGGCGCCCTCTTGGTCCTGAATGTAGCACAGGTCTGGCTGAACCAAGCGACCAAGGTTAAGCTGCGCGAAGGGCTCGTGCGCGATCTGTTCGACCAATGGCTTAAAGCCAGGCGCGCATTTCGCCTCACCTATGCCGGAGACATCGGCGCTAACCCGGACCAGCGTATTCATGAGGATGCCCGTCATTTGACCGAACTCTCGACCGATCTCGGCATCGGCCTCCTGCAGTCTTCGCTTCTCCTAGGCAGTTTCATCGGGGTTCTGTGGATGCTGTCGGGAAACGTGGTGTTTCACGTGAGCGGGCACAGTTTTGCGATTCCCGGTTACATGGTCTGGTGCGCCCTGGTATACACGGGCACCGCCTCATGGATTAGCTGGCTCATCGGCCGCCCGCTGGCCGAGCTCTATGCTGCCCGCTATGCTCAGGAGGCCGAACTGCGCTTCATTGGCTCGCTGGTGATGGCCGGCTGCGACAGCAATATGCTTGGGGTTCTGCTGTGCGGACTGGCAAAGCCCTACTCCTACGACGTCAGGCGCCTGTACTATGATTGGCCGGCTCGGCGCTGGCGTCTGCTGCCCGATCACCATGCCGATGCCGAAGGCGCCTT
>Ga0207862_1000417_pt1 | contig 12907 bp, 13 predicted proteins | sample LuqExpMetageno81_FD_187838 | JGI IMG/M metagenome (GOLD analysis project Ga0207862, IMG submission 187838) | Tropical forest soil microbial communities from Luquillo Experimental Forest, Puerto Rico - Sample 81 (SPAdes) | ecosystem: Environmental > Terrestrial > Soil > Tropical forest ... | reverse complement strand
GGGCCGAGTATCTGTGGGAACAACAGTATTTGGAGGGATGCTCGCCGCGACTACACTGAACCTGCTCTTCATTCCGACGCTGTATGTCGTGGTGCGCGGGCTAGTGCCGCGCAAGCGTGCCACCGAGGCAGTAGCGAGCAGCGAGGCGCCTTGATCAGGCCAATGCTCGCCTCACCCTTAAACAGCAGCCTTTTAGGCTGTGTGATCAAGGGCCACGACCCGGCACGCCTGGCATAGACGGTTGGTCTTCAAGTCGATCCACTCGACGCCATGAGAAGGAGACATCACACACTGGTAGTCATCACAGTGTGACAACTCGAAGGTGTGCCCCAGCTCGTGGATCGATTCTTTGAGGACTCGACCGCGAAAGAGAGCCGCATCTGGCGGAAGACCATAAAATTCCTGCCGTAGACGGAACGAAGAGACCACCGCGCAGTGTCCTTGCAGTTGAGCTTCGCCGAAGACAAAGGTCAGGATCGGGATGTACAGGTCAAGAGAAGTAATGCCGAGAATCCGCCGCCCATCGGGGATTTCGCGGCGCGTCATAAAAGCGAGAATTTCGGTGGAGGAGTACTGCTGGCGAGCATTGTTGAACGCAAAGGCCGGTTCCGGCTCCGCGTTGAGGATGTCGCATCGGGCAGCGAACTCGCGGCTGACCCCCTCATGCAAATGGCCGAGAAGATCGGCCGAGACCGAACCAAACGGCATGAGTTGAATGTACCTCACGAGACTTCCGCCGCGGCCGCCCGCTTCCATCCATATTTCTTCAACTTGTTATGCAGTGTGACACGATCAATATCCAGAACTTCGGAGGCGAGGGTCTGGTTGCCCTTGCAATCCTCGAGAACAGCGAGGATGTGAGCGCGTTCGATTTCTTCCAGCGTGCGTGGAGTATGCTCGGCAATCGGAAGACGCAAAGCGAAATCCTTCTCGCGGATCTCCGGTTCCTGCGCCACGACCATGGCGCGCTCGATGGCGTTCTCCAGTTCCCGGATGTTGCCGGGCCACTGGTAACGATCAAGCAGCGCCATGGCACCGGGCGACACCCGGATAATGCGCTTGTTCATCGAAGCCGAAAACTTGCGGATGAAGTGCTCCACGAGAGCGGAAATGTCGCCTCTGCGCTCCCGCAACGGGGGCAACTGAATCTGGAAGACGTTCAGGCGGTAGTACAGGTCTGGGCGGAAACGGCCTTCTTCGACGAGTCGCTCCAGGTTCTTGTTGGTCGCGGCGATGCAGCGAAAGTCGACGTGGATCGGATGAGTACTGCCGACCCGCGTGATTTCGCGCTCCTGGAGGACGCGCAATAAGTCGGTTTGCGTTTTCAGGGTGATGTCGCCGACTTCGTCGAGAAACACGGTGCCGCCGTCGGCAACTTCGAAACTGCCTTTTTTGCGGTACTGAGCGCCAGTAAAGGCGCCTTTCTCGTGACCGAAAAGTTCACTTTCAAGCAGAGTCTCGGCCAGCGCGCCGCAATGAAGGACCACGAGAGGATTGTAGTGGCGCGGGCTCGCGGCATGAATCGCGCGAGCGCATAGTTCCTTCCCCGTACCGCTCTCTCCGGTGATAAGAACGGTGGCATCGGTTGGACCCACAGCCTGGATCGCTTCAAACACGCATACCATGCTGGGGCTCTGGCCGACAATTTCCTGGGGGCGCATGACGGAAGCGACTGTCTCGCGCAGACGCGCATTCTCCTGCTGAGCTTGTTTGTGAGCTAGCGCATTGTGAACCGTGTGAGCAATGTCATCGGGGTCGAACGGCTTGGAAACATAGTCATAAGCCCCGTTCTTGAGGGCAGCAACGGCGGTTTCGACGGAAGCGTATCCGGTCATCATGATCACAAGCATGTCGGTGTCAATTTCATGCATGCGCCGTTGAAGCTCGACGCCGTCGGTACCCGGCATTTTGATGTCGACCAAGGCGAGATCGAAGCGTTTGGCGGCCATCCGGGCAAGCGCTTCCTGTGCGTTCTCGGCAACGGTAACGTCGTAGCCTTCCTCGCGAAACCATTTGTCGAGGGAGTCGCGGACGATGAGTTCGTCGTCGACGACCAACAAACGGGCTTTCGGGTTCATATCACCTCTCCTCACCCCGGTGTGGACACGGGATTGGCCACCTGGGCAATTTGGGATTGCAAGGGCAGGGTGATCGTGAAGGCAGTTCCGCGCCCCGCCTCGGACCTCACTTGGATTTTTCCGCCGTGGCGTTCCACAATGTTCCGGCTGATGGCGAGACCCAGTCCGAGACCGCGCCCGCGCTCCTTGGTGGTGAAAAATGGTTCAAACATGTTGCCCAGAACTTCCGGCGGCATGCCGACGCCGTCGTCCTGGACTTCGATTTGTACCTCAGCGGGGTCTTTAGCCTTGCGCGAGCGCAGCGTGAGATTACCGCCATTGGGCATGGCATCGATGGCGTTCATAACCAGCGCGAGGATCACCTGCTCGATCTGCCCGCAATCGCAGCGAACAGGCGGCATGTCCGAGCTGAGAGCGAGGTGCAGTTCGATGTTGCGCAGTTGGAGCTGGTGCTGCACCAGACGCACGCAGCGGTCGATGATGGCATTCAGATCGGCGGGTTCGCGGTTCATGGAAGTCGGCCGGGCGAAGGTCATGAGGTTTTTCACGATTTCTCCGCACCGCCGGCTCTCCGATTCAATCAGCTCCAACATGCTGAGGTTCTCGGCATCAGGTTGCGCCGCGCGTCCGAGCTTCTTTTTGAGAAGTTTTGCGTAGGTCAGGATTCCGGCGAGCGGATTGTTGATTTCATGCGCGACCACCGCGGCAAGTTTGCCGATCGAGGCCATGCGCTCCACCCGCAACATCTCTTCCTGAGCACCGCTCAATAGCCGCGTCTTTTCTTCGACGCGTTCTGCCAGAGTGCGCGTCCAGGCGTCGATTTCCTTTCGCGCCTCAAGGAGTTGGCAACTCATGGCGTTAAAGGAGTCGGCGAGTTCCGCCAGTTCGCCCCCCGATTGCAAGTGAATCTGGTAGCCGAGGTCGCCCGAGCCAATGCGATGCGTTCCGACCGTGAGGGCGTTTAGCGGCCCTTGCAACATCCGCCGAACGAAGGCGGTGCTGAGGAGCGAGACTCCGAGAATGGCAACAACCGTGTACAGGATTACCTGTCGAGTGCTCTCGGCGACGTTTCGTTCCGTGGTGGCGAGCGAAATACCAATGTCTAGGGCGCCGAGCGTTTTCACCTGGGCGGGATGGGCGTGACACTCGACTGCGCTGCAGGAGGGCGAGTTTTCGATCGGATTCACAATGCCGAGGGCACGCGCTCCGTTCGGCTGGCGGTAGGTGCGAAGACTGTGCTGCGCTTCGGGAGGTTTGAAAGCCTGTGTTTCGGCGGGGAGCACGTCGTAGGCTTTCATTCCCTGGTCCACGAACTTGTTCAGTTCCGCAGGGTCGGAGGAGAAACTGATTCGACCCTGGTTGTTGATGATGCGAATGCGGATCATCCCGGGCTCCTCCGCCATGTCCGTGATGATGCGATAAAGGCCGTCGCGCTGATTGTGCAACATGTAGTAGGAAGTGTTGCGTTTGATGACGCTGCTGGTACGCGCGGCATCAGCCAGGGCGTCGCGTTCCAGATGCTTGCGATGCAACTCGATATTGAGATAGCCCAGCACTCCGAAGATGAGGGCCATCGATGAGACAAGCAGAACCAGCAGCTTGGTACTGAGCCGCCGGGAGAGCCTGGCCCAGCGCTCCTTCGTTGGGGTATTTTTGTCAGGGTTCCGCATGAGAAAACTCGGATGTCTCAACCATTTCCTGCGCCGCGCGTTCGTACGCCGCTTCGTGACTGAAAATCGGCAGATACTTCACCGCGACGGCGAACACAAAGAACCCAAATCCAATGATCGCGAGGGTGATCGTGATTTCCGTCCACTTCGGGAAATAGTGCTGTCCCGTGCCGGCTTCCATTCCGGTGATCGCCACGTTCATTCGGTTGGTGACGAAACCAAGAAGGCAGAGAACGGCGGCTAGGTAAAGCCCTTTGGGGCTTTCTCTGACCCTGGGAATCAGCAGAAGAATGATGGGCAGCGCGGAACCGAGCAGGAGTTCGACGAGAAGGAGAATCGTTTCCCAACCACCATTGGCGAGCAACGCCAAAGCTCCCCGGTGAAGCAAGTCCTCGAAGCGTACCACGGTATAAATGCCCACCATGACGAGAAGGGTCCGGCCCAAAGCCTGAATCAAGGGTAACTCGAGCTGTTTCCCGAAGTGCTTCGCGCTCATCGATGACTCAAAGATGGTCATGGCCAGACCCACGCACAGCGCCGAGAGGAAGAACAGCACAGGCAGAATCGGCGTGTACCAGAACGGATGGAGCTTGTTCGGCACAATCAGGTACAAGCTTCCCAATGAAGACTGGTGCAAGGTCGAAAGCATTACACCCGCAATCACCAGCGGGACGAGCAGAATCTTCTGGACGCGCAGCAGTTTGTTCAGCTGAAACCGCTCCAGAGCGACTCCGGCGAATTCCAACGACAATACAGTCGTGTAGAGGGTGACACACCATGCCACCTCGAACATGACTGACCGGGGGTTCCACATCACAAGGGGATGCCAGATGCGATAGCCACGCCCGAGGTCAAAAAGCAGGGCAACAACAACGAGCAGATAACCCAGAAACGCGGTGAGAACCGCCGGGCGAACGATGGGCTTGAACTTCTTGAGGTTGAAAAGGTAGACCGCAGAAGTGAGGGTGAAGCCTCCGGCGGCCAGCATCACACCGCACATCACGTCGAACCCAATCCATAACCCCCACGGAAAGGCATCGGTTAAATTGGTGGAGGCGCCGAGCCCGCGGAAGAACCTGATTATCGTGGCATAGGCCCCGGCGATCAGCACAATTGCAAGTACCACTCTCCAAAAAGTGATTTTCGCCCTGAACATGGAGTTGTCTCCTCTTTACGTTTTATTAGGCGGGGTGCACCTTTCTGCGGCCGCAACTTCTTTTTTCCGATTGCACAGCCACCAGATTCCACCGAGAGCGACGGCGCCAATCGTAACGACGTCCGGGATATGCGAGAGCACACGGTGGGTAAGTAAAGGCAATGCTTCCGTGCTGATGTCTATCTTGTAGCCAAACGTCTCGAACGGCACGCTTGAGAGCATAAGCACTGAGGTGCCGCCGACTTCTTCCAGTCCGTAGATGTGGTTGACGTACTGCCCTTGTCCTTTGGCGAGCCGGTCTTTGGCCTCCGCGATCAACTGGTCGCGATCGCCGAATTTTGTTGCCCCCGTGGGACACGCCTCTGCACAGGCGGTTGGAAGGCCGTTGGCCAGCCGGTCCGCGCACATGTCGCACTTGCGCACCAGCGGCAGCGTTTTGCTCCACTCGTACTTTGGCACCGAAAACGGGCATGCCATCATGCAATAGCGACAGCCAATACAGCGGGAAGGTTCATAAACCACGGGCCCGAGGATGTTTTTGTGAAGGGCGGCTACGGGACAAACCGAGACACAGGTTGGATCCAGGCAGTTCATGCACAGCCGCCGCATGAACTTGTCGTCGTGATTCAAGACAACTGTGTACTTGTGTTCCGACTGTCTTTGCTCTGCAGCGATATCGTCGTCATAGGGAAGACCGTGCTGTTCCGCGCAGGCCTTCTCGCACATCTTGCAGCCGATGCAAACTGTCGCATCGTAAAGGATGCCCTTACTCATGCTCGCTCCATGGAGAGCCCGTCATTCCCGCAGAAGGGCATGCAAGAATAAGCGGAAATTGATTAAAAGTTTTCATAAGGCACGCAACCGGGAACGATCTGGACAAAAGTTTCGCGATGTGAGGTCGCCCCGCCGACGGGTCATCGGAACGTCCGGGCTGAGCGGAGCCGAGGAGTGTTCGAAGGCTGTTGATAAGTTCAACAGCGATGGCCACGTCAGCGATGAAACGTTCTGCGCAGTCGTTGGCCCAAAGCAAGTATGTCGAAGAACAGCAAGGAATCCCGTGAGAAGCATCACCGGAGAGAGTGACGCCTGTCACTCAGCACCGCAGAATCTCGCAGCTGTAACAAACTGAAACAGTGATCCTTGAACCACACCGTGAGGTCCCGAGTCTGGGAACTCGAGACCTCGGTGCAGCGTGCATGCGTGATCGGAAAGGAAGTAGCCTCAATCACGTGAGGAAGAATTCGCGAGTGATCTGGGACCATTGCTCTGTGGGCAGTTGCAGGGTCAAGTCGTGAACCGCTACGCCGCCATCTTGCGCAACGGCGCCGGCGAGCATCGGAGCGCGCACTTGCAGCCGTTGCGAAGCCTCAGCCATCCACTTGCGCGCTAGGCTCCCGGTGAGAAGATTGCGGAACGTCGTGGTCGCATCGGGCGAAACGACAGAAACCAGCCAACCTTGGCCGTAAGGATCGGAGTTGCTGAGGGTAGCGTCTTTCGTGAGCGCTCCGTTTACGTTCGTGACTTCGCCTTCGACCGGAGAAACCAGCTCGGTCTTTTGACCATCCCGAACCAGCGTGACAAACTTCTGGCCCTGGCGCACCCACTGGCCCCGCTTGGGGAGCACGATTTCGTCAATTTTTCCGGCCAATCTTGCGCCAAAGTCATCGATCCCGACCCGTACAAGCGTCGGACTCTCTTGCAAAGCCCAGGTATGTCCCTGGTGATAGCAACGGTTTTCCGGCAGATCAAAGCCGGCCACGATGGCCGGCATCGGACGCGCCGATGTAGTGGCAGCCTCCAGCCGAGCCTCCGCCGTCTGTGCGGCTTCCGTTCCCTTCCTGAGATAGTCGATCGTGAGGAAGATAGCGAACATCGCAAGCATCAGAATCACAGTCATGGCTCGCCTCCTAGCGTTTGCCCCATTCCAAATTCCAAACACGAGAAAGCACAACGCGTGCCAACGCGAGGTAAGCCGACGGAGAACTGCTAAGTCGTTTAATCAGAGATTGTAAGCAGGATGAATCCGGCGACCTTAGCAAAACAGGCGCGAGTTGAGCTGCTGAAATTCTCAACAGCGAAAAGTGGCTAGAGTCTAAACAGGTTGGGGAAGCAGCGGCGGAACAAGGAGTTAGTTAGTAGTGGTGCGCTATTGAGAAAATTTGCAGCGATGCTCAGTTCTTCATCCGCAAAAGCAGACACAACCCGCGGCCGGTGTTGTCCGCTAATGCTTTTTTCTGTAGAAGGCAGTGATGCCGTTCACGACCAAGTCCTGTTGAACGTCCGTCAGTTCGGGAAAAACGGGGAGAGAGAGCACTTCCCTGCTAGCCTTCTCCGCCTCGGGCAGTTGCCCTTCGCTATAACCAAGATAGGCGAAAGCAAGCTGCAGGTGGATACAAAGAGGATAGTAAATCTCGGAGGGAATGCCCTGCAGCCGCAAGTGCTCCTTCAGTTCGTCGCGCCGCCGGGCGCGGATGCTGAATTGGTTGTAAACGTGGTGGAACTTCGTGGATGGCGTCGCAGGACAGGTAATGAACTCCGAGAGCCCCGTCTGTTCGAAGAACTGACGATAGCGCACCGCACGCCTTTGCCGGCCGGCCGCCCAAGCGTCCAGGTGATTCAGCTTCACACGAAGAACGGCAGCTTGAAGAACATGCAACCGGCTATTGGTTCCCAAAATATCGTGGAAATGCTTCTTCTTACTACCGTGAACCCGAAGCATCCGGAGACGTTCAGCCATCTCTGGATTGCTGGTGGTAATCATCCCGCCCTCGCCGGCTCCGCCGAGGTTCTTCGAAGGGAAAAAACTGAAGCAGCCGAAATCGCCACCGGTTCCGGTGAAGCGACCGTTGTAGCGCGAGCCGATGGCCTGTGCGGCGTCTTCGATGACTAACAGGTTCCGATTCTTGGCGAGCCCAACGATAGGATCGAGGTCCGCGGGCAAACCAAACAGATGAACGGGGACGATAGCACGGGTTTTGGATGTGATTGCGGCTTCAATCTTGCCGGGATCAATATTGAAGGTTGCCGGATCGATATCGACAAAGACGGGCGTAGCACCCGCGAGTGCGATGGAACCAGCGGTGGCGATAAAGCTGAACGGAGAAGTAATAACCTCATGCCCGGGGCCGATGCCAGCGGCCTTAAGAGAAAGAAGCAAAGCGTCGGTCCCGGATGCGCAACCGACAGCGTGCTCGGCGTTGAATTTTGCGGCAAATTCCCTTTCGAAAAGAGCCACTTCCGGCCCGAGGATAAACTGCTGGTTTTCCATTACCCGCGTGATGGCGGCCATGACCTCGTCACGAATGGCGGCAAACTGCGCTTTCAAGTCCAGAAAATCAAACGCAGGCTGTACCGGAGCAGTGGAATCCGGCTCGGAGGAGTTTGCTAGTGTGGTCTGCGGCATACTCTAATCCAGTGGAAAAATCGGCGCGAATCACCCCTTCCAGTGTAAGGCAAAACGCGGGACGTTAGAACTTCCGACTACGGTTGAGGAGGATGCGCTTTGAAATACTCCGCCAGGCTCGTTTCGATCACCTGCACACTTCGGTGGACGTTCCTGTCCATGGCCGCGGCAACCGCTGAAACCTTTTTCTCGCCCGCTGGCTCATCATAGGTATACGGGTAGCTCCAAAGCAGGGTTCGAGTTTTGCGGTCCCAAAGACGGGCCTCGAAAGTGAGGCGCGCCGAAATCGTGGAGGCGTCGAGTTCCTTGAAATCGTAGAGATGACCTGACAGCACGTATCTTCCATTCAGCTCGCTTCGGAGGATAGAGACGTTCTTAAACTTGCCCGACGAGCGCAACCCGCGGACGAGAGCATCGCGAAGCATCTCAACGGGTGGCTCCGCCCAGCGCTCGTCTTCGTAAGTGCCCATTTCCGGGGAATCATAGCCATAGACAACACGGTCGTTGAGGTAGAGATGGGAAGCCTCGAAAGTACGGACAAGAATCGCGACGTCGACCGGGTCCGGGACAACCGATATCGAAGAGGAATAGGTAATCTCATAATACTTAATCGGGCGCGGCTTGGCACAACCTGAGAGGAGAATGACAAGCGCTGCGATCACGGCACACAGGACATGAAGGCGCGGCGTGCTGCGGACGACCCGGACGTGGCGTTGGACGCGGAGTTCGAGTTGTTGCGGGATTCTCATGGCTTCTCTCCAGGCCTGCGGTCGCGGGGAGTGGCGGGGTTCAGCAGAGTCGAGGGGCGGCGTTTGATGTCGTCGGTGAATTCCTTCAGGTTCTCCGTCACGATGCGCAGATTGTTCAGAATCTGATCGATATTGTCCGAGTTGTTGTCCACGATCAGGTCGAGGCGCTGCACCAGGTCAGAGACTGTTGCCAGGGACTGGCGAAGATGTTGCACGGACGCACGGATGTCTTGCCGGTTTTCACCGAGGATATCATCCACTTTCTGCAAGGCGCCTTTGGCCTGATCAATGGCCTGGCGAAGCTGGTCGAGAAGAGGGTTGATCTTGTCGCTTGCGGCGCTGACATTGTTCAAAGTGTGCTTGATCTGGGGACGGTTCTCCTCAAGGATGCCGTGGAGGTTGGCTAGGCTCGCGGCAACATTCTGGCGGTTCTGGTCATTCAAAAGATCATTGACCCGATCGAGAGTAAGCCTCAGCTGGGTGACCCGGTCGTTCAGATTAGCGATAAGCTCCTTCGCTTGAGGAGCCAACTGGTTGATTTGCGCGGTAAGGTCGTTGAAGCCGACATAGGGATCAGACGGCAAGACGGCACCGTCGGGAGCCCGTGGTGCGCCCGGCGAACCGGCTTTGATCTCGAGATGATTGTCGCCGAGCGGGCTAAAACTCAATATCGCGACGTGGCTGTCCGTCTTGACCGGCAGATCGCTTTTCACGCTGAATTCCATATCCATCAGCGAAGGATCGGCGGAATCGATTTTGAGCTTTTCGACACGGCCAACTTTCGGTCCCCCTTCGTAGCGTACGGTCGCACCGGGTTCGAGGCCGGCGGCATTGCGAAACCTGGCGTGGTAGGTCCGGGTAGAGCTGGCGAGTGCACCCGAAAGCGAAAACACGGTGATGAGGAGAAGGAGAATCGCAACGACGACAAACAATCCGACGAAAATCTGTTCGTGCCTCGCTTCCATCGCTACCTGCCCTTCCCCTGACGCCCGTCCGTCGACTTCGAAGCGGGCTCGGTCAGCATCTGCAAATAATCGAGTTCCTGAGCAACCGCCGGCTCGGGGACTCGGTCCAGAAATTGTCTGACCTTTGGATGCTTGCTGTTTTTCATTTCCGCGACCGTGCCGATCGCGACCACATCGCCTTTGTTGATCAGCACCATGCGGTCGGCAATAAGAAAAGCACTGGCCAGTTCATGCGTGACGACGATGATGGTCATGTGGAAGGCCTTTTTCAACTCCAGAATGAGCTGGTCGATACCGGCTGCGATGATCGGGTCAAGGCCGGCCGACGGTTCGTCGAAGAACAGGATTTCCGGATCCATGGCCAGTGCTCGAGCGACAGCGGCGCGTTTTTTCATACCACCGCTCAATTGGGAAGGCAGGAAATCCTCGAAACCCGAGAGACCGACTTGATCGAGCTTCAAGCGCACCATGATTTCCACGGTGGAGCCTTCGAGTTTCGTGTGCTCCCGCAGAGGCAGGGCAACGTTTTCGCCCACCGTCATCGAGCCAAAAAGAGCTCCCCCTTGGAAGGACATGCCGAGACGCTTGCGAATTTCGTCCCGGTCGGCTTCCGAGATCGCGGCAAAGTTCTTTCCACGGATCCACACTTGCCCCGAAGATGGCTTTTCCAGACCCACAAGCGTGCGCAGAAGGGTGCTCTTTCCCGACCCGGAGCCTCCAAGAATCACCAGAGTCTCTCCACGTTGTACGTCAAAAGAAATTCCGTGAAGGATCTCGCGGCCACCGCCGTAGCTGACCCGCAAATCGCGCAGCGAAATCATCGGGCCATCGAACGAGTCCTGGAAGTCTCTATCGAGTTCCGGAAGTTCAGCCATCGCGCTAGTGCTCTCCCAAAAAGAAAAACAGAATCGTAAAGACCAAATCGACAAGAATCACCATAAAGATGGACATGACCACGGCGCGGGTGGTCGAACGCCCTACTTGCTCGGCTCCGCCGGACGTGTTGAGCCCTTCCAGACAACCCACGGCCGTAATGCTTCCACCAAACATGACACTCTTGATCAGGCCAGTAATAATGTCCCGAAAATAAAGGGCATCGAGCGAAGCGGTAATATAACGCCAAAAGGTAAAATCCGCCTGTGCCACACCAAAGAGCGAGCCGCCAAGAATGCCCATGAAATTGGCCCAGATGGTCAGGCACGGCAGCATGAGAACCATGGCCACAAACTTAGGCGCGACGAGAAAGCCGACCGGGTCGATGGCCATTGTTTGGAGCGCATCGATTTCTTCGGTCACCTTCATGGTGCCGAGTTCAGCAGCGAACGCCGACCCTGAGCGGCCAATGACGATGACAGCGGTGATGAGAGGGCCAAGCTCGCGGGTCATTGAAATGGCAACCGCGCTGGCAACGTAACCGATTGCCCCAAAACGACGCAATTCGTAAGCCGCCTGAAGCGCCAAGATCAATCCGATAAAGAAGGTGATCAAGGAGAGGATCGGTAGAGCGCGCACACCCGCTTCCATGGCCTGCGAAACGCCGCGCTGGAATCGGGCAGGCTTCCCGTGGAACGGGCCGATAAAAGTGAAATAGGCGGCACGGCCTGCGAGGGAGGAAAGCGCCCCGACGTAAGCAAAAACCTCGAGGACGGCCGCGCCGATTTTTCTCAGAATCTCCACGTAAGCAGTTGACCCCAGGGCCGCAGGAAGCGAAGCTTGGCTAGGAAGCCAACGCCTGTTCTTCGTTGTCGTAAATCTCGAAGATCTTCTGCAGACGCGAAAGTTGCAAGACTTCCCTGACCGCGGGACTCAGGCCAAAGAGGATCAGGCGCGAACCCTGCTCTCGCGAGGCCTTCAGGCCTTCGACCAGGGAGGCAATGCCGGAGCTATCGATGTAGCGAACATTCTTGAGATTCAGGAATACCTTTGCCGTATGTTTCTCTTTGATTTCGCCGAGCAGCACTTTGCGCATCGCCGGGGAGTGAGCGAGATCGATATCGCCGGAAAGATCCAAAATGACCCAACCTTCGGCTGGGCGGGCAACTATCTGCACGGTCTGTTCTCCTTGTCACCTGTATCGCGGTTGTGTGGCTCCAGGTACTTCACCATTCGCAAAAGATTCTTCCCATTCTTGCGGCTGAATTCGACCCTGTCCATGCTCTGCCGCATGAAGTGCAAACCCAAGCCCCCCGGACGCACCTCGTCCAACGGGCGCCCCTGGAGCTTTTTAGGGTCCGCTGCTTCTCCAGAATCCTGAAGCAGAATTTCCAGACCGGCCGGCGGCTTAACCTTTTGGCCGGACCAGAGCCGGTTGCAGGTGAGGGTGATAGGCATACCCGCACGACCCTTGTAGGCGTGGCGAATCACGTTTGCAACCGCTTCATCGACCGAACGCACAATCGCGCGCGAATCGGGTTCCGGAAAATGCATGAATTCCGTCGCGCGCTCCAACGTTGCCCGCACAAGGCAAAGCGCTTCCGGATTACTCTCCAGCTCCAACCGTAGCCACATATCCGAACGGCCGTGAGCTCTGCTCTTGCTCGCCTTTCGGTGGTGCTTCTTAGTTTTTCTTGGAACGCGCACTCTGACTTCTGGCTCCGTGGTCCCCGGCATGGTTTCCCGGCGAGGAGACGATGCCATTTTCCGAGGCCGCTGACAACCCCAAATTTCAGGGTCGAACCCGGGAGACCTACATGGACTTACCTGCGGCTGAGCCCAGCGGGCTAAGCCGAGCGCGAGCGTGGATCCTTCGAGTGATGAGGCGGCTGTCTACAAATGAAGCGGAGACACCTGCTCAGTGGCCAATCATTGAGGCGGTGTGATGCTCAGATACAGGATGGAGTTGGCGCCAGCGCGTTAGGGCCACAACGACGAGGCAAATCACCGCCG
>Ga0207862_1000414_pt1 | contig 12971 bp, 13 predicted proteins | sample LuqExpMetageno81_FD_187838 | JGI IMG/M metagenome (GOLD analysis project Ga0207862, IMG submission 187838) | Tropical forest soil microbial communities from Luquillo Experimental Forest, Puerto Rico - Sample 81 (SPAdes) | ecosystem: Environmental > Terrestrial > Soil > Tropical forest ... | reverse complement strand
CTCGAAGTTATTAGAGTTCTTTGGCGGCTTGTCGCCGTGCTTGGTCGGGATCGAAGCATGCCCATCCGCACATTATTGGAGCCGCGAGCTGCAGGTGCTTGGCCACACAGTGAAGTTGATGCCGCCGAGCTACCCAAAGTAGACTAGGCGCGCGATCTGTCGTCGATCTGGTTTTGGAAAAAGTCGGCTGTTGCACACTCAGGAGCATAAGTGAGCCAGCCCGTTTGATGCACAGCACCGAATCTTCGCGCGTTTAGACCGAGCGCATCCGCACGTAAGAGCCAGGCGCATCTTCGATCGGTTTCAGTCCGCCTGCGCCTGGTATGCGCGCAGCGATCTTCTCGCCGGCGAAGGACGACACCCACTGCGCCCAATCGGGCCACCACGACCCTTTCTGAAATTTTGCGGTTTCCAGCCACACCTCCGGCGTGGAGGCAAGTCCGTCGTTGGTCCAGTATCCGTATTTCTCCGCAACCGGCGGATTGATGACCCCGGCGACATGGCCCGATGCGCCGAGCACGAATCGCACCTGACCTGCCGGCAACTGCGCGCCGCGATAGGTGGTACGCCACGGCGCGATGTGGTCCTCTCGCGTCGACAGGAAATACAAGGGAACTTGGATTTTGCGCAGGTCGATCGGAACACCGCCGAGAGTGATGCCACCTGGCTCCCTCAGCCGATTTTTGAAATACATGTTGCGCAGATAGAAGCTGTGCATCGCAGTCGGCATCCGCGTCGAGTCCGTGTTCCAGTAAAGCAGGTCGAATGACGCCGGATCGCGTCCAAGCAGGTAATTGTTGATGAAGAAGAACCAGATCAGTTCGTTCTCGCGCAGCAAATTGAACGCCTCGGCCATATGATGGCCCTCGAAATAGCCGAGGCGCTGCATGTGGTCGTCGAGAAGTTGAAGCTGGGAGTCGTCGATGAAGGCCGAAATATCTCCGACGTCGGAGAAATCCAGAAGCGTGGTGAAGAACGTCGTCGAAGCAGCCCGCGCCCGACCAGTGGCGGCCATTTGGGCCAGAGTCGCCCCGGTTAGGGTGCCGCCGATGCAGTAGCCGATGAGGTTGACATCCTTTTCTCCGGTCGCCTGCTCGATGGCGTCGATCGCGGCCAATGGGCCTTCACGGAAGTAGTCCTCGAACGACTTTGCCGCGAGTTCCGGCCCAGGGTTGACCCATGAGATCAGAAAAACGGTGTGTCCCTGCGCGACGCACCATCGGATGAACGAGTTTTTCGGCTTAAGGTCGAGGATGTAGAATTTATTGATCCATGGAGGAATGACCAGAAGGGGACGCTTGTAAACGGTTTCGGTCGTCGGCGTGTATTGAATGAGCTGCATCAACTCGTTCTGATAGACGACCTTACCCGGCGAGCTCGCCAGATTGTCGCCGAACTTAAATCCCTTCGGGTCGCTCATTTTTAGGCTGAGCCGGCCATTCCCACGTTCCAGATCCTCAAGGAAGTTTTTGAAGCCGCACAGGAGGTTTTCTCCGTGCGTCATCATGGTCTGGCGAAGCACGGCTGGATTGGTCAGCACCGCGTTCGTCGGGGACGATGCGCTGACGAATTGGCGCATGTAAAACTTCGCCTTGAGATGGGTATGCGGGTCGAGGTCTTCGACGGCATCGACGAGGGAGAGGCAATAGCGCGAAAAGAGAAGGTAGGCCTGCTTCATGTAGTCGGATGCCGGATTTTCGGTCCAGTCCTCCGCCTTGAAGCGTTTGTCCGGAGGAGCCGGAGCGATCACCGGTTCGGCCGGCATGTTGAGGTAAACCCGCTGGAGCGCCCGCTGCCCGAGCGTGACGAGATCGGTCCAGAGACGGACGTTTTCCTCTATCATTTGTTGGGGGCGTTTGGCGGCCTTTTCCCAGACGTCGACGAACGTCTCAATGACCGTGCGATAATCGACGACGCGATATCCATCGTCCGTGCGGGAGCGCTCGGCCAGAAGCGGAATAAGCCGGTTCAGCCGCTTGGTGATGTCGGCGATAGCGTCGGCCGCCTTTTCGCTGATCAGGCTCGACGACTCTATCCTGCCGGCCTGCTCCGCAGGACCGAGCAATTCGGTGCGTGCCGCGAAAGTTCGCTTTGGCGCGGGTCTGTTCATTACAACACCATCCTCACGCTGATTAGCCCGTGACCTGGGCCTCTAACTGGCGCAAATGCGCGCGCGCCTCCTCAGCGCTTTCGAAGATGTAGGGCGCCAACGAGCGCTGGCGTAATGACTCGCCCAATTTCGCGCGCAGGAAACCGCTCGTCGTGTACCGGGTGATGCCCAAGTAGAAACGCTGAACGAGGTCGGCGACCATCGCGGAATATTCGTCGAGGACGTCTGGACTGATCGTGAAATGGTCATAATTGACGATGACGTAGACCTTGCGATTAAGCGGGCTGAGAATGCGTTCGACCTCGGTGCGTAGACGCTCGATGTCGCGGCTTGTGCGGACGACGTGTCCTTCGAAATTGATAAAGAACAAGTTCTCCTGCGAATGATATGTGAAGCGCTGATCGAGCGGCATGCGAAGCAAGTCCTCACGCAGCCCCATCGGCTTTTCTGAGAAGATGCGCTCGTCCATCAGTGCGGGGTCTCGAGGGATCTTCGGCCGGAAATCCATCCGGGCCAGGATGTCACGTTCTATGTCGACGCCTGGTGCGGCTTCGGTCAGTTCGAGACCATCGGGCGTCAGTTCGAAAACGCACCGCTCAGTCACGAAGAGCACGGGCCGCCCGCGCTCCGCTGCGAGCCGTCCAGAAAAGGTTCGATGCTCGACTTCGGGGACGAACTTTTTCGTTTCGCCATCGCTTACGATGTGAAGCCGGCCATCGGCGATCCCGACGCGCAGGCGGCCCGCCGTGAATGTCCCGACGAAAACCACTTTCTTGGCATTCTGGCTGATATTGATGAAGCCGCCTGCTCCGGCAAGTCGCGGTCCGAATTTACTGACGTTCAAATTGCCTTCTCGATCTGCCTGCGCGAGGCCCAAAAACGCCGCGTCCAGCCCGCCGCCGTCATAGAAATCAAATTGATACGGCTGATCGATGACTGCTTGCGCGTTGTTGGCGGCGCCGAAGTTCAGGCCGCCAGCCGGCACGCCGCCAATGACACCCGGCTCCGCTGTCAGCGTCATAAGGTCGATGATTTTCTCCTCGTTCGCGACTTGCGCCACGCCCTCCGGCATTCCGATGCCGAGATTGACGACGCTGTTCACCTTGAGCTCAAGCGCGGCGCGGCGGGCGATGATTTTGCGCTCGCTCATCTCCATCGGGGGAAGCGCGCCGACGGGCACGCGGATTTCGCCGCTGAAGCCGGCGTCGTAGGCGGTAGAGAACGTCTGCCAGTGATGTTGCGGTTCGGCCAGAACGACGCAATCGACAAGGATTCCGGGGACCTTCACCTGCCGCGGGCTCATTGAGCCGCGATCGGCAATCCGCTCTACCTGCGCGATGACCAGGCCGCCGGAATTGCGAGCTGCCATGGCGATCGCAAGCGCTTCAAGCGTTAGGGCTTCCTTCTCCATTGTGATGTTGCCGTCGCCATCCGCCGTGGTCCCCCGGATGATGCCGACGTCGATAGGGAACGCCTGGTAGAAGAGGAGTTCCTGGCCGGCCACCTCGACCACACTGACAATGTCGTCCTTAGTGGAGACGTTGATCTTGCCTCCGCCGTGACGCGGATCGACAAAGGTGCCGAGCCCGACGCGGGTCAAATGTCCGGGCCGCCCGGCGGCGATGTCGCGGAAGAGATGCGAGATCACGCCTTGCGGCAGATTATAGGCTTCGATCTGGTTCGATATCGCCAGCCGTTGCAGCTTGGGCACGAGGCCCCAGTGTCCGCCGATTACGCGCTTGACCAAGCCTTCGTGGCCGAGGTGATTGAGGCCGCGTTCCTTGCCGTCACCCTGGCCACCCGCATACACGAGCGTGAGATCACGTGGATGTCCGGCAGATTGCACGTGCTCGCTCTCCCTCGCGAGGTACAGCTGCTCCAGTGCAATTGCAATTGCTTCGGGAAATCCAATTCCAACGAAGCCGCCTGTCGCGATTGTGTCTCCGTCGCGAATGAGACGGACGGCGGCTGCGGCGGTGACGATCTTGCCCGTATCCGGCTTTTGCAGCAGCGCGAGCATTGATCGAACCGAGGGGGCAGACATGCTTGTCTCCCTCAGTAGAGACTCTCAGGTAGTAAAGGCCGGTGCCAAAGTTCCCAGCATCTGCCGCAATGGTCGATACGCCAAGATCTCTTCCGGCCGGCGGAGAGGATTCTGCATGACGCGCCCGCGGAATAGAGAACGAGGTTATATTAAAAGACACAAAAGTTTCTGCCGTTGATCCAGGTCAACGTAACTTCATTTTTTGTCGATCGACGCGCTGAAATCGACGCTAAACCTTGGGATTTCGAGGCAGCGAGAAATTCGGCGAAACCACTTAAAATCGTGAGACAAAATTTGGTCAAAATCCCTTTCTGATCCGCAGCCAAGTGCGGTCTCGGGCCGGACTTGTATGGGGATGACGATAAAGTCCCTACTGATCAAAAACGAAAGTCCGGTCAGAGAAAGTTTGGGCCGGCATCGCTCCGTAATGCATCGTGAGCGGCTCCAGCGTTGTCGCGGCGGCATTCGTCTGCACAGGATGCCCAGAGAAGTACGCGGCTTTGGTGGCTGCACCGGTGAGCACAAGCGTAGCGCCCGCGAACACGATCAGATATTTCCGCATGGCATCCTCCTGTCTGATGTTCAGGAGAGTATTGCGCCAGCGGCATCACCCGCTGTGACGGGGATCACGATCGGTTCGATTCGCAAGAATGCTTTGGGCCTGCTCGGCTGGTGAAGGAAGCGGAAAGCGCTCTGATCGAAGACACGCATGGTTCGTATCCACACGGATAGCATCTGCTCGATCGAGTTCGGCGCCATTCCGACGGCGACCACCTCGACTGCGCGCATGGTTGTCGGCCAGACCGAGTATCACGGTGTCATGTCGAACACCGGCATGATGGTGGCAGCCATCACCAATAGCTAAGCCTCTATTTTGAGCGCCGTATCCCCCGTTCGGGGGACGCGGGGGCAATTCGACGCGCCTATCGTCTTCCATCACGAGTCGGCACTAGGTTTTCGCGTACTTGTTCCGGCAGTGGCCGGATGCGCTGGTTATCGGTGTTTCGCACACAGCGGAGTAGATCGGATGAAAACCAAATGCGCAGCATTGCTGGTCGGTATGCTTCTACTTGGCGCGACGAGGGCGGGAGCAACAATTTACGCCGTTCCGGTTTTCGATTTAGGCAGTCACGTTGCCGTCGGCGGTTCCATAACAACAGATGGAACCGTGGGCCTTCTCAACAGCGCCTCGCACATGGTCGATTGGAATTTGATAAGCACCCTTGGCGCACTCGGTCTGCTCGGCTGGCGCAGGAAACGGAAGGCACCTCTGATCTGGCTGGCATCTGATTAAATAAAGGCCCGGCAAGCTGATCCGCATATGCCGACGACTTCGGATTGCGGACCTTGATCCACGACTTGGACGGGCATGGACTTGTATGGCGAGGTCAGACGATGCCTTCCAGGCCCAGCTTGCAGGCAGCTTCGAAAGCCTCCTGGAAGTCCCCTTCAAAGTGACACATGTACTGAATCCCGCTGGCACTGGCCCCTTTTTGAAGCTATTGGTCCCTTTCTAAAAATGGTCCCTTTTCATTTTAGGGGGCAGGCTGCCCTTACAGCCCATCCGAGAGTGCGCCGGTCGGCTTGGATGAAAACCCCGCGGCTACGATGCCGAATCCGCCCGTCTTGCGGCATCGCGAGACCACCGGCCTTGGCGACAATTGCCATGTCGTCATCCGTCACACCCTGCGTCCTAATGGCGACCGGATCACCGTACGCCGTACAATCTGCGAATAAGCGCGCGAAGATCGAACCGCGGTCGGGTGTGAGATGGAGCAGGTGGCCCCAACCGTCGTCGCGGAAGGGTGTGGGCCGCTGACGGAAGGCCGCATGTTATGAGGCCGTGCGGCTTTTCTGTTGAGTCTTCCCGCGGGTCTCCCTTGATGCGCTCCTACTACACGCTGTCCGACTACCGGCACGATACGGTCGAGATAGTGCGGGCGCCACGGTCGGCTTCGGACCGCTCGCGTGCTCGCGGAGCATGGACCGGATATTAAGCTTCCAGACCTGTTACGGAAGATCGCGCAGTGCCCGAACTGGGGCAGCATGAACGATGGCTGTCGGGCTCAATATTCGCCCTCGGGTCGGCTGGACTAGAGCGGGGCTTCAAATCGACGCGCGCGTAATGTGCATCACATTACGCATTCCGCAAATTTGGTCAAAACAGTTTGTTTCATCTAGGCCATTCACCTAGGCGAAGCGTTTTCCCGGAACTGGCCCCGGCTTGCGCCGGGGCCTTTCTCGTTCGGCGGGCGAGTTTCCACGGCTGACCGGACGGGCGGCTGTTGTTGGCGCGGATTAGGAAAAGCTCTGCGTGGCCCATGTGCTGCTCGACGGCTGCTAGTTGGCGGCCGTTCGGCTGTCATGGTCATCGGGCGTCCCTTGGAAGTTGGTTGGCGATGTCTTCAAGGGCATTCGCCCATTCGTTTTGCCGCTCTATCTCGCTGTCGGTTTTCGGCAAGGTCTGTCCAAAACTTTCGATGGTCGTATCGTTTCTCAACTCCTGCGCCCGGTTGAGAAGCGTAGTGCGCACAAGTGCGGCCCACTTCGCTGGGATGTTTACCGATAGCGTTTTCATTGTTCCTTCCATTTTGAAATTGCGGCCTGCACCGCCTGCACACTCGGTTGATTTTAACCAACAGGAGTTCCCTAAAGGTCAATAGCGGACTCGTGTTGATTTGGCCTTCTTTGCCAATTGCCCGGTAAATATCTACGGTCCAGATGGTGTCACCTTAAGTGACCATCTGAAGTGGATTGGTCAAACTCCAACAGGGGTTTGGAGCGTTACAGCGTGTCCTGGTCCACCAGTGACTCCACGCGCCACCGAAATGATTTTTTACTCGCTCGACGATTTTGGCGACCAGACACCTACCTTCGGCAGTACGTCTCACACAAATGAAAGCGCTGACGCAGTTTCACATGGGGTCCTACCCTCTTTGGGTAACACTTTCGATGGAGCCTCAGAGTACCGGTCCCAGCCACTCTCCCTCTATTCGCCACCGGCCTCGGGGCTCTAGGGCTGCTCGGCTGACGCAGGAGGCGGAAGGCACAAGCGCTCTGATCTGGCTGGAATCTGGTCTTAAGAGCCTCGGCAATCGTCCCTTTTGTGATCGCGGTCACATCCGCAGTAATCGCTTTCGGTTGAGCAATGTGGTGGTGCCCCCCAACTTTCCTCTGATCGAGGTGGCACTGACGCAAGGCCGCGCGAGCCCGAGATATGGTATTTGTGAAAGATCCGGACTACCCACCGAATAACGGGGAGCGCGAATTCCCGTTACGCGTCTATAAGGGGTGGAAACTTTCAATCTTCAATAAGTGGGTGATCGCACAAGAGACGGTCACGATCCGGGATCGTGATCACTTTATTGAGTTATTCAGAAAGTGGACGGCGAAGTAGACAGAGGACGCCAAGTGCGGACGCCACGGTCGGCTGCGAACCTCTCGGTTGCTCACGGAACATGGACGTGACATCAAGCTGCCGGACCTCGTGCGGGTAATCGCTCAGTGCTCGAAGTGGGGCAGCATGGATGGTGGCAGCCGGGCTCAATATTCGTCGTCAAGCCAGATGGACGGATAGGACTGGCGTGATTAGTCCTTTACGCTGCGGCCCCTATCAGCTTTTGAAAACGGGTCAATTCACGGCCGCCGAGAACTTCTCGCGGTAGTAGTCCAGCACGAACAGCCGGATCGCTGAGGACAAGTTCGATGTTCCGCCACCGTTGTAGGTACCGTCGATCAAATGCACAAGCTCGGATAAAGTTGCGCGACGAGTGCGTGCAATCTCTTTGAGGGCGGACCAGAACGGCTCTTCCAGGCTGACACTCGTCTTGTGTCCAGTTATTACCATTGAGTGTTTTACAATTTTCGACAACTTAAATTCCTCGAGCGCGCCTGAAATTGGCGACGCCAAGTTCGTCTTTGCAGACCCCGCCAGCCTCGCCACGACAGGGGTTTCGCTTCGCGTTTATTCGTCTTCTTCAGCCTCCGCGCGGCACCGCTCCATCGCGTAGTTTATGATCACAGCCCGGTTGTTCCCAATGGCGACTTTGATAGTTTTCGCTTATGGCGCTCGGCCGATCCGGCCAAAGCCGAACTGGCTCAGTCACTGGCGATCGCGACGATTGTTTGCCGGCGGCCCAGCGCCACGCCGACGGCCAAGCGCCAGGCCTTCTGCTTCCATCATAAAGCTGTCGACCGCCCAGACATCGGCCGTCTCCGGCACCCAGGCGATCAGCACCGCGGCAAAGCCGCCGCGATAGCCGAAGTCTACGTGCAGCAGGGGAATTCGCTCTATCACTCGCAACGCATCTTTTCGATGTGTCGCGGGCTGCGCATCCCCATCGCGTGGCCGCACGATGGGTCAACGCATGACAGGGGCTCGGGCCTGCCGCTCGCCGGGCAGTACAAGGCGCATGGTCTCAATATGCTGCCGAGGCATGCGACAAACCACGGGACGACCAACTTCAACTGACAGAAGCTAAAGGCCCCCTACACACGCTTTCGAACCTGATCGCGAATCACGTATTGCTGGCAGTAGGAGGAGCGGAGGCGCCCGCGGTCCCTAGAGCCATGAGTCAATGGCCCGCTCCTCGACCCCCCATCCTTCATCGACCCCAAGGGCGTTGGCGAGCGCGTGTCTGGCGCCAGCGCACGATTCACGAGGGTGTGAATCAATCTTCCCGATTGCTTCCCATGGCCCATTCTTGGGAAGATTGACGAAGGAGAAAGCCCTCTAACTCGTTGATTTTGCTGGTGTCGGGTGAGGGGATTGAACCCCCGACCTTCGGTTTACAAATCCGATTACCGGTATCCCTCGCAGTGTCCACAGATCACTTTGTGTCCGGTTTTTCAAGCGAAACCACGCGGTGCCGTACCGGCCTGTCACCCCTAATCCCGGTCAGTTGGGTCCAAACTTGGGTCCAAGCTCACGCTGTCCGGCGGCGGCCACGCCAGCGCGTCATTTACAGGCCGCTGCCACCACCGCCGGCGCGGTGCCTCTGCCGGTGGCTTGCTGGTCCCCTTGCCCGGACTTGCGGTAGCTCTCGATCTGGTTCTTGGTCTCCTCGTTCCACTTCTCCATCCGCAGCTTCGACTCGTGGATGTCCTGATGCAATTTGTCGATCCACTTCGCCTTCGGCGGCGCGTCGATGGCGGTGTCTACGGGAGCGGGCGCGGCCGGAAGAGCGACCACGGCGCGCTTGGCCTTGATCGCGGGCTTGGCGTCGAGCGACGCCGGCCGCGCGGCCGGACGGGCAATGCCGAACCCGGCCACCTCGGCCTCGATGGTGCGGTCGATCCAGTCCTGATCGTAGGCGGTCTTGCCCTTCACCGCGTATTCGGCGCGCGGCAGCGACGGACCGGCCCCGCCGAATGTTGCAAATTGACTATTTGCCGCACACCCCCCGAACGCTATCCCAATTCCGGCCAGCAGTAATGCAAGCGTCAACCCGCGCGATAGCGCCTTTGGCGTGTCCATGATTCGGTTGCCTTTGCTGCGCGGCAGCGTGGCTCGCTATGGCTAACGAGACCTTTAAAGGCGCTGGCCGACTACCCCGGTTTTATGGGCATCCGGCGCGAGCGGCTTGTTAGAAGGGGCGCGGAGAGTTGTCTTTTTTGGCCAAATCGCAGGAGCAAGCGAGGTCATCGGATGCGCATGTTCTACACGCTGGCCGACGGGGGCGAACGAACCGGTTGCGCCCGCGTTGCCGAGCAGGCTCTTAGAGGAGATCAATCCATGTGCGTCTTTCGGATTGTCCTTGCCAGTCTCGCGGTGGCCGCCATCCTCGCTCCGGCAACCGGCCATGCCGACCCCTACCGCTGGTGCGCCCAATACGACGGTGGGTTTGGCGGCGCCACCAACTGCGGTTTCGTCACGCTCGAGCAATGTCGCGCTACCGTGAGCGGCATCGGCGGCTTCTGCGTACTGAACCAGTTCTATACTGGTCCGGAACGAAGCACGACCGGCTCAGGCCGCTATGAACGGCGGTATCGCGACAATTACGAACGCTGATTACCTAGCGGCGGCCGCTCGGCTGCTCGCGGAGCATAGACCTGACATCAAGCTGCCGGACCTTCTGGGGGTAATCGCTCAGTGCCCGAAGTGGGACAGCATGAGCGACGCCTGCGAAGCCTGTTACTCGCCATCAAGTCAGATCGAACGGTAGGCTAGTTGAAGCTGGCGGGATCCGAAGCTCAGGCGCCCCCCCGAGAATCCGCAGAAGCCTACGACTTCCCCAGCTCAGTGGAGCAATTCGCGCTCGGCGAGGGCGACGTTCAAATTAACGGCAAACAAAACTCGCCTAAAAAAACGGCAACACTGCGTTGCGCAAGCGCGCCCAATCAGTGTAATTTAATTTACAATTTTTCACAATTTAAAAGGAGATTCTGACACGGTCATTGAATCTACTATTGAAGTTCAATTGGCGCGAAATTTGCTTGTCCAGGGGGGCAGTGACGCGTGGGCCGGGAGAGGGAGACAACCGTCATGAAATCGAAACTGCTTGGAGTGGTGTTCGCCGTGCTCTGTTCCGGTCCCGCATTCGCGACCGTCATTATCGGTTTGCCGCCTGATCCGGGGAATGGGAATTGCTTCCCATTCGGCTGTAGCTATTCGGGCGAATACCAGCAGGTTTATAGCGCCAGTCAGTTTTCCGGCCCCATCGAAATCGGAGACCTGGAATTCTACAACACTAAATACAACTCGAGTGCCACGAGCATGAACTCTGGTACTTGGACAATCTCGCTTTCCACGACATCGGCCAACTGGAATACGCTTTCCTCCAATTTCGCTTCCAACATCGGTGCAAACCACACGGTGGTCTTCAGCGGAAACCTGGCTCAGCCCTGGGCTTTCGGCGACACGCTGCACATCGATTTGAGTACACCATTCTTTTACGATCCAACAAGCGGCAACTTGCTGATGGATGTGTTCGTATCCGGGGCCTCCTCCCCCGGGGGGATATCTACTTCGACGTGAACGGCGGTAATGATGTGGGTACGGGTACCAATACGTTCCTCGGCCGCAATTTTCATGGAATCGTTAACTCTGGTTACGGTCTGGTGACCGGCTTCAGCACAGCACAGTCAGTGCCCGAACCCGCTTCACTTGCCTTGTTCGTTTCCGGTCTCGGCGCAATGGGTTTGCTCAAATGGCGAAGGAAGCGGAAGGCTCAAGCGGTCTGATGTGGCTCTGATCTGGGCCTGCGAGGAAAGAACTAAAAAAGCCGGACTGTGAGGTCCGGCTTCTCCTTTTTCCTGGTGCTACTGCCAGTTGGCAGGGCCAGCTCATTGCCGCCGTATGATGTGCTCCAGCATGGCCCGTATTGCGGGCACGGCTTCTCACCCTGCCCGGATCAGGCCGACCGCTTCGTCCTTGCCGAACAGATAGAGCAACTGCCGCAGGGCCTGTCCGCGCGGCGACTGTAAAGTCGAATCGCGCGTGAGCACGAGTTGGGCGTCGTCGCGCGCAGCGCCGAGGTATTTCCCGTGCACTTCCGGCAACGCGATGCGGAAGCCGGGCAGACCGCTCTGGCGCGTACCGAGCACGTCGCCTTCGCCGCGCAGGCGCAAATCTTCTTCCGCGATGCGGAAGCCGTCCTCACTGTCGCGCAGGATCGCGAGCCGCGCTTTTGCGGTCTCGCCGAGCGGCGTCTTGTACAGCAGCAGGCAGGTCGACTTGCCCGAGCCGCGTCCGACGCGTCCGCGCAACTGGTGGATCTGCGCTAAGCCAAACCGTTCCGCGTGTTCAATCACCATAATGGTCGCTTCCGGCACGTCGACGCCGACTTCGATCACGGTCGTCGCGACCAGAAGCTTGGTCTCGCCGGCCAAAAACCGTGCCATTGCCGCGTCCTTGTCCGCGCCTTTCATGCGGCCATGCACCAGATCGACGGTGCCGCCGAATTTTGCGCGCAGTTCGTCGTAGCGCGCCTGCGCCGCCGCGAGATCGCTCTTTTCGGAGTCCTCGACGAGAGGGCAGACCCAATAAGCGCGTTTGCCTTCCGACAGCGCACGGCCGACAGCATCCTCGACCTCGGCAAGACGCGAGAGCGGAATGGTGCGCGTGTCGATCGGCTGCCGGCCCGCGGGCTTCTCGCGCAGTTCGGAAATGTCCATGTCGCCGAAATAAGTGAGCACGAGCGTGCGCGGGATCGGCGTCGCGGTCAGCACCAGCACGTCGACCGCATTGCCCTTCTCAGCCAAAGCGAGCCGCTGATGCACCCCGAAGCGGTGCTGCTCGTCGACGACGGCGAGCGCGAGATCGCGGAAGGCGACCTCGTCCTGAAACAGCGCATGCGTGCCGACGATGAGATCGATCGCGCCGAGTGCGAGGTGGTCGAGGATGTCTTGCCGTTCGCGGCCGCGCTCGCGTCCGGTGAGCACGGCGACGCGGATGCCTGCAGCTTCCGCCAGCGGCGCGATCGTATTGAGATGCTGGCGCGCCAATATTTCCGTCGGCGCCATTAATGCGGCCTGCCGTCCGGACTCGATGACCGCCGCCGTTGCGGTGAGCGCGACGACCGTCTTGCCCGAGCCGACGTCGCCCTGCAGCAAGCGCAGCATGCGTTCGGGCTTTGCGAGATCGGCTACGATATCGTCGACCGCCTTCTGCTGTGAATGCGTCAACGCGTAGGGCAGCGCCTTCAAGATTTTCGCGCGCAGGCGCCCGTCGCCGGCGTGGGCGTGCCCCGCTTGGCGGCGCATATTGGCGCGAACGAGAGCGAGCGCGAGTTGTCCGGCGAAAAGTTCGTCATAAGCAAGCCTAATCCAGGCGAGGCTTTCCGGCGCGACGTCGCGCGGCTCGTGCGGACGATGCAG
>Ga0207862_1000413_pt1 | contig 12980 bp, 12 predicted proteins | sample LuqExpMetageno81_FD_187838 | JGI IMG/M metagenome (GOLD analysis project Ga0207862, IMG submission 187838) | Tropical forest soil microbial communities from Luquillo Experimental Forest, Puerto Rico - Sample 81 (SPAdes) | ecosystem: Environmental > Terrestrial > Soil > Tropical forest ... | reverse complement strand
GGCGGGATTGGCTTCCGCGGGTTGAGCAGGAATATTTTCCGCGAGATAAAAAGGACCGGTACCAAGAAAAGTGCCGTCGGGACTCTTGCGGAAGACGAAACAGCGGCCGGACGCAAGTTGCTCGAGAAGATCGGGAGCCGGACGTGAGGACCGGATTGTGAGATTGTTGTCGCCCGCGATGATTTGTAGAGGTGGCGGCAAAAGGCCCTGGAGAGCGTTGGCTACGTCGGAGGAGGTCAGGGAAGAGCCATTCGAAAACTTCACGCCGGGGCGAAGCCTAAACTGCCAATTTTTTTCGGCTGCGTCGTGAGACCACTCGGCGGCGAGCGCCGGTTGGAATCGGCCGTAATCGTCGAGCGTCACCAGACGATCGTAGATCAGGGTGGCAAGCCGTTCGTCCTCGGCGGCGGCGATGGAACCGACTTTCCAGTCGCGGGGATCGAGCGAGACACTGGCCACGTGCAATTCCACACGAAGCGTTCCACCGTATTTCGGGCGGTTCGCGCCGCGGGCGGCTCGCGGCAAGACAAGTACGAGCAGGACGAAGCTAGTTACCGCAAGTGAGCGTAATCCTGTAGACCTCATAGTTCCCCGAGTGAAGATTGCGCGTGACGACGAGCGCGCTGGCCGGATTCTGTTCCCCATTTACATTCAAGATCGGGCCAGGAAGTTCGCTAAGAATCGCGGCGCTGCCTTCGCGGGCGGAGCGATCCGGCACGACCTGGAGCATCTCCGGCTCCGTCCAGTCGCGGCCGTCAGAGACGATTTTCCAACCGGCGGGATCGCAGGGTGGAGTCAGCACGGTGGCGCCCCGCCATACCGGCTTGACAGAGCGGCATTTCACTTCGCCGGCAGAGGCCCAGCCAAAACTGCAAGTCTTGGCCGGAAGAAGCACGTCGACATTGGTTCCCTGGGCGCTAAGCTCGCCATGAGGGTCGCGGGAAGGCTGGGGATCCGCGATGAGAAGGGGAATGAATTGTTTCACAGCGCCTGCTCGGTCGATCTGGAGGGCGGTTAGTTGTCCGTTTCGATAAGCGAGTAGCACCATGCCGCCCTCGGAGCCGTTCCACAAAGAGGATGCGTCCAGGATCCGTTCAGGACTTTCAAACACGAGTTGTCGCTCGATTCGCAGCGGAGCAGCAGGCATGGCCGGGAGACGGATCGAGGCGCGGGGGAGGGAGACGAGCCGCACTTCGTCGTGGTCGCTCGAGCGGGCGCTGGCGACAAGAATCCACTGCGTAGGCGTAGCGGTAAGCGCAACCCGCAAGGGTGGAGCGGACGGCTCTTCGGTCAGGCCCAAGTGCCGCGCTTCCAATTCTTTTTTGAACGATTCCTGCCAGGTCTTTCCGGGGCCGGCGGCCAGGCCATCTCCTGCAACGAATTCGAGGCGCAACGGGCCGTGAAGATCCGGGATGGCGGCAACGCGGTCAGCCAACACTATGATCGCGTCGTCAAGGGAGTTGGTGTCGGCAGCAGCGGCAGATAGCCCAAGAAGAAGGAAAGTCAGAACAATCAGGGTGGGCGAGCAACATTCGCGGAAGAAGGGACTCTCGGGTATGGGCCACACAGCGTTCTGAGGCGATGATAGCACGTCAGCGAGAGCGGTAGTCCTTGTAGAGGTCCAGGCGGTTGAGGAGGCCGATCATAACCTGAGTGAAGGCCAGGTATTCGGAGAGGCTTTCGTCGGAAACGTTGAAAAGTGATTTGCACCTGGCTTCGCGGATGGTTACGAAGTCTTCGGGCTTCAGGGTCGCGATGGCGCTGGCGATGAAGGAAGTGCGGTCCGCAATGCCGTAGATGGGTTCGCTCTCGGCGACGATTTTGGAAAGTTCCTCCTGGGATGGCTTCTTTTCGCGAACCTGCTGATCGAAAGCCGCCCCCTTGCTGGCCATTGCGTCGTCGAATTCCTTGCGAGTGTGCGGAAGACCCGCGATGACGCGGAGAACCTGTTCGCGGGTCCATTTGGGATGTGCAAAATCGTCGGGGTTCGGGGCCTTGTATTTCATGATGGCCTGAATATCGTTACGGCGAAACTCCTCGCCGATCTTGGAGAAGCCATCCCACTGGCTGAGGGCGCGAAAACTCTCTTCGGTCATTTGTTCGGCAAGGAGGTGAGCGGCGGCCGAGCGAACATTGAGTTCCGGGGCCTTTAATTGTTCGATCAAGGCTTTGCTCGCGAGGACCGGCTCCATGCTTCCGTAGAGAAAGAGCGCGGCGGTATCGGAATCGAGGTCGAGAGCATGTTCGGGGACGTGAATGACGGCGTCGGGATAGCGTAGAAATTTGGCCGCGAGCACCTGGATGTCGACGCCCGACTGCCCGAGTTCGAGAGCCAGCGAGAGGTAACTAGCCGGGTCGGAATCCTGAAAATCGGCCTGGGCAATCGAGTCGCGAACGAGGGTGAGGGTCGCAGGAGAGTGATCCGCCTGGTACAGCACCGCGGCGGCATCGAACTGGAAATTGTGATCGGTCTTTTCCTGCTCGAGCATCGTTCGAACGCAGGCAGTTCCGGCCGAACCGTCGGCCTGAACCCGCTTCCAGAAGGCATCGATTTCTTTAGCTTTTTCTTCCATTTGGGCCTCGTTGAGTTGCGCCAAATGGAATCCATAGACTTTGGCCTTTTCTGAGCGGAGTGATTCGCAAGCCGATGGTTTTTCCTCGGCGCTCTGTGCGGATGAATGTCTCGCGGAAGGTATTGCGCTGATCAGGAAAACAAGAAGGGTTGCCCGAGTCATCCGCCGCAATCGTCACCTCACTCCAGCCCCTAGAATGCTAACACTGTTCGAGAAAGGGAGAGATGCCGGGCGGCGTGGTCAGTGCCGCCCGGCTGGTCAGGAGAGGGTTGTTTTTTGTTTGCTTAGTGGAACTTTTGGGCGACAGGCTTATCAAGGGTGTCGCGGGTGATGATCTCCGCGCGTTCAGGCACCCAGATCATTTGGTGAAACGTGCCTGCAGTCGGCAGGAGCCAGCGAAAGCGGCGAACTCTAACGCGGTAGGTGGTATGGCCGTCGAGCGAATGGTAGGTGTAGAGCACCCTGGTAACGCGGGCGTGTTCAGTCTCGAGGGGAAGTGAGACGAGGGCGATTTCAGGGCCAGAGAGTTCGGGAGAAATTCGACGGATGGCGGCGGAGGCGACAAATTGCGGGTCACGGCACCATTCGTCGTGGCCGGAATTCACCCAGCGTTGAAGAGCTTCGATGTGAGCCCGGTCGATCGGGAAGTTTGTGACCTCGTGACGTTCGCCGGCCTGAGCTGCGGAGATGGTCATGGTTGCGCCGAGCGTCCAGAGAATCAGGCTGCAAGTGATGCGCAAGATGACCGGCAGGATCGTGCGAAAGTTTCGGGGTCCGCGTTTTTGATTTGTGCCGTTCATACGATCCTCCTAGGAGTTGAGCTTGAGAAATCTGTGTACCGTACGGAGTGGTCGGCCCCCTCTACCCGGGGCTTTCGCCGGCCGGACGGCGCGGAACGCGACGCGAAGTTCGGAGAGGCCGGGGGCTCGAGGTGTCAAGCGCGACGGTGCTTGTCTTTCTGCTCATGACTTCTCCTTTCGCGAAACGAACCGCGCCGCTTGTGGTGAGCCGGCGCTCGCGGGAAGCAGCTCTTGCCCTAGCCGCTTCCCGGAATTCGTGGTTAGGGCCGTTTTGCAGGCTTGCGCCGTGAGGCTGTCGTAGCGGCGGGCGCCGGATCGTCGGACTCGTCCGGGTTGTCCGGGGACGCGGAACCGCCGTGGTTATTCAGGTTGTTCTGGAAGGCCGAGCGCATAACGTCAGTAGCGAAAAAGTTTTTGCCGTCCATCGGGACCATCATAATTTGCAGCTTGTCGGAAAGGCGTTCGGCGATGATCTTCTGGATGAGCATGGGATTTTGCTTGAGGACGCTGGCTTCGTACTTCATGCGCTCGGAATCGGCGGCGGCCGTTACACGGATGCGATTGGCTTCGGCTTCGGCCAGGTTGCGTTGGCGCTCGACCTCGGCTTTGCTGTCGATGACTTTGGCCTGAGCGGCGGCTTCGGCGTTCTGCAGGGTCGCTTCCTTGCGCGCTTCGGCTTCGAGCTTGCTCTGTTCGATCTGTTTCTGCTTCAGCGGCAAAGTGTATTGCATGGCGTCGGCTTCTGCCTTGGCTTGCAGAACGCGGACCTGGGCTTGCGCTTCGGCTTGCTTGACCTCGCGAGCTTTCTGCGCGTCGGCTTCGAGTTCGGCGATGCGGACCTCCTTCTGCTTGATTTGCTGCTCGGTGCCGAGACGGTCGTTCTCCTGCTCCTTAAGGAGGAGTCCCTCGAGGCCCCTGGCATATTCAGCTGGGAGTTGAATGTCGCGCAGGAGGACTTCGCGAACGACAATGCCGTCGGTGGCGAGACGGGCCTTGATCGCGCCGGCAGCCTCAGTGCGCAGTTCTTCGCGTTTTACGGCGAAGATTTCCCGAGTCTCATAATTGGGCGCGAGTTGGCGGTAGATGGACGAGACCACGGGTGCCACGACCTGGTCGCCGACTGGTTGGGGCAGATTCTGATGAATGGAGCTGAGACGGCTGGCATCGAGCCGGTAGCGAACGCTGACAGCGAGGCCGATGTTCAGGCCTTCGCGAGCCTGGACGACGAGGACTTCGCCGGTGGCTTTGGGTCCGGCAGAGGCAGAGGTTGTATAGACCTGCTCGCGAGTGTCGTAGAGGACGATGGTGTCAATGAACGGAGTCAGAAAATGCGCGCCCGGATGCAACGTAGCGGGGTGCACGCCGGAAAGCTGACTGACACGAATGCCCGCGTAGCCGTCGGGAACGACGGAAATGCTGATCGCGAGGAGTACCGGCAGGATTCCCGCTAGAGCGAGAGTTTGCGCCAGCTTCCAACGTACCGAGCCGAAAGGGCGGTCGGGTTTTGGCGTTATTCCTTCCGCCCCTCCCTGGCTGCTGGATTGCTGAAGCAGCCAGCGGAGTCTTGCAGCCATATAAACGTCGTACGCAACGATGATTCCGGCGCTGCCGAACAGGCCCAGACCGAGAACCATCAGGAAGAATTTCAAAGCGAGCATGGTTTTATCCTTTCTCTCCTATTCCTGGAACGGCTGTCATCGGGGACCTTGCAGGAATGGCTTGCCGCAGCCAGGAAATCCGTCGGCCGCCTTAGCGCGCCCTCTCAAAGGCCCGGGCGACGAGCCTCGCGCCTTGACCAAGTCCCGGGTTTGGGGCGCGCCGGTCGGCTGTTGCCGGCTGCATCAGGGCAACCATGGCGCGCAACAGGAGGCCTTGAAGGGCCAGGGCCATAAACAACGCCACCACGGTCGTAATCACCAGACTTGCGCATCCAAACATCGTGTCCATTAGGGTTTCTCCTTTGCCGACTGGGCAACTGGTTCAGCGGTCGCCGCTTTGCTCGTCTGCGGACGAAGACCGGGCTTCGTTCCCTGCCACCAGGGTCTGGGCGCTCGAAGAAGCGGGGGCGGGGCCGAAAATCTGGGCAACCTCGTCGGTGTGTTCCGCGATCAGGAAGACGCGATCAGCCACCTTCACGCGGGCAAACAGCACCTCGCTGTCGCGATTGCGGAGGCGAATGCAACCGGGAGAGGCGTTGTGGCCAATGCAATCGGGGCGGTCGGTGCCGTGAATGCCGAGGCCCTTGACGTTCAGGCCCACCCAGCGGGTCCCGAGCGGATTGCCCGCGCGCGGGCCGATCATGACGCCGGGCTTGTAGTAGGTGGGGTTTTCAAGACGCCGGGCAATCTGGAACTCGTCCGGGGGGCTGGGGCTAGCCGCAGCGCCGACGGCGACATCGTATGTTTTCACGACGCGATTGTTTTCGATGAGCGCGAGCTGGCGATCGGGGATGCTGACGACGATGCGACGCTCGGAGTGTGGCTTGGATTCTGCCGCGGGTTTGCTGGCGTTCTGCGGGTAGGCGGACGCGTCGGAAAGCGTTACGGCCAGGGCGAAGAGCGCGGATTTCAGGATCGGGTTGTTGGATTGCCTCAGATTTACCGTTGCGATTCGCCGCTGCATGGGGTGCGCTCCTCGGTGGCTTACGCCGAGAGCAGCGGCACATCGGCGGCCAATCGCAGAAGACTGCAAATACGTGGGTTAGCCCACCTGGCGGGTTGTGAAACCGTGGGGTAGAAGACACGCCGTGTACGAGCGGACGCGCCGCGGGTAGAGGGAATTTAGAACCAGCGGCCCTTCGGCCGGGATAACAGAAGAACAGCCGGCTGCCGCAGAGAGAGGCCCGACGCCCCTAAAGACGGCGTGAAGAAAAACCGGCCCGAAGGGCAGCGACGGCACCGACGGCACGGCCCGGTTTGGTGCGGCGGGTATTCAGCGGTAGTCTAGAGCGGAATAGGCATAACGAGGTTTTGCATGTCCGAAGCGCAGGGAATCCGAATTGGCCGGATTTTCGGCATACCTATTTATCTGGACCTGAGCTGGATCCTGATTTTTGGGCTGATCACGCTCTCGCTGGCGATACAATTTACGCAAGAGCACCCGCAATGGACGACCGCGGAGCACTGGGCCCTGGGGATCCTAACGAGCACATTGTTTTTCGCCTCCGTCGTATTTCACGAACTGGCCCATAGTGTGGTTGCGCAGGGGTACAAGATTAAAGTTCTGTCGATCACGCTGTTTATTTTTGGCGGGCTCGCGCGGATCGGACGCGAACCCACGAAGGCCATTCAGGAATTCAACATCGCCATCGCGGGTCCGCTGGCGAGTGGATTCCTTGCAGGCTTGTTTTACCTGCTGACAAGGATTTTTCCCTACAGCCAGATGCTGGGCGCCCTTTCAACCCACCTGTATGAAACCAATTTTCTGCTGGCGGCATTTAACCTGCTCCCTGGATTCCCGCTCGATGGAGGCCGGATCTTTCGAGCGATGGTGTGGGGGGCAACCAAGGACTATGCGCGCGCCACGCGAGTCGCGGGGGCAAGCGGCAAGATTATCGCATACGGCATGATCATTTTTGGAGTGTGGTCGGCGATCAACGGGAGGTGGGGAGGAATTTGGCTCGGCTTCATCGGCTGGTTCCTGCTGAATGCGGCGCAGGCGAGCGTAGCGCAGGTGACGATTCAAGAAACGCTCAGCGGGCTGCGTGCCGCAGACGTGATGAGCCGCGATGTGCCAACAGTGCCTGGCAATATGAGCCTCGATGAGTACAGCAACGAGGTGCTGAGAACGGGTCGAAGGATTCATATCGTGACGATGGACGACCGTTTGGTAGGCCTGATGAATGTGGCGGCGCTGAACCGGGTGCCGCGCGATGAGTGGCACATCAATTCCGTGCAGGCCGTGATGGTGCCGCGCGAGAACATCTTGTGGGCATCGCCCGAAGAGCCACTGCAACGCCTGCTCGAGCGGTTGATCGCGGCGGATGTGAATCAGATGCCGGTAGTGAGTCACGGCGAGGAAGGCACGGCCAGCATCATTGGGATGGTGACGCGCGACGCGATTCTGCGGGTGATTCAGACGCGGAGTGAATTGAGTGCGGCGCTGAATAGCCGGTAGGGGAAGCGGGCAGATTTCGGCAGCAAATTTGCAGTCGGTCGTTCGTGGTGCTCGGCCGTGCGGAGCCGGGCTTCCTCGACGAGGCTCTGCATGCCTTCTGACCGTAATAGGCGGCCATGGACCCGGCGACCGAAACAAGGGCTTTTCCCAGACCCGCGTAGAAGAGCCGAAGGGCCCTCAAAGCATGCGAAGCTACGAGGGCCTAGCATAATCGGATTCTGGCCGCGTTGAAAATCTTTCGGCAATTTTTTATGAAGCCGACGGAAAATTGAGTTGATTGCTTGACAATGCTTTCGTCCGGGTTTAATCATTGGGCCAAATTCCACTTTCTCGGCGACCTTCGCGAGCGAAGGTCGATTGTTTCGAGCAAAAGTCGGGGGAGGAGCGATGCCGCTCTTCGAGCGAATAGAGGGCACGGCAGAGCAAGCAAAACAGCAGGTGGCGCTGAGCGCTTCAGAGGCCAACTGGTCCGGGGTGCGCTATGTAGGTCTTCTAGTACTCGTCTCGGGCAGCTATTTCCTTGCAGGAAAGTTCGGGCTGCAATTCGCATCGATGCATCCAAGTGCCACCGTGCTTTGGGCACCCACAGGAATCTCGATCGCGGCACTCCTTCTTGGCGGGTACCGGGTGTGGCCGGCGATCGTCGCGGGGGCATTCCTGGTGAACATCAGCACGACGGGCGCGATGATCAATTCACTGGAGATCGCGGCGGGAAACCTGCTGGAAGGACTGACCGGAGCGTTTCTGGTCAGGAGATACGCTGATGGAAGCAAGGCGTTTCTCCGGCCGGAGTTCGTTATCCGCTACGCGGTTTTTGCGGGATTACTGGCGACAGGTATTAGTGCAACGGTCGGCGTCTCCGTGCTCTGCCAGGATGGGTTGGCCCGGTGGGGGGACTTCCGGCCGGTTTTGGTCACGTGGTGGCTGGGAGACATGTTGGGGGCGCTCGTACTCGCCCCATTTCTGATCATCCTGCTCGGCAATCGCCATAACAGCCTGCAACCACTGGAGACGCTCGAACTCGGAGCACTGCTGGCAGGACTGAGCGTGGTTTCCGTGCTGGTGTTCGGGCCTGCCAGCCTTGCCGTGTTCCGCGGGCACGAGCATGCGTTTATGTGTTTTCCGTTTCTGATGTGGGCGGCGTTCCGGTTCTGTCCGCTGGAGACCGCCGGCGCAAACCTTATGTTTTTCGGATTTGCGACGTGGGGAACCCTGCATGGGTATGGACCGTATGCCAGCGGAACGCAGCCACCGGTTGCCCTTGGAAGTCTGGTGGCCATCGTAGGAACGACGAGTCTGATCGTAGCGGCGGCGGTGAAACAAGCGCGGAGTGATAAGGAGGAATTGCTAAGCATTCATGGCTTGCTGCGGTCGATATTAGATAAGAAAACCCAAGACCTTAATCAAGCGCTTGGGACGCTGAATGAAGAAACGGCCAAGCGGGCAGCGGAGGGTCGATCACTCGCCGAGACGAGGGAGTTGCTAGGCAAGTTGGCCGAGACCATTCCAGACGTGTTCTGGCTGTTTGATGCGGTTGAACAGAAGGTCCTGTATGTGAACCCGGCGTTTGAGGCGATTTGGGGGCGGTCTTCGCAGATTCTGTTCAAAGACTCGAAAGCGTGGCTGGCTGCGGTTCATCCGGAAGACAAGGAGAGAGCAAAGAAGATTCTCGAACTGCGAGCCGCATGGCCGGAAGAGGGAAAGTGCGAGGTCAGGTACCGGATAATACGGCCGGACGGACAAGAACGCTGGATCCACGCGCGGGCGTTCGTCATCCGGGACGAGCACGGCCGGGTGTGCCGCGTTGCCGGATTGGCAAGCGACGTCACGCAAACCAAAGAGGAAGAAGACCGGTCGAGCAACAGGCGGTGAGACGGACACTTCCGGGCGACGAACGAACAGGCAGCAGGTACCAGCCGTACTGAAGGCGCGGGAAACCAGGCCCAGCCCGACAAAAGCGAATCAACCGTTGACGAGGTTCATCATGGCTTCCGGATAGCGCAGGCCGGAGGCAATACCTTTGGGAGCGATCTCTTCAATGCCTTTGAGGTCGGCGGGCATCAATTGCACGGCGAGAGCGCCAAGATTTTCCTCCAAATATTTTCTACGCTTGGTGCCGGGAATAGGAAGGATGTCGTTGCCTTGAGCAAGAAGCCACGCGAGGGCCAGTTGGCTTGGCGTGCACCGTTTTTCGCGTGCCAGGAGCTCGACGCGCGCAAGGAGATCGAGATTTTTGTGGAAGTTTTTCCCCTGGAAGCGCGGTGAGGAACGGCGGTAGTCATCCTCGGCGAGATCTTCGAAGCGCTTGATCTGTCCGGTAAGAAATCCGCGGCCGAGCGGGCTGTAGGCAACGAAACCGATGCCGAGTTCGCGCGTCGTGGGAAGGATTTCGTCTTCGGGGTCGCGCGTCCAGAGCGAGTATTCAGTTTGCAGCGCTGCGATCGGATGAATGGCGTGTGCCCGGCGAATGGTTGCGGACGAAGCCTCGGAAAGGCCGAGAAAGCGGACTTTGCCCGCGCGCACAAGATCGGCCATTGCGCCCACGGTGTCCTCGATGGGTGTGTTGGGATCCACGCGGTGCTGGTAATAAAGATCGATCGCTTCGACGCCGAGCCGCTTGAGACTCGCCTCGCAGGCAGCGCGAACGTACTCGGGCTTGCCGCTGACGCCGCGCGCGTGAGGATTCGCCCGATCACGGACGATGGCGAACTTCGTGGCCAGGAAGACCTGCTCGCGCCGCCCCCGGATCGCCTTGCCGACTAAAAGCTCGTTATCGCCGTAGCCATAAGCATCAGCTGTATCCAGAAAGTTGATGCCCATTTCGAGGGCGCGATGAATCGTAGCGATCGATTCGATATCGTTACCCGGACCATAGAATTCCGACATCCCCATGCAGCCCAAACCGATTGCGGAGAGCCGCGGCCCAAGTTTTCCGAGCTGACGAGACTGCATGAGTTCACCTCAAGCGACAGTTTTCTCTTTGATGAGTAGCCGACGGGCATCGATACATGGTAAAGAACGTCGCGTGCGGAGGAATGGATGAAAAAACATGTGATGGCGATCGTTGTCGTTCTGTTGTCGGCGATCACATGTGGCGCGACGTTTTTGTTTTCGCTTTACCGGCAATTCGCGATGGTGGAAGTGGCGGCAAGCCTCGCAACGGGAGCGCAATTGTACTTTCTGAGCTCGTCGATCGGCGATGTGCTGGAAGATAAGAAGGAGCCAAGCCTGCCGAGACTGGCGGCGGCCGTGGCGATCGCTGGAGCGGTGGTGTTTTACTTTTTGCTGAAACGATACCTGGTCCCCCTCTGAGCAACCATGCGCAAGGGTGGGGCAAAGACTTGCGCGAGTTGGCGCAAAGGCGCGAGAACGCCCTACTAACTCTAATTCATGGAACAACATCCCGGGGCTCTAGCTGGCACGGCACGTGCGTCTCTTGTGCCTGGAGGCAAAGGCTATGGCTCCGTCCATGCATACTGAAGTTCCTCTCGAATCAGAGCTAAAGAAGACTGAACCTTCTGAAACCCTGGTTTTGGAGCCCCGGAAAGCAGGCCGAGGGTCAGCGGGGGTTGCGCAGCCGACGCGGATCATTCGGGAGGAGGGTTCGTTCCAATCTTCCGTCCTCGAGTACAACCGCATGGCAGGAACTTCCCGCCCCGTGGATTTTCTGATTTCATTGCTCATTAACCTCTCGATCCTGGCAGCTCCGGTCTTTGCAGGACTCTATTTCACCGATTCGATCAACCTGAAACAGTTTGCACAGACGTTTCTGGTTGCTCCGCCACCACCGCCGCCACCACCACCGGCTGCCCCGACGGTCGTGAAAGTGATGCCGCCGCGCAAAGTATTTGAAAACGCTGGGAAACTGGTGGCGCCAACCGTAATACCTAAAACCATTGCGGACATTAAAGAGTCACCGCTTCCGCCTGATGTCGACGGCAACGGAGTTGCGGGAGGCGTTCCTGGCGGAGTCGCCGGGGGATCAATGGGCGGAGTGATTGGGGGGGTGATCGGTGGAGTGACCACAGCTGCTCCGGCGGCGCCCATTGCGCCGAAGGATAACAGACCGAAAGCACCGATACGGGTAGGTGGCCGAGTCAGAGAGCCGAAAGCGACTTTCCGTGTGGAACCGGTGTACCCTACATTGGCAAGACAAGCGCACATTTCGGGAACGGTGATTATCGACGCGGTTCTCGACGAGCACGGCAATGTCGTAGAAATGAAAGTCGTTTCGGGACCGCCGCTTTTGATCCAGGCGGCACTGGATGCGGTGGGTCGCTGGAAGTATGAGCCGACGTATCTGAACGACGAACCAGTGCCCGTGCAGTTGAATGTGACGGTCACATTCCGGCTGAATTAGCAGGCCTTCTCGAGTTGCTCCGCCCTTACTCTTTCAGCGCGCGGGTGAACGGAAGGCCGCGGACAGCGAACGGGTGTTCGAACCCTAGCTCTTCGTGGGCTCGCCGGGCTTGTCCAGATACTTCACCAGCAGAGCCTCGTTGCCCTGCTCGTTGTACAACAGTTCATCGACAAGCTTTTTGGCCATGAGAATGCCAAAGCCACCCGGGCGCATTCCGCGCGCTTCCCGTTCAGCCATGTGGCGAAAGGGATCGCCGGGAGGATTCGCGAGGGCGGTGTGTTGTAACTCCTCAAGCGAGAACCCTTCACCGGGGTCCTTGATGCGGCACATCACGACACGTTTGGTGCGCACGTAACCGACCTCGACGTACTGGTGCGGGTCGAACTGGCCGCCGTGCTCCATGGCATTAACGAGAAGTTCGCGCAAGGCACTAGCGACTTCTTCGGTCTCGGCATCCGGGAGGCCCGAGGCCTCGCGATAGAAATGAAGCAAACGATTTGCGGCAACAATGTCGCAGCGCACCAAAAGCCGGATCCATTCCGGAGTGGCTGAAAGAATCTCAATGCCATCATCCCAGCAGGGTTCGACCATCGAAAGACGAATAATCTCTGCCAGCTTCTCGGTAGAGAAGGGGCGCGCAAAATAGCTGAAAGCATGCTCACGGATGGAGTTCAAGACATCACCGGGAACGAATTCGTCGGTCAGGATGACGAGCCGAGTGTGCGGGCGGACGAGACGCAAGCGGCGCAGAAGTTCGACGTCTTCCTGGCCCGAGGTTTTCTGACTCGTGATGATGAGATCATAGGATCTTTCCTGGGCCAGCTTCAGAGCATTCTTGTTGTCGGCGGCGTAACGGATGGTCCAATCGGTGGGATCGAAGAGGTTTGCGAGCAGTTGATTGATCTCGGGGCTGGAGTCCACGATCAGAGCGCGATAATGCTGGCTAACGACGGGTGCGGAAAGAGTCGCCATGAAGGCCTCAAAAGGCGGTTTTTTGGGCGGAGGCAAACCGAAACGAACCTAGAGTCGTTCCAGGCGGCAGCACCGCACTAGGATGCAGGAGAATGCAGTCAAGCGCAAGAGGGCGCTCGGCGCTCACCCCAGATCGCTGGTGGTCAGGAATAGCGGCTT
>Ga0207862_1000412_pt1 | contig 12981 bp, 16 predicted proteins | sample LuqExpMetageno81_FD_187838 | JGI IMG/M metagenome (GOLD analysis project Ga0207862, IMG submission 187838) | Tropical forest soil microbial communities from Luquillo Experimental Forest, Puerto Rico - Sample 81 (SPAdes) | ecosystem: Environmental > Terrestrial > Soil > Tropical forest ... | reverse complement strand
GGCTTGGCTGAACACTCGTTTGCGCATTCGTAGACATTTTCAATACTCTCTTTCTGTGACGGCTCTACGCGATCACAACATCATTGGTTTGGGATTGAGGATTGATTCCGGGCCCGGGTGAGGGCGTTCATGGCCCAGTTGCTGCCGCTGGCCGAAACGGCGAATGGCTAAAGCCTCGTTAATCAGAACGCGAAGCAGCCAGCTCCGAAACGCGCCGTCATGACTGAAAGTCGGTGGGTTGTGAGACGCTCTACGCCAACAATTCCATACAGCAACATGGGCCCCTTCGGGACCACCCAGGACTTGGCATGCGATGAAGTGAAGCAGCGAGCGAGACCGTGCAAAGCGGTTATTGAATAATGCGGCATCTTCTCGTTTCGCATGCGGTCCCGCAGGCGCTCCGCAAAGAGATGCATCGCCAACCCCACAAGTTATGACCTTCCTTTCGATTCGAGCCCGGTCGCTTTGGATAGGAGTTCACCGAACAGGTACGCCAAAGCCGGGATACTGCGGCAGTGCCTGTTGCGCCTCCGAACTGGAGAGAATTCGTATGCCGGTGGAAGCGCCTACTCGAATCGCGTGCTCCGGATCGTCGATTGCGTACGTCACGGCACATTCTGGTAAAACCATGCTTGTGGCCGGTTCACCCATCGCGAGGAAGTAGTTGTCGAGGCCTACCGCATCGCTTCCAGTCGCCTGCACAAAGATCAATGTGCGTACGACATTCGAGGTGCAGGCGAATGCATGCGCCTTGCCTTGGGGAAGGAACACGACATCACCGGCGCCAACGTCTAAAATCTGGTCCTCGCAGTAGAAGCGCATTGTGCCTTCCAGCACGAAGTACAACTCGTGTTCCCGCTCATGGACGTGAGGTGGAGGCTCGTTTCCGGGTTTAGTACGGAACTCCATGAGCGCGAAGCGGCCCCCCGTCTCAGAGCCTTTCGCTAAGAAAGTCATCAGGCTTCCCATATAGGCGAAGGTAGAGTCAACATCAACGGCGCGTGCGAAGGCCGTCGGCAACCGATATTCTTCAACTTGCATCATTCTCTTCTCCTCTTTGGCATTGATCATATTCGCTCCAGGATTGCCGTGCTCAGTGGACAAAACACGCTCACTTTGCGCTTATTCCCACGTGCGGCATCCAAGTTTTTGCATGCGCTTTACCAGCGTGGGAATGAACAGTAATTCCCGCGGACAGCTCGCGGAGTGTGACGCGGCGCCACTCATGGATTAGGCAGTCTGGTGAGCCGATTTCGTCGAGGCTCGTGCCACTCGACGCGGCGAAAAAGCCGTGGACAGCACCCTCGCTATGAGCGACGGCTTGAGTAGGCTTTGTGGTGGTGCCAGCAGGTTTTTGGCTTTCTGAAACGCCATCACAGCATTCATATCGTGCCTTGCAGTCATATTGAGCTTGGCGATATACCAATTCAGGAAGCGGCCAATTGCAGTCCTCTTTCCGGGCACGTCCGGCATGCGAAGATCATTGCCAGCGGCCATGCTCCAGGGTGCGTCCACGATCTTGGCGGCTCGCGCGAAAAAACTCTGAGCGAACTTTCGGCCGTGTGTGTGCCGACCCTGCGGCACACCACGCCGATGTTCTCCCACGGCACCGAACTGATCTCGCTCGACCAAAATGACCTCGCGAAAGTGATCCGACAAGACGCGGGCCGCCGATAGGCCTGCGATACTGCCACCCATCATCATCACGATTGCGCGATCTCTGCCTGCTTGCTCAACACTGGCGACTGCTGTGTCCTTCATGCGTGTCCGTCTCCTTCTCTCTCTTTGAGCGCCTGCGAATTTGTGACGTATCGCTCGCACGCTCATGGGACAAAACACGGGCTACGGCGGCTTATTCCTGAAATCGCGGGGGAAAATGTTTTCGCTTCCGGAAATATCGAGGAATATTTTTCGGGCTGAATTGTTGCCGAAGTGAAATGTTTTCAGAGGAACAAAACTCCAAGAGTTGGAGCTTGTCAGCGGTTTGATTGGAAATTCTGATGATCGGCCATGCTTTGATGACAGACCATGCAAGATTCTCGGGCCGAGCCCGACACCGAAGAAACCAAGGCGTAGGAGAGACTATGGCTGCTCCAGGTGATCACGTTAAAGCCATGGTCGGTGCGGTAGTGAAACGTTAGCGCGCCGGAAGGGACTTCCTCTCCGCCGGCCACCGTAGCTGAATCACTTGATGCCACCAAAAGGCTGATTCTCTCTTTCTGCTTTTCGTAGGCTACGAGAGCTGCCGGGTTTCCTCGGTAACTCACCAAACTTGCGCCTGCGAGTCGGTAGGTAGGCACGCTGTCGGGGTTGGACTGAGGTAATCGAAACTGGAACGGGACTTTGCCCGTGAACCATGACGTCACCTGCTCCGGAGAATCCGACCGAATTCCGAAAGCAAGATTGCCATCCAAATAGCTTCGGTGAGTGGCCACCGCCGTTTCCACATAGTTCGCGGCGCGAACCTGGCGGACGATATTTGGGACAAACGCGAGAAACAAGGCGGCAACAGCGAAAGTGGCCGCGAGCAACCTAAGCCGTGTAGCACGCCGAGCCGGGTTCGCGAACCCGCTTCCCACAATCCGCAAGAGTCGTCGATAGAAATTTTCCCGGCCGCGAATCGAGGCGGTGTGCTCTTCAACCATCGTAGCCACGCGTGCGCGAAGCGCAGACGGGACCGAATACAAGGGTCGGGATCGATGCAAGAGCTGTGAGAGGGTCCGCTCAGTCTCTAGAGTCGCCCGACAACTCGGGCAAGCTTCCAAGTGTGCGCGAAACTCATCCAGCTCCTGCCCCTGGAGGCGATTCTCCAGGTAACGCAGCGCCTTTAGACTGAGCTCATCGCAGGGGCTCATTGCGTGTCCTTTTTCCTAGGGCTGTCGAGGTATTAAACCTGCACCGACTACAAAACACGCCATGGCGGAAAATATTCCTTAGGCTCGCAACAAAAAAAAGCACCGCGCTTTCGCTTCCCCTTTTCTGCCTAGATGGCGCATGGTCGGCCGCAAATCGTCGTCCCCAAGTGTTGACGATTCATTTCGGTTCCCCGATCTCGCGCTCGGTGTCCTTTGCGCTGTTCGCGCTCGTCGTTAGCGGTGGTGCCATGGATGTAGCCAAAAGCAGATCTCGAAGCTTGGACCGCGCCCTTGCCAGTCGCGACATGACCGTACCCACGGGACATTGCAGCATCGCTGCAATCTCTTCATAAGAGAGTTCTTCATATTCGCGCAACAGAATAATTTCGCGGAACTCCAGAGGAAGCTGCTCGATCGCGTGCTGGACCTGTTCACGCTCCAAATCGCTCACATAGGCCGCATAGGGGTCTTTTGAGGAATCCACCGCCCGATCCGCGCCGTGCTCGTCCGAATCCAGGTCGACAACATCGGGGACGTTCTTCCGTTGACGCAACTGATTGAGCCAAATATTGCGCAAAATCGTGAATAACCAGCTTTTGACATTGCTGTCAGGGCGCAACCGTTCCATGGCTCGAAGCGCGCGGAGGCAGGTTTCCTGGACAAGATCCTCAGCTTCCGTCCGATTTCGGGAGAGTACCAAAGCGTAGCTGTAGAGGCTGTCTAGATACTCCCGTAGATCAATAACCGGTGGGGGAAGGCCGTTTGAAGAACCGAATCGCATGCCTTACACCAGGTCGCCGCGGGCCTGAATGGCTGGCGTGGGATCGTTCGCCTGGAGCCCCGGGAAGTCCCCTGTCGTCCGTGATGAAGTGCGACCCATTTTCATACACACAACCAATCACCTCATTCATGACGGTCTACACCAATTGTAAGTGGGCTGTGGCTAGTTGGATGACGAACGCTGCGGAAACGCTACAAAGGTTCGAGCGACCCCAGTGGCGTCCGCTTGCTGGAGTTTTGAAGTCGAGTGTTGTGCGCGCCCAAGGGCGGCGCTGGCTATCTCGACTGTGAAACCCCTTGACTTCTGGATTGGCCGTAGTCCAGGAGCGGCGCGATCAATTCTCTCAATCCGACTCTCATCATTATTCGCCAAAGAAAAGTGAAACCAGCCTAGACAGCGATGCCCAGAATGGCCGCGAACCGCCGCGCTTCGGCTTCTCTGGATGCTGCGATTGTCATGGTGCGGGTGGTCACTTCCTTCTTTTGCTGGGGTATTGCCGTCATTTCGATTCTCCTCATATCAATATCAGCCGTTTCGAGCCTTCGACACCCAATATGGGCTCGATGAGACACGGCCGCAATTACGTCAGAGGTAATAAAAGCGTGGAGAGGCGGGAGACGGTGCGCAACCAGAATCGTCTGCGCTCTTGCAGATTTATGCCGAGAAATGCTTTGTCATCAATAAGTCCCGAGTCGTCGATAACCCGAAGGAAATATGAGCGGTGATGCTGCCCTAGCAATTGGAGGCTGAAAAGAAAAATTCTCTCGTGGTGGCCTCGGGAATAAGTGTGCGGCACACGTGTTTTGTCCCTATGAACGCGGAAAGCGCCCGTTTTTCGGGACTTACAATGTGCATAGCTGAGTGCGCATCTGCGCGGAGGAACGAATGACGAAGACAAAAAACCTCATCGCTCAGGTCTATTCTGCTTTCAACCAGAGGAACATTGATGGAGCGTTGGCCTTTATGAGTGACAGCGTCAGCTGGCCCAAGGCATCGGAAGGTGGACGTGTGGTCGGCAAGGAGGAAATTCGAGCGTACTGGAGCCGCCAGTGGAAAGAGTTTGATCCTCATGTAGAACCACTCGAGGTGGTCGACCAACAGGCAGGTAAGACTCATGTACGGGTCCACCAACTCGTGAAAAGCCTCGATGGCAACGTGCTTTCAGATAGTGAGGTTTGGCATGTCTATACCATCGCAAACGGTCTGATCGAGCGCATGGATCTAGGAGCGGAAAGTGAAGGGAATTCGCAGCAAGCGCCATCCTCAGCGTTCTCCCGGCACTAGGCACACGCCAAACATCTGCGCTGACTCGCGACGAATCCTTCGCAGATCGCAGACAACAAGTCTCAGTAACCGGCGGCGTTCCATCGTTGCTGCACTTGCCGGCTTTTGGCCGATCTTTAGCGAGTGTTCCGTTGTTGCAGACAGAGGAGATCAAGATATGGAACAAGTATTACAACTGACCGTTGTCGTGTTCGCGGCATTAGCCACGGGTGGCCTGATGGTCAACTGGATAGGACTTGGTCGTGCGATGTCTCGCCTCTCGGGCTCGACCTACGTTGAATTCCATCAAGCCACCAACTACACGTTCAATCCCTACATGCCCATTGTGGTCGTGGGTGCAATATTGGGTGGTATTGTGCTTACGGTTCTTTCTCCTGGGATTCATTCGCTGCCCGGCGCACTGGCCATTGCTGGATTCGTCTGTTATGTCGCAGTCCTCGCGATTGCCTTGTCCACAGACGTCCGGATCAACAAACAGATCGCGCGCTGGTCAGTCGAGAGCCCACCTGATGACTGGAAGCCCATTCGCGCCCATTGGGTTCGCTTTCACATTCTCCGCACTCTTTTCTCACTTCCAGGGCTGGCCTGCTACGTTCTCGCTTGTCTTGTGAGTCGATGATTGGATCTCGGTGTTGCGAAACCCTCAACACTGCTCAGCACCCACTTAGGGACTGGAGATCAAGGGGGGAATCCTGGCGCCATATTTTTGTTTTCCTGCTGCTTCAAAGGAGAGCGGTTTAGCGTGGATGCGAAAGTCGGAACAAACGGAAAGCGATCCATGCGAAGAGGTGAGGGTGAATTTAGCAAACCGCCGCCTTCAGCCCTGACCGTCCCCTCAGCGGTTGTGAGAAACCTTATCCCAATTTATCCCAATAGGCTGCCAAACCTGCCCAAACCACCCAGAGGGAGCCGTACGACGTCTTGAGTTTTCATCAACTCGCCAGCAAGCCAGACACAATCCACTCGTTTTGAGAAACCGACGTAGGGTTGAATGGATTGCCACTGTCTGCCACATGGCTTAAAACGGGCCTTTCGTTGAAGCGCCCGCACTTCAAGCCTCTTCGATGAAGTGAAAAGGTGGGAGCATCCTTAATATATTTATTCGTTTTGTGCGGGATGTTTGTGCCGGGGGAGCGAAGTTGGCCGTGACATCCCGAGAGCTGCCTCTGCGGACCATTTTGCGAAGCCATCGCCGTGCGATAGCCGCCTCGGTGGTCAGCACTTGGATGCTAACAGCAATTATCGTCGTGGTGATCCTGATGACGCCTTCTCTGTTGCAGGACGTATTCCGGCTGCCGCCTAGTAGCGTGCAACTCGCAAATCTTGCGGGCGCTGCCGTGCTGTGCTTCTCTACCTTGGCAACGGCTGTGGCTACAGACCGTTTCGGGTTTCGCCGCGTCACTCTCATGCTCCTCCCGTTTTTGGCCATTGCCACTTACGCCCTATATATGGGTGCCGAGCGCTTTCCGTCGTTGCTGCTTCCGCTTTACACATTCGCTGGCGTAGGGGCCGGCGCTGCGGTGCTCGCGCCCCTCATTATGGTCCGCGCATTTCCGCCTCCGGTCCGTTTCTCTGGCGTTTCGTTCTCTTACAACATATCGTATGCGGTTTTCGGCGGCTTGACTCCTGTCGCTGTGTCCTGGTTTGCCCATCTCAACCCTCTCAGTCCAGCACACTACATCACAGCGGTCACCGCCCTGGGCTGGGTATCCATCTGGAAGGCCCCGACTACACCCCTCTCGGAAGAAATCCAGAGGGGGAGCAGCATTACTTCAGACGACAAGAACTCTCATGAAACGGCGCAGGCAGAAAGGAGTTCACCCCTGTGAATTGGAGCGCGATTGCCTGGTGGGGCGGACTTAGGTTCGATGATTTGCTTCGTGCTTACCCGCCAATGTCCCAGGCGAAATGGGTCCGATTAGAATCGTCGGTCAATCGGGGTCCTTGGGGAAATCCTGACCCATACTTTGTGTCGCTTGATCTGTCGACGGCTCGTCATCCGCAGACCCTGCTCGCGACTCACCTGAACGGAAAGCCTCTCACCGTGGAGCACGGAGCGCCGCTGCGACTGGTTGCACCTGTGAAACTAGGCCTGAAGAATATCAAGGCGATTACCCGGATTAACTTATACGTAAGACGAGCCAGCGGACTATTGGGCAAAGCGTGTCAGGGCTCCGGGTCAGGAGCGAGAGAGCACTTCAACAAGATCTACAGAAAGCCGACTTTTCATCCACGTACCAGCTAACGATAGCTGAATGTCGCCGGCTACTTGGGACTTGACGCGATATTCGTAAACACAAGAGCGTTTGTCGTTACTAATCCACACCCTGACCTCAACTTCTGAATGGCGCGAGATACGCGCGGAACTCGCGATGGCGTCCGTCGATTTGCATGTGGCCGCTTGAAATTCATTTGGATTTTCTGAAGGCTGTAGAATGGACCGCCTCTCGGCCCGTCATACAGGCAGGCGCCGTGAAGCCGACGAGAGTTGCGCCAAAGGAGAAAGCTGATGCAGTTTGCTCTGATGATCTACCATACACCCGAAGAGTTTGACATGCGGAAGAATGACTATAACGATCCTCATCTCGGCGCTTGGCGGGCTTACTACAAGACGCTCGTCGAGGCCGGCGTCTACGTCGGCGCCAATGCTCTTGAAGTGCCGGAGACGGGAACGACCGTACGTCTTAAGGAGGGAAAGCGCCGCGTGCAGGATGGGCCCTATGCGGAGACGAAGGAGCAACTGGCAGGATTCATCATCCTGGAACTCCCTTCCATTGACGCCGCGCTCGAATGGGCTGCGCGATGCCCGGGTGCATCGATCGGCGCAGTGGAAGTCCGGCCGCTGGCGCCTGAAGCCATGCGCCGGGGGTTCACAGGATGAATAAAGGCAGTCAGGAGGACATCCAGAGCGCCGTAGGGCGGACCATAGAGCGCGTGGCGCGAGAATCCTACGGCCGTCTGGTGGCGTATCTTTCCGTCCACACGCACGACTTGGCCAGCGCTGAGGATGCCCTCAGCGAAGCGCTGGTCTCCGCGCTCAAGGCCTGGCCACGAGACGGCCTGCCGCAAAACCCCGAGGCCTGGCTGCTCACAGCAGCACGCCATTCACTCATTGATGTTATTCGTCACCAGCGCGTGGTCTTAGCGAGCGAGCCGACGCTTGCACTCCTGAAGGAAAACTTGCCGGAGGCGAATTTGTCCGCCGAATTTCCAGACGAACGACTGAAATTGCTCTTCGTGTGCGCTCACCCGGCGATCGATTCCGCCATGCACACGCCGCTTATGCTGCAGACGGTCCTGGGTTTGGACGCAGCTCGTATTGCCCATGCCTTCCTTGTCCCACCGAAGACTATGGGCCAGCGGCTCTTCCGCGCGAAGACAAAAATCCGCGACGGCGGTATCCAGTTTGAAATTCCGCAAGAGCGCGATTTGCCGGAGCGGCTCGATGCCGTGCTGGAAGCTATCTACGCTGCCTTCGGAATCAGCTGGGACGACATGTTTGGCATTGACCAGCGTGGCCGCGATCTGGCAGAGGAAGCCATCTGGCTTGCGCGGGTTCTTCTGCAGCTCATGCCCAGCGAGGCTGAGGTTCAGGGCCTGCTGGCTCTCATACTGCACAGTGAAGCACGGCGCTCGGCACGCAGGGCGGTTGATGGCCGGTACGTTCCTCTTTCCGAGCAGGACCCGAAGCAATGGTCACTTCCTTTAATCGAAGAGGCGGAACGTCATCTCGCCGAGGCTTTCAAGCGCGGGCGCTCCGGCAGGTTTCAGCTTGAAGCTGCAATTCAGTCGGTACATGCGGAGCGTGCGCACACTGACCGGACCGACTGGGCGGCGATAGCATTGTTCTACGAACAGCTGGTCCGTATATCGCCCGCGCTCGGTACACGGGTTGGATACGCCGCCGCAGTTGCGGAAGCGGAGGCACCAGAAGCAGGACTCGCCGTTTTGGACCCGATTGCTCCGGACGCTGTGTCACACTATCAACCGTACTGGGCTGTTCGCGCTCACCTCCTGCAGCGTCTTGGGAAAAAGCGTGAGGCCGCAGACGCCTACGACCGAGCGATCGGTCTGGCGGAAGATCCCGCAGTGAGAGAGTTCTTGCTCCAGAAGCGCGGCTGAGTCTTCCGGCTTTCTCGCCGAAGTCTGAAACCCCAGTCTGAAAATAAACCCTGTATTATCAGTAGCCTCCCAAGCTTCGGATTCCTTCCGCCGCCTGATGTAGAAATCGCCCCACCTTGCCCGTCATCCATACAGAGGCGGCTTAGCGGTCACGCTTCGTCGCCCGAATGAGAGGTGATGCGATGTGCCCATTCTGTTTAGCAAGCATGGGGTTGATCGTCGCCAGCGCGACTTCCGCAGGAGGGCTGACGGCATTGCTCGTGAAGCTATCTCAAAAGAAAAAGTCGGGTCACGAAGTCACTCCCAACTCAAGTGAAAGTAGCCCGACAGGCCAAGACCGCCGAGTCGGCATGGCAGGTATCGCAAGCGAGCAGACTAATGCCAGCTAGCTAAGGCCTAGGTACATAAGTCTTCCAGTAAGGGAAATGGATTTTCAGCTTGAGTTTTTGAGGTTCTGAATTCAAAAGGTGAGTCAACAAAGGAGAATGTCATGAATATTTCAAATAAGTCAGTCTTGATCACGGGCGCCAACCGTGGTGTCGGCCGGGCCCTTCTCGATCAGGCGCTTCGACGCGGAGCAAAAAAAGTATATGCGGGAACGCGCGGCGCTCTACAACATCCTGATAAACGCGTGACGCCCCTGACGCTCGACGTGACAAACGGTTCGCAGATCCAGCGGGCAGTCGATGAGGTCGACACACTCGATGTCCTCATTAACAATGCGGGCATCGCCATCTACGACGATCTGAGCAATCTCGACGTGCTCGAACAGACCTTCGCGGTCAATTTCCTCGGTTTGCTCAAAGTGACCAACGCGTTCTTGCCGCTGCTGAAACGCTCCAAAGGGGCCATCGTCAACGACTTGTCCCTGGCGGGGCTCGCTCCCCTACCGATCATACCTTCCTACTCAGCTTCAAAGGCCGCCGCGCTCAACTTGACGCAGTCACTGAGAGCGCTCTTGGCCGGCCAAGGCGTGACGGTCCATGCAGTCGTCCTCGGCCCCGTGGACACCGATATGAACCGCGGTTTCAACATACCGAAAGTCTCGACTGAGTCCGCAGCCGTAGGCATCTTCGACGGCTTGGAAAAAGGCGAAGAGGAGATCTTCCCCGATCCCACGTCCCGGTCCATCGCGGAGGGCTGGCGCGCTGGGGTATCCAAGGCGCTTGAGAGCCAATTCGCCGCTTTCGTGCCGCAGCCGTCTGCCAGCGCTTAAGGAACGTCTTAATTAGCGACAGGAAAACAAAGGAGAAATGATATGGCAACAAGCAAGCAGAAAATGGAGAAGCAGAAAGGCGGAATGAAAACACCGCCGGTCGTGTCGCCGCAGGAGTGGCAGGTTGCGCGCCAGCAGCTCCTCGTGAAGGAGAAGGCCTTGACCCGCTCCCGTGACGCGCTGGCCGCAGAGCGTCGACGGATGCCGTGGATGGCGGTGGAGAAGAAGTACGAGTTCGACGGACCCAAGGGCAGGGTAAGCCTGCTCGATTTGTTCGAGGGCCGCCGTCAGTTGATCGTCTATCGCGCCTTCTTCGAACCCGGAGTGTTCGGCTGGCCCGAGCACGCCTGCCGCGGCTGCTCCCTGGGCGCCGATCAGGTCGCGCACCTGGCCCATCTGAACGCCTCGCGACCACGGTCGCGACATTCTTCTCACACTCGTTCGCCGCAACCCAATTTCGACACGCACAGGCTCATGTCCGTGCTCGCGCGCACAGCCTCGCCACACCCCAATCCCACCCTTTCCCTCATTTGAATTTGCATAGCGCCCGCATCTGCCGCACCCGCAGACGGCTCCCTTCAAGTCGCTGTATCGAAAGCGCACAACCACACCCTGCCCGCGAGCGCATCTTGCCTGCTCGCGCTTCCGACACAGCCCTAGGACTACCAGGCACAAGTAGAACTGAGCCAGTTTCCGAGCAGTTATGACGGCTTGCAGTCGTCAAGGGAACAGTGCTATATCTCCGCGGCATGAGCGAGAACGAAGCAGAAAAGATCCTGCGTCAGAGCGAAGAATGGCTGCGCTTAGCAGTTCAGGCGGGAAAGATGTACGCCTATGAGTGGGACGTCACAACCGATGTGTTAGTGCGATCCCCGGAGTATGTGAACGTCCTCGCTGCGACTGAGCCGCGAACCTTGACACATCAGCAGGTCTTGGAACAAATCCATCCTGATGATCGACCGAAACTTCTCGCAGCCATTGCTGGACATTCACCGGAAAACCCGACGGTTGAGGTGACCTACCGCGTGCTGCTTCCCGGCAAGCCTCCAGTTTGGGTGAAGAGCAGCGGGCGTGCGTTCTTCGATGGGGATGGCAGAATGTTGCGCGTGATTGGTATGGTAGCGGATGTGACCGATCAGAAGCTCGCGGAAGAGGCGCTACGCGTCAGCGAGGAACGGCGGCGATTGGCACAGCAAGCCGCTCGTATAGGAACTTTCGAACGCGATGTTCGGACGGGATGTATCACTTGGGCAGAAGGACTAGACCGACTTTACGGTTTGTCACCCGGCAGCCTCGATGGAAAGACACCTGAGTTCATCAAGGATTTAATTCATCCCTCCGACAGGCAAAGAGTCGCACAGCTCATCCAACAGGCATTGAAAACGGGACAACCGACTGAGGGAGAATGGCGCGTAATCTGGCCTGATGACACTGTCCATTGGATAGTTTCACGGTGGCAGGTTTTGATGGACGACTCTGGCGAGCCTTTGCGAGTGTTTGGCGTCAATTTAGACATCACCGAGCGAAAGCGGGCGGAGGAGGCAATCAACGAAAGCGAACAACGTTTCCGGTTGGTCGCCGACACCGCGCCGGTCATGATCTGGATGTCAGGTCTGGACAAACGTCCCACATACTTCAATCGGCCTTGGCTGGACTTCACGGGCCGATCGGAAACTGATCTTCAGAACGGTCTTGCCGCATTGGTTCATCCCGACGACTACCAAAAATGTCACGAGGTTTACTGTCGTGGGTTCGATCAGCGGCAACCTTTCAGGAAAGAATGCCGTCTGCGAAGACACGATGGACAGTATCGCTGGATGCTTGACATTGGGGTGCCGAGGTTTCACCACGATGGCTCCTTTGCCGGCTACATCGGCTCATGCATCGACATCACCGAACAGAAGCTAGCTGAAGAAACCCTATCGTCAATAAGCCGACAATTGATCGAAGCGCAAGAACAGGAACGGACTTGGATCGCCAGGGAGATGCATGACGATATTAACCAACGACTAAGCGTCGCGGCGATGGAACTCGATCGTCAAGGGCAAAATCTACAAGCCTCCGCGGATGAGCTACGGTGGAGCATGGCGGAGGTGTACAAGCAAATTTCGAAGCTTTCAAGTGACATCCATTCGATGTCGCACAGACTTCATTCTTTGAAGTTGGATTCATTGGGCCTCGCGGCGGCTGCAAAAAGCTTCTGCAGCGAGCTCGCAGAACGGCAAGATGTCGAAGTCAAATTTAGTTCTGAAAGACTCCCTAGGAAGGCGCCTGAGGCAATTTCCCTTTGCCTATTTCGGGTCTTGCAGGAGGCACTGCAGAATGCCGTGAAGCATAGCGGAGTACGCCACTTCCGGGTCTCGCTCGTGGGATCAACAAATCAGATTGCTCTTACTGTCTGTGACGAGGGGCGAGGGTTTCGCCCTGAAGAGGTCGGGCCGAGAGGTGGGCTGGGCCTGACCAGCATGAAGGAGCGCCTCAACTTAGTCGGCGGAAAGTTCGAGATCGATGCGAAACCTAGCCGGGGAACAATCATTCGAGCGTTCGTCCCATTGAAACCGCAAGCGAAGTTTGCTGGCGCGGGTGTTTTCGAGCCAGCGAGTAGAAACATTCTCGCCAGAAAGTCCCGATAAACGTTAGAGCTTAAGAGCTTAACCGGACGCGCTGCAGAACTTCCTGCCCCGTTTTGCTTCTCAGCGAAAACGCGCATCCGGTTAAGCTCT
>Ga0207862_1000409_pt1 | contig 13059 bp, 8 predicted proteins | sample LuqExpMetageno81_FD_187838 | JGI IMG/M metagenome (GOLD analysis project Ga0207862, IMG submission 187838) | Tropical forest soil microbial communities from Luquillo Experimental Forest, Puerto Rico - Sample 81 (SPAdes) | ecosystem: Environmental > Terrestrial > Soil > Tropical forest ... | reverse complement strand
GGCCTGCCCAAGCGCATGAAGCTCAAGCTCATCGAGCCGCTCAAAGACCTCTTCAAAGACGAAGTCCGCAAAATCGGTCGCGACCTCGGTATGCCCGAAGACATCCTCCAGCGCCAGCCCTTCCCCGGCCCCGGCCTCGCCGTGCGCATCCTCGGCGAAGTCACCCGCGACCGCGTCGCCCTGCTGCAGGAAGCCGACGACATCGTCGTCACCGAAATCAAGCGCGCCGGTCTCTACACCAAAATCTGGCAGTCGTTCGCCGTGCTACTGCCCGTCATGTCCGTCGGAGTCATGGGCGACATGCGCACTTACGCCTACACCTGCGCCATCCGCGCGGTGAACTCCGAAGACGGCATGACCGCCGACTGGGTTGACCTCCCGCACGAAGTCCTGAAGACGATCTCCAACCGCATCGTCAACGAGGTCAAGGGCATCAACCGAGTGGTGTACGACATCACCTCCAAACCGCCGGGCACGATTGAGTGGGAGTGACGAAGGTACCCCCCTCCCCCCTGTATTTTGCAAATTCCTCATTCCAAGGGAGATAGAGGTCTCTTCCCGCGCAAAATCCTCTGCGCGTAGGACTTACAGGCAAAATCGTCTTAATAAAGGACTTAGGCGGGATTTTCGAGGGTTGGACGGGGGCATTGGTCGGCGGATGGGCAAAAATCCGAAGTCTAGCTACTTCTCGGTGCAAAAGTAGTCACTATTAGGCAGTAAATTTGCGGCTGCGGGCTGGGCAGAGCGTGCTACAAGGGTGCTTGAGCGGTTGACGTCACGAGCGCAGGAGGAAAAGCCAGTGATCCAATTGCGGCACCAGCAGCCCAGTTTGTGGGAAGGATTGTTTGCCGAGGAAGTGGCCGAGTTGTGGGAACCGTGGATGCGGGTGGTGGATGAGTTGTTGGAAGATGACGAGCTGCTGGATGCTGTCTACCAGGCGCAAGGGAAACGGCATCGGCGCAGCCGCACGCGCGGGCGGCGGCAGACGCCAGCGGAAGTAGCGCTGCGCATGTTGATTTTGAAGCATGTGCGCAATTGGAGTTACGAGATTGTGGAACGGGAAGTACGCGCCAACGTGGTGTACCGAAGTTTCTGCCGGATTGGCATGGCGAAAGTGCCGGATGAAAAAACGCTGTTGCGTCTGGGGCAAGCCATTGGGCCAGAGACGATTCGCGAATTACATGATCGGATCGTGGGTTTGGCGCAAGAGCGCGGTGTGATTCAGGGACGCAAGCTGCGAGTGGACACGACGGTGATAGAGAGCAACATTCACTATCCCACCGACAGCGGTCTGCTCAACGACGGCGCACGGGTGCTGACGCGGACGATGAAACAGATCGAAGGGAAAGCAGGTAGTCTGAAGAAGAAAGTGCGCGACCGGATGCGCAGCGTGACCAAGCGGGTGATCGCCATTGCCCACGCTTTGCGCCACAAAGGGCTGGAAGGGGAACTGAAGCGCAAAAAAGAATATCGGCAACTGCTGCGGGTGACGCGGCAGATTCTCAACGATGCGCGAAGCGTGCTGCAGGAAGTTGCGGCCCTACCCACCCGCCGCCGCCGTGCTGTGCGCCAACTGGGCGAACGATTGGAAACCATGGCCGGTCAAGTGCGTCGGGTGGTGCGGCAGACCAAGGCGCGAGTCCTCGACGGCTTGACCCAACTTCCGGGAAAGCTGGTCAGCCTGTTTGAGCCGCATACGGAGATCATCCGCAAGGGGAAGGCCGGCAAGCCCAACGAGTTCGGCAAGTTGGTGCAGTTGCAGGAAGCGGAGAACCAGATTATTACGCACTACGAGGTATACGAGGAGCGGCCCAGTGACCGGCACTTGCTGCTGCGGGCGGTGGAAGCGCATCGGCGCAAACTGGGCCGAACGCCGCGGTTGCTGGCCGCGGACGCTGGTTATTACTCGTGCGCGAACGAAGAAGGGGCGCACGCTCTGGGCGTGAAGTACGTGTCGGTCCCCAATCGAAGTACGCGGAGCGAAGAACGCCGCAAGCTGGAAAAGCAGCGCTGGTTCAAGCGAGGCCAGAAGTGGCGGACGGGATGCGAAGGCCGGATCAGCGTGGTCAAGCGGCGGCACGGGTTAGCACGTTGTCGCTATCACGGAGTCGATGGAATGAGGAGATGGGTAGGACTCGGGATCATCGCCGACAACCTTATCAACATGGGACGTTGGCTGGTATCACAGCCAGCATAAGAAGTCGGAGGCGCTCCTCTCGTATAAGCAACCCGAAACTCGCTGCTCAACATCAAGGAATTGCCGCCTGCACACAAATTGGCTTCTTAGGAAGCGCTATTTCGCACCGGAAAGTAGCTAGGCGAGCCACTCGTTTCGACGGGACCGCGCTGCTTGAACACCTCATCATATTTTTTGAGCCGGAAAAAACCGTGATATGCGCCATGAAGGAAAGTGCGAAACGGCACCGACGAGTAGTTTTTACCCTATCTGAAATTGACAGGTTGTTGAGTCGAAAACCGCCTGGTCTCTCGAGAATTGCGCTCGGGTACGGTGCGGCTCGCATTGCAATCTTTCTCGCCACCGGCGTTCCGGAATCTGTCTTCGCAGGTCGCATCACTTTGAATCGTTCCCCCAAGTTGAGAAACTGCCTTACGTCCGCTTCTTCGTGTCGCTCTGCTTTCGTCCTGACCATAAAGGACTCTCGGAGCCAGAGCCTGCAGCAGACGACTTTGTTTGGTTACCATCTAGCAAATAACATGCCAAAATTTACGTAACAGATAGAACAACTTACCAACACATATGTGCAAAGTTTTGCGACAATTGAGTACGACTGTACCACTAGTTCTCGCAACTGACACTTTGGCGGCATGAGTATGCAGGCCAAAGGATAGGTTGGCACCGGAAAAACTTACTCGTCGGGCATGCCGGAAGCCGTCGAAATGGTGCGCATAGTATGGACTGCAAAACGGCAAGAGGCAGCAGCCGAGATCGCCGCAAGCACAAGGTGGCAATAGAATGGCTGACTCGAATACACTTCTAACGTCAGCTCATGTTGCAATAACTCTACTGGACGGAGCAACCGAAACCAAAGCTGGCACGGCACTGCAAGGTAGTCCGTAAATCATTGAAGGGCCTGTAGCTCAACGGTTAGAGCAGGGGACTCATAATCCCTTGGTTGGGGGTTCGAATCCCTCCGGGCCCACCAAAATGCCATCCTGCTTTGTCAATAGTTTGTCACTGGCAAAGCTTCGTCATACGCGCTCACCCGTAGGGATAGAAGACAAAGAACAATAGCGACAGCGCCGTAAGCACCCACAACCCGGGATGTAGTTCACGATACTTTCCGGCAACGATCTTGCAGATCGGATACAGCACAAACCCCGCCGATATCCCGATGGCGATATTGAAGGTGAACGCCATGAGCGCGATAACCGCAAACGAGGGGATGGACTCAGAGTAGTCCGTCAGATCGATGCGAGTAATCGGCGAAATCATGAAAAGCCCCACGAGAATCAGCGCCGGGCCGTAGGCTTGCGCTGGTATGGCTGCCACGAACGGTGCGAAGAAGAGTGTCAGCAGAAAACACGTTCCGGTGATGAAGACGGTGAAGCCGGTCCTGCCTCCCGCCTCGATACCGGTAGCGGACTCGACAAATGCTCCTGCAGTCGTGGTTCCAAGCGCAGGAGCGAGCGTCGTCGTAACGGCGTCGACCAACATGGGGCGCTCGATTTGTGGCAGGCGGCCTTGTTCATCCAGAAAACCAGCGCGAGCGGAGAGCCCGATAAGTGTACCCATTGTGTCCACGAAGGCCATGATGAAGATAGTCAGCACCACGGGAAACGCTCGCCAGGTCAGGGCTCCGCGAAAGTCAAGCTGCCACAGGATCGGAGCAACGCTCGGAGGCAGGCTCACTAAGCTCTTCGGTGGTGTGGAGGTGCCGGCAATGAAGGCCACCAGTGCCGTGATCACGATTCCAGCAAGTATGGCTCCCGGAACCTTGCGAATTGTAAGCACGGCGAGCAACACAAATCCGAACATAGCCACAATCGCCGGAGCCGACGTGAGATGGCCTGTCTGCACGGGCGCGCCGGGGACTCCGAGCGTCACCAGTCCGGTCTCGTTCAATCCAATAAAGGTAAGAAACAGTCCAATACCGACCGCAAAGCTATAGCGCAGGCAGGTGGGGACGCCGTCCACAATCCACTGACGCAGGCGAAGTACCGTCAGGAGGATGAACGCCACCCCGGCGATGAAAATCGCGGCGAGTGCGGTTTGCCAGGCGAATCCCAACATCTTGCAGACGGTAAAGGCGATGAAGGCGTTCTCGCCCATGTAGGGCGCGATTGCGAAAGGCCGATTGGCGTAGAAAGCCATCAGGTAACATCCGGCGACCGCCACGAGGATGGTGGCGACGAAGGCCGGGCCCTGGGGAATTCCGGCGGCCGCCAGGATCGCGGGGTTTACCACCACAATGTAAGACATAGTGGTGAAGGTCGTAAGTCCGGCCACTACCTCGCGCGCCGCCGTCGTGCGGTGTCGATCGAATTGAAAAAAATCATTGAGCAAGTGCAAGGCGCACTCCGCATGAGGGCCGTCTTCATCGTTGCCGCGAAGTGCGAAGGTAAACGCTGCGTCTCCGGTAAGTCAAACCCTCCTCAACATGGACGAAGAGCGTGCTATCGTTGCCTCTCAGAGTCTAAGCGACGCGAGGCACCCACGAGTCAGATTCGGTTGAAGTTGTGACGGATAGAGACCAAGCGGAAAGCAGGGTGGTACCGCAGGCGATCGAGTTTCGCGACCCCGATGCAGCCGCGCGGAATCTGGCACGCGTGCAGATGCGGCTCGGCAGCGAGGCCTTCCGGTCGCTCCTGTACATCCTGGCGGAGTCTCCGGACCCCGATTCGGCGGTGATTATGCTCGGGCGGTTGCTCGACGTTGCCCGAGACAAGCTGGTGAGTGCGAGCGGGAGCCAGTCCGGTCTTCTGCGTTATGCTTGCGAAGTGTTCGCCCACAGCACGTGGCTGGGGGAGACGCTGATCCGCGACCCCGAGTTGCTGCAGAGAGTCGCGGGTGGGACGGAACTGGGTCGGTCGTGGTCATGCGAGGAGTTTCGCGAGGAATTTGCGCGCCTTCACGCTCGCTCGGCGGTAGCGGACCTGAGCCAGACCATGTCCCGTTTTCGCAAGAGAGAGTATGTCCGCATCCTGTTGCGCGATGTGCTGCGGATCGCCAAGATCGGCGAGGTCACGGAGGAAATCTCTGCGCTGTCCGATGCGCTGCTGCAAGAAGCGGTGACTGCGGTGAGCTCGCAGTTAATCCGCCGCCACGGAGCGCCGCGCTGGGTCGATGGGCATGGCAGGTACGGCGAGTCACGGTTTGCCGTGGTGTCACTGGGCAAATTAGGTGGTAACGAGCTGAACTACAGCTCGGATGTGGACCTGATCTTCCTGTACGACGGCGGCCAGGCGCCTCCCGGTGCAAGAGTTTCAAACCGGGAGTATTTCATCGAGCTGGCCCAGAAGACCACCGAGCTGTTGTCGCGTCCGACGCTCGAAGGCCTGGTATTCCGGATTGATCTTCGGTTGCGTCCACAGGGTCACGAGGGCGAGTTGGCGGTGGCCTTGCCGCGGGCGATCCAGTATTACTCCGAGGTGGCGCAAGACTGGGAACTGCAGGCGATGATCAAGGCCCGTCACTCGGCCGGCCATCCCTCGCTGACCCGGGAGTTTGTCCACGCGATTGCACCTCTCGTTTATCGGCACAATGTGGATTTCGCGGCCATCAAAACCGCACTGCAAACCAGGGAAAGAATCGACAAGCGGGCCAGAAGTCGCCTCCACGCCGAGGCTCGCATGAAGACCATCAATGTCAAGCTCGACCGGGGTGGCATTCGAGATGTTGAGTTTCTGGTTCAGTGCCTGCAACGAGTTTACGGAGGAGAAGAACCCTGGCTGAGGTCGCGGGGAACGCTATTTGCTCTGCAAAAGCTTCACGACAAACAGCACATCACCGGCACGGACTTCCACACCCTCAGCAAGGCGTACGAGTTTCTGCGCGACATCGAACATCATCTGCAGCTGAAACAAGGGCAACAGAATCACCAACTTCCTGCCGATGTGGCGGAGCTGAAAATACTGGCCCGTCAGGTGCGACGCGAAGCGCCAGGGAACGATTCCAGCAAGGACTTCGTCATGCAGGTGCGGGCGCGGATGGCCGCGGTTTCCGACATTTACCGTCTGGTCATTTATCGCAAAGAGAGCGTCCCGCCGGCTGATACCGATAGCGATCTTAGCCCGCCCAAGCCCGCCACCACAGAAGACTACAGTCGGGTCTTGAGGCGCCTCACGAGAGATGCACCAGAGTTGCTCGCCACGATCAATCGTGTGGACCCTACTCCACATGCCCGTCGCAATCTGGATCGATTTCTTAACTCCGCAGCCACAAGTTCTGAGCGCTTTGGCGCCTTGCTGCGCGCCACGAACTCGATACAACTCGTTATTGACGTGTTCGAGTTGAGCGAGTACTTGAGCGAGATTCTGATCCGTCATCCGACCGATGTGGAGATACTGGGGCGAGCGGATTTCTCAGCGACGGTCCACGCTGGCTCGGATGGTCGTGATGCCAAGCCTGAACGGGTAGTCCTGACGGACCCGCAGCAATCGCAGGCTGTGCTACGTCAGCAATTTCGCAGGGCGATGTTGACCAACAACGCGCGCGACCTTGCCCGTCAGAGTGACATATGGGAATTGCTGCGAAGAAACTCAATGGCGGCGGATCAAGCTCTGGTTAGCGCTCTGGCGCTATGCAATCCTCCCTCGGGCTTTGCCATTCTCGCGTTGGGAAGGTTGGGGAGCGGAGAATTCGACGTCCTATCGGATGCTGATGTGCTCTTCGTGGCCGATGAGTCGGCTAATCTCGAGCAGTGCTGCCAAACCGCAGAACAGATCACGGGCCTGCTCACGGCCTACACTCGGGACGGGACCGTGTTTCCCGTAGATGCGCGGTTGCGCCCCTATGGCGCTGCCGACGACCTGGTGACGACTCCATCGCGACTGGCTGCCTATTTTGCGGGCGAGGCGCAGCCATGGGAGGCGATTACCTATCTTCGATTGCGCTTCGTAGCTGGAAGCCTTGAAGCCGCCCAGCGAGCGGTTCAAGTGGTGCGCGACGGCATCTTCACGATTGGCAAGCGGCCTGAGTTCGCCAGGGAACTCTGGGCTATGCGGCAGCGGCTCGAAGCCAGCGATGCCGGCCCCAACCTGAAGACGGGGCCGGGAGGCACCTACGACCTCGACTTCCTCACCGGCAGGTTGCAGGCTGAGCACGCAGCGTGGAGCAGCGACAACCTGGCAGCCCGAATCGCATTGCTGGAGAAAGACGGCAGGTTGCACAGTGACGATGCGCGCGAGCTGTCTGCTAATGCCACGTTCCTGCGGAACCTGGAGCACTGCGTCCGACTCGTGACTGGACGTCCGGACAAGTGGTTGCCGGTGGGAGATCACGCCCGTGCGGCGGCCGACAGGCTCATGGCGGTGTGTGAATGCCCGGCTCCGGGCAGCGATCTCGAGCAGACGTTATCCACGACCCTGTGCCGCAACCGGGAGATCTGCCTGAAATACCTTTTTGATTGAAGGGTATGAGGTCGGGTGATAACGTAGAAGGTTCGGGAAAGCCCAGCTACCTCTCCTGTCTGACCGAGATGGCGCGAACGGCAATCGTAGATTGCGGTCCCGATGGGAGATTCCGGTGACTCTAAGTTGTCGATCATCACTGGGAGCCTGCGACCGTTCCGACACTTGCTCTTGATATTCGGGGTCCTATTCTCTTTTGACCCATACTTCCTGAGGTGTTTCTTGGCAGCTTCTTTTAACGGCATTCCTTTACCTACCAGCGGTACTAAGATCACACACGAAAATGGCAAGTTTGTTTTCCCTGACAAGCCCATCATTCCATTCATCGAAGGTGATGGCACCGGGCGCGACATTTGGAAGGCGTCGGTTCGGGTGTTCGATGCCGCGGTTGAAAGAGCCTACGGGGGCAAGCGCCGCGTTGCCTGGTACGAGGTATTCGCCGGCGAGAAAGCCATGGATCGATTCAAGACCTGGCTTCCCGACGAAACAGTCAATGCTTTTCGCGAGTTGCGGGTTGGAATCAAGGGCCCCCTGACCACGCCGGTCGGCGGCGGCATTCGTTCGCTCAACGTCGCCTTGCGGCAGATCCTCGATCTTTATGCCTGCGTCCGTCCGGTGAAGTACTACAAGGGCATACCCTCGCCTGTAAAACATCCCGAACGCATGAATATCGTGCTGTTTCGTGAGAACACAGAAGACGTCTACGCCGGGATCGAGTGGAAGCAGGGCACTCCTCAGGCTAAGAAACTCATCGACTTCCTGAACACCGAAATGCTGGCCGGCACTAACAAGCGGATACGCGAAGATTCCGGGGTCGGCATCAAGCCTATTTCCATCACTGGGACGAAGCGTCTGGTGCGCATGGCCATTAAGCACGCGCTGGAGAATGGCAAGAAGTCGGTAACCATCGTCCACAAGGGCAACATTCAGAAGTTCACCGAAGGGGCTTTCCGCGAGTGGGGCTACGAACTGGCCACGCAGGAATTCCGCCACCAGTTGGTCACGGAGCGCGAAAGCTGGATCATCGACAACAAGGACAAGAATCCCGGCCTCACCATCGAAGAGAACGCCAAGATGGTGGAACCTGGACTGGAATTCGCTCCCCAGGACTTCCGCGACGCGCTCAACGCCGAAGTGAAGGGCGTGATCGAGAGCATCTATGCCACCCACGGCAACGGCGCGTGGAAGAAGAAGCTGATGGTGAACGACCGCATCGCTGACAGCATCTTCCAGCAGATCGTCACCCGTCCGGATGAGTACGCTGTGTTGGCGACACCCAACCTCAATGGTGACTACATTTCGGACGCGGCGGCCGCGCAAGTCGGCGGACTCGGCATCGCCCCCGGAGCAAACATCGGCGACCAGCATGCGATCTTCGAAGCCACACACGGAACCGCTCCGAAGTACGCTGACAAGGACGTCATCAATCCTGGGTCCGTGATCCTATCGGGCGTAATGATGTTCGACTTCATGGGTTGGCATGAGGCGGCACGGCTGATCGAAGGGTCCATGGAGCACACGATCCTGCAGAAGAAGGTCACCTATGACTTCGAACGCATGCTGGAGGGTGCAACCAAGGTCAAGACCAGCGAATTTGCCACCCACATGATCCATAACATGGAGCCGATTGCCGAGTTGCACGCTGAGTAGCGGCTCCTCGGCGGTTGGCAGTGACTTCATGGGCGTTGTCGAAAAATTTTCGTAATACATCGCTGTAAATTCATTTATGGAGTGAGGAGTTATGCGTAAAAAAGTGACGGTGGTTGGTTCGGGAAACGTGGGCGCCACCGCGGCGCACTGGATGGCGGCTAAGGAACTCTCCGACGTCGTCCTTATCGACATTATCGAGGGCGTGCCGCAGGGCAAGGGACTCGACCTGCTTGAAGCTATGCCTATCGAGAAGCGGGACTCGCACGTGATTGGCACGAACGACTACGCCGACACCGCGAATTCCGACATTGTGGTCATCACGGCGGGCATTCCCCGTAAGCCGGGGATGAGCCGCGACGACTTGCTGAACACAAACTACAAGATCATGAGCGATGTGGTGGGCAAGGTCGTGCAGTATTCGCCCAACTGCATCCTCATCGTGGTCTCCAACCCGCTGGACGCCATGGCGCAGGCGGCCTACAAGCTCAGCGGCTTCTCGCGCAACCGCGTGATCGGCATGGCCGGCGTGCTCGATTCGGCGCGCTTCCGAACCTTCATCGCGGCTGAGCTTAAGGTCTCAGTCGAAAACGTCACCGCATTCGTGCTGGGCGGACACGGTGACACCATGGTTCCGCTGAGCCGCTACTCTACGGTGGCCGGCATTCCGATTACCGAGTTGATCGAACCTGCGAAGCTCGAGCAATTGGTGCAGCGGACGCGAGACGGCGGCGCCGAGATCGTGAAGTACCTCAAGACCGGCAGCGCTTACTATGCGCCTTCGGCGGCGGCGACCGAAATGGTCGAAGCCATCCTGAAGGACAAGAAGAAGATCCTTCCATGCGCTGCCTATCTCGAAGGCGAATACGGCATCAACGGACTCTATGTCGGCGTGCCTTGCAAGCTCGGTTCGGCCGGCATCGAGGAAATCATTCAGATCAAGCTGACTCCCGGCGAGCAAGCTGCCCTGCAGAAGAGCGCCGACTCGGTGAAAGAGTTGGTGGGCGTGATCGGGGTGTAGTGTTTTAGAACGGCATGGCAACAAGAATCCCGCCTGCATGGCGGGATTTTTTGTTTCTCGATGGAGACGGCGGCTGGAAGTGGTCTCATGAATCTGCCGATGGCTGGTTTTCAAACGTTCGGTGATACACTCCGTTCGGGAAGACGACGAATCCATGAAACCACCATCGAACGTCAAGACGCCGGCGCAATACATCGCCTCACTCCCCGCTGATCGTGCGAAGACGATCGCGACAATGCGCGCATTCGTGAACAAGCACATTCCGCGCGGCTACGATGAGTGCATCGTCTGGGGCACGATCGGCTGGACGATCCCCCTGTCTCGATATCCTGACACTCACAACCAGCAGCCGATCTACTACGTCGGGCTCTCATCCCAGAAGAATTACTGCTCGCTCTACCTGATGGGCGCGTTCTGGAGTGCGAGTCAGCTTGAGCAGCTGAAGGCGGCGTTCAAGGCGGCGGGGAAGAAGCTCGACATGGGGGGGTGTTGCGTTCATTTCAAGTCGCCGGACGACTTGCCGCTCGAAGCGATTGGCAAGCTGATCTCGGCGATTTCGAGCGAGAAGTGGATCGAGATGTACGAACAATCGCGCTTGAAGACCAAGGCGGGGCAGGCGCGGATGGCGAAGCAAGGCGCCCCATCGGCGAGCAAGGTGGCCGCCAAGCGCGTCGCCACCAAGCGCCGGCGGTAAACTTTCCCGGCATGACTCGCCAGAGGGGCATGACAATCCAATGAGAAATGTAATCTACGCAATCAACATCAGCATCGATGGCTGCTGCGACCACACCAAGGTAACTGTTGATGACGAAACATTCGAATATTTTACGAACACCCTCATGCGAGAGGTTGACCTGCAAGTCTTCGGGCGTAAGACCTATCAGTTGATGGTTCCTTATTGGCCCGAAGTCGCAAAAGACCCGTCTGCGACGAAAGAAGACCGTGAATTTGCTGAAGCATTTGACTCTGTCGACAAACTTGTATTCTCGCGGACATTAGACAGCGTCGAAGGCAGGAATACGAGAATTGTTCGGACGAACCTTCACGACGAGATCGTTAAGTTAAAACAAGAACCCGGCAAGAATATTTTGGTCGGCGGCGTCGATATTCCTTCACAACTCGTGGAGCTCGGTCTGGTTGACGAATACCGTTTCATGGTTTCGCCAGTCATTGCGGGAGAAGGCAGGCGGTTGTTGCAAGGCGTCAGCCTGCCGGAGAGATTGCAATTAAAACTTGTTGAGTCAAAGATTTTTAAATCAGGACATGTTGCGCTTCGTTACTTGAAACAGTGACTTGTCCGGGGAAAGTGGTGCGAGGTTGGCATAAGCGGTTAAGTGTCCTTGGGATGCGCGACGGTGTCGGTGGCAACGATCTGAATTCCAAGTCGTGTCTTAGCGCCGAGCCGGATGGTTTGGGTCGGTGAACTCAAGCAACTCAATGGGTGCGCCGTTTTCGACGATGAACGCGACGCGCACGCCGTCGGATGGGCTGTTCGGCGCAATCAGAATTTCCCGGCCTACCAGCTCCGACGCAAGGTCACTCACCTCAAAAGCAACATGTGGCACTTGCCGGACCAGCTCGGGAACCGGTGCGTCCGCTTCGAACCGCATCCATTCGACGCCGAACTCGCTGTTTTCGTGTCCAACAATAAAGATCTTCAGATGCTCGATGTGGCGCTCTCCCGGTCTCGGCTGGCTGGTAGGAATTCCAATGTGGTGATACCGACGCATCTTCTTGCCTCCGTTGCGGAACAGCACGAATTCTACGGGATGACGTCCCGCTATTTGTCCCGCTTTGGGAAAATTAGGTTACTTTCGTCACATACGGCTCCTGATTTCCTTTGGCACCGCCACACCCGCTGTTGTATTTCTGAACTTGGCTGCTTCTACACGCGCCTAGGCGAGGCCTCTCCCCACCGGAGAAACCTGCCAGCTAGGTTCTTTGACAACAGTCGGGGAGTCCCTCAAAGAAAGAGCAAGACTCCGAAAAGCTCGACTTAACTCCTTTGTTTGTGCAACTTTACATATAACTCATTTGTTTGTGCAAACTTGCGACGGATTTTCTCCTAAGTCATTGATTCTGAAAGGGAGGAGGGGGAGGGGGTACCCCGGCTTACCCGAGGTGGCTTCTTCCGCAGTCGCTGCAATCGTGTTCCGCTGCGGGATTCAAGGGATGACGTCAGCTGCCGTCGTAGCCCAACTCAGCTGCCTTTTGGAAGGCTTTTTCGGCTTCAGCTTTCATCCCTTTCATCAGGTATGCGGTGCCGAGTCCCGCGGCTGCCTCGCCATATTCGGGGTCGAGTTGCAGGGCTTCCTGAAAAGCTGCAATCGCCTGATCGGGCTGCCTCTTCATCAAGTAGGCTGCTCCCAGCAAATAGCGCGGCTCGGCCGCCTTGGGCAACGCCTCGATGACATCCTGCAATTGCGCGATTGCTTCATCCGGACGGTGTAGTTGCAAGGCCCGCTTTGCGCCCGCTATTTGCTGGGTGGCAATGACCTGAGGATTGGCAAGCAACGGCATCTGCGGGTACATCCGGCGAATGGCTCCAAATGCGACGAATAGCAGCACAGCCATGCTGATCCACGTCAGTCGCGCCCAAGTGCGGCGGACCTCGGGTGCGACCAGAACGTGCTTGGACAGGGCCGCTCCCATCGCGAGACCGGCAACCAGTCCACCGATGTGGGCGGAATTGTCGATGCCGGGCGCCAATCCGAACAGCAGGTTGTAGCCAACGAAGGTCAGCAGGCTGCGCATCGTGCCTTGGATGGCAGCTTTCGCGATCGGCAAGTGACCAAGGTAGA
>Ga0207862_1000408_pt1 | contig 13083 bp, 5 predicted proteins | sample LuqExpMetageno81_FD_187838 | JGI IMG/M metagenome (GOLD analysis project Ga0207862, IMG submission 187838) | Tropical forest soil microbial communities from Luquillo Experimental Forest, Puerto Rico - Sample 81 (SPAdes) | ecosystem: Environmental > Terrestrial > Soil > Tropical forest ... | reverse complement strand
GAGGAATTCAATGTCCGCTGATTTTGCGCGAAATCTCCCACCAATCTCATTGACGCTCGCTTGAATGGGGCACCCGACGTGAAGATTCTTGGTCAATGGGAGGGGTCACATCGGCCACCCGCCAACCGCGATTGCAGCGAGCGGCAAAAGCCCCATCTATGACAACGTGGCCCCGCGTCAAGAGCTTTTTGAGCGCAGTCCGCTCTCCGGGTTTTTGCGAGCGCCATTTCGCTCTCGCAGAAAAACCCGGTTGCGTCGTGCTCGTAAACGTTGCTTCGCCGACCAAGGCTCGCGTCCTGAATCGCTGGATGGAACTTAGGTTCCACCAACCATCTATTCGGTCACTTCCACCATGATTCCTACTTCGAACTCCCTCGCCACCGAGGGAGGCCGGGCGCCTATTCACATTTGCGGGGATCGCTAACACCCCAGGGGGCTTTCCTGGCTACCCGACATGCGAACCCGACTCGACCATCTGCCCGTAGCCAAGTCCGAGCTTCCACATCCACCACAACCGCACGGCTTGCGGGCGCGGCGCGTCATCTGCGTTAGTTCGAGGCTGAAGCCCCCTCACCGCGTCGGTCGTCCTGCGAAGACCCCAGAGGATTTCTTGCCCCTTACCCACAATTGAAACGCTTGTCTAACGTCGTTCCTTCGGCGAGCGAGACTGATTCGTCACCGATCCATCATGCCTGGCAATCGGAGCCGAACTCGTCAGACGAAGCTGACCCCGGCCACTACCCCGCGGGGCGCCACCACGAAAGCTACGTTGAAAATTTTACGACCATTGGTTGCTAAATTACCTATGCGTGCAAACTCTACTCGGCCAGTACGGAGGCCGAAAAAGCCCCTAGTGAAAACACACGACTTAAATCGAACCCCTGCATCTGCTGAGTTTGGCGATCAACCTGCACCGTGAGTCACACAGCTTTAGGAGTAGCGGCCCCTACCTGCGACGCATCGTGTGGGCGGGTCTCTCTCTTCTGTAGTGCGCCATTGCACTGTGCGTTCGTTGTCCAGACCGTGATCGCATGAGTGCAACCTTGAGCCGTTGTCGGTCCGAGTTCTTCTCGTCGCCGAATGCCGGGTATTTGCTGGAGGAGCTTACCGGGTGTTCTCCGAACGCGACGCAGACAGACTCGGAGCCGTGCTGTGAGAAAGAGTTCGGCACAAATGCTCAAGGAGGAAGAGATGTGGAAATACTCAAATAGGCCGTATCTCGCTGCATTGATTCTGCTGTCGATAACGTTCTTAGCGACTCCTTTGTTCCGCCCGGTCGAATCAGCCTGGGCAGAGGATGGCGGAGGTCTACGAGTCAGCCCGACCAGCTTGACGTTCACCGCACCAGCAGGCGGCACCGCACCACCCGCGCAACATGTGTCGGTTAGCAGCGGAACGGCACGCAACTTCACGGTGACGACCTCGGCGACGTGGCTCACCGCCACCCCGACGAGTGGCAAAACACCGGCGACCCTGACGGTGTCGGCCAATCCCGCCCACCTGACACCTGGTACCTACACAGGTTCCATCCGAGTTTCCGTTCCGAACAGCGAGACTTCTCGGCACGTGTCGGTCACGTTCACCGTGACTGCATCGACCCGTCATCTTGTTGTCACCCCCGGCACTCTTGCGTTCAGCTATCAGCAAGGTGGAACCCTGCCCACTGCGCAAAGCCTTTCGGTTCGGAGCAGCACGGGATCAGCCATAAGCTACACGACCAAGGCATCGACAACGAGTGGCGGATCTTGGCTCTCAGCGAGTCCGGGCACCGGCACAACACCCGGTACCATCACCGTTTCTGTTCATCCAGGCTCGCTGGCTGTTAATACTTACACTGGCGCAGTGACTATCACTCCGACCACCGCGCAGTCCGGCAGTCCTGTGACGGTGACCGTCACGCTCCACATAACCAACTCTGCCACCATGACGGTCACGCCCAGTAGCCTGGCATTCGGTTTCCAGTTGAATGGGTCACAACCTGGCTCCCAACACCTGTCAGTCAGCGCGACAAGTGCGGTGAGCTTTACCGCAACGGCCAGCACAAGCAGCGGCGGTCCGTGGCTTACCGTGACTCCGACCAGCGGAACGACTCCCGCCACGCTGACGGTCTCGGCTAATCCCGGCAGCCTGGGTGTGGGAACCTACAGTGGCTCGGTCGTCGTTACTTCTTCAATTAGTACAGTAACCATCCCGGTTACATTGACCGTGACCGCAGCGAACGCCAGCGGTTACGTTCTTTTGGCCTGGAGCGAACTGGGCATGCACTGCATGGACGGGCAAGATTACTCCATAATGTCTGTGCTGCCTCCCTATAACGGCATCTTTGCCAAGCTGTTGACGACCGGAACCACGCCAACTGAGGTGACGTCGGGTGTAACCCTGACCTATGTGGCTTTCAAAGACGCAGCGGGTTCCATCAACACGACCTCGGCTGGTTCATTGCTTTCGCCGTACGCAACCACCCCGAACACCCCCAGCAAAACTAACTTCTGGACCTATGTCAAAACGCTGGTGGGGATAACGGTCGGTCCGGATGTCGGTCTGCACAACTATCCGGTGCAGAGTCTCACGCCAGCGTCGATGACCTATGGCGGCATGAACATGGTCCTTGACCCCAGCCTCATGGTGTGGAAGGCGGAAGGCATCCCCACTGAACCGTATGACGACAAGATGGCGGCAAACGCCTATCCGATGGCGCAGATCACTGCCAAGGATGCGAATGGCAAGGTGCTGGCAACAGCGACGGTGGTGCTGAACGTCAGCGACCAGATGAGTTGCGCGAACTGCCACGCACCGAACACCAATACCAATGCCATGCCAAACGGCGGCTGGATCACAAGCGGATTGGGCGTGAACACCGACATGCGGCTCAACATCCTGAAAAAGCACGACGACAGGTGGATGAGTTCGATTACTCAGGCCATGCTCAGTGCATTGCAGGCCAAGGGCTATAACTACCAGGCCAGTCTGTACAACACGGCGTTCAACGGAACCGCACCAACCAACAATCCTGTGCTCTGCGCCGCGTGCCACAAGGACAACGCCTTGGACGCGGCGGGGCTTAGCACCGGAATCCCGGGCGTCAATCCTCTGACCCAAGACGCGCATACCCTGCACGCCAGCGTGTCGTTGCCAAACAACTCGCTCACGCTGGACCAGATGACCGACCCCAACGGCCCTGGAGGTGTAGGGTGCTACCAGTGCCATCCCGGGCCGACAGTCAAGTGCCAGCGGGGCGCCATGACGGGCACCATTCCTGGCTCGACGGCCGTCACCTGCTACGGATGCCACGGCAATCTCAGCCGAGTTGGCGTCTCGACCCGCGCCGGCTGGCTCGACGAACCCAGCTGCCAGATGTGTCATCAGGGCGGCACCACTTACACCACAGCGTTTACCACCACGGATATCGGTCCCAACGGAACGCAGCGGACGAGCACCGACGCAACGTTTGCTACTCAGCCCAACGTGCCGTTGACCGGATACAGTCTGTATCGTTTCAGCACCGGCCATGGCGGAGTAAATTGCTCGGGGTGCCACGGCGCACAACACGCCGAGTATCCCACTAACCAGGCCAATGACCAGGTGTACAGCGTGAACCTGCAGGGCTACGGCGGACGGGTAACGGAGTGTGCGACTTGTCACACTTCATCGTTCGCGACCAGTCCCAACGGAGGTCCGCACGGCATGCACACCGTGGGTTCGGCCTGGGTGAGTGCTCACCAGGATTACGCCGACAGCCACGGCTCCGCGTCGTGCCAGTACTGCCATGGTACGGATTACCGCGGCACCAGCCTGTCGATGATCCTGACCGCCAAAACGCTCAACGGCAAGTCTTTCCCGGCCTACCATCAGATGAACTGTTACGACTGCCACAACGGGCCCAACGGAGGCTAACGACCATTTTGTAATCGCACTCTCACGCCCCGGTGAACAGCCGGGGCGTTCTTCTGCACGTGTGACTAGGGACGAAAACGTAATCGGCCTACGAATTCTTTACGCCCGTTTATTCGGCTCTTACGGCCGGGGTTATCCAATGCACACGTGAGGATGCGTAGAACATCCGCGCGCAACTCCAGGAAGGCAGTACCGAGTATGTCGACGGAAGAAGTCTTTGTGCAACAGTTTGCGAAGTTGTTCGTTCATTATCGCGAAGCCCTCACGCTGAACACAGGCTCCGCCAGGGACATGCAATTGAACGGATGGAACGACCTGCCGTCTGCGCAGCGTGAACGGATGGTGGCAGCCGCCCGACTGGCACTGATAGAAATCGAAAGCGCCACGGGTGCTGATGACCGTCACCGCTATTTCGCCCCGCCAGGAGAGGCGGAGTGGGGCTGCTAATGGAATATCCAGCTTTCAAGCCCGCTATTTGACCAGGCAAAAGGCGCGATTGCTCGCGCCTTTCTTCGTGCCTGATGGTTACGATTTAGTCGTGCACGCCGTCCATGAAGGCGCGCAGCTTGCGCGAGCGCGAGGGATGACGCAGCTTGCGCAGCGCCTTGGCCTCGATCTGGCGGATGCGCTCGCGGGTGACCGCGAACGACTGGCCGACTTCTTCGAGGGTGTGCTCGGAGCCGTCTTCCAGGCCGAAGCGCATCTTGATCACCTTCTCCTCGCGGGCGGTGAGCGAGCGCAGAACCTGCGCCGTCTGCTCCTTGAGGTTGACGTTGATTACGGCCTCAGCGGGTGAGACCACGGCGCGGTCCTCGATGAAGTCGCCGAGATGGGAATCTTCTTCCTCGCCGATGGGCGTCTCCAGCGAAATCGGCTCCTGCGCGATCTTGAGCACCTTGCGCACTTTGGCCACCGGGATGTCCATGCGCTTGGCGATCTCTTCCGAGGTGGGCTCGCGGCCGAGTTCCTGCACAAGCTGCCGCGAGGTGCGGATGAGCTTGTTAATTGTCTCGATCATATGCACCGGGATGCGGATGGTGCGCGCCTGGTCGGCGATGGCACGGGTGATGGCCTGCCGGATCCACCACGTCGCGTAGGTTGAGAATTTGTAGCCGCGGCGATATTCGAACTTGTCCACCGCCTTCATCAGGCCGATGTTGCCCTCCTGAATGAGGTCGAGGAACTGCAGTCCGCGGTTGGTGTACTTTTTCGCGATCGATACCACGAGACGCAGGTTGGCTTCGATGAGTTCGCGCTTGGCGTACTCGGCATCAACGTCGCCCTGCACGATCTCCTTCTGCGTGCGCTTGAGTTCGGCAAACGTGGCGCCGGCGTCGCCCTCCATGCGCTCCAGGTCAGAGCGGATGCCGCGCACCTGCTTGCGCAGTTCCTTCTTCTGCTCGTCGGAACGGGTGGCTTCGGCGCGCTTCTCGAAGTTGACGGCCTGCTTGTCAAGCCCGCGCATGCTGTCAACCGTCTTGTTGACACGATCAATCAGGCGCTTGCGCTCGGTGTTGGTGAAACCGAGCTTGCGGATGACGCGGGAGATGCCGACCTGCTCGCGGCCCAACAGCCAGCGCGTTTTGCGGTGCAAGCGCGCATTCTTCTTGGGTAAGATGCCGCCTAGCTTCTCCACCAACTGCTCAGACTTCTTGTAGTGTTTGTTGAGCTCGTCGATCTTGCCGGTGATGTCCTTCAGGCGGTTGAGCAACACCTCTTCGGTGATCTCGTCTTCGTCGAAGAGCACCACTTCCTTGATGGAGCGCACGCCGCGTTTGAGGTCCTCGCCGAGGGCAACGATCTCGCGGATAACGATGGGCGAGCGCGACAGCGCCTTGAGCACGCGCAACTGGCCGCGCTCGATGCGCTTGGCAATTTCCACTTCGCCTTCGCGGGTGAGCAGCGGAACCGTGCCCATCTCGCGCAGGTACATGCGAACCGGGTCGTTGGTCTTCTCGAGGGCGCCCGGAGTCAGGTCGAGCTCGACGTCTTCGCCGGCTTCGATATCGCCCTTGTCAAACTTGTCGAGAGAGCTGGGAGATTTAGGGCCCTCCAGAACGTCAATGCCCTGGGTACCAATGGTGGTGATCAGGTCATCAAGGTCGTCAGGAGAGTGCATATCGTGCGGGATCAGGTCATTGACCTCGTCGTAGGTGAGGTAACCCTTTTCTTTCCCCACATCGATCAATTTCTTGATGTCGTCAAACTTGTCGTCCAAGGCCAAAGTAGATTTCCTCGGCGCCTTGCAAGAGGCGCTCTTGTTTAGTGCACACTGCGGCGGGAGTCGTACGGAAGTACCGGCATATGCGGAAACTTATAGATTTTAGCACAGTTAGGGCCCGCCACCCTAGTGCTTTTAGCGCCTGCGGCAGTTGCCGAAGCGGTTCACCAGAGAACCCACAAATGCGCGATATATCTTGGATGACGCGGTAAGACATTTCGGTGCAGGACTTCGCGAGTGATATAGACCCGCCCGAGCCTGCCAGAAGCCTGTGTAAAGGCACTGAAATTAAGGGTTTACGAAGTCCCGTCGCCAATGGCGGTCATGGCTCGGCGGAGGCGGACGCGCTCCTGCAGGATGCGGGCGGAGGCCGAGGCGTCCTTGCGGCGCTCGGCGTCTTTGAGCTCATGCTGCAGGTCGTCGAGCTGGCGCAGGATGGCTCGCTTGCGGAGGGAGCGGACGGCGTTTTCCAGCAGTTCAGGCGTGAGCTCTTCGTGGTCCTCCATCACGACGGAAGCCACCAGGCGACGATCGTTGTCGTCGAGCGGCAGCGACATGGGATCGAGCCCCTGCTCGTGGGCGGTGAGCAGCGCGTCGATGAGCGACTGTCCGGCGAAGCCCTGGTGCAGTCGTTCCTGGGTCAGGAAGAAGTGCGCCTGACGAGCAGGCTCGAAGTCGGGGTCCAAGCCCTCGCGCGCCGACTGAGGAGCGTGGGCAAGATCGCGGCTGGCGAGGGCGCGCACCAGCACACGCTCGGCGTCCGTTAGTTGGGCGGCCGGACGTGCAGTCACGCGCGCGGCAGAACGGCTCGTGGCCGCATGACGCAACTCCTGCCGCAAAACCGCGGACTCGATGCCGAGACGATGTGAGATTTCGTTGGCCAGTTCGTCACGCACGATTCGGCTGGGCACGCGCTGAATGTGCGGCAGCAGGTAGTCCAGCGCTTTCACTTTGCCTTCGGGGGTGCGCACAGGATGCAGTGCGCGGGCGCGCTCGATGAGGTAATCGAAGTATTTCTGCGACTGCGCCAGTGCCTCCGTGTAAGCGCTTGTGCCCTTCTTGTGGATGTAAAGATCGGGATCGAAGCCGGCCTCAAGCGTGAGCACCTTGATTTCGAAGTCTTCGCTCACCAACAACGCGAGGGAACGCTCAGCGGCGGCGGCTCCGGCGGTGTCGGGATCGAAGTTCACGACGATCTTCTTGCTGAAGCGGCTGAGCAGGCGCGCCTGTGCCTCGGTGAAGGCGGTGCCCGAACTTGCGATGACGTTGCGCAAGCCCGCGGAGTACACGGTGATGCAGTCCATCTGGCCCTCGACGAGAATGGCGTAGTCGAGCTTGCGGATGGCCTCTTTTGCTTTGTCGAGGTTGAAGAGCACGCGCGACTTGGAATAGATGGGCGTCTCGGGCGAGTTGAGATACTTCGGGCCCGACTTTTCATCGGTGGCGAGCGTGCGACCGGTGAAGGCGATGACCTTGCCCTGCTCAGTACAGATGGGGAACATCACGCGGTTGCGGAACTTGGAGTAGAGAGCAGTTGTCGCCTGTCGGTTGTTGCTTGTCGGTGCGCCTGCTTTTTCTGACAACTGGCTACCGGCGACTGGCGACTGCTCTTTGTCCTTCCACGAGAACAGACCGGACTCACGCATGATGTCGTCGTCAAACTGCTCACGAACCGCGTCGCGCAGAAGGAAGCCGGACTCGGGCGCGTAGCCGATGCGGAACTCGGCGATCGACTCGGGAGTCAGGCCGCGTGACTTCAGGTACTCACGGGCGTGGGCGGCCTCGGGGCGCTTGAGTTGCTCCTGAAAGAACGTACAGGCGCGCTCCTGAATATCGAGCAGGCCGCCGCGCTGTTTGGCGGCGCGGGCTTCTTCCGGCGAAGAGTAGGTGACCTTGGGCATGGGGATGCCGAGTTTCTCGGCCACCATGCGCACGGCTTCAGGAAAAGTGATGTTCTCGATCTTCTGGATGAATGTGAAGACATCGCCTCCGGCGTTGCAGCCGAAGCAGTGGAAAAACTGGTTGCCGGCATGTACGGAGAACGACGGCGTCTTTTCCTGGTGGAATGGGCAAAGCCCGGAATAGTTCTGCGCGCCGGCCTTGCGCAGCTTAACGTACTCGCCCACGATGCGGACGATGTCAGCCTGCTGCTTGACGGTGCTGGCGAAGTCGCCGGGCTGGGCCATAGTGATAGTTTGCCGCAGCCAAGGCGCGTGCGCATCCGGAATCGTCGCCTCAACAGTGAATTAGGTGTGGAATTCCGGGTCGTGCGGTGTGGGCAAATGGATCGCGAATGATCGACGAGAATCGCGCGACAGGCCCGGAGGGCCGCCATATCCAAGCCCACCGTTTCAGAGCCTGCTACGAAATTCAGTGGGCTTTCCGCAACGGTGGGGCAACCATCTCGAAATCCAGTGCCGCAGGCAGGGAACAATCGTAGCCCGACACGCAGCCGTAGGCGAAGTGCCGGGTAAAGTGGGAAACTTGATCCGAGTCTCGAAGGGACGGCACAGTTTCGTAACCGCCTCTTCAACGGTGGGAACGTTTCCACAAGAGATCCCCGAGCCCGGAGTCCGCCCCGCGGACGCAGGAACGCCACATGCCTCACCCGAATACCCGTGCCGTATCAGTCGTGACACCGGGCTTTCGCAACATCGTCTGCTATTCCTGCTCAAAAGCCCATTTGCGCCCGATCGAACCCGAAATCGGCTGTAGTGTGCTATAAAAGCTATACACGCTTTAACACATGCCACTTCTCTCTGGTACCAAATTAGGTCCTTATGAAATTGTCTCCCCGCTAGGCGCAGGCGGGATGGGCGAAGTCTATCGCGCGAAAGACACCCGCCTCGACCGCACGGTCGCGGTCAAAATCCTGCCTGAGCATCTTGCCCAAAACACCGAGGCAAAACAGCGCTTTGAGCGCGAAGCCCGAAGTATCTCATCCCTCAATCATCCCAACATTTGTGCGCTTTACGACGTGGGCACGCAGGACAGCACTTCGTACCTGGTGATGGAGTTCGTCCAGGGCGAGACCCTGGAGGCGCGGTTGCTGAAGGGGCCGATACCGCTGAAGCAGGCGGTGGAGTACGGCATCCAGATTTGCGATGCCCTGGAGAAGGCACACCGGGCGGGTATCGTACACCGCGATTTGAAGCCGGGAAACATTATGCTGACGCCGGCGGGCGCGAAGCTGTTGGACTTCGGGCTGGCCAAGCCGGTGACGTCTATGCTGGGAAAGCAGACCGCTCCGCAACTAGGAGAGCATACGCCGTCGTCGCCGACGATCAATCTGACAGCGCTCACGTCGAAACCGCAGGCCCTGACGCAGCAGGGCTCCATCGTGGGAACGTTCCAGTTCATGGCGCCCGAGGTTCTCCAGGGAGAAGAGGCCGACGCGCGCAGCGACATCTTCAGCTTCGGATGCGTGCTGTACGAGATGGTCACCGGCAAACGGGCTTTTGAGGGCAAGAGCCAGATCTCGGTAATGTCGGCGATCCTGGAGAAAGATCCCGAGCCGATAACGACCCTGCAACCGGCGTCGCCACCCGCGCTCGATCGGGTCGTGAAAACCTGTCTGGCCAAGGACCCCGACGAACGTTTCCAGAATGTGCACGATGTCAAACTGCAATTGAAATGGATCGCGGAAGGCGGACCGCAAGCCGCAGTCTCTGGCGAAACGGCCACGCGGCGTAACGGCCGCGAGAAGCCGTTGTGGTTACTCGTGTCCGGACTTGCGATTCTTGCCGCTGCTATTGTCGCTTGGACATTCGCACACCCACGATCGGCACAAGGCGGTCCGGTATTGGCGCTGGTTCCTCCGCCGCGCGACACCCGGTTTGTTGCTTTCGGTTTAGGGTCGGGACCTGCGGTCGTTTCCCCTGACGAAACCAAACTGGCTTTCACGGCGATTGACCAAAATGGTGTGATCAAGTTGTGGACGCGGTCGCTCAAGGCCAACGATGCTGCAGCCGTTCCGGGAACCGGGGGAGCAGCATCGCCCTTCTGGTCTGCGGACAGTCGCTCGCTTGGTTTTTTCGCAGGTGGCAAGCTGAAGACCGTGGAGTTGGACGGCGGGAACCTGCAAGCAGTCGCGGACAGCTCTTCGCCGGGAAGGGCAGCGTGGGCGCCGGACGGCACCATCCTGTTCAGACCAGCCACAAATTCGCCCCTTTTCCGCGTTCCTTCGACTGGCGGACAAGCCGTTGCGATGCAGCCTTTAGGATCGAACGACTACTACCAAAGCGACCCTGCGATACTTCCGGACGGAAAGCACTTCTTGGTTGTTGTCAGGGACAAGACGGGACACACCCGTATCGAACTCAGATCGCTAGCCTCGTCCGAAACAAAACTCGTTCTTGACGGTGGCGAACTTCCCGCCTATTCGGGTGGATTTCTCTTTTTCGTGCGCAACGAGAAAGTATTCGCCCAACCCTTCGATGTGGGTTCGGGTAAACTCTCCGGCGCCGCGGCTCCGTTGGCGGATGCCGGCTGGTATTCACTCGCGGGGCCGTCGGTCTTGGCATTTCAGTCTTTTTCGCCCGAGATGCGCTTGCAATGGTTTGAGAAGAGCGGGAATTCGACCGGCACGGTCGGCCAGGTAGGTTTGTACGGTTCACCCAAAATTGCTCCGGACGGCAAGCAAATACTATTTCAACAGGCAGACCCCCAGAATCCAGGTACAACGGATTTGTGGTCAGTTCCCGCAGCCGGCGGAGTTACCCGGCGGATAACATTCGGTCCGGGATGGAAATCCTGGAGCGTCTGGTCACCCGATGGGAAATACATCGCTTACGGAGTGTCGGGTGCCGGCAAGGCCAGGATCGTGCGCAGACCATCGGACGGGTCGGGGGCCGAAGAGACACTGGCGACTCTGGGACCTGAGATTACGGGTGCAACGCTTGTGGACTGGTCGCCGGACGGGCGTTATTTGTCTTACAACGCTTTCAGCATCAACCAGGGGCGTATGGGCCTGTGGGTTCTGCCGCTGTTCGGCGATGGGAAGCCGATTCAGTGCACTCCTGAGGTTACCGGAAACCAATATGACGGAAATTTTTCGCCCGACGGTCATTGGTTGGCCTATTTTTCCGATGAGACGGGACGGCTGGAGGTGTACGTCGTTCCGTTTCCGGGACCGGGCGGAAAATATCAGATCTCACAAGAAGGCGGACGGCAGCTTCGCTGGGACAAGAAGGGAGATCTCTTCTTCTTGACCACAGGCAGCCAACTGATGAAAGCGGAATTGAGTCTGAGCGCACAATCGCTGCAGGTGAAATCTCTGCACGCCCTTTTCCAGATGAATCTCGCCGACGAGGGGGCGCCTTTGTTCGACGTGACTGCGGACGGCGAGCGCTTCATTGCAGTGACCTCCGCCCGGCCCGAATCCAGTTCGATCAGCTTGCTGCTTAACTGGCCAGCACTACTCCACAAATAATTTGTGCGGGCAAGGTGGGACCTCTCCACTGACCACTGACCGCCGGCGACTGACAACTGCCTCATGGTTACTTTAGTTTTATCGCCTGTCCGATTTTCCTTGCCTTTCGTACTCTGCGCTCGTTAAATCTGCCTCGTGAGGTCGGAGGTGAAGTGTCTCCGGCCATACCGCGCCTTGGCGCGGCGAACAACCGATCCTTGACAACTCCCGAGTCGCGAAAAACGGCCAACCGCAGGCGCAAACTCCTTCCTGCCCAAAGAGTTACCGGCAAGTGTCATATTTGTATGACTAGTATGGCCGATACCGGTATGAAAAGTATGACTAGTATGACAGAAGAGTCGTGAAAAACCCCCAATTTACCTGCATAACTCCCACAAACTCAATTGGATACGTATAACTACCATATGAATCAATAGGTTGCGAACAATTTTACCCTAAACCATTGATTCTAAAAGAGCGCACAAATTATTTTTCCCGAGTTTTGCGGGTTATCGGACGTTGATCGCTGGAAGGGGGCCACATTCGACTCGCCCTTCGGGCTCGCTCAGGGTCTCGGCTGCGGGCTCGGACGCGGTCGGCAATCGGTAGCTGACGTCGAGAGCTCAAAGATCAAAGCCAGTGGTTTCAAGACGGGCGGCTCACGGTCCCGGGGCGACGTAGCCTTCTTTGAAGTGCACGTGCATCTGGCCGGGATTTTCGGCGAGTTTCACGGAAATCTTGCGCCACTTGCCGTCGTTATTGGGGTCGCTGGGACGGTAGCCGAGCACGTACTGCGAGCGCATCTCGCGGCTGATGAGAGCCGCGATTTGCGGAATCTGGCGCCGGTCGTCGGCGGGGATGTTGCGTCCGCCGCTCACGCGCGTGACGTCTTCCAGCCACTTGCGGCCCCAACGCTCCTCGATCGACTTAAACAGCGGCGTGGGAACGTCGTCGAACAGGCCGATGGAGTAGGTCAGGATGTCGGACTCGGCCAGCACCGACTTGATTTCCTTCAGTGTGTATCGGCTGCGGTTGTCGCCCCCGTCGGAGATGATGACCATCGCGCGGCGCTTGTAACGTGCCGAGCGCAGCTTGTTGACGCCCAGATAGATGGAATCATAGAGCGCCGTCATGCCATGGGGCGGTACGCTCGCGAGGTGAGCCAGTATGGTGTTCTGCGATTGCGACGCATCAGCTACCAGCGTGGGCCTTTCGGAGACGGTGATCACGTAGTAGTCGTCTTCTGGATTGGCGTTCTGAAAGAACTCATCCACGGCCTGCATCACGAACTCAGATTTGTTGTTCATGCTGCCGCTGAAGTCAAGGATGAGGGCAACAGAGATGGGACCATCTTCGCGAGTGAAGTACTGGATCTTTTGCGGCGTCCCGCCTTCGAGCAGTGTGAAGGTTTGCCGAGGCAGGTCGATCACCGGGCGGTTATAGACGTCCACTACCGTGACCGGCACGAGCACGAGGTTAACGTCTACGCGCATGGGACGTGCCTTGAGCGTGGGCAGCGCGATGTCGGCGCCAGCAAACGAGGAGACTTTGGGCTGAT
>Ga0207862_1000407_pt1 | contig 13088 bp, 10 predicted proteins | sample LuqExpMetageno81_FD_187838 | JGI IMG/M metagenome (GOLD analysis project Ga0207862, IMG submission 187838) | Tropical forest soil microbial communities from Luquillo Experimental Forest, Puerto Rico - Sample 81 (SPAdes) | ecosystem: Environmental > Terrestrial > Soil > Tropical forest ... | reverse complement strand
GAGCCGTTTGGCACAAAATTGCAGATTGCCGGCGAGCACGTGCTCGTCAGCGCCGCCTCGTGACGGCGGAATCAAGCAACTAACGGAGATACCGTTATGGATTTTTTCGCTGAACGAAGAGCAGCGGGCTTGGCAAATGAAGGCGCACGATTTTGCGAACACGCAAATCCGCCCTATTTCACTGGAGCGTGATCAAATCGCCGATCCGTCCGCTACGTTCGACTGGGAAATCATCAAGAGGGGCTCGCGCCTCGGCTTCCGTACGGCGGCGGTACCGAAAGAATATGGCGGTCACGGAATTGATTTCGTCACCCAAACGCTGGTGATGATCGAACTATCGCGAGGTGATTGCGCGGTCGCAAAAGCATTCAGCCAATGCTGGAAGTGGAGCCATTACTTGGCGCACATTTGCAACGATGAGCAGAAGGAGCGCTTTCTAAAACCCTTTATTGACGACGATACCTACCTGCTGGGACGCGGCATTACCGAGTCGACAGCGGGCTCCGACAACCGGCTGCCGGCGCCGGACGACCCTAAAGCGGGCTTGAAATTGCGCGCCGAGCGACACGGAAACGAGTGGATTCTCAACGGCGAAAAGACATTCATCGCAAATGGGAATATCGGAAAATTGTTTTTCGTGGACGCTCGAACCGATCGCAACGTGAGCGTGAGGGAGGGCGTGACAATGTTCTTGGTACCACGTGAGACTCCCGGGCTTCGCTCTGGAAAGGTTTTCAACAAGAGCGGCTGGCGCTTTTACCAAAATGCCGAATTGTTATTTGAGAATGCACGTGTGCCTCACGCCAACGTCGTGGGCGAGGTCAATGGCGGCGAGAAGAAAGTCAGCTCGCTCGGCGACCCGTTCAGCGATCTGGAATATAGCGCAATTGCCCTGGGTGTATGCGACGCCTCGTGCGCGGAAGCTATCGTTTTTGCGAAGAGTCAATCGCAAAATGGGCGGCTCCTGAAAGAACAACAGCTCATTCAGCTGCAGATCAATCGCATGCTCATCCTGACGGAAGCGCTCCGCTCCTTCCTGCTGCGTGCCGCTTGGGAATATGACATGGGAATCGCGTCGGGATACGGCGGTCTGGTGATGAACTACGCGGCGGATGTTGTGCAACAAGTTGCAGAAACGAATCTGCAAATTCAGGTGGCCGGCGGCGGCGGCATGGAACCGATGGCCGAGAAGCTCGTGCGCGATTCGTTCATTTGGACGCACATTGCCGGGGACGCCGTGCAACGCATGAAGGTGACGCAACGGCTCATGCGTTAGCCGTCGTTAGTCCTCGAATCCGATAAGCAATCAATACCGCCGCGATTGTACCCCGACTTCCAGGAGTCGAGGGAACATCAAGATTCACGGATTCAATCGCAACCGTCAGGCCTTACGGAGCGAAGATTGACTGCCACTCGGCCCGTGCTTTTTTCATGTCTTCGGGAGTCAGCTTTTCCCAATCGATCTTGATGACGTTTAGGCTTTCGATCGGCGGCGCGTACTCCGGAATTGGACTTTTCAAGCCGCCGCGTCCCGACATCATCGCTTCCTTGTCAACCATGATTTTTTGTCCCACGTCGGAGAGCATGAAGTCGACCCAAAGTTTTGCAGCAGCCGGATGCGGGGCGGCGGACATGATGAACATGGCTTGGGGCAGTAACACTACTCCTTCCCTGGGAAGTAGAAACTTTAGTTTGGCTCCACGCGCATTGACCTGAAATGCACGAGTGGGCATCCCCGAAAATGACATTAAATCCTGTCCCGTAACGAGCTGCCGCGCGATTTGCTCAGAACGGACCAGAAGTACGGGTTTCATATCAGCTAGGCTTTTGAAAAAGTCTGTATCATATATCGTCCTAAGCCCCATATATGTGGCGAGATAGGTTTCCGATTTTCCTGCGTCCCCCATGATCATCCGTTCAGGGCCGACCGAGCCGACCACATCTTTCCAAGACTGGCCCTTGAAGTCCAACTTTTCGGAATTCCACATTGGGACAAAGACGTAAGCGCCATTGAAGGCAAAGTAGCCATCTTTCCCAAGTCCTTTGTCGAAGGCCATATGGTAATAGCGATATTGTGGCGAGTCATAATGCATGATTTGGCCGGCTTTGATCTTCGCATAAATCCATGGCAGCGACGCGACCGCGGCCACGTCCATGGTTATTCGGCCGGCGACGAGTTCCTGTTCGACCCGAGTCACTAAGCCGCTGGTACTCGCCAAACTGTAGTTTACCGTAAATCCGGCGGGCAATCCGTAATACTCGCGAAAAGCCGCTACCAGTTTGGCATTGGTATCAGACTGTATGATGGTGTCCCAATAGCTCACGCTACCTTCTTTTTCCGCTGCCGCGATTAACGTACGCAATTCATCCTTGTGGACAGCATCGACGTCCTGCAATGCTTGCGGCTCCGCGGCCGCAGCAACAACTGACGCACAGATGGCGAATACCGTTGTCAATGTTGCTATCAGGGTTTTCATTGCGTCCTCCTATTGTGAATTTTGGATCCCCTGTATTTCCTTGCGTCAGCACCCTACGTGGTGTTGCGCCTGAAGACGATGCACTCTTTCGGATCAATGCTTACGACGATGCGGTCCCCCCGCGCGATTGCCGCGTCACCAGGCCCTACCGCGTGCAAGCGGAGAGCCCCGATTGTCACTATGCAGTCCTGAGATTTTCCGAGGTAAATGCACGCCTCGACTGTGCCCTCGTACTGGTTTGAACCGGAGTCACTTTTGCCGGGTTTCGAATGCAGAAGGCCTACGCGCTCACTCCGGAATGCGAGTGTAACTGGCATACCACGCGATAGGGACGTATCGCCCTGCCAGAAGCACCGCAAGATTATTCCGCCAACCGACACGGTGATGGGTTGAGGGGACGCCCGTCCGAACGCTGTCATGTCCCCGCGGTCTCCAACCGACTCGACTTTTGCATCGTAGAGGTTGTCGAACCCGACGAAGTTTGCAACGAATGGCGTTGGTGGGTTGTTAAAGAGTACGCGCGGGGAGGCCATTGCTTCGACTCGTCCGTGATTCATGACAATGATCGAATCGGACAAAGCCAGTGCTTCTTCCTGGTCGTGCGTGACATAGATTGCGGTGAAACCAAGTCGATTCTGCAGCAACTTAAGCTCAGTCCGCATCTGCTCTCTAAGTTTTGCGTCCAGATTCGACAGTGGCTCATCAAAGAGCACAAGACGCGGTTCGTGTACGATCGCACGAGCGAGCGCCACACGCTGCTGTTGTCCGCCGCTCAAATTGGTCGACGGCCGGTCTGCGTAGCCGGCGAGCCCTACTAGGCTTAGAACCTCAGTAACCCTGGCCTTGATCTCTTTTGTTGGCGTCCGTCTAATCTTAAGGGGGAATCCGACATTCTCCCCGACCGTCATATGCGGCCACACCGCATATGATTGGAACACCATGCCAATCTGTCGACGCTCTGAGGGCAGATTGATCATCTGCTCGCTGTCAAACACAACCACATTGCCAATACTGATGCGCCCCGCATTCGGTGTTTCCAGACCGGCGATCGATCGCAGCATTGTGGTTTTGCCGCAGCCGCTGGGTCCAAGTAGAGAAACAGTACTGCCGAGAGAGACGTCGAAATCAACGGCTTGCAGCGCTACTACAGATCCGAACGATTTATGAATCGCGCTCACGCGAACAAAGGGTTTCACGCTATCTTCAGAACGCGCCGCATCGACCGTCATTGTACGGGCGTTCACCATCTAGTCTTCCACAAATGAGTGTTTGGTCCACTGAGACAACAAAAACGCCGTGCCGAGCATCACAGCCTGCACAACGGCAAGCGTGGCCACGAGCGCAAAGTCTCTTTCACCCAGCGCGATCATTGCGACGCTGATAGTTTCCGTTCCCTGGGCGTAGAGGAGGACCGTCGCTCCGAGTTCGCGGATGAATATTACGAACAACATCAACCAACCGGCCACCAATGCCGGCTTGATCAGCGGTAGCAAGACAGCTGCCATAGTCTGGAGCCAAGTCGCCCCGCTAACGCGTGCGCTTTCTTCGAGCTCGGGACTGATCGAGAGCAGCATAGCCGAAATGCTGCGCATCACTAACGGAAAGAATCTCGCAATGTAGGCGATGAGGATGATCCAAAGCGTGGCATACAGAGGCGTGCGGATCAGTAGGATCAACATACCAAGACCAAGAATAATTCCCGGAATGCCTAGCGGCAGCGATAGGACGGCATCCAACAACGGCTTGAGCCTACTCTTGCCGCGATGTAGGTAGTGCGACTGAAAAAATCCAAGCACAACACCGATCGTGGCACCGAGCACGGCAACGATCACGCTGTTCATGATAGCGCGCTGGGCGAGCTCATTATGAAAGAGAATTTCATCGTAATTGCTAAGCGTAAACTGCTTTAGGTCGGGCCAGCCGGTCCAAAGCTGGGAGAGCGACACCAAAATGAGTACGAGCATGGGCAGTACAACGCCGCTGCCGATGTAAAATAATTCGAATGCTACCGCCACTACCCGCCATTTTCCCAATCGGAAGATGCGCGGGCGATAGCCTTTGCCTGATACTGTTGCGAAGCTTCGACCTTTCATGTAGCCGCGCTGTAGCATGCTGAATACGACGGTGACCGTCATCACCAACACACCCACCGCGGCCGCGCGGCCGTAATCTGCGGGATATTGTACGAGCGCGAATACTTGGGTAGGGATGGTATGGATGCCCCGTGGCGATGCCAATGCAAGCGGAACGTCGAAGAGGCCGGAACTGGTAACGAACACGATAAGCGCACCGGACAAGAGAGCCGGCATCATGAGTGGCGCAGTGACGTAGCGCGCCGTGGACCAAAATCCGGCGCCATGCACCCGTGCAGCATCCTCTAATGCCGGATCCATACGGCGCATCGGCCCTATCAGGAAGAGATAGACGTAGGGCGTATAGAAGAGCGACAGAACCCAAGTAACGCCCCATAACGAATAAATGTTGAAATAATCGTCCGGGCCGAACAGAAAAGAACTTATGAAGTGGTTGAGCAATCCTTCATTCGGCGCCGCAAGGCCGATCCAGCTCATCGCGCCAACATAGGGCGACAAGAAAAATGGCACGACATTAAGAGTATCGAACCACTCTCTGCCGGGGGTGTCAGTACGTGCGACGATCCAGGCGAGGCAGAGCGCAAAGAGGCAACTGAGGATTGTGGCACCGGTACCTGTTATTAGGGTGTCAATCACAGCCGCGCGAAATTGCGGATCGATGGACAGCGTCGCAAAATTCTGCAGCGATATGGAATCTGTCGAATCGACTACTATGCTGCGCACGATCGTGGCCACGAATGGGCCAGCGACGAGTATCGCACCGAGAAAAACTGCAAGTCCGGGAAGCAGAACCTCCAGCTCAAATAATCTACGCACACCGCGCAAGGGTTGGCGCAAGCTCGGCATGTCCAAACTCGCCGCCTGAGTACGGAAGTGCTGCGTCGTTTCCATTCTTCACATACTTTATTGAGGGCAATGCACGTCAACGTTCACGAACTTGATCGTAAAGTCTCTTTTGTCCTCCGGTGGTACGGTCCAATGGTCGCCATCGCATGCGATTGAAGTTGGTGCGCTCTTTCCATCAAGCCGAGGTCAGGACGTCTAGGCCTTTCGAATTTGCTGCACAATTCATACTCATTCAACATTTTGATCTCCTTCAATTCAAGGCGATCACGATCAGACGTGAATTACCGCTCGATTTATTTTGGTCCAATCCCGCGCCCCCCGCAGGCGGTCACGCCACCATCGAGAATCAGTGTTTGCCCGGTGACGTACGCCGCTGAGGGACTTGCAAAGTAGCGAACGGCAGACGCCATTTCCTCCACGGTGCCAAAACGGTGTAGCGGCACACGACTCAAGATGCCTTGTCGAAACTGAGCGTCATTCAAAGCCGTCGCGCGCGAGGGGGTGTCGACTGTCCCAGGAGCGATCGCATTGACGCGAATGCCATGTTCTGCCCATTCCACGGCCAGCGTCTTCGTCAAGTGGATGATTGCCGCTTTGGAAATGCCATAAACTGCAACACCGGCGTAACCGACGACTCCGTGCGTCGACGCTAGATTAATGATGCAGCCAGGCTGGCGGCGGGAAATGAAATGACGAGCGACAGTCTGGCACACAAAGAAGGTGCCAGTGAGATTCGTTTCGATTACCGCATTCCATTCGTCCGGCGAAATATCGAGGGCAGCTTTGCGAAGCGGAACGCCGGCATTGTTCACGACTAAATCTAGCCAATCAAAGGCGTCAATTGCGGCATCGGTGGCCCGTTTGATGCTGTCGTGCGAGCGCAAATCGAGCGCCAGCGGGACCACGCGTGCACCGGCAGCCTCCGCCTTTGCCGTCGTGGCATCGAGGTTTTGAATGCGCGTGGCCGACAAGGCCAAATCGAATCCATCATTGGCCAACTCTAACGCGATCGCCGCGCCAATGCCGTACGAGGCGCCGGTCACAAGAGCTTTTCGCCTGCGTGGAGGGGCTCCTGTTTGCATTTGATTGATTACTCCCCAGCTTGCATCCAGACGCGCGAATCGCCACGGCCGTATGCTAGATCTTGATCGGCGAGCGCGGCGTACCCCCCGTCAGAATGCGCACCATTTCTTCCGCCGAGCTGCGCCGGAGCTCTGTCTCGGCTTCTTCCGATTTCCACGCGATATGCGGGGATAGCAGGATGCGGTTTTCCCTTAACAACTCGTCATCGGCCGGCAAGGGCTCTTTCGTGAACGTGTCGAGCGCCGCGCCAGCAAGATGTCCTTCGCGGATCACCCGCAACAAAGCCGGCACATTAATAATGCCGCCGCGGCTTGCATTGATGACGAACGCGCCGGTTTTCATCGTGCGCAGTTGCGGCTCGCCCAACATGTCCTTGGTTTCGGACGTTAACGGTACGTGCACGGACGCAACGTCGGCCCGACGAAGCAATTCGTCCAAGTTTGCGACAAACTCTGTTCGCGGCCCGACCGTTTGCGATCCATTCTGGTACAAAGGATCGTAAATCACGATCGAACCGAAAATTCGGCTTGCTCGGTCCTCGAGAACTTTTCCTATCTGACCGAAGCCGATAATTCCGAGCGTACAGGTCGAGGGACGTCGCAGTAACGGGAGACGTTTTCCTCGCCAACTGCCGGACCGCACGGAGCGATCCCAATAGCTCAGCCCTCGCATCAGGGCCAAGCTGCAAGTGAGCACGTGGACTGCTACCTCTTCAATGCAATAGCTGGGAACATTGCATATGGTAATTTGCGCTTCCTTTGCGGCCTGCAGATCAATGTTGTCCACGCCGATGCCGACGCGTACAACGCCTTTGCAAGTGCTAAGCCTTGTTAAGCGAGCGCGGTCGAGTTTCTGAAATGCGCCCAGCAGGATTCCGCAGGCGCCCAGCGCGACGAGTTCATCGTCACTGCAACGATTTGCATCGACAAGTTGCAGGCCGGCGCGGTCGAGTACATCCCTTTCAATATGGAGGTTAGGGAACAAGTGGCCATAGGCCGCTACGATGGGCGCACTGTTCATCTGACACTTACCCGCCCATTTCATTGACGATAGCGTAGTCGAGTTTACGGCGGCTAACGCGCTAGTTCGGAACGATGAATCTTCCTTCCTGTGGTCTTGTCGAGCGCATGGGCTTCGCGCAGAAGACGTTCGTCGAAACTCAGCGTGGTAAAAATATCCGGCTGCTTTTCGCCGACAAAAACCTGGTTCTCCAACCGGAATCCGCCTACGCCGACCTTCCCAGCATAGGGCTCGATGCTGAACAGCATTCCGCGCTCCAGCGGGACAATGGCGTCCGGGCTGAGATTGGCGACCCAAGGTGCTTCCCATGGATTCACACCCGCGCCATGTCCGCCTGACATATCGTCAGAATTCGGGTTTGTCTTCGGATTATTTAAATGCTTGCCAATGTCGGCATTGGTCTTACCGACGATGGCCTCGGCGCACGCATTGAACAGCGTATTGTAGCTTTCCTGATGCAGATCGATCTGCTCCTTGGTGGGGCGGACGTTGCCGCAAAGATAGGTGCGGGTGAAATCTCCCCAATACCCGTTGAAGCAGGCCCCGATATCGACGATGACGCAGTCTCCCTCGCGGATCACGCGATCCGACGTGAACCTCCGATATGGCGCGGTATAAGGGCCGGAGCAAACGATATTGGAGCACTGGCTCCATTCGCTGCCGAGTTCAGTGAACTTTTGCCACGCGATCGACAACAGCTCGCACTCCTTAACGCCAGGCTTGAGATTATCCAATAGCGCCTGAAAACCGGCCTCAGTGATCATGGTCACAATTTTTTGGCATTCGATCTCGTCTTGAGTTTTGATGACCTTGGCCCGGCCAAGGACTTCCTTGCCGTCAACGAACTGCGCTTTTGGGAAACACTTTGGCAGCCACTGAGAGAGCCCGAAGGACAACAAATCGACGCCGATCCTTCCTTCGGCCAGCTTGCCGATCATCCCTTTTATTTCGTCGGACCACTTCTTGGTGCCGCCCTCGGTGCGGATGAACGGCCGCCCGATGATATTTTCCGGACGAAGCCAGGGCATGCGAGTGCGTGCATGCGCCATGTCCAAGGTGCACAAGATCGGTTCGCCGCCGCGTGGCAGAACTGCTGCTGCGAGCCCTAAGATTGTGGTGGGGCCGAGGTGCGACCGAAAACCGGTCAGATAGCGCACGTCCTCCAGAGCGAAGATAAAAAGCGCATCGAGCCCTGCGCTCTCCATAGCAGCTTGCGCTTTGTTCAGGCGGTCGCGGCGCAACCGATCGAAATTAACCCGTTCCTCCCAATCGACTCCCATCATTCCGAATTCAGACATGACGTCTCCTATGCGGTCCGGCGATTCCATCGCGGTCAAGCGATCGCGGCGAAGGCGCGTCCTTCTGAAACTATCATATATGATATATCATCAGTCACGAGGAACTATACACGCTCTCGCGCAGATGATCGTTGGGCTGAGGGGACAAATGCGGCCTTACGCCAAAGTGTATAACGCTTGACCCCGAGCGGGTTCGGCATGTCCAAGACTATCAGCGACCACACGAGTGCAGGGCTATGCAGTGTTGGATCTGCGACACGCTGGTTACTCCCTTGGTAGCACAGATTGACTCAAGGTCGCCGATGGTCATGAGAAATGCGCCATCGCCGGCAGCGCCGAACGCTCATGATGCATGAATCATTCCCCACGGGAATGGTGGGACCAAATACATCAGATCTTGCTTACCATGATCGGTAGGACCTATCGCATTGAACGTCTATTTGCCGGGCGCCCGTACATCCCAAATGATGTTGCGATGCAAATGCACAGTGCGCCATAAGAATACGTCCGCTCTGAGAAGTCACGTGGTGGTATCACGGACTATTGGTAAGTTGCGCGCCCGATACAACGGAATATCCGAAGCATCATGTCTGCCGGGCTGCTTGTCATATTGTCTCAACCAACCGAGGGATCAGAATGATTACCTATAGCGGACCTATCATCGATACACATCATCACATCTGGCTGCGCAAAGACGTCGCTTGGTTAAGGGATCCGCCAATTCGACGGGCGATCGGAGATTTCTTTGGCCTGCGTCGTGATATCCCCATCGAGGAGTGGATGCACGATGTTGTCCCGCATGGCGTCGTCAAATCGGTGCATGTGACCGCCAATTGGGGCCCGAGCCGGGCGCTCGACGAGACCCGCTGGCTTCAGGGAATCGCTGATGAGCATGGGTTTCCGCACGGAATTGTATGCCAGGCAGATCTAACGGATCCCGACATTGAAGGCATGCTCAAGGCGCAAAAAGAATTTCCGAACCTGCGCGGCGTTCGCCATCAATTGCATTGGGATTCGGCTCCGTTACGGCAGAACGTCAGCCGGCCGGACTTGTGTAACAGCGCAGAATTTCGCCACGGATTTGCGCTTCTCAGCAAATACGATCTGCACTTCGAATTACAGATATTCGCAGCGCAGGCAGTTTATGCATGCGAGTTGATAAAGGCATCTCCCGATACAAGATTTATTTTGCTACACGCTGGAATGTTGACCGACCGCACGCCGGCCACGATCGAGCAATGGCGTGGCGCGCTTTCAATGGTGGCTGAATTTCCAAATGTCGAAGTGAAGATTTCCGGACTAAATATGTTCAATCCCATTTGGACGCTGAAGCATATGCGCCAATCGATTCGCGATACAATTCAGGTGTTCGGTATCGAACGGACCATCTTTGGGAGTAACTTTCCGCTCGAAAAACTGCACTCTAGTTATACAAACCTTATGGCTGCATACCGTATGGTGCTGTCAGAATATTCTGAGGCAGATCAGCGTCGTGTGCTGCACGACAATGCGGTAAAATTTTATCGCCTTTGAAAGGCGTTTCTCTTGCAAAAAAGTCGGTGACGAGCGGGCAGGCTGATCTGCGAGATCAAGCCAGAAATTCACGCACTACAGCTGCGGCCGTTGGTAGCCGGCCAAAGCCTCTGCTATCTGCAGTTTGGCGTCGCTGTTGCCACGGTCAGAATGCAGGGAGACGAGCGCGTCATGGATATATTTTTGTAGGGGCATATCGCGCATCACGCCCATTGCACCAAAGATCTCCGCAGCATCTTTGGTCGCGCGATAAACCACCTCTGAGCTGAATACCTTGGTGATGGTCGACAGCGGTAAATTCGGCAGGCTGCGATCCGAAATGGCGTTCGGATGGTCTGATGCGTATGCTGCTTGCCTGATGGCGCTGCGTGTAACCTCAAGATTGATTGCGATCTCTGCAAGCTTGATGGCAATAGCCTGATGTTCGATGATAGGCCGTCCACCTTGAATGCGCAGACGCGCATAATCGAGGGCGGCTTCGTAAGCGGCGCGCCCGACACCCAACGCGAGTGCGGGATCCTGCGGACGGTCAATTTGGAAAACGGCCTCGTCATCGATTTTGATAAAATTGTTCGGAGGAACTGGACAACTGGTGAATATCAGATCACCAAATGCACCGTGTAAACTGCGCCGGGGGTGCGGGCGCTCCCGCACTGTCAGTCCTGGGGAATTGTGAGCAACGAGTAGCGCGCCCGTCTTCTGACTGTTGGGCTGATCGAGCAACTTGACCGGGACGAGGAATAGTTTGGCCACAGGCGCGTTGCGTACGCTGTCCTTAGCGCCGCTGATGATCCAGTTGCCATTTTCATCTTGTACGGCTTCGGTAGTGATGTGGCTATCGCTCGTCGAGGGACGATGATAGTTGGCACCGAGCTGATTATCGGTCCCTGGTTCGTGGTCGGCGAAAGCAAGGTGATATCGATCATCTGCCAGGAACTGCGGCAGGAACCGAGTTCGCTGCGCCGGCGTCATCAGCCGGTCGAACAATGAGTGAGCCAGTCGCGATGTTTACGCCAGAACAGCGGCTACATCGATTTCACCGACAGCCAGCTCCTCGCTAACAATGCAGCTGGTGAGAGCATCTGCTCCGATACCCCCATTCTCCTCCGAAAGCGCCAGAGTTCGCAAACCCATCTGGGAGGCTTTGTCAAGAATCTCAAACAGTAATGGATGATAAGACGCCTCCAGGCGTTCTGGCTTAAGAGCAATTGGCTTGATTTCGTTGGCAACGAAGTCGCGCACGGTATCGCGAATTTCAAGCTGTTCGGGAGTAAGATGAAGGTTGTACATTTATCGCGAGTAATTGAAATCCGGTGCCGCGAGCCGCTTTCCGCTTGTAGATGAGTTCAACTGCGAGAGTCTTTGACTAACATCAAGGGGCCGCATTTACCAGCAGCCTACGCTGGCATATCGGCGGGAAGCGGATCGCAATCGATCTGGGGCCGTAACGCTAACGCCCAGCTGCCGCCTGGTCCGCACCAATAGGGTTAGCTTGGATCACCCCAAATCAGTCGACTGGATTTCGCCAGAATATTGAGAGGCGCTTTCAATGATACGTAGCGGTGTCTTTGAATACAGCTTTATTAAGCGAGTGCACTATGGCGCGGCATTTGAGAAGGCGCTGCTCGACGAAGTCGAGCGACTTGGTGTCCGGCGGGTCTTCCTAATTGTCAGCAACTCGTTGCGCAAGAACACGGACGAGATCACCAAAGCATGTAACGTGCTCTCATCTCGGGTTGCCGACGTATTCGATTCGGTCCCGACGCACACGCCGCGAGATTCGGTAATCGCCGCGGCAGAGCGAGCGCGCCGCTGTGAGGCGGATCTCGTTTGCACGATTGGCGGCGGATCAGTAACCGAGGCAGGCAAGGGATTACGGGTCTGCCTCGCGTACAACATCACCGAGGTCGATCAGCTCGACGCATTGTATCTGCGTGGCCGGGCCGATGGTAGTATCGACAACCCGATCACCCGGGCGCCGCAAATTCGGCAAATCGCGGTTCCTACCACGCTATCGGGCGGCGAGTTCAACAAGACCGGTGGCATGACCCATCCGCGGACGCGCGTAAAGCAAGCATTTGAGCACGCCGAATTGCTGGCTTATTCAGTCATCCTGGACCCGGCTCTGTCATTGCATGCACCGCTCGACCTGTGGTTTTCGACTGGGATAAGAGCGCTGGATCATGCTGTCGAAGCGCTGCAGTCGACTAATCTCGACCCTTATTCTGAAGCAGTATCGATCCAGGCGCTGACGTTGCTGAGCGACGGCCTATCGCGTACCAAGGCCAATCCTTCGGACACGGCGCCACGTCAGACCGCGCAGAGTGGGGTGTGGCTGTCAGCAACGCCGATCATCGCCGGCGTGCGCATGGGAGCAAGCCACGCCATCGGGCGGGCGCTTGGTGGCGTCGCCGGCGTCCCGCACGGCCTGACGTCATGCGTGCTGTTGCCGTCGGTATTGCGCTATAACGCAAAGGCCACGGAGCGGCAGCAGAGTGTTGTCGCGAAAGTCATGGGGCGTCCGGGCTTCGCCGCGGCGGAGGTGGTCGGGGACCTTGTCGACAGCCTTGGATTGCCGCGAGCCCTCGGCGATGTCGGCGTCAAGAGAGATCGGTTTGAAGCCATCGCCAAAGCGGCAATGCTGGACCGCGGGATCTATAGCAATCCGCGTCCTATCAAGAGTTGGGAAGATATCGTCGAGATCCTTGAACTGGCAGCCTGAGTACTAGCCGCGTGGT
>Ga0207862_1000405_pt1 | contig 13115 bp, 11 predicted proteins | sample LuqExpMetageno81_FD_187838 | JGI IMG/M metagenome (GOLD analysis project Ga0207862, IMG submission 187838) | Tropical forest soil microbial communities from Luquillo Experimental Forest, Puerto Rico - Sample 81 (SPAdes) | ecosystem: Environmental > Terrestrial > Soil > Tropical forest ... | reverse complement strand
AGAACGACCAGTACCTATCAGGCGCTGATCATGACGCCACAGCAAGCCTTCGAGATTCTTCTCAACATTCCTGAGCCGCGACGCACGCTGGCCTTGAGCGACGCCGCCACCGCTTTGAGAGTGTCAGAGATTCTGGGCTTGATGTGGATGGATCTGAATTTCGAGGACCTGGTGATGTACGTGAGGCGTGCGTATGTGTGGGGACGGTTCAAGGAACCGAAGTCGAAGGCTTCGAAAGCGCCGGTTCCGATGCACCCCCTCCTGGCCGGCTTTCTGCTGGCCTGGCGCGAGAAGACGCCCTATGCCAGAGATAATGACTTTGTGTTCCCCAGCACTCGTCTGAAGGGCAAGAAGCCATTGTCAGCTTCGATCCTCGTGCAGAAGTATCTTCGTCCGGCCGCGGTGAAAGCAGGAGTCATCGAGGAGGGACAGAAGGTGCGCTTCGGGTTCCACAACTTCCGTCATTCACTGGCTTCGGCCCTGGTGAAGATGAAAGTCGACCCGAAGACTGTGCAGGAATTCCTGCGGCAGGCGCACATCACGACGACTCTCCAGCTCTACACCCAATCCGACATGGAGTCGAAGCGGGACGCGCAGGGCAGGTTTCTGGAGCAGTTGCTCGGAGACAAGGCACACCTGCTTACGGAGCGGATTCAGTGATTATCTTGGGTGGAACCTTGGGTGGAAGATTTCGGCTCTGCGCCGCTAAGTTCTTTGGAATGATGGTGGCCAGGGACGGAGTTGAACCGCCGACGCCAGCCTTTTCAGGGCTGCGCTCTACCAGCTGAGCTACCTGGCCACAGGCGCGTGGGCACGCAAAAGGGAACTGCGGTGCGTTGATTATAGCAATCCGAATCGCCTCGCGCCACCTACCTGCGCTGTTCTCATACGCAGGCTGGCAGCCGCGGCGAATCCGATACAAACGCAACAGGCAGACCGCTGGCCGCAGTCTGCCTGCCTTGAAGCGCGAAACTTCTTTGGCTACTGCCCAGAAAAGTGGAACATCATCGATTCCGGCGACACCACGTCCACGCGGCGATTCTTCTGGAAGCACGCATCGTCCGATTGCGCGCAGGTCTGGTAAAGTTTGCCCCATCCGGTGGCATACTCGATGCGCGATTCGTCCACGCCGCGCTTTACCAACTGCGCCTTGATCCACTGCGCGCGCCGATACGAGAGCACCAGGTTATACACGATGTCACCCCGCGGATCAGCGTACCCCTGGATCCACATCTTGGTGTCGGGATTCTGCTTCAAATACGCTGCGTTCGCGTCTAGTGTGCCTGGGTCAATGATCTTGTTATAGATATTGAACGGGAAGTACACCTCTTTTACGTTCCCGCCAAATCCCTGTGCCACCGCCGTCGGTGCCAGGCAGCCCACTACAATCGCCAGGCAAACTGCCAGCCGGATTACAAATACAATATTCCTGCTCCTCACGTTTTCGCCCATGATGGATGTCCTCAGATTGAAGTTAGAACTTGAACCAGGGTCGCCGCACACAACTCTTATACAGGATAGACCGTTAGCCCGCCAGCAGCTAGTTAAAACCCGATGAACAGCCTGCCGGTTATCCTCTCGGCACCCTTGGCTGTTCGCATAACTTTCACCCTACATTCACAATTTATTAATGTTTGCCGCCTAACATTTCCCTGAACTTGTAGCCACGGGAGCGGTGTTTCTAGCTGTCGGTACCACGTTTGTGCACAAGCGTGCAGTTCATCATGCCACCGATTTTTCAGGAGAAAAGATGAAATTCACAAAGGTTCTAGCTCTGTCCCTCGCGATGACGTCGGGCGCATTCGCGCAGAGCACGTCATCGGAACTGAAGGAACTTAAAGACGCGATCGCTGCGCAACAACAGCAGATCCAACAGCTTCAACAACAAGTCCAGTCGCGTGACGCGGCGATTCAGCAATTGCAGCAGCAGGTTGGTCAAGCGCAAGCTGCGGCCAATCAGGCTGAGTCCACGGCCAAATCAGCCCTGGGCGGCGAGAAGAAGGAAGGCGCGCTGAGCGCCGAAGAGTTCGCAGCCCTGCAGCACGAAGTCACCGACCTCAAGGCTGTGTCGGCGAACACGGTGGAGGGTCTGCAGGACACCCAGAAGCGCGTCAGCGATCTGGAGAGCCCGCTGGCCATTCACTACAAGGGAATCACCCTGACGCCGGGTGGCTTCCTGGCGGCTGAAACTGTGTGGCGGCAACGCGCAGAAGGCGCAGACATCAACACCAACCTGAACGGAATTCCGTATCCTGGCGCCAACGCAGCCTACATGTCCGAGTTCTACGGATCAGGCCGTCAGTCGCGCCTTTCGATGCTGGCCCAGGGTAAGTGGGGCACAACTAACCTGACGGGCTACGTTGAAGGTGACTTCCTTGCTGCCGGCGTTACGTCGAACAACAACCAGAGCAACAGCTACGTGTTTCGGCAGCGCCAGACATGGGGCCAGGCTGCATTCCAGAATGGCTGGACCTTCACCGGAGGCCAGATGTGGAGCTTGGTGACCGAAACTAAGAAGGGCTTGGACAATCGCACCGAAGCCACGCCACTGCAGATTGACGCGCAGTATACCGTGGGCTTCAGTTGGGCCAGGCAGTACGCGTTCCGTGCGACCAAGAATTACCACAACAAAATTTGGTTTGGGCTCTCTGTAGAGAACTCCCAGGAGACCCTTACTGCGCACGGTAATATCTCGAATTCGTACTTGCTTGGTTCGCAGGGCAACGCGGGTGGACTGTATAACGCGGCCATCAACGGTTGCTCGTCGACGCTCAACGCAAGTGGCAACCCGGTTACGACCTGCACCAATATCGCCAACTACTCCTGGAACGTTGGTCCGGATTTCGTCGCCAAAGTAGCCTTTGAGCCGGGTTTCGGACACTACGAAATCTTCGGCATCCTCTCCGGGTTCCGCGATCGCATCTTCCCCCTCGCAGGCGCGCCTACACCGAGCGCCTCAGGCGCATTCAACAAAACGACATGGACCGGTGGAGGGGGCTTCAATGCACGCTGGCTCTTCTACCAGAAGCATATCGAAGTAGGTGTGCATGGCCTGGGTGGCAAGGGAGTAGGCCGTTACGGGGACGCTGGACTGTCGGATGTAACCCTGAATCCATATAGCGCTATTGTTCCCATCAATGCCTATCAGTTTCTGTTGACCCTGGAATATCACTCTCCAAAATGGGATTTCTACGGCTACGGCGGCCAAGAGTATGACGGTCGGACTGCCTTCCTGAATGCCAAAGGGGCCGCGGTGGGTTATGGCTCGCCGTTGTTCAACAACACCGGTTGCGGTATCGAGCTTTTGCCCAGCTCCGCCCTGACTGCGGGATTCAGCCCGAGTAGCCCGGGGAACTGCAACGGGGACACCAAGGACCTCTGGGAAGGAACCATGGGCTTCTGGTACAAGCCCTATAACGGTCCGAAGGGCAGGTTGCAGCTGGGCCTCCAGTACTCCTATCTGACCAAAACAGCCTGGACCGGATGGGGCGGAAAGCTGCCAGCACCTGCGGGAGCGAACCCGACGGCTGTCGAGAACATGTGGTTTACGTCCTTCCGTTATTACCTACCGTAAGCAGATGTCGGGTGGCCACGCTACTGGCCGGGCCTCCGTGGTCACCCGACCTTCTAACTTACGAATCGGATTATCACAACGATGGAGTGGAGGCTATTTCCAATGAGCGTGCTAAGAGCGAATTCAATCCCTGCGATTGCAGTTTCCCTGGTGTTGTGTGCTTTGCTTAGCGGATGCGGAACGACGAATAGAGACACGCAACCACCGCCGGCGGGATCCACACTTCCCCAGCCAGATTCGACTGTTGTGCCAAATACAAGAACCGCGACCGGCTACGGGCTTTCCATCTTCGTTAACGCACCCAAGTCTACAATGCACCCGGATTCCATCGTCTACCTGGGCTCGACCATCTACATCGGTTACCAAAATGCCGGAGACGTCAAAGACGGCTCAGTTCCTGGCCTTACCAACACCATCATCGGCTACGATTTCAATGCTAACCAGAAAGTGTCGTACACGGTTCCAGGGCATAACGATGGATTGCTGGCCCGTGGGGATACCAACGAACTGTGGGCGATGTCGAACGAAGATGGTAACCCGATACTGACAATCATCAATTTGGCCACGGGATCGCAAACGAGTTATACGCCCACCGTAAACCCTCCCGCTCATGGTGGGGGCTTCGACGATCTCCGGCTAATCAATGGCGTCGTGTATCTCAGCGCTTCCAATCCTTCGAATCCAGGAGGACCGGCACCTACCGTCGTTTCGATGACTCTCAACCCCAACGGCACGTTCGACGTCGCGCCCGTGCTAGCCGGCGATGCCATGGCATTGGACATTACACCTTCGATTGGCGGTTCCCCCAACCCGACCTACAACACCATGGTTCCGCTAGTTCTGAGCGACCCGGACTCCATGGAAACCGATCCTAACGGTAATCTGGTTCTGGATAGCCAGGCAGACGCAAGACTGGTCTTTATCAACAACCCTGGCACCCCGAACCAGACTGCCAGCGTATTGATCCTGACGTTGTTCAACGACAAAGATGGTCCCAATACTCCGGTCGATGACACTCGCTATGTTCCAAAAGCTGGCCCGCAGGGAAGTTACATCATGCTTTTTACAGATGCGAACAATACGACGTACCGGCTGGACTCGTCGTCCTTTAAAGCGGGTGATACATATAGTTGTGCCCAGGGTCAGGTACTGAAGTTGGATCTTCCGACCGGCCATCTGACCCCAATCGCCACGGGTGTCGGCAATCCGAGCGCACTACACGATCCACACGGAATGCTGTTCATACCGTTTTGAGTATTGTCGTCCCCGGACGCAGCACGCTGGCTCCCGAAGCCATCGAAAACATGTGGTTCACCTCGCTTCGCTACTACCTGCCCTAAACGGCTCGCAGCGGATCGGGACTTACAGGGTGGCCGGAAACTCCGGCCACCTTTTTCAATTGCAGAGAAGTTCGTGGCACGGCGGCCACAGACTCGCCTACTTCCGTTGTATCGCTCTCGGCGTCACAGGCATAATGGAAGGGAACGCGCCCCACGTGGTTCAGGTTCGTTGAGAAGGGTTTTCGATGTTGATGCAGTTTCTGGTTAAGTTCACCAGGGGAATCATGCTGGCGATCGGCATCACCTTGCCCAAGCCTGAGCAGGAAAAAGCTGTCGCCCTGATCTGGGTCGCCGCTTTCTTCTTGATGGTCGCTATCATCTTCGGAGCGGGATGGGCCGTGCTCGCGAGCATCTCCCGCTCGATGAATTAATCGAAAGACTCAGCGGCCAATCAACTCCATCACCAGTTTCCCTGCAGCCAAGTCCTCCACCGCCAGCCCCAACGACTTGAACACCACTCGCTCCACCGAAGGCTTCGCCTTTGTCCCAGCCACAATCTCACCCAACTCCGCGTAAATCGTTGCCCCGGCCATCAGGATCTCGCCCGCCTCCACCTTCGCGGCCTCGCGCGAATCCACGATCACGGCGCCCTGCATCACCTCGTCGTCCACTTCACGATTGCTCGCGCCGACCGCCCCCACGGCATTCACCAAGGCGCCCGGCTTCACCCATGCGCCGTGCAAGATCGGCTCCGAGGCATGCGTTACCGTCACCACAACGTCCGCATCGCGCACCGCGTCCTCCGCGGTCATCGCTCGCGCGCCAATCTCATCGGCGAACACCGTGGCGTTCGCGGCATTCCTGCTCCACACCCGCACGTCTTCAAACTGGCGAACGCACCGCAGCGCTGTAAAATGCGCCCGCGCCTGCACGCCGCTGCCCAGAATCGCGAGCACCTTGGCATCCGGCTTCGACAGATGTTTCACCGCCACCGCCGTTACCGCTGCCGTCCGCATCTCAGTGATCAGCCGTCCATCCATCATCGCCAGCGGCTCACCCGTCGTCGCCCGCAGCAGGGCAATGATGCCCTGATGCGTCGGCAGCGCCGTGCCCGCGTTTCCCGGATACAGCGTCACCAGCTTGGCGCCCATGACGCCGCCGTACACCGCCGGCATCACGCCGAAGAAACCGTGATGCTCCGCCACCGGCAGGATGGTCCTCACCGGCTGCAGCACCTTGCCGGTCGAAAAATCCGCCAGCGCGCGCTCCATCGCGGGAATCAGCTCGTCATAGCGCAACACGCGCCGTACCGCGGCTTCGTCAAAATAGGGAATTTGCGGAAAACTTTCCGAGTTGGTTGTCATCTGGCAGAATGATCGGGCATGCTCAAAGTGAAAAGACTCTCGCCCGATGCAGTGCTGCCCACAGTAGCACATCCCGGAGAGGACATCGGCTACGACCTCTACTCCGCCCAAGACATAACCCTGCCCGCTTGCGGCGCGGCCGGCGTCCACACCGGAATCGCTATCGAATTCTCGCCCACGGCTGGCGGCATCGTGAAGACCCGCTCCGGCATGGCCAAAAAACGCCTCATGTGCAATGCCGGAGTCATCGACGCCGGCTATCGCGGCGAAGTCATCGTCCTGATGGAGAACCTTGGTGACGCACCCTACACCATTCGCAAAGGCGACAAGATCGCCCAGTTGCTCGAACACCCGTTTCTGGCCGGAGAAGTCGTCGAAGCCGATCTCACTGACGCCGCCCGCGGCGCCAAAGGATTCGGCTCCACTGGCAGCTGAGCGCTGCTTCTCCCGCTGTCGCTACGGTGGATCGACTTGCCAAGGCACATCGCCTTAATGGTAACTTGTGAACGCGCTACTCCGAATACAGGCCGCTATGCGCCTGAAGGAAGAGATTTGGCATCGCCTGCAGCTTCGTGGTACAAGGACGCCGTCATCTACCAGGTGCACGTGCGCGCCATGTACGACAGCAATGGCGACGGCGTCGGCGATTTCCGCGGCTTGGCTCAGAGGCTGGATTACCTTAAAGATCTCGGCATCACCGCCATCTGGCTGATGCCGTTTTTCCCCTCGCCGCTGCGTGACGACGGGTACGACATATCCGATTACACTTCCGTCCATGCCTCATACGGCACGCTCGATGATTTCAAGCACTTTCTGGATGCCGCCCGCGAACGAGGCATACGCGTCATCATCGAGCTGGTGCTGAACCATACCTCCGACCAGCATCCTTGGTTCCAGGAGTCGCGCAAGTCCCTCAACAATTCGCGTCGCGACTGGTACGTATGGAGTGACACCTACACCCGCTATCGCGGTACGCGCATCATCTTTCTCGATACGGAGATGTCAAATTGGGCCTGGGACCCTGTTTCCAAGCAGTACTACTGGCACCGCTTCTTCAGCCACCAGCCCGACTTGAACTACGACAATCCGGCTGTCCGCGCAGAGATGTGGAGTGTGATGAAGTTCTGGCTCGACTTGGGGGTGGATGGCTTCCGACTTGACGCCGTGCCCTACCTGGTCGAGCGCGAAGGCACCTCCTGCGAGAACCTGCCCGAAACCCATCAGGTAATCAAGGAACTTCGCAAGAAACTCGATGAGAACTTTCCGGGCAGAATGTTGCTGGCGGAAGCAAATCAATGGCCCGCCGACCTGCGCGCTTATTTTGCCGACGGCGATGAATTTCACATGGCGTTTCATTTCCCTCTAATGCCGCGCATGTTCATGGGATTGAAGCTTGAAGACCGCAAGCCCATCACCGAGATACTTCAGCAGACGCCGCAAATCCCGGAGTCGTGCCAGTGGTGCCTGTTCCTGCGCAATCATGACGAACTGACGCTGGAGATGGTCACCGACATGGAGCGCGACTACATGTACGACGAATATGCCAGCGACAAGGGGATGCGCCTCAACCTCGGCATTCGGCGGCGGCTCGCTCCTCTGCTGGACAACGATCGCCGCCGCATCGAGCTCATGAATGGTCTGCTGATGTCCCTTCCCGGTACTCCCGTCATCTATTACGGAGACGAAATCGGCATGGGTGACAACATCTATCTCGGCGATCGCAACGGCGTGCGCACCCCCATGCAGTGGGATGGTGGCTGGAACGCCGGCTTTTCCTCCGCCGATCCCGAGAGCCTGTACGCCGCTCTCATTCTCAACCCGGTGTATGGATATCAGGCCGTCAATGTGGAGCGGCAGAAGCGCTCGCAGCACTCTCTCTTGTCGTGGACGCGTCGCCTGCTGCAGGTCCGCAGGTCCAGTCCCATTTTCGGGCGCGGGTCCATCGAGTTTCTTTATCCGGCGAACCACCGTGTTCTGGCCTACGTCCGCCAGTTGGGCGGAGACACAGTGCTCGCCGTCAACAACCTGTCCGCTTCAGCGCAGGCCGTGGAGTTAGACCTGTCGCGTTTCAAGGGGAATATTCTGGTGGAAATGTTTGGCAGGAACATTTTTCCCCGCATTGGTGAATTGCCCTATCTGCTTACGTTGGGCCCGTACCAGTTTTTCTGGTTCCGATTGCGGCGAATTTAGATGCCTCAAGAGCACGGTAGAGATTGCGCCAACCTTCGTCCAGGCTCCGTGTCTCTAACTTCAGCTCTCTTTTGGTAAAGGCTTTAAGTGCCCGACGAATCTATCCTCTCCGACGACCTTCTCCGTCAGCTCATCAGTGTTGGCGAAGTCGATATCCTCGTCGGCCTGCACACCCACAATCACGCCGCGACCGTAGGCCAGGTCATTCAGGTCGTGCGCGAGGGCTTGCTCAAGTACTTCCCGCGCGAACGCGTGGCCATTCTCAACGCTGACGGCGGCTCCCATGACGGCTCACGCGACATAGTCTGTGCCGCCTCCATCGACGATGTGCGCCATTCCGCCGACATTCGGGCGTTGCGCACGCTGCACACCATTACTACCCAGTATGCGGACACGGTTTCACCCGGTACGGCCATGCACATACTGGTCGAAGCCGCCGACCTGCTTCGCGCCAAGGCCTGTGTGGTCGTTGCGCCCGAGTCCTCCGAGATCGTGCCCGAGTGGATCGATCGCCTTCTCCGGCCCATCTATCGCGACCAGATGGACTTCGTAGCGCCCATCTATCGCCGCCACCGCTTCGAAGGAATCTTGGTCACAAACCTCATGTATCCCATGTTGCGCGCGTTGTACGGAAAGCCCGTCCGCGAGCCCCATCCCGGAGAATTTGCGTTCTCCGATCGCTTGGGAGGTCGGCTGGTCGACCATCCCATGTGGACCAATGACGCCGGCAGAATGGGCCCGGAGGTATGTTTCACCGTCGAAGCTCTCTCCGACGGCTTCCGCCTTGCTCAGACCTACCTCGGACCCAAGGGTCACATTGAGCAGCAGCCTACCGACCTCGTTACAGCCATGAGGCAATCCGTCGGGCCGCTCTTCGGTTCGATGGAGGACTGGAATGGGACTTGGGCCAGCATTCACGGCACACAGCCAGTTGACACCATCGGACCAGCCTTTGACGTGACTGCGGCTGAAGCGGACGTCGATCTGGAACGTCTGCGCCAGATGTTCTCCTCCGGCGTTGCCGACCTGGCGCCGGTGCTGAAGTCGATCCTCTCCCCGAACATTCTCGAACAGTTGCAACGCGCCGCCACCATCGACGAAAAGCAGTTTTCCTTCCCCGATGAACTCTGGGTGAAGACGGTCTACGAATTCGCCGCAGCCTATCACAAGTCGGTGATCAGTCGCGATCACATCATTCAGGCCTTGGCGCCGTTATATCGCGGAAGGGCCTACCAGTTTCTGACTGAGAATTCACAAGCTTCGTCGGCTGTTTTTGAGGAACACATTGAAGCACTCTGCGGCACCTTCGAACGCTGCAAGCCGTACCTGATCGAGCTGTGGACGGCGCAGGAAAGAGGTTTGTGATGGCAGACATGATCGCAAGCGAACTCAGGCAGGCGTGGAACGAATTCGCCCGCGCCTTTGCCCATTTTCTTCCCCGATTGCTGGCAATTCTGATCATCGCCCTGCTGGGATGGTTGATTGCCTCCATACTTACGCTCGTGCTGCGCAGCCTCTTGCGCCTGGTAAAGTTCGATCGCCTCGCCGAACGGGCCGGCGCCGCGCAGTTGCTTCACAAGGTCGCGTTGCCGTCACCGTCCGAACTGCTGTGCCGTCTGGTGTTCTGGCTGTCATGGGTCGGCATCCTCCTGGCAGGTATCAGCTTCCTCGGCATCGCCGGATTACAAGGGCAAATTGCCGCTTTCTTCCTGTTTTTGCCGCGGTTGTTCGGGGCCCTGCTCACCATCTTTTTGGGAATGCTGGCCGCGGGCTTTTTCGCGCGCGCCGCACTCCTGGCTGCGGTGAATGCCGACCTGCCGTCGCCCCAGGTGGTTAGCGATGTCGTCAAGGTGATGATTGTCGTCCTGACCATCTCGATGGCGTTCGAGGAGTTGGGCCTTGCGCAGAAAACCGTCCTCATCGCCTTCACCATCGTCTTCGGGTCGCTGATGCTGGGCATGGCCATCGCTTTCGGCCTCGGCGGACAAAATCTGGCCCGTCAGTTCCTGGAGCGGCGCTTCTCCGAGCAACGCTCCAAGACGAAAAAAGAAACCGACCTTTCACCGTTGTGAACTCATCGAGATGCGTGCGTAAGATACCAATCGCAGGGAAACTATGGCGGAGAGGGAGGGATTTGAACCCCCGATACCCTTTCAGGTATGTCCGCTTTCGAGGCGGATCGTTTCAACCACTCACGCACCTCTCCGCGTGGTCGCACTGGCCGAGGTTGCCAGTTCTTTCAGTTTAACAAATTTCGCCGCTATCGCCGGTTGCGGAAGAACGTCTGCACCAGGTCCATGCACCGCGCCGCCAACACGCCGCAGGTCACTTCGACCTGGTGGTTCAACCGCGGATGGTTCAGCACCTGCAGCATCGAGTGCACCGCGCCCGCCTTCGGGTCTTCCGCGCCATACACCAGCCGCCTGATGCGTGCGTGTGTAATCGCTCCCGCGCACATCGCACACGGCTCAACCGTCACGTACAGCTCGCAATCCAGCAGCCGGTAGTTGCCGACAACGTGTCCGGCCTCGCGCAGCGCCTGCACCTCCGCGTGGGCCGTCGGATCGTGCTCGCTGACCGGCCGATTGCACCCACGTCCCACAATGTGGCCATCGCGCACCACCACGGCTCCCACCGGAACCTCGCCCAGCGCCAGCGCCCGCTGCGCTTCGCGCAGCGCTTCTTCCATAAAGAGTTCGTCAGAGTGGGACATAAGAGAAGCAACTGGCAACGAGCACTTGGCATTTGGCACTTAGCACTTGGTAATCAATAAAAACGGCTGCAATCACAAGTCCTTGCTAAATGCCAAGTGCTAACTGCTAATTGCCGTCCTGCCTTAGCATGATCCGCTGAATCGCCGTCGCCCGCCCCGTGGTCGCGTCGCAATCGATCAGCGCCGCGCAGAGCCGCACGTCTTCCGCCGCAGGCTCAAACCGCGAAGGCATGTTGGTCAGGAACTTCTGGACGATCTGTTCCTTCTGCACGCCAATCACGCCCCGGTACGGCCCGCTCATTCCTACATCAGTCTGCACCGCCGTCCCGCCCGGCAGCACTTGTTCGTCGGCCGTGGGAACATGCGTGTGGGTGCCCAGCACCGCTGTCACCCGTCCATCCAGATACCACCCCAGCGCCACTTTCTCCGATGTCGCCTCCGCATGCAAATCCACCACGATGACCTTCGCCGTGATTTTCTGCAGCAACTCATCCGCCACGCGAAACGGGTCATCATTGCTCGCCATGAACACCCGCCCCTGCACGTTGATTACGGCGTAGTCCACGCCACTGCGCGTTCGTCCCTGGTACCAGCCAAACCCGGGCGTGCCCGCCGGATAATTCGCCGGCCGCAGCACCTTTCTGGCCAGAGACTGCTCATTCCCGTTGGCCGAGCTTATGTAGTCGATGATTTCGCGCTTGTCCCACACGTGATTGCCGGTGGTAATTACGTCAATGCCAAGCTCGAACAACTCTTCGGCAATCTGCGGAGTGATGCCGAATCCCCCGGCGGCATTCTCTCCATTCGCCACCGTCAACTCGACTCCGTACTCCTTCTGCAGCTCCGGCAGCCGCTCATGCACGATGGTGCGTCCCGGCCGCGCGAAAATGTCCCCAACGAAAAGAATGCGCACTACGGAAAACTCCTAAAAATCCCATGAATTATCGCGAAATTCGATGGTATCACGCGCTCGCGCGGCTACTGGACAATCTCCGCCGTGCGCAGAAAGTCGTAATTCCCCGCCGGATTGATCTCAATCCCTTTCACTCGCTTGGTATGCACCAGCACGTTATCGAGATACCACAGATTGATGTACGGCAGCTCATCCGCAACGATCTGCTGCACCTCGGCGTAAATCGCCTTGCGCTTCTCCTGATCGAGCGTCGTCCGTCCTTCGCGAATCAGCGCATCCACCCGCGGGTTCGAATAGAACGTCCGGTTCGCCCGCTTCGGCGGAAAGCTCCCCGAGTCGAACACATACTCGAAGATGTCCGGGTCCTGGTTGCCGCCGATCCACCTCATCGAATACATCTGGTACGCGCCCTTGGTGATGTCGCTGAAGAACGTCGCAAACTCAAACGTTCGGATGTCCAGGGCAATCCCCACATCTCGTAATTGCTGCTGCAGCACCGCTGCCATCAGCCGCGTGGCGTCATCCGACGATGTCTTCATCGTGATGTGAAACCGTACGCCGTCTTTTGCCCGGTATCCCGCGTCATCCAGAATTTGCCGCGCCTTCGCCGGATCATACGGATACCGCGTCACATCGCCGTCGTACGCCCAATGCTCCGGAGGCAGAATGCCGTACGCCGGCTTCGCCTGGTTGCGCAGCAGGTAGTGAATGATCGGCTGCACGTCAATCGCATGTGCCAGAGCATGCCGCACCCGCACGTCTTTTAGCACCGGATCTCGCAGGTTCAGCGCCATATAGGCATATATCGTGCCCGGAGCCTGCATCACCTCCAGCCCCGGATCGTTTCGCAGCGCCAGTACCGTATCGGCCGTCAGCGAATTGATGGTCACATCGCCGCTGTGCTTGCGCAGCTCCAGCGCCCGCGTCGTCGCATCCGGAATGACCTTGAACTCCACCCGCTGCAGTTTCGCCTTATCGGCCCAATAGTCCGCGTTTCGTTCTATAACAACTTCCTTGTCCTGTGTCGCGCTCACAAACCGGAACGGCCCCGAACCGATCGGGTGTTGCACGAAACTCTCTC
>Ga0207862_1000403_pt1 | contig 13129 bp, 9 predicted proteins | sample LuqExpMetageno81_FD_187838 | JGI IMG/M metagenome (GOLD analysis project Ga0207862, IMG submission 187838) | Tropical forest soil microbial communities from Luquillo Experimental Forest, Puerto Rico - Sample 81 (SPAdes) | ecosystem: Environmental > Terrestrial > Soil > Tropical forest ... | reverse complement strand
GCTCAACCTTCCGAATTCGCCCGTCCATGACATGGTGATTCACGGTCAGAGCCTCGCCGTGGCGACACACGGCCGCGCTTTCTGGATCCTCGACGATATCAGCGCTCTACGTCAAGCCGATTCGTCGATCGCCGCCAGTGACGCGCACCTCTTCGCCCCGAGCCCGACCATTCGCTCGCGCATGGGGCACATGAATCGCCGCCGCTATGCCATCGGAGAGAACCCCCCGGATGGGACGACGCTCTACTACTACTTGAAGGAACAGCCGAAGGATTCAATCAAACTCGAGATTCTCGATCCTTCGGGCAAAACGATTCGCTCTTACACGAGCGAAGAAAAAAAGGAGGAGTCCGCGAGCGAGGAATGGGAACGAGATGAACCCGCGCAGCATATCCCCGCTAAAGCCGGACTGAATCTTTTCACATGGGACCTCCGTTATCAGGAGCCGCTAAAGATTCCCAAAGCGGTCTACGACGAAGGCCAGCCGGCTGGCCCACTAGTTCTTCCCGGAAAATACGACGTTCGCCTCACCGTCGCGGGCAAGAGCTCAACGCTGCCCGTGGACGTGTCGCTTGACCCACGCGTCAAGACCAGCTCCGCCGACCTCCGGAAACAATTTGATTTGATGCTGAAGCTACGGGATCGCGAAGAGGAGATGAACAAAGCTGTCCTTTCGATTCGCGACCTGCGTACACAGCTGCTCACGCTCGAGAAGCGCCTCGGCGCCGCTGATCACGGCAAGACCGACGCTAACAAATCTCTGATCGATCAATCCGCGGCTCTGCGAAAGAAAATCACCGAGACTGAAGATGAGCTGATCAATTCGAAGGCCACGGCGAGCGAGGACGAGTTGCACTACCCAACAAAACTCAACAGCAAGTTCGGCTACTTGACCGCCGCAGTCGACAGCGCCGATGTAGCTCCAACGGAAGGCGAATTGGGCGTTTTCGCCGAACTGGACGGCCAGCTTGAAACGCAGCTGGCGAAGTGGCGCGAGGTAACCACGAAGGACCTACCTGCATTCAACGACTCTCTGCGGAGCGCCGGCATTCCCGTCGTCGCTGCGCGTTAGCGCCAGGTTGAGACCTCCCGGCTCGCAAGAGCGCGGGCCTGAGCATGACGGGGTCCTCAACTTTCAGGGAGCCGGCAAGGCCCGGCTCTGCTTTCAGATTCGCACCAGCTTTTCCGTCCAGTGCGATAAATCATTCAGCGATTCCGTATGCGTCGGGTCGAGATGCAGCGGGGTAAGCGAAGCCTCACCGGCAAAAATCGCCGCGTAGTCCGAATCGGCGTCCAATTCCATTTCACGATCGATCCTTTGTTCGCTCAACCAGAAGTATCGCTGGGCTCTTGGGTCTTCGCCCTCACGCAGCACCGTCCGGGTAATCTTCTTTGACTGCCGCGTGAACCTGCTCACCCCATTCCAGTTTTCCGGCACGTTGACGTTCAGCAGCACCTGTTCCGGCAGGCCTTCATGCAGAATCAACTCTGCCATCTGGCGAGCCAGCCGGGCCGATGGCGCAAAATCGGCATTGACGCGCTTCGAACAAAGCGAAATCGCGAGTCCAGGAACGTGGTGAATGACCGCTTCACGCGCCGCGCCCACGGTCCCGGAGTAATACACGTTCTCGCCCAGATTTGCTCCATGGTTGATCCCCGAGATGACGAGATCCGGCTGCGAATCCAGCAGCTTGTGCAGCGCCACAATCACGCAGTCGGCGGGCGTACCATCGATCGCCCACTCGTTTTCTCCGGCTCTGTGGCAAATGATCGGCTGCCGCAACGTCAGGGACTGTGCCGCCCCGCTGCGTTCCCAGCTCGGCGCCACAATATGAACGTGAGCAAATTCTTTCAATTCCGCGGCCAACGCACGCAGCCCTGCAGCCTGGTAGCCGTCGTCGTTCGTCAGCAACACACTTATTTTTTTCACTTTCGCGAAACACACTCCTAGTTCTTATTGTAATCGGGATTGATTCGGCTAGGGCCAGTTCGCCAGCAGAGTATCGGTCATTCCACCGGCCCAGTATTTGTAAAACGCGTCGTCGCAAGGCTTCATCGCATCGCCGCACTTCTTCTGCATATGGTTGCCCCAGTGTGGCCGCCGCCCGTCGACGTCACAGAAGCCATATTCTTCAGCAAGGGCCCAGGTTCCAAAAACACGCCCTGATTTTTCGAAGAGGTTTGGGTCCGCGACGAGGTTCACGACGGCACGTCCCGAATAGACGGGCGTCTCGGATTCGGCAAAGTCCGGATCCTTTGCGACCGCCTCGCGCCAGTTGACCTCGGTTACACCCAAGTGTTCGAGCATGACTTCCGAGCGCAGGAAGCCGGGCGTCAAAGCGACCGCGGCCACATTCTTGCGGCGGAGTTCGCGCGCAAAAACGTACGCCATCCGAATGGATGTGGTTTTCGCCAGGTCGTAGAAGAGGTTGCCGCGATATTGATAGGAATCTCCATCCGTCACTTCGACGATCAGGCCTCCGCCTGATTTCTTGGCCGATTCGATAAGCAGCGGGACCGCAAAGCGGCTCGTTACGATATGCGTGTGAACGCCGCTTTCGATCATGCGAAAACCCTTTTGCAGGTCGAGTTGCCAGAAGGCTTTTCCAAATTCGAGGAGCGCGTCTCCGCCCCAAATGGCATTAACGAGGAGGTCGAGCCTGCCTTGTTCTTGCCCGATCTGGGCGAGCAACGCCTGGACGGCGCCGGGATCCGCGTGGTCGACCACAACGGCGATCCCAGTCCCTCCTCGCGCGGTCACGCGCTCGGCGGTCTCTTCAATCGTTTCGAGGCGGCCGCTCAATTCAAAACTTGAATCTGCCGGCTTGCGCGGCGTGCCACGCACGAGCCGCGAGCTCCGACCCGTGCAATAGACCGTCGCTCCCGCTTCGCCCAACGCGACAGCGATTCCGCGGCCGGCTCCCCGGCTCGCGCCAGCGACAAGTGCAACTTTTCCATGCAGATCAGGTGGCGTGTAAGAGGCGGGCAAGGGGGCCTCCGCAGTCTGTTCTGATTTTAGTTGGCCTAAACCGGCTTCCGGTAAGTCGACACTGTAAGACACATCCTCCTCTAAGGGCAAGCGGGCCAGCGGCTAAGGTGCGCATCCCGGCATTATCGTTTCTCGGAGACCTCAGTCGAAAAATCCCAATTGGCTACGTCAAACCAGAGGAGTAAACTCTCAGCCCCAGGCTTGATTCGCGTAGGCTACCGCCTCATTTAGGTCGGCGGAGGGGCGCGTCATGAGATATTCTTTTCTCGTTTTGCTTTTCCTTTTCTTCAGCATTTTCCGGGTTGTTCCAGGAGCAGACGCACGTCCGGCCGCCGACCCCGATGGTCCTTTTGTGTTAAGCGGCTCCGCTCAGGGCGAAGCTTCCTCGCCAGCCGAAGAGACAGTCGTTATTCCAGGCCCCTTACGGTCGTTTTTGCGCATGGCCGGTGTCTCTCAAGAGGTCACGCCCGCGGAGGTCCTGCCGACGCTCGCGCGCAGCGTGATTCTCCACGGATATCACAACGAGCGACCGATGGAGTTCCTCATCCTGCTTCGCCGCTATTACCGCCAGTCTCAGGAACTTGGCGCCCAGGCAGGGCCCAATGCAAAAATCAAAGTGGATGGCTGCAAAAACCTGGAGCCTTTGCTGCATACCCTCGGATACCGAATGCAGGGAGAATGCGGCCACAGTAGCCTGACCCTCATCACGGCGGATGCGGAGAGGGCGTTTCTCACAATCGATTCGGGCTTTCCACTGCTGGACCTCGAGGAAGCGCTGCAAAAGGGCACGTCGTTCACCTATGACTATGCCGGGTCCGCTGTTCCCGTCATTTTTGCGCCGAGCGATTGGACCGCGATAAACGCCTCCAAGGGACAAAACATCAGCGACATGGTGGAAGCTTTAATCTACGAGCCGCAAGTGGCTCGGCTTTACTGGGCGTTGTCGCAGACCGACCCGGAAACGAGAGCCGCGCTGAAAAAGGACGTAGGACTAGGGAAACTCGTTCCTTTCGCCCCGGTGCTCAATCTTTACGGCAGCCAGCTCTCGATTCGCTCCGGCACCGTCGTGGTTCCAGGCGGACAGAAAGCAGTGAAGGCGTGGCAGGAATTGGTTGGTGCCAACCCCAAAACGCCGTCGGAGTTTATTCCCCATCTACTCAAGAAAGATCACGGATGGCTCGCAGCTTATTTCGACGCGCTGGCACGAGCCGGCCGCAGCCAACAAGAGCACTTCGCGACCGGTGACCGCTTGAAGCTCTACTACAACGCGTTCCGCTCCCCCGGAACTTCGCAGGACGCCGCGGCAAGCATGGCCTTTCGCCCGGCTCCAGCCCTGTTGGTACTGACTTCACGCATGAGGTGGGACTCGAACGGTGCTCCCTATGTGCCGGGAAACCTGCAGGTCTGGAACGAAGTTATTTGGGACAAGTCGAACCACAAAATCTTTCGCGACTGGGGCAAGCGCGCGGGCGTGTGGAATAGCCCGGACCAGCTGGCCGAGGCACTCTTTACCTTGGCACGGCAAGAGACCGATTCCGGGCCGGTACAAGCCTATCTCTGTCTGACGGAGTTGGATCACCGGCGACCGGAGGACCGGCGATTGGGGACCCAGACGGTGGCGTTACTCGCTACAAAATTTGCGGAATTTGGCGATCAGTATCTGATTTTTTCGGAATTTCCTGAACTTACGGATACTTCCATCACGCAATTTCTGACTGCCGCCGAGAACATCGACAAGATCTCCGACCATGCCCTGCGCGGAAATACCATGGGTACGTTTCAAGCAAACGTGGGGCTCTGGCAGATTCTCGCGAGGCAGGGCGAGATCGAGCGATCGCAATTGAATTCTTCATGGCAAGAAGTGATTAAGCCCTTTGGCCGATTCGGCAACTCGGCGCAACTCCTCACCGCCGGTCGCCGTTCGTTTGAACAACTGTTCCGTGCAACCACTGGAAAAGCCGGCGGCTCGCAGGAGGAAATGATCGATTTGCTCGCCGGCGCCCGCCAGACCAGCGGCGAAGGCCTGCGCATACATCGCGAAATCGCCGGCAACATTCGCTCGGTGCTGCAGGATCAACGCCTGGTTTCGATCGACACCCTGTTTGCGCTGGACGATGGTTTGAGGCAATCGGAGCCAGCCTCTAACAAGGATGCGCTGCTGGCGCTCGCTGGTGAGTTGCGCGATTTCGAGATGCCACAACCCATTTTCACGAACAGTGAAAGGACCCGATGGGCGGCGGGAATCTACAACAATAGCCACACCGATGTGCAGATGCACACCGACCTCGCCAAGGTGATCAGTTCTCCATCCACGGCGGAGCAGAGGGACAAGGCTCGAGGGCGCCTTGCCACTTTTATGCGAGACACGCTCGTGGGCATGAACTACGCCTACTACGAACCGCCCAGCTCGCAGGTTCTGCACAATAACCCGCTTTTCGTCCGGTCGCATGATTTTGCGGGCGAGTCGGTGATTGGCACACTGCATTTGTGGCAGTCGGCGGAATTGTTCGGTGCGGGCTCTCCCGCGGGTGGAGGAGCTCATCTCATCGGATCACTCGCTGACTTGTCCTACGTCATGGCCCAGACCGAACAGGATTTCATCGCTCCGGACCATGTGCAGGCCCTGATTTGGCAACAATTCGTCCCGTCTGTTTTGAGCAATGCGATTGTGTCCCGTTGGTGGAACGTAAGCCCCGGCGAGCTCCATGCTGTGGCTCTTTATCAGCGCGCTGGCGAAGAATTGCTGTCGGCGTCGGCGCAGAGCGAGGAGCTTCGCGGTAAGGTGATGTTTCTTCTTTCCGATCGCATGTTTCCGGCTGAGGGCGCCTGGCTCGAACAGACCATTCGTGCCGGGAAAACCAGCGAAGCGCTCAGCGCAATCATGCCGGCCGACTCGTTTTATCTCAGCTTCGAATTTTCCCAGAGATATCCGGGGCAGCTTGGCGCTCTGAGCGCGGCGGCGCGAGAACTGGATAGCTTATCACGCGAAGACCCTGAGGCTGTGAACCAGGCTCGGCTGTCGCGCGACTTTGGCGTTATTCACCCCGTACTGGTGCAGACCTCGGCGCGTGAGCTTCTCAACGTAAAGCCGTTTCCCGCGATGGGAGGAACGTATAGCCGATTAATGGGCGAGTGCTGGGATTCAGGAAATCTCTACTGGGCCCGCCTGGCCGACGAGATGCACTATCCGCCGGTTTTGCTGAACCGCATGGTGCCGGAACTGACCCATCGGATGGTCGAGAGGATTTTTGCTAGTGAGTTCGATGATTGGCCGGCGGTGCTCCGCGCCCTGCAGGAAACCGGAGAGGAATTCCGGCAGGGAAAAATCTCGCCAGCCGCACCGGAACGGGCAAAGCTCGATTCAAACAGCAAATAGGGAGGCCAAGGTGAAGATAACATTTCGCTCGTTTATGTTGACTTGTTCCGCCCTATGCCTTTCCGCGCTCGTCTGTGCCGCCTTCAGGGCGATGCCGCAGGAGCGCGTGAATTCCCAGATTCGCGTCATGGTCGAGTTGGTGCAACTGAATGTGGCGGTGACAGACAGCAAGGGCGAGTACGTAACAGGTCTTCAGCCGAGCGACTTTACCGTGCTGGAGGATGGGATTACGCAAAAGCTGGCCACCTTTGCGGAAGGCAATGAACCGACACGCAAGTTGGGGGAGAGGGGTTCGTCCGGTGGTGGCGTGAGCACCGCCAAAGGTGAGGCCGAGCACCCCGCGAATCAGCCGGATGATGCCAGCGCGCATGTAAGCGCCTCGGATCTGGCCTCCATGCTGACCGGAGCAAACGTCTTCATTCTCTTTGACACCAGCAATTACATGTACCGCGGCTTCGTTTTTGCCCAGGACGCCATAGCCGACTTTGTGCGCTCTCTCGAAAACGCCGATCGCGTAGCTTTCTATTCATACAGCCGGGATTTGTCGAGGGCGGCGCAGCTCACTGCGGATCGTTCGCATGTGCTCCGCGGTGTCCGCACAACGGTGGCTGGCGACGACGCTGCTCTCTATAATTGCCTGCTGCTTACGGTGAAGGATGCGGCCCAATATTCTGGCCGCAAGGTCATTGTCGTGTTCTCAAATGGTCCGGACAATGCCAGCGTCATTCCTCCAGAAGACGTAGCCGAGCTGGCGCAATCGACAGGAACCGCCATTTACATGATCAGCACGACGGAGGCCCAGTTGGAGCCCATCTCCACGGCCGTTTTCGAACGTATGACCGCAGCCACCGGCGGAAAGGCTTATTTCGCGAAGAGTTGGAGGGATGAGAAGCGCGCTTTTGCGTCGATTCGCGACGATCTCGGCCATCTTTACTCTCTAAGCTACTATCCGCAGCCCAACCCCAACCGCGGCTGGAGGAGTATCACTGTCAGCTTGAACTCCGACCGGCTCAAGAAATGCCATGTACGGACGCGCAAAGGGTACCGCTTACAGCCATCGAGAGTATCGAAGATTTCTGCAACCGAATCTGACCCGCAGTGAAGCCGCGCGTTGAGTCGCTCGAAGCGGTCCATGTTTCAAAGCTCGGCGAGGGCCCGGTGCACCAGGTGAACGGAAATCGCTCCTTCGCCTACGGCCGAAGCTACCCGCTTCACATTGCCTGATCGAACATCACCGACCGCAAACACACCGGGGAGGCTGGTCTCTAACATCTGGGGAGGCCGCTCGAGCGGCCAGGCAATCGCTCCACTGGACCTAGACGCGTCCAGGTCTCGTCCGGTGAGGATGAAACCCTTATCGTCCAGAGCGAGGCAGCCGCGTAGCCACTCGGTCCGGGGAGAGGCGCCGGCCATAATGAAAACGTGATGAATTGCGTGAGTCGAGGTTTCGCCCTTGGCCTTATCCGTCCAGTGGACCCGCTCGAGCTGAGAGTCTCCCTCTAGCGTGATAATTTCGGTGTTGTAGTGCAGTTCGATCGAGGGGTTTTCGGCGATCCGTTGAATCAGGTAGCGCGACATGGTTTCGGCAAGTCCGCCCGAGCGCACCAGCATGTGGACCTTGCGGGCCGTCTGTGACAGAAACACAGCCGCCTGCCCCGCGGAGTTCCCACCCCCCACGACGATGACGTCTTCTCCTTCGCAGATCTGCGCTTCCATGTACGTCGCGCCGTAGTACACACCCTGGCCTTCAAACTTCTGCAGATCGGCGATCGCGGGCTTGATGTACTGAGCTCCCGTCGAAATCACAATGGCGCGCGACGCCAGCACGTTGCCGTTCTCCAAAACAATTTCGTAAGGACGGCGCTCGCAGTTCAGCTTGACCACCTTGTGGGCCACCATCATCTTTGCACCGAATTTCCGCGCCTGGGTGATAGCGCGCGCTGCCAGCTCCTGGCCTGAAACCCCGGTCGGAAATCCCAGGTAATTTTCGATCTTGGAGCTCGAGCCGGCCTGACCGCCCGGCGAATCGGTCTCGACGATCAAAGCCTCCAGGCCTTCTGAAGCGGCATAAACGGCTGCGGCCAGCCCCGACGGGCCGGCACCGACGATAATCAGGTCGCGCACACGGGTATTATCGATACTCACATTCAAGCCGAGACAATCGGCAAGTTCCTGAGTCGAGGGATTGCGCAAGACGCTGCGGGTGTTGCAGATGACGACAGGAATGTCTCCCATCTTGACCTCAAAGCGGTCGAGCAATTCTTGCGACATTTTGTCGGTGTCGAGGTCAACGTAGCTGTAGGGATGCCCATTGCGGCCAAGAAACTCGCGCAAACGCAGCGTGGCCGCGGAGTGCCGCGAGCCCATCAGGATTACGTTACCAAAGCGGTTGGTGATCAGCGCGAGCCGGCGCAAGATGAACGCCCTCATAATGATCTCGCTCAGTTCTGCGTCGCGAGCCACCAGCGTGCGCAATCCTTTGGGACTGACCTCCAGAAACTCGCCAGCCTTGCTCACCCGGCCAAGCACCAGGCACCTCTGGCCGGAAATCATGCTCAGCTCTCCGGTAAAGGACCCGCTCTCGTGCGTCGTGATCAACCGTTCACCTGTAAGCTGCAGCTGCACGATTTCCAGGCTTCCCGAAAGCAGAACGAAAAAGGGCACGCCGATATCGTTGGGCTTAAACAGGATCTCGCCACGCTCGACCTTTCTCAATTTGCCGAGCACGCGGATGCGCTTGATCTGGCCTTCCGTCAGAACAGGGAAGGTCTGGGTGGCAGCATCGAGAGCGCTAACGACGGGCAAGGAAGACATATTCTTTCCGATCTTGAACTGCTTCGAGCATCATAGCCGCAAAGACGGCGCTGAGCGAAGTCGAAGCTCAGTTCTGAATCGATTGTGGGTAACACAACCTTCACAATAGATGATGCGGACGGCTTCCGGGGTACAGGACTGCCTGCGGCGACCCGGCGGAGCAAGCCGAGCAACCACGGTCTGTGAGTCACTGCGAACGGTTATGATTGGTTCTAGCGCGTTCTGGTGCCGAATTCGCATGCGGCAGTAAACTCGGTATCGCTTACTGCACCCAAGGAAAGGACATGGAAACGAGAGACCATTCAAGGATAGGCGCGGTGATCCTTGCGGCGGGGATGTCGTCACGAATGGGGGGAGCAAAGCAGCTTCTTCGGCTGGGTGAGCACACGCTGCTCGAACACGTGCTCGAGAATGTTCGCACGTCCAGTGTCGGTGATATCGTTCTCGTTCTGGGCCATGCCGCCGAAACAATAAGGAAGAGCATTGACGCGAAGAACCTCAACATCGTAGTCAACGATGCCTATCGAGAGGGAATGGGGTCCTCGCTTCGAACGGGAGTCTCCGCTCTGCCTGCCGAAATAGACGCCGCCTTCATCGTTTTGGCGGACCAGCCTTTCGTCCAGCCAGGCACGCTCAGATTGCTGATGGATCGGTACCGTGAGTCCAACGCCCAAATCGTTATCCCCATGTATAAGGGCTTCCGCGGCAATCCGGTTCTCCTGGACCGCTCGGTCTTCCCCGAGGTCATGGCGCTGACTGGTGACATCGGGTGTCGCGCGATCTTCGGAAATCATTTGGAAGGAATTGTTAAGGTACCGGTCGAGGATTTGGGGATTCTCCTGGACGTAGACAGCCAAGAGGATTTTGACCGCCTAAAGCAATACGGCCGGGGCACAATCGACGAAAAGACGCTGAGCAGCGCAACCAACCTTGCGGGAAGAGAGATTCCGGGTCGCGAAGATCCTTGTGACAAACACGGACTTCTTGTCGTCGGAAGAGAACCGGTGAGTATCGCGCTCGCGAAAATGGGAAAGCTGCTGAACTTCACCGTGACGATCGTGGACCCCTTGTTGAAGGTGTCAGATGCGCCCGAGGCGGACCGAGTGCTCAATTCGCTGGATTTTTTGCGCTTGCCTGCTTCCCTCTCGCGTTACGTCGTCGTAGCAAGCCGAGGAAAATTCGATGAGGAAGCCGTCGAGCAGGCCCTGCGTTCGAACAGCAATTATGTGGCGCTGGTCGCAAACAGAAAAAGGGCGCAGGAAGTGCTCCACAGTCTGCAGGCAAGAGGTGAGCCGGCGGAAAATCTTTCGAAAGTGCGCGTTCCCGCTGGACTTGACATCGGCGCGGTGACTCCGGAGGAAATCGCGCTCAGTATCTTGGCCGAGATCGTTTCTCTTGTCCGGAAGAAAGGAACGAAGACTTCAGCCGCAAGCTGATCTTGGCCCGTTCGGGGGTTCGGGCATCAGCCGCGGTCAGTCTCGCACTGCTGAATCACCTTTTCGGTGAGAGCGTTCTCGGTTGCCGAGGTGGAATTCTTCAAGGGTAGGGGGGCAGGGCTGCCTCGCCGCAGTGCAACAATCTGACTCATGATGCTGAGCGCGATCTCTTCTGGTGTTACAGCTCCGAGATCGAGGCCCGCCGGGGCCCAGACTTTGCCGACTTTTTCTGCGGGTACGCCAGTCGTCAGAAGGTAGTCGAGCACAAGTTTAGAGCGATGCTGGCTGGCGATTAACGCGACATACGCCGCATTGCCCTCAAGCGACTTCTGAAGCCATACATGGTCGTTCTTGTGCATCGTGGCGATAACCACGAAACTGCGCGAGGTAATTGGTGTCTCGGTAAGATCGAAATCTCCTGTGACGACGCGATCGGCGTCGGGGAACGACTTGCGGTCTGCACCCGGATCATTAACGGCAACCGAAAAGTCCATCAGGTGCCCGATTTTCGCCAGAACCTCGGCAATCCGGCCGTGGCCTACGATCAGCAGCTGCGGTTGTGGGAGGACGGGTTCGATGTAAACGTCCATTTTCCCTCCACAAGGCATCCCGACGCCCAAAAGCTCATCGGTCATGTCTAAGGTGATGAACAGTGGCCTTTGTTGCTGAATGCACTTCAATGCTTCGGTTCTCACCGCGGTTTCGGCACAACCCCCGCCGATCCATCCAGCAGCGATTTTGCCCTGCGAGTCGATAATGGACTTGGAACCCTGCTTCGCCGAAGAAGAACCGCTCACGCGCACGACGGTCGCAAGCGCGAACGATTTTCCCTGCGCGGTCAATTCCGCCATTTTCGAATAGAGTTCGGAATACATGGAGGGAGTATTATAAGGCGCTGGAATTGCGCGGTACAATGCCGGCCAAGGATTCAGCGTGTACAGCGACCAAGTTCGCGACCACTATGAAAACCCGAGGAACGTTGGAAGCATCCCCAATCCCTCCGCTAAAGCCATCGTTCGGAGTCCGGTGGACAGCGACACCGTCCAAATCACTTTGCGCATTGAAGACGGTGTCATCCAGGACGTGAAATTCAAGTGCATGGGTTGCGCGGTGGCGATCGCCTGTTCCTCGGTCGCCACAGAAATGGTGCGGGGAAAGCCCGTCGAAGACGCCTACACAATTTCAAAGGCCGCCGTTGCGGAGGCGCTTGGGGGCATCCCCGAATTCAAGATGCTTTGCAGCAACTTGGCCCCGGAAGCTATCCGGAAGGCCATCGACGATTGGCGAAAGGGGCAACATACCGACAGCGATACCGCACCGTAGCCCGCCGGTTAACGTTTCGCTATTCAAATTTCACCGAATTCTTGTACACTCCAAGCTCTGGAGTAACGCCCATCCGAGGTGAAACGCATGATCCCCCCATCGTTTGAGTACCTCCGGCCCAACACAATCCCCGAGGCGATCGCGATGCTCCAGCAGCACGGTGACGCCGCGAAAATCTTAAGCGGCGGGCAAAGCCTCATTCCGATGATGAAGCTTCGCCTGGCGAGGCCTGCCATCCTGATCGACATCAACCGGATCTCCGGCCTTTCGCATATCAAAGAAGAAGGCGGCTATTTGAAGATTGGAGGCCTGACGCGCGAAGCCGAGCTTGAGGTCTCTCCCCTGGTGCGGTCGAAATATCCGATTCTCGTCGATACCACCCACGTCATCGCGGATCCCCAGGTGCGAAATCTGGCGACAGTTGGAGGCAATCTTGCCCACGGTGATCCTGCCAACGATCACCCGGCCACGATGATCGCGCTCGGCGCGCAAGTTGTGGCTAACGGGCCGAAGGGCGAACGAGTCATTCCTATCGACAATTTTTTTGTTTCTTTATTTACAACCGCGCTGAAGCCGGACGAAATCTTGACCGAAATTCGTGTACCAGTCCCGCCTCCTCGAAGCGCGGGCGCTTACTTAAAACTGGAACGCAAGGTGGGAGACTTTGCCACCGCAGCTGTGGCCGTCCAGGTAACTCTTGACGAAAAGGGCGCTTGTCAAAAGGCGGGCATGGGATTGACCAATGTCGGTGCAACGCCCGTAAAAGCCAGAAAAGCAGAAGACTTTTTGCGCGGCAAGAAACTCGACGACGACGCGATCGCGCAAGCTGCCCAGCTTGCTGCCGATCAAGCCGAACCGAGCGCCGATTTGCGCGGTCCGGTGGAATACAAAAAGGGGCTGGTCAAAGAGCTCGCCAAACGCGCGTTGCAGTTGACCCGGGAACGCGTCAGCAAGTAAGAGCCTGTATCCATCGGGAGACGATTATGCCGAAAAAGCAGACGGTTCGCGTCAAAGTTAACGGCGTGCAGCGCGAGATGGAGGTTGAGCCGAGGCTTCTCTTGGTTCACTTCATCCGCGAGAAGCTGGGACTTACGGGAACACACGTCGGCTGCGATACCAGCAATTGCGGCGCATGCACCGTGGTCCTTGACGGAAAGACGGTCAAATCGTGCACGGTATTTGCTGTTCAAG
>Ga0207862_1000400_pt1 | contig 13164 bp, 10 predicted proteins | sample LuqExpMetageno81_FD_187838 | JGI IMG/M metagenome (GOLD analysis project Ga0207862, IMG submission 187838) | Tropical forest soil microbial communities from Luquillo Experimental Forest, Puerto Rico - Sample 81 (SPAdes) | ecosystem: Environmental > Terrestrial > Soil > Tropical forest ... | reverse complement strand
CACTGCCAGTTCCAAAGCCTTTTGCAGGGCTCCATGATCAGCTTGGCTCATTGTTCGAGTTTACGCTTTCGCGCACGCGATTCTATCCGCCTTTGCACGTCAAACTCGCTGTTTCCTGACCAATTCCGCCAACTACATCACAAAAGCGCCAATGAAACTCGGCGAGGTTTTGTATGGCTCTGAGATACCCTGACGATCAATCGTTCCCCCGAATGGAGACCAACTTCCCCCGCGGGCATCCAATAGCCGCCCAGGCAAAGCGTAGAGGAGGGATCGTTGTGTTGCGAACCATTGTCGACAAAAAGGGAAAATAAAGAAACTGGAACTGGTTCAACGTGACCCACTGCTCGTCGACCCGGCGATGGCGGCCGTTAAGCAATGGCGTTTCAAGCCCGCGACGCTCGGCGGCATTCCAACTGAGGCCGACATGAACATCAATGTCAACCGCGAACTCGGCAAACGCTGATGTGGGGATGTAAGGGTCGCTAGCCCAAGCTCGCTACGACGAGGGTTTGTCCGGCACCGGTTGGCGCGCAAGAAAATCAACCGCGAAGCGCTGGGCGTAGGAAGCTAGCAACTCCTCGATGCGCTGCGGCGAAGAGGACTTTAGAACGAAGCCCGCGTGGTGGTACTTCTTGATGCGATAGACAATCTCCGGGTCGTTGTAGGCCGACGTATCCGGATCATCCTGGCGCGCCAGCGAAATGATCACCCCGGCGTAGTCTTCGCGCGGTTGCGGCAGCTGGTACGGCAGCTTCCCGGCCGCCACTTCCAGATGCGCCCACTCGCGCCACAAGTTAATCCCGGTCGCCGCCTCAATTACGTCCGAAATGTACGCGCCGCCAACTCGCGCCGCAATTTCGAGGAAGTAGAACCGATTGTCTGCGTGCGCCTTCAGAAATTCCCCGTGTGTAACACCTCGAACCAGTCCCAAACCATCGACAAGCTTCTGGTTGATTTCCTTCATCGCCAATGATTCGGCAGAATCCCGCGGCTGGGTGCGCGTCGTGAAAACGCCGCCTTGATGCGACACATCGAGCGGCGGCGCGCCGTAAGCATGCGCCTCAGCAAAAAGTACGCTGCGTTCCGACACTACGCCGTCCACATGATAGACACTTCCAGGAATGAATTGCTCGAGAAGATACTCGGACTGCGCATCGCCCAGTTGCTCGAGCCAAGGCCAAAGCTCCGCGGAGGATTGAATTTTCTTCATGCCGATGCCGGACGCTTGCGAGCGGGGCTTCAGCAGCCACGGACCCGGTACGTGCCCCATGAACTCGCGCAGGTCCTCATAATTGAGGATATGGATAAACTCCGGCACGAGGACGCCGACTTCCTGGGCCCGTGCGCGCATGGCCAGCTTGTCGCGAAAGTACCGAATCGTGGTCAGTCCAATGCCCGGCAGGCGCAAGTGTTCGCGGATCGCTGCGACATTTTCCATGTCGAATTCATCGAGCGCGACAACGCGGTCGATGTGCCTTGTGCGAGCGGCATAGCTGACCGCGTGCAGCATGTCCTTCAGCGGCAGGTCCTCAGGCATGAAGAACATTTCGTCGATGGCTTCGCGCGGCCAGTTGGCATTGCGTAGCTTTTCTACCGTGAGCAGGTACACTGTGCAGCCGAGCCCTTTGCACACTCGCAGAAACTCCTGCCCTTTCTCGTAGGACGTAACGCAAAGAATAGTGATGGACCTGGTCGCGGTCATCGTTCCTCGGTAAGGGACCGTATCGACTGGCACGCCTAAAGTCGTGCTTCCACACGCACCGTGTTGTACGCCCCGGCTTCAGCCCGGCCTTCGGCAAAACACTAGTTACTGGAACCGCCAAAGATGCGCGGATTATATACGCGTTTATCTTGCAGGAAAGAGGAATTGCAAAAACGGACCCACCCGCTGCGCCCACGCCGCCTCATTGTGCTGGGCGCCTTCGATGCGCTGGTAATGCAAATCGCGCTCCAGCTGCCATCCCTTGCCCAGCAGCACGTCGCGGAACCGCTCCACGTCGTCGACGATGCGCGGGCCTTCCCGCGTGCCAATATCCAACCAGATGCGCGGCAACGGACGAACCGGAGCCGCAGCAGCGAAGCGCAGAATGATGCGCTGGTTCCACCACACGGAAGGAGAAAGCGCCGCAATCTTTCCGAAAATGTTTGGCTGGCGCAGCCCGATATATAGCGACACCAGCCCTCCAAGTGAAGATCCGCCAATCCCTGTGTTATCCACTCCCTGCAACACGCGGTAGTTACTCTCGAGAAACGGCCGAACCTCTTCCAGCAAAAACTTGGCGTAGCGGTTCGCGCGACCGCCGCCCAACCGCGGCGCGCGCGTCGGCGTGTATTCGCCGAGCCGTTGCTTACCGGTGTTGTATACGCCCACAATAATGAGCGGCTCGACGCGGCCTTCTCCGATACAGGCGTCGGCGGTTTGGCCTACATGCCAATCCATTCCCGGAATAAAAGAGGTCGCGCCATCGAACAGGTTCTGACCGTCATGCAGATAAAGCAGCGGAAAACGCCGCTGTCGCTGATCGTCGTAGCCCGGCGGAAGGTACACAATAAGGTCGCGCTGGTTCTTCAGGAACCGCGAAGCAAACCGCTCATGCTTGACCAGGTGTGGGGCGCTCACGGAGCGATGACTGCCAGCAGGTCTTTAGCTTCGACATGTTGCCCGGGTGTCACGAGCAACTTGGTGATCTTCCCACTGATTGGCGCGTAAATATTGGATTGCATCTTCATGGCTTCCAGCGTGAACAGTTTAGCACCGCGCTCAACAGAGTGGTTTGCCTGGACCGCAATGCTGCTGATCAGACCTGCCGTTGGTGCTCCAACGTGCCCGGAATCCTCAGGGTCGGCTTTCGGGTGAGCGCGTTCGACAACGCGCAGTGCTCGGTCGCGCACATTCACTTCACGCGGCTGCCCGTTCAATTCGAAGAAAAGCGTTCGCGTACCGTCGGGATGCGCCTCACTGATCGTCAAAAATTTCACAATCATGGTTTTACCGGGCTCGATCTCCACGGTAATTTCCTCGCCCGGCTTCAACCCGTAGAAAAACGCCGGTGTCGGCAGCGCGCCGACGTCTGCGTATGTCTGCCTGAACGCGTTGAATTTTAGATAAACGTCGGGATACAGCAGATAGCTCAGCAAGGCATCTCGCTGCACCGGGCGATTCACTTTTTTCTCGAGCTGCGCTTGCTCTTCTTCGAAATTCACCGGCGTAAGGCTCGCTCCCGGCCTCCCCTTCAAGGGCGCGTGGCCCCGCAAGACAATGCGCTGCAGTTTCTTTGGCCAGCCGCCGGGAGGAACTCCCAAGGTTCCGGAAAACATTTCGACAACTGAATTGGGTAACGAGACGTCGTGCTGCTCGTTCAGTTCCAGCAGGTCCGACGGCTTCATTTCATTGGCGAGCAGGAACAGCGTCATGTCGCCAACCACCTTACTTGAAGGAGTTACCTTCACAATGTCGCCGAAAAGTTGATTCACTTCGGCGTAAGTTCGTTCCACGTCACGCCAACGGTGCCCCAAGCCCATTGCGGTCGCTTGCTCACGCAAATTCGTGAATTGCCCGCCCGGTATTTCATGCTGGTAAAGCCGAGCGGAGCCGGCCTTCTGTCCCGAGTCGAAAGGCACATAGTAGGTACGCACCGTCTCCCAAAAGTCGGAGCATTCGTTCAAGGCTTCGATATCGAGTTCAGTGTCACGTGCCGTGTGTCGCAGCGCTTCGACCACGGAATTCAGATTGGGCTGGCTCGTGGCGCCGCTCACCGCCGCAACGGCCCCATCCGCCACATCCACGCCGGCATCGGCGGCTTTAAGCAGCGACGCAGCGTTGATGCCGCTGGTGTCATGGGTGTGAAAGTGAACCGGAATGCCAATCTCTTCACGCAACGCCTTCACAAGTTCAAACGCCGCATACGGCTTGCAAAGTCCCGCCATATCCTTGATGCACAGGAAGTGCCCGCCGAGTTTTTCCAGTTGCTTGGCCATCTGCACATAATATTTCAGCGAATATTTGGGCCGGCCTTTGTCCAGCATGTCGCCGGTGTAGCAAATCGCTGGCTCGCAGACAGCACCCGTCTCCAGTACGGCGTCGATGGAGACGCGCATGTTCTCGATGGAATTGAGCGAGTCGAAGATGCGGAAGATATCGATGCCTTGCTTCTGCGACTCGCTCACGAACTCCACGATGACGTTGTCCGGATACGACGTGTAGCCAACTGCGTTCGCCCCGCGCAACAACATCTGGAAGCAAATATTGGGAATGGTCCGGCGCAGTTCCCTCAGCCGCTCCCATGGATCCTCGTGGAGAAACCGCATCGACGTATCGAAAGTGGCCCCGCCCCACATCTCAACGCTAAACAGATTTGGCAGCCGCTGAGCGATAGCCTGCGCCGTAGCGAGCAGGTCGTAGGTCCGCACTCGCGTGGCAAGCAAAGACTGGTGCGCATCGCGAAACGTGGTGTCCGTCAGCAGCAGCCGCTTCTCTTTTCTCGCCCATGCGGCAAATCTCTTCGGTCCCAACTTCTGCAGCAATTGCCGCGTTCCTTGTCTCGGCGTGATTCCAGGCAGCATAGGCAGCGCCGCCTTTTCGATCTCCGCCGGAACTGTTTTGCCCTTCACTTCGGGATTGCCGTTCAGAATGACGTCCCCGATGTACGACAGCAGCTTCGTCGCGCGGTCGGCACGGCCCGTAAACCGGAAAAGCTCCGGCGAATCATCCAGAAATGAAGTGGTCACCTCGCCCGCGCGAAACCGCTCATGGTTCACCACATTCTCCAGGAACGGAATGTTGGTCTTCACGCCCCGAATGCGAAATTCCCGCAGAGCCCGGTCCATCCGCTGGCAAGCTTCGGGAAGATTCTTGCCCCACGCGGTCACTTTCACCAGCAACGAATCGTAGTACGCGGCAAGCAACGCACCCGTATAAGCAGTCCCGCCGTCGAGCCGGATGCCGAAACCTGCAGGCGACCGATAGGTGGAGATTTTCCCGTAATCCGGCGCGAAATGTTTTTCGGGGTCCTCAGTCGTAACCCGGCACTGCAGAGCCGCGCCATACAAGGGAATCTTGTCCTGCTCAGGCAGCGCCAACTCGTCGTCGTGAAGCTTGTGGCCCTGGGCCACCAAGATCTGCGCGCGGACGATATCGACGCCCGTAACCACTTCCGTGACCGTGTGCTCCACCTGAATCCGCGGATTGACCTCGATGAAGTACCATTTCTCTGACTCTACGTCGTAGAGAAACTCCACCGTCCCTGCGTTGCGGTACTTCGCTTTGCGCGCCAGCGCGACCGCTGCCTCGCACAGCTCCCGGCGCACGTGATCCGGCAGGCTCAACGCCGGTGCCACTTCCACCACTTTCTGATGGCGCCGCTGCACCGAACAATCGCGCTCGTACAAATGGAGCAAGTTGCCATGCTCGTCCGCCAGGATCTGCACTTCGATGTGCCGCGCCCGTGGCAGATACTTCTCAAGGAAAACGGAAGCGTCGCCGAAAGCAGATTTGGCCTCACCTTGCGCTTCCTCGAGCCGCGCCGCCAGTTGCTCGAGATTGTGCACCACGCGCATCCCGCGACCGCCTCCGCCCATGGCGGCCTTCACAATCACCGGATAGCCAATTTCCGACGCGATCGTTTTAGCTTCCGCCGCCGTTGCAACGGGCCTGTCTGTACCCGGAAGCACAGAAACCCCTGCGGACACGGCGAGCCGACGCGCGGCGGTCTTGTCGCCGAGGAGCTCGAGCAGCTCGGGAGTCGGCCCGACAAACGCTAGCCCCGCCTTGGCACAAGCTCGCGCCAGTGCCGGATTTTCCGAGAGAAACCCATATCCCGGATGAATCGCGTCGGCTTGATGCTCCTTCGCAATCGCGATGATCCCGGCAATATCCAGATAAGCTTCCACGGGCCCTTTGCCCGCGCCGACCTGGTAGGCTTCGTCGGCCTTGAAGCGGTGCAGCGCCAGCCGGTCTTCTTGCGAATAAATCGCCACGGTACGCAACCCGAGTTCGTTCGCGGCGCGAAAAATACGAATCGCGATTTCGCTCCGGTTTGCCGCGAGCAATTTACGAATGGGCCGGTGTTTTTTCATACGAGTCCGTCAGTGTGTCCTTGAAGGATGACACAAAATTCTACATTCTTTCATGATTCGAACGGTGGCTGGACGTATTTTTCACATCCAGCAAAGTGAAATTTCGAATGATGGCGCGGCCAGTAGTTCGATCAATGCTTAAGCAGCGGCGTTGCGAACCGGATAGGTACCCCGAAATTCGAGCCGCCGAACCCCTTCACAATCGCAAAGGTTACGCCGATTACCCCGCCCTGACGGTTTAGCAGTGGTCCGCCTGACCCACCGGAAGTCGTCTGCGCGTCGTAGACAATCTTGTCTGGCAACACGTCGCCCACATGCCCTTGTGTCACCAGCGGCCGGATCAGCTTCCGCTTTGCCAGTTCGGCCAACACCAGATTTGGGTCGCCGCCTGTGACCTTTACGATTTCACGCACCGCATCGTCGCCGGCGCGCGCCAGAATCGCATCCAATCCCGTGGCATAGCCCACGCTGATCAGCGCCTCTCCGCTGACCGCCGCTTCCTTATTGCTGTCCAGCCGCAGTATCGGACGCCTCAATTCCGTCAAATCTCCGTGGATCAGCGCGAGGTCCGCCTCGTCGGAAATCTGCGAGATTGCGACCGGAACTCCGTTCGTGGCATTTGGAAAGTAGGCGTTGATCGCGGCGATCGCCGGTTCCAATCCCTGCTGGACGATCCCATTCAGATCCTCATTCTCCCACCACGGCTGCACCACGTGATGATTGGTCAAAATCTTGCCTTCACCCGCGATAAATCCCGTCCCAAAAAAATCGGCGCGCACCTCCGGCGCGCGCCCCTCGGTCGTGTAAACGGTATTGCCTTCGCTGTCCTTGAGCGGCGACCCATCGCTCGAAATGCCGCCATAACGGAGCCGCTTCCCGCTCGACTTTTCGTTGAACGCCACGGAAACGTGCAACAGACAAACGCTCGGCGCGAAATTGTGAATGATCGCTTCGGCCGCCTGCGCATTCCCTTCGATCTTGCTTAGCCGCGTCGTGGTGTCTTGCAGCTGCTTGCGCAACTCGGTCACGTCGCCACCGTCCGGCGCTGACAGCTTTTGCTGCAGCGCCTGGCTCTTCTGCTGCAACTGCTGCCGCTGCTCCAGAAGATCGGCGTTTGCAGGATCTTCGCGCAACCGCCGCGCCGATGCCAGCAACTGCTCCTCATTCTGGACGCTATGCTCTAACTGCGCGATTACCGTGTACGCGCGCTTCGTCTCTTTCTCCGCCTTATGAGAATACGAGAAGAAAATACCTGCAATCACAACCGCTAGTAACAGAAGCACTCCAACACCGATTTTCAGGATGCGCTCGAGCGAGAAGGCATCCCGCGTCATCTTTTCCGTGACCGCCAGTGCTTGAAAGGCGGTCTGCGCTACTTGATAACTCTCTTCGGCGTTACGCACCTTCGCGCCCAATTCCCTGATCGCGCGCTTCTGTCGCAACTGTGTTCGCACGCGCGTCAAAAGTTCTTCATCGTCCGCTGGGACGGTAATCGCATCGTCAGCGCCCAACTGCAGCGCCCGGACGCGCTCCGCCGGCCCTCCGTGGATCAGTGCGATTACCCTGCCCTGTGTCGTGTTCGCGAGCTCCTTGATTTCCGTGAGTGTATTGGCGCCTCGGGGGTCCCCGTTGTCCATTGCGAGCAGGATCACGTCCGGTGGCGAATTCAACGCCACACGCATCCCTTCTGCGGCAGAGTCTGCCGTCAGCGCGTTCTGGCCCCCTTGCACCAGCAATGTTCGAAGTAATTCACGGCGTGAGGCGTCCGCCTCTACGATAAGGACGATTTCTGGTTGCGTGGCCAATCGAGTCCTGCCCCGGCGCGTCGCGAAACCGCTTCCGCAAAAAGGTCCTTAGTTTACCACTGTAACGGGATCAGGTCATTCGTGGTGCAATTGGCTGCCTTGGGAAGCTGTTCCGGAGGGATCGTTCTCGCGAAGTTGACGTAGGTCGGCTTGAACCTGGGCCCATGCTTTCGCATCCTTCTTCGGCGCGTACGGAGCCTCCGGATGATCGAAGAACTTCAAAAGTTCCGCGCGCAGTTTCGGCGTGGCTCCCTTGAATTTGCTCGCTGCATTCTCACGCAGCAGCCGCGCATGCGCATTGTCGTTCAATCGATATTTCCCGGGCGGCGTATTCGCGCCCACGTCAAAGTTCGCGTTCCGCAAATGCAGTCGCCCTTCACTCTCGTCCACAAGCAGTGCTCGATATCGGTCGAGCGATGCATTGAAACCGGCTTCGAACAGCTTCTCGGTTTCCGGCGTAGGCAACCGCAATTCCAGAACCTTCAGCGGGCCGAATTTGGGCACCAACTTGTACAGAAATGCCAGAAAACGCTCGCCGGTTGTCGGTCGGTTGTAGTTTGTTCCCCACTCCTTCTCGTAATCGGCGCGCGACAGATTATAAAGAAATCTCCGTTCCGTCGCGCTCGGCTCTGCGGCCTGGATGTCTTTGCTCTTCAGACTCCACGCAATTCGCGTAGCCTTCGGAATCAGTTTGCTCACGTCCCGACGGTAGGAGTTCAGAGCCTTATCCTCGTTTATCAGGACACTACTTAAGCCCAGCCCGTAGGTTTCGAGAAATGCTTGGTCCAGCAATGCTGCGACACCGCAAACCCAACGAAATCGTGAAACTCGTCCGAAGCGTACCTTCCCCTCGCCACCTGCAGCACATCAAAGCCAAATTCGGTCCTCACGTGCGCCAGCGGGTCATCTTCGTACGTCACTTGATCGCCGTATTTCTTTTGTAGCTTTGGGTACAGGATCGGCACGGCCGGGTTGGTCGCGATGCGATGTCCGTCGTTGTCGGTGGCATAATGCGATAATGCTCCAAGGGCGAACGCGTACTCATTCACATCCTGCGAATCTCTCAACAGGGCAGTAACGAAATCTCCGGTACGCACGTAGTGTGTCAGGTCACTGAAAAAGGGGCTGCCGTACGGGTAGTAGCCCAAATCCTGGATGATTGCGCCTCCGTAGGCATAGGCTTCCGCACCATCTAGCACTTCCTCGGTTGCCTGGGGATATTTCTTGCGGAGAAGCGGCTTCAGGTGGGATTCCCAAACGACGTCGATCTCTGCCTGGTGCGCAAGGACGGCGTACGCTCCGCCGTCAGAAGGAGTCAGCAAGACCAACAGTAACGCTAAGCTTACGCACTTCACCCGCAAAAGCATCGCGCGCCCGAAGTCTTTTTGGGGGAGCCTGCGAATCAAGAATTTCGCGCCCTCGCCGGAGTTTTCGTCGCAAGCCGCAACCCAGCTTGAACTGCGCTTAGTGTCTCACCGAATGGCCATCTGTGTTAATCGGGGAAACTTAGTATTTCCGCAGTACTCCAATGACCCGGCCCTGAATTTTTACATCACTGGCTGGAACCATAATAGGCGCCATCTCCGAATTGGCCGGCTGCAAACGGACTTTGCCCGCACCTTCGCGATAAAAACGCTTCAACGTGGCTTCTTCTCCGCCGACCAGCGCCACGACAATATCTCCCGCATTGGCAACCTGCGTCTGCTCGCACACAACGTAGTCGCCGTCCATGATGTGGTCTTCGATCATGGAATTGCCCTTCACTTGCAGGACGAAGGAACTTCCGCCGCGCGCAAAGTCTCCGAGCGAAAGCGTCTCCCGCTCTTCCACCGCCTCTAACGGACGCCCTGCGGCGATACGGCCCACCAGCGGCAGCTCCTGAATGCGCCGCTCAATCACCTGCTCCTTCACCGGCTTCGGCAATTGCACAATTTCGATCGAGCGACTCTGATTGTAGCCGCGCCGGATGAATCCCTTCTTCTCGAGCGTGCTGATATGCTTGTGAACCGTCGCAAGCGAGGTGAGCTTCAGTCCTTTTCCGATCTCTTCAAAACTCGGCGCGTATCCGTGGCGGGTTTCAAAGGAAACCAGGTAATCCAGCACTTCCTTCTGACGTTTGGTTAAGGCCATGACTGCCTCCGAAGGTTCACCGTCCACACTCTAGGCGAAAAGAAAGCGAACGTCAAGTAGCGTTTTCGATACGCCCCGCCGGGCTTCGTACTATTCCTCTTTTCTTCTCTGTGTTCTCATGTGGAATGATGATGACGACCGGATTCCATCGTTCCGCTGGCGTGACCGCCGCTGCTACTTTCGCAATCCTCGCTAGTGCTTGCGCTCTTCTCGCCTGGGGCTATTTTTGGCTTCCGCTCCTCAATGCACCGCCTGACTCCGCCGGGCGCCACGCTTATCAGCTTTATCCCCTCGAGTTTGCTTTGTTCACTTTCTTACCTCCACTCCTAATCGCCATCACGGTGCGCACGGCGGTCGGAATTCTCCAGTTACGGCCTTGGGCGCGCCTTGCCGCCCTCGTTTGGGCTGGTGCTGCTCTGGTCCTTTGCCTCGCGATCATCGCGTTTCGTCCGTTCGAAACCTTCTTCATCCCTGCGCGCTTCGTCAGCCAGGCCGAATCCTTCAAGCAGCTAGCAACCATCTCCTTTGTGAGCATGTTGCTGCCCGCAAGCTTGTGGTGGCTCTTTTTCTTCCGTCTTTCTAGCGTGAAGCGCCAGTTTCAGCAAGCCAACACCACCCCCTCACTGCCCACCCGCGACTTGAGTTTCTAAGCGATTCCACTCGCTTCATCTTTCTAGGCGAAACGCTTTCCCCCGGTGGTGACGGAAGTCACGTTCCAGTGTGCTCTTGCTCACACCACCCAGTGCGCCCAACGGGTACTCTCTCTCCCTGTGTTATTCTTACTTGGCCGGCTCCTGGCGGTCCGGCACCTGTCCCGATTTCACCCGTGCCGCCCACCCTCCAGGGGCTTCGCCCTCTCCGCAAGGCGAGGACTGGCCGTATGACGGGGGTTCACGTACCACGATGTCGACACTAACCGAAGTTCCTTCGAGCAAACCCAGGCGCGAGGTTATTGAGCAGGCGGTCATCCGCTTCGCCGGCGATTCCGGCGACGGCATGCAAGTTACCGGAAGCCAATTCACTAACACCGTCGCGCTTTACGGAAATGACATTGCCACATTTCCGGACTACCCCGCCGAAATCCGCGCCCCTGCGGGCACGGTGCCGGGAGTCAGCGGCTTTCAGTTGAATTTTTCATCGGGCGAAGTGCACACGCCCGGCGACGCGGTCGATGTGCTGATTGCAATGAACCCGGCGGCGCTGAAGGTCAACATCGGTGATCTGAAAGCCAACGGAATCCTCATCGTGAACTCCGACAGCTTCAAGGAGACCGATCTCCGCAAGGCCCACCTGACGGCGAATCCGCTCGAAGACCATACTCTGGACAAGTTTCGTGTCTTCCCTGTCGAACTCCAGCGTCTCACTCGCGCGGCCCTGCAGCACCTCGGCCTCGATGCGAAAGCCATGGACCGCTGCAAGAACTTTTTCGCACTCGGCATGTGCTACTGGCTCTACAACCGCTCGATGGAGCCGACGGTCCGCTGGATCGACGACAAGTTCAAAAAGAAGCCGTTGCTCGCCGAGGCCAACCAACTCGCCCTCAAAGCTGGCTACTCCTACTGCGAAGCCACCGAAGTCTTCCAGACCAGCTACGAAATTCCTCCGGCGCAGCTCAGCCCAGGTGTCTACCGCAATCTCAGTGGGAATCAGGCCCTCGCCCTCGGATTCGTTACCGCGGCCCACAAAGCGGGACTGCAGCTTTTCCTCGGCAGCTACCCCATCACGCCTGCTTCCGACATTCTTCACGAACTGTCGCAGTACAAGAATTTCGGTGTCTTGACCTTCCAGGCAGAAGACGAAATTGCTGCCATCACTTCTGCGATCGGCGCTTCCTACGCCGGCAAGCTCGCAATCACGACCACTTCCGGCCCAGGAATGGCGTTGAAAACCGAGGCGCTTGGTCTCGCAGTCATGACCGAACTGCCTCTCGTGATTTGTGACATCCAGCGTGGTGGACCTTCCACCGGATTGCCAACCAAGACTGAGCAAGCCGATCTTCTTCAGGCGCTCTTCGGCCGCAACTCCGAAGCTCCCATTCCGGTGATCGCCGCGGCCACGCCCGCCGATTGCTTCTGGATCGCCGTCGAAGCCAGCCGCATCGCCTTGAAATATATGGTGCCGGTGATCGTTCTTTCGGATGGATACCTCGCCAACGGCGCCGAGCCTTGGCGGATCCCCAGCGTCGAGGAAATCCCGGGCATCACGGTCCAGTTCGCCTCGGATCCCAAGGATTTCCACCCGTACAAGCGCCATCCGGAGACTCTCGCGCGGCCCTGGGCCATTCCGGGCACTCCGGGCCTAGAGCACCGGATCGGCGGCCTCGAGAAGCAAGATGTCACCGGCAATGTCAATTACGAACCTCTGAACCACGAGAACATGGTGCGCATCCGCGCTGCAAAGATTGAGGCCATCACCCAGGATGTCCCGAACTTGATGCCCAGCGGCGATCCGGAAGGCGATCTTTTGATCGTTTCCTGGGGCTCGACCTACGGCTCCATCACTCAATCCGTCAAGGCACAGCGCGAAAAGGGCCGAAAAATTGGCCATCTCCACCTGCGTTACCTCAATCCCTTGCCCGCAAACGTGGGCGATATTCTGAAGCGCTACAAGAAGGTTCTCGTGCCGGAGCTCAATATGGGCCAACTACTCTGGGTCCTCCGCGCCAAGTATCTCGTCAACGCCATCGGCCTCAACAAGATTCAGGGCCGCCCCTTCAAGCAATCCGAACTCGATCAAAAGATCGAAGAAGTTTTGGGACTTTAGGAGTCAACCATGACCACACCCGCTTTTGCGAGCCCTCTTTCGAAGAAAGATTTTCAGACGGACCAGGAAGTTCGCTGGTGCCCGGGCTGCGGGGACTACGCCATCCTCTCTGCGGTCCAGTCCGTGTTCCCCGAGCTCGGCATTGCCCGCGAAGATTTTGTAGTTGTCTCCGGCATCGGCTGCTCCAGCCGCTTCCCCTATTACATGAACACCTTCGGTTTTCACTCTATTCACGGCCGTGCCCCGGCCGTGGCTTCCGGCATCAAGATTGCGCACCCGGAACTCGAAGTATGGATCGCGACCGGCGACGGAGATGCGCTCGCCATAGGCGGCAACCACACCATTCACCTGCTGCGCCGCAACGTCGGCCTCAAGGTATTGCTCTTCA
>Ga0207862_1000399_pt1 | contig 13187 bp, 6 predicted proteins | sample LuqExpMetageno81_FD_187838 | JGI IMG/M metagenome (GOLD analysis project Ga0207862, IMG submission 187838) | Tropical forest soil microbial communities from Luquillo Experimental Forest, Puerto Rico - Sample 81 (SPAdes) | ecosystem: Environmental > Terrestrial > Soil > Tropical forest ... | reverse complement strand
TTTCCCGAATTCCGCCACGAATGCGGCGTATTGCTTTCAAAGTAGAAACTGTCGCCCCCGCGCAACCGGTGGGATTGGCCTTCCAGAGTGATATCCAGCGCCCCGCGCAGCACAAACAGAAACTCCTCGCCCTCGTGGGAATAGGACTCCCCGCTGCCGACCCCCGGAGCGATCGTGAACAGGTGCGGTTCCATCACCGTATTGCCCCACGCAAGCAGTTCCATCTCCACGCCGGGACCGGCGTGCAGCCGCTTGCGTTCTTCTGGACGCACCCGGTGCGGGTTCGCCTGCGCCGGCTCGAAGAAGTCGAGGATATTCAGCTTGTAGTAGCGCGCAAGTTTGCGCAGCGTCCCCACGGAAGCGCTCATGTGCGAGCGCTCAATGGCGCTCAGGAAGCCGACCGAGATCCCTGCTGCGCTGGCCACCTTAGCCAGCGGCAGGTGGCGGCTCAAGCGCAACTGCCGCAGGCGCCCCCCTATCGCACTGGAGCCATTGCTGCGAGCAGTCTTCACCTCGCCCTGCGACTTTAAGAGTTCCACGATGGCCGCCGCGTTCAACCCACGGGCCCGGCTCAGGTACCTCGCCCGTTTCAGAACTTTTAGGTCGTCCTTCGAGTACAGGCGGTACTTGCTGTCGGTCCGCACCGGCTGGATGATGCCCACTTTCTCCCAGGACCGGATCACCGACGCGGAGATACCAGTCAGGTCCGCCACCTCGCCGATCTTCAGATGTCCCCCTGAAGTTGTAGCTGACGGCCGTTCTGAGGCGCTGGCGGACTTTTGTCTTGTGTTCTTCAAGGATGCGCTTGACAAGCTGGGAGTGAATCTCTAACCTTGCGTAATTATAGCAAGGTTGCTTTCTCCGGCAATTAGGTTATCACCCAAGCATCCATCACTCTAGAGCTTCCTTCAAAGGGGGAATATGACAAGGTTTGCTATTCGTTCCTGCGCCCGTGTCTGTGTCGCCGCTTGGCTCGCGGCCGCCTTAGCGATGGGCGCAATGGCCCAGAGCACCGGCGGAAGAATCAACGGCCGCGTCACGGATCCCTCAGGCGCCGTAGTCCCCGAGGCCACCGTCACTCTCATCAATGAGTCCACTGGTGTCAGCACGCACACCCAGACCAGCAAGAGCGGCGATTACGCCTTTCCGACCGTCGCGGTTGGAACCTACACCATGGAATTCGAAGCCATTGGCTTCAAGAAGCTCACCCGCAAGCAGGTTGCGCTCGACCTGAACCAAACGCTCACAGTCAACGGCACACTGGAACTGGGCTCGGCCACCGAAACCGTTGAAGTCAGCTCCGAAGCTCCCCTGGTGGACACGAGTTCGACTCAGCTCGGCGCCACCGTCGATGCCCTAATGGCTACGCAGTTGCCCTTGAACACACGTGATACCTATCAGCTTCTGCAGTTGCAGCCGGGCGTCATGTCAAACGTGGGAGGCAGCAACTCAATCGCCTACGGCAGCGACCAGCCGGGCGTGGTCTCGGTCAACGGTGGCCGCGGACGGTCCAACAACTTCAATGTCAACGGTGGTGACGCCAACGACCTCTTCGCCAACCTTCCGACGGTGCAGCCCAGTCCTGACAGCATCTCTGAGTTCCGTGTCCTCACCAACACCTTCGACGCCGAGTATGGGCGCAACTCGGGGGCTGTCATCAACGTCGTCACCAAGTCGGGCACCAACGAATTTCACGGTAACGCCTTCGAGTTCTTCCGCAACAGCGTTTTGAACGCGCAAGGCTACTTCAACGTCGTCAAGCCTCAGTTCCAGCAGAACCAGTTCGGCGGCACGTTCGGCGGCCCGATTAAGAAAGACCGCGCCTTCTTCTTCCTATCCTATGAAGGTCGGCGCATCAAGCAGGGAATCCCCAGCGCGCAGTTCCAAGTGCCCGACCAAGCTCAACGCGGCGGAGACTTCAGCGCCTTTACGGGGGGCTTCACGGGGTACATCAACGATCAGGCCGTGGCTGACGCGTTGAATGCACGTCCCGGCTGTACGAGCGCGATCGCCGGAAACGGAGGACAAACCCCGGCTGCTGGAGTATTCTACTCGGCAATCTTCCCGGCTCCGGCTAACTTCATTCCTCCCGCATGCATGGATCCAACGGCCGTGGCGCTAATGAAACTTTATGTCCCGCTGCCCAACCAGCCCGGCAACTACTTTCAGTCTGTGCCTAACCAGATCGTCAATGGAGACCAGGGCTCGGCGAAGTTCGACTACCGCCTGACCAACAACCAGAACCTGAACGTTTACTACTACATCAACGATTCGTTGACCAACCAGGCGTTCTCGTTCTTCCAGGCTGCCGGCGCCAACGTGGCCGGCTTTGGCGCGGCGGTTCCCACCACGGTGCAGCAACTGAACATCGCCCACATTTGGACCATCAGCAACAGCCTGGTCAACGAAGCGCGATTCACCTATATGCGCGAAAACCAGATCGGCTTCCAGGAGCCCGCGCGCACCAACCTTGTGCAGGACTCGTGCCAGGGCCTGGTGCCCGCCAGCCAGTGCTTTAGCGATCCCAACAATCCCAGCTCCGGAATCACTCCCGGATTAGGCAAGAATTACGAGGGCGTTCCCTTCATCGTGGTGCCGGGGTCATTCAACATCGGCAACAACTTCGAAGGGCAGCTCCCGCAGATCGGCAACAGCTACGTCTGGGCCGACAACCTGAGCAAGCAGCTCGGAGCGCACGCGTTGAAGTTCGGCTTCGACATCCGTTACATGCAGTTCAACCAGACGCTGTACTACAACGTGAACGGCTATTTCCAGTACAACAACACCGATCTCAACAGCCCGAATCTGCCGGACCCGATCAACGGGACCAATTACATTCCCGATTTCCTGCTGGGGCTTCCTTACAGCTATTCGCAGGGCTCCGCGCAGGCCGAACACGTGCGCAATAACGCCTACTACTTGTTCGGGCAGGACAGTTGGCGCATCAAACCGAATGTGACCCTCAACTACGGTCTTCGCTGGGAGCTGGACACACCGCTCGCTGACATACTCGGCCACGTGCAGACATATCGTCCCGGCCAGGCGACCACGCAGTATCCTTGCCAGCTCAACCCCAACAATCCTCTGGTGCAGGTGTACGGTTCTACCGACTGCAGCGTCAACGGACCAGCGAACGCCCTCAACCCGCTCGGCCTGGTAGTACCCGGTGACAAGGGCATCCCTCCCGGCATGACCCAGACCTACTACAAGGCGTGGGCGCCGCGCATCGGTATCGCCTGGAGCCCCAGCGCCAGCAAGGGATGGCTGCATAAAATCACGGGCGATCCGGGCACCCTCACCATCAAGACTGGATTCGGCCTGTTTTACAACCCCATCGAGCAGTTGGTGCTGGAACAGTTCGGCGCCGAGCCACCCTTCGGCGGCAGCAATACCATCTACTCCACCAACTTCAACACTCCGTTCGTCGATCAGACCGGCAAGCAGTATCCCAATCCCTTCAACGGCATCATCTCGCCCAAGCCGGGCACTCCGATTGACTGGTCGACTTATCGCCCCATCCTGCTTTATGGCGATTTGCAGCCGCACCTGCGCACCCAATATTCCGAGCAATACAACCTCACCATCCAGCGTGCCCTCGGTAAAGACATGATGATGCAGGTGGGCTACGTCGGCTCCCAGGGCCACCGCCTGCTGGTGTCGCACGACATCAATTATGGAAATACCCAGTCGTGCTTGGATCTCATGAATCTGTCCGCTTATAACAATGACTCCAGTTACACCTGCTCGCAGAATTCGTCCGATAACGCGTACTACATACCTCCAACTGCCACGCTTCCGGCGAATTTCACCCTGCACCTCCCCTACGGCGGCCCAGGCGGGGCGCCCTTTGTGCTGAGCGGCGGCCCCAACGGCACGCCGGTGTCGGCCGTCGCCCCCAGCGGCATAACTCTGGTGGGGCTGCGGCGCTATTCTTCACCCTTGTGCCAGCCGCTGACGGGAACCGGATGCCCGGCGGACGGCATCCCCGTGTTCTCCAACATCTTCGCCGAAGACACCATCGGCAACTCGAATTACAACTCCTTCCAAGCCATGGTGCAGCGCAATTTCTCCCGCGGTCTCCAGTTCCAGGTCGCCTACACTTGGGCCAAGTCGTTTGACCAAGGTTCCACCTTCGAGGGCGAACTCAATCCGGTTGACCCGCGCTTGAGTTATGCGCTCTCGGAATTCGACGCGCGCCAGCGCCTGGTCGTGAACGGTTATTGGCAGTTTCCCGTCCCGCAATATCAGGGCGCCAAAGGCGCTTTCCTCGACGGGTGGGCCATGTCCGGCATCTTCACCCTGCAATCCGGCTTTCCCATTCGCATCACCGCCGGCGGGCAAGACAATGAGCTGAACGCCAGCTTCTTCTTCGAATCGGCAGGGCAGCCCAACCAGATGATGCCCTTCAAGACGCGGTCGCCGCAGGCGAACGGCAACTCTTACTTCGATCCCAATACGTTTTCGATTGATCAGAATTCCATCAACTACCTTACCGGGCAGATACTGCTCGGCACCTACGGCAACACCGCGCGCACCGTCTGCTGCGGCCCCGGTATCGCCAACTTTGACATGACGCTGGAGAAGTCAACCAAGATCGGCGAGCGCGTGAACACGCTCTTCCGCGTGGACTTCTTCAATATGTTCAACCACACGCAGTTCTACAACCCGGTAGGCGACGCAACCAGTTCGCAGTTCGGACAGGTCACGACTACCCGCGACCCCCGGTTGATCCAGTTCGCATTGAAAGTGTCGTTCTAACTTAGAAGCCGGGCCCCTGCGCCCGGCCGTATCCTTAACGATTCTCAGGAGAGCTTTATGCACGAGCAGTTGCGGAATGAAATCGCGATTTTCGAGAAGCGCACGCCCAAGTCGGCTGAAGCACACAAGCACAACCTGCAGCGGCTTCCGCTCGGTGTGGCTAGCAATTACCGCGCCTACGACCCGCACCCCATCTTCGTGAAGGAAGCGAAAGGCAGCAAGTTCCGCGACCTCGACGGCAACGAGTACATCGACCACAACCTCACCTTTGGCGCGTTGATGGCCGGCCATTGCCACCCCGCCGTGATGAAGGCCGTCGAAAAGCGCCTGTCCACCGGAACCATGTTCGGTATGCCGCACGACATGGAGTGGGAACTCGCTGAGGAAATCTGCGCCCGCTTCCCCATCGAGATGATCCGTTTCGGCAACAGCGGTACCGAAGCCACCATGCACGCGGTACGCATCGCCCGCGCCGCGACCGGCCGCGACCGCATCATTAAGTTCGAGGGCGGATACCACGGACTGCACGATGCCGCGCTGGTCAGCGTGAAGCCGCACGCTGACGAAGTCGGCGACTTCAAGGCGCCCAACTCCGTACCGGGTGGACTCGGCGTGCCCAAGGCCAGCATCGCCAATGTCGTCATCGCCAGCTTTAACGATCTCGACTCCGTCGCCTACCGCTTCAAGCAGCATCCCGGCGAAATCGCCGCCATCATTCTCGAGCCCATCATGATGAACGTCGGCCTCTGCATGCCAGAGCCCGGCTTCCTGGAAGGTCTGCGCAGGCTGTGCGACGACAACGGCGCACTGCTCATCTTCGACGAGGTGAAGACCGGGGCCAAGCTGTGCCGGGGCGGCGCCTCCGAATACTTCGGAGTCAAGCCCGACATGATTTGCCTCGCCAAATCCATCGGCGGAGGCTTCCCTCTCGCCGCTTTCGGCGCTTCGAAAGCGGTCATGGACCTCATCTCGCAGCACAAGGTCTTCCACGGTGGTACGTACAACACCAACCCGGTTTCTATGGCTGCCGGGCTCGCCACCTTCCGCGAAGTCCTCTCCCGCGACAACTACGCCCATGTCGAGAAGCTCTCGCACAAGCTGGTCACCGGCTACCGCGAGACAGTTGCTAGGGTCGGTCTCAACGCCTACGTTATCTTCGCTGGAGCCAATGGGGCCTTGATGTTTGCGCCCAGGGAAATTCGCAATTATCGCGACTGGCTCAAGGTCGACACCGACCTCTGGAAGCAATACTGGTTCGCCATGGTCAACCGCGGCGTGATGCCTCAGCCCTATTGGTGGGACGAGCAGTGGACCATCTCTGTCCAGCACACCGAGGAAGACATCGCCATTCACCTGCAGGTCTTTGCCGAGATCGCTCCGGCCCTGGCCGAAGCGCAGAAAGAAAAACCGGTCGCTGTCGCAGCGCTCTAGCGAGTTGCCCTGCAGCGGCACGGCAGTGGCCGTGCCGAACCAGCGCCTTTAACACCCGCACGGACTTCAGTCCGTGCGGCACTTGCGAAATGTCCACCAATTCACAACCCGAAGCCGCACACCTCAAGCGCGTTCTCGGACGATGGGACCTGGTGCTGCTCTTCGTGGTCGCCATCGTCAACCTTAACGTCGTTCCCGCCATCTCCGCCTCCGGCGGCATGACCGTCTGGCTCTGGCTCACCTCGCTCGTCTTCTTCTTCTGGCCGCAGGGCATGGCCGTGGTCGAACTCTCGCATCGCTATCCCGGCGAGGGCGGCGTTTACCTCTGGACAAAGAAAGTCTTCGGCGACTTCCACGGATTCCTCTCTGGCTGGTGCTACTGGACGAACAACATTTTTTACGTCCCCACCGTCGTGCTGATCTTCGTTGGCATCGTGGTGTTCACTGCCGGGCCAAAAGCGGTCGCGCTCGCCAACAACCCTTTCTTCACCTTTTTCAGCGCGCTGGTTCTTCTCATCTTGCTAGCATTTCTCAACGTCATCGGCCTGGGCGTCGGCAAATGGGTGAACAACATCGGAGGCATCGGCACCGCCATCGCTTCCCTCATCCTCATCGGCCTTGGCATCACCGTTACGCACCGTTTCGGCATCAGTCTCTCGCCGCACGACATGCGCATCCCCCTCGACCCTAGCTTGCTTTCTGCGTTCGGTGTAGTCTGTTTCGCCCTGATCGGCCTTGAGCTCGCATCCATCATGGGCGACGAGATCCAGGAGCCGCAGAAGAACATCCCCTTCGCCGTTGCCTGGGGAGGCGTCATATCAGGGTTTCTGTACATCGGCTGCACCGTCGCACTCCTCATCGCTGTGCCTCGCACGGAAATTTCCGCCATTCAAGGAGTGCCTCAGGCCGTCAGCGGCATGGCCGCGAAAGTCGGCGTACCTTGGCTGGTTTCGCCCTTCGCCCTCGTGCTCAGCATCTCGATCGCCGGCATCGCCTCCGCCTGGCTCTCCGGCTCGGCCCGAATTCCTTTCGTCGCCGGCATCGATTCCTACCTCCCGAGCGCCCTTGGCAAGCTGCACCCGAAGTTCTCGACCCCTTACATCGCACTCTTCGTGCAAACAGGCATCTCGATCGTCTTTCTCGCCATGAGCTTCATCGGAGCGCAGGTCAAAGAAGCCTTCCAGACCCTGCTCGATCTCGCAGTCGTGCTGAACCTTGTTCCGTTTCTTTACGTGTTCGCTGCTCTCATTCGCCTGTCCTCCAGCGACTCCCGCGAGTCCGGCCACTACAGCCCCTTGACCCTTCGTCTCGCCGGACTAAGCGGCTTCATCGTGACTTGCCTAGGTATCGCCCTCGCATTCGTCCCTCCCCCCAACATCACTTCCAAGTTGACCTTCGAAGTCAAAATGTGGGTCGGCACCATCGCCCTCCTGCTTCTCGCAGGTTTCTTCTTTTTCGTTTACGGCAATCGAAAATCTTCCCCGCGGCCCGACGCTTCCGGGGCGAACTTAACGGAGACTCTATGAGCGCAACTGCCACCGCGACCGCGCAGAAATACCAGATGCTCATCAGCGGCGAGTGGGTTCCCGGCGAATCCCGCAAAACCTTCAACGTGTACGACCCGTCCAGCGAGCAGGTCATCGCCGAAGTTCCCGACAGCAGCGCAAAAGACGTGGATCGCGCAGTCGCTGCTGCCAAAGACGCCTTCGACAATGGCCCTTGGGCCTCCAGCACCGCGCAGGAGCGCGGCCGCGTGCTCTTCAAGCTGGCCGACGCCGTCCGCCAGAACACCGCCGCCCTCGCCGAACTCGAAGCCCGCAACAGCGGCAAGCCCATTGTCGAAGCCGAGTACGACCTCGGCGACGTCGCCACCTGTTTCGAGTATTACGGCGGACTCGCCACCAAGGTCTCCGGCCAGGTCAATCCCGTTCCCGACAACGCCCTTAGTCTCTCGCTGAAAGAACCCGTCGGCGTCGCCGGGCAAATTATTCCCTGGAACTACCCTCTGCTGATGGCCGCATGGAAGCTGGCTCCTGCTCTGGCCGCCGGATGCACGTGCATCCTTAAACCCGCTGAGCAAACGCCGCTCACGGTTCTTGAACTTGCGAAACACTTCGAGTCTTGCGGCATTCCCCCCGGCGTCGTTAACATCATCACCGGCTTCGGCGAAACCGCTGGCGCGCCCTTGGTGCAGCATCCCGACGTCAACAAGATCGCCTTCACCGGAAGCGCCGCCGTGGGCAAGCAGATCGTCAAGATGGCCGCCGACACCGTGAAGCGCGTGACTCTCGAACTGGGCGGCAAGTCGCCTAACATCTTCTTCGCCGACGCCGACTTCGAAGCCGCTATCGACGGCGCGCTCTTCGGCGTCTTCATCAACCAGGGCGAAGTCTGCTCCGCCGGCAGCCGCATCCTGGTGCAGCGTCCCATTTACAAGAAGTTTGTCGAAGTCATGGCCGAAAAGGCGAAGACCATTCGGCTCGGCCCACCGTTGGAGCGCGAAACCAAGATGGGCCCCCTGGTCAGCCAGGAGCAGTACGATCGCGTGCGCTCCTACCTCGAGATTGGCAAGAAAGAAGCCAAACTCGCCTGTGGCGGCGACCGTCCTGCTGGCTTCGCCAAGGGCTACTACGTCACACCCACCATCTTCTACGATGTGGACAACTCCGCTCGCATCGCCCGCGAAGAAATATTTGGTCCCGTCGCCAGCGTCATTCCTTTCGACGACGAGGCCGACGCCATCCGCATCGCTAACGACTCGCCCTACGGCCTCGCCGCCGCCGTCTGGACGCGCGACATCTTCAAAGCCTTCCGCGCCGTGAAGAAGATCCGCGCCGGCATCGTGTGGGTCAACCACATGCAGCCCACCTACGTCGAAGCGCCTTGGGGCGGCTTCAAGCAATCCGGCTTCGGCCGCGAACTCGGCCCCTGGGGACTCGAAGAATACCTCGAAACCAAGCTCGTCCACGTCAATCTGAACGAATCTCCGATCGGATGGTACTGAGATGGCCGCAATTCACTTGCGCACCGCAATCCCTGGCCCGCGCTCACAGGAACTTCACCGGCGTCGCGAGCAGGCTGTCCCGCGCGGACTCTCACATGCCACACCGGTGTATGTTGCCAAGTCTGACGGCGCGCTCATCGAAGACGTTGACGGCAACATTCTGATCGACCTCGCGGGAGGCATCGGCTGCCTCAATGTGGGACATCGCCATCCCGCCGTTATCTCCGCCATCCATCATCAGGTGGACCGCTTTCTCCACACCTGCGCCCAGGTCACACCTTATGAGGACTACGTCGCCCTCGCCGAGACGATGAACCGAATCACGCCGGGCGACTTCGCCAAAAAAACCTTCTTCGTCAACACTGGAGCTGAAGCCGTTGAGAATGCGGTAAAGGTCGCCCGCGCCTACACCAGGCGCCCCGCGGTTGTCTGCTTCGAAGACGCCTTCCACGGCCGCACTCTTCTTGGCATGGCGCTCACCAGCAAAACCCACCCCTACAAAGCCGGATTCGAGCCTTTTCCCAGCGAAATCTATCGCATCCCGTACGCCTACTGCTACCGCTGCTCGTACGGCAAGACGTACCCTGACTGCAAGATCCACTGCGGCTCGCAGGCCTTCGACGAGTTCTTCCGCCGCCAAGTCGCGCAAGAACAAGTTGCCGCGATCATCGTCGAACCCGTCCTCGGTGAAGGCGGCTTCGTCGTCCCTCCGCCCGAGTTCTTCGCCGAACTCCGTGCCGTCTGCGACAAGCATGGCATCGTGCTCATCACCGACGAAGTGCAAACAGGCTTCGCCCGCACCGGCGCGATGTTCGCCTGCGAGCGGTTCGGCCTTGTCCCCGATATTCTGATCACTGCAAAATCGCTCGGCGGAGGCTTGCCTGTCGCCGCCGTCACCGGCAAGGCTGAGGTCATGGACGCCGCCGGCCCCGGTGGACTCGGCGGCACCTTCGCCGGCAACCCAGTTTCTTGCGCCGCTGGCATCGCTGTCATCGACGCCATCGAGAAAGACAACCTCTGCGACCGCGCCGAGCAACTCGGCGACCACTTCAAGCAGCGCGCCCGCGAATGGCAGCAGCGCTGGCCCATCATCGGCGATGTGCGCGGGCTCGGCGGCATGTGCGCCATCGAACTGGTCGAGCCCGGCACGCGCAAGCCTGCCGCGGACGAGACGAACATGATCACTCGCTATTGCTACGAGCACGGCGTCATTGCGCTCTCCGCCGGATCGTTCGGTAACGTGATCCGCGTGCTGATGCCGCTCGTAATTACTGACGCGCAGTTCGACGAGGGCCTCGACGTGTTGGAAGCGGCCATTGCCTCCGCTGTCGGCGTGAAGACCGAATCGACTCACGCAGTGCATTCATAGATTTACCGTGAACGATGTGACACGTTGTCGCATCTACCACAATGTAGGAGTTTTGATGACCACCACCGTACCATCACAAGTCGCCGAGGTCCTGAATTACGTCAACGGCGAATGGCGCAAGAGCACCGCCTCCGCAACTCTCGATATCGTCAACCCTGCTACTGCCGAAGCCATAGGCCGTGTACCCCTGTCCTCGGCCGCTGAGGTGGACGACGCCGTGACTGCCGCCGAACGCATCAAGAACCAATGGCGTCGCACGCCCCCCGGCGATCGCGTGCAATACCTCTTCGCCCTCAAGCAACTGCTGGAAGACCACATTGACGAGCTTGCACGCACCGTGGTCATCGAGAACGGCAAAACCTTCGCCGAGGCCAAGGGCGAAGTCCGCCGCGCCATCGAGAACGTCGAAGTCGCTTGCGGAATACCGATGCTCATGCAGGGCTACAACCTCGAAGACATCTCGCCCGGCATCGACGAATCCATGCTGCGCCAGCCCGTGGGCATCGTCGCCGCCATCACGCCGTTCAATTTCCCGGCGATGATTCCCTTCTGGTATCTGCCCTACGCCATCGCCTGCGGCAACTGCTTCCTGCTGAAGCCCTCGGAAAAAGTCCCGCTCACGATGCAACTCGCCTTCCGCCTGCTCGAGCGTCTGAACCTCCCTAAGGGCGTCATTGGCCTCATCAACGGCGGGCGCGAAGCCGTGGACGCCATCCTCGACCATCCCAGGATCCGTGCCGTCAGCTTCGTCGGCTCCACGGCCGTCGCGAAGTACATCTACTCGCGCGCAGCCGCCAACGGCAAGCGCGTACAGTGCCAGGGCGGAGCGAAGAATCATGCCATCGTTCTGCCCGACGCCAATCTCGACACCGCAACCGCCGTCGTCGGCGAGAGCGCTTTCGCCTGCGCCGGACAGCGTTGTCTCGCCGTCTCCGTCGCTGTCACGGTTGGCGAAGCGCAGAAGAAGTTTCGTGACTCCGTCTGCGACCTCGCCAGTTCCATCAAGATGGGCTACGGCCTCGACGAAGGCGTGCGCATGGGCCCCGTCATCACGCCCGACAGCCGCATCCGCATCGAAGGCCTCATCGCCAAAGGCGCGAGCGACGGAGCCACCATCGCCAGCGACGGCCGGGGTGCCAAAGTTTCGCGCTACGAAGCCGGCAACTTTGTCGGTCCGACCGTGATCGACGGCGTCGCACCCGCCAGCGAACTTGCGGCCACTGAAGTCTTCGGTCCCGTGCTCAGCCTCGTGCACGCTAACACTCTCGATGAGGCGATCCGCATCATCAGCCAGAGCGAATACGGCAACGCCGCCTCGCTCTTTACCACCAACGGCGCCACCGCGCGCCGCTTCAAATACGAAGCCCCGGCGGGCAACATCGGCATCAACATTGGCGTCGCTGCTCCGATCGCCTACTTCCCGTTCAGCGGCTGGAAGGCCAGTTTCTTCGGAGATCTTCACGCCCAGGGGCGCGACGCCATCGAGTTCTATACCGAAAAAAAGGTAGTCATCGAGCGCTGGGCCTAGCTCCCGGCAAAGGACGCAACCCATGAGCGACACCGTTCAGCAGTACAAAGACTTCGTCATCACCAGCTTCATGAAGGCCGTGCAACCCGTCGTCGTGACCAGCGCCGAGGGCTGCGTCATCCACGACGACAGCGGCAAAGACTACCTCGACTGCTTCGCCGGAATCTCCGTCGTCAACGCCGGACACTGTAATCCCAAGGTCATCGCCGCCGCCAAGGCCCAGATGGACAAGCTCGTCCACTGCGCCTCCTACATCTACTACTCGCCTGCGACCGGCGAGCTGGCCGAGAAGCTGGCGCAGATCATGCCCTCGCCGCGCCTGCGCAAGTCGTTCTTCGCCAACAGCGGTGCCGAAGCCATCGAAGGCGCCATGAAGGTCGCGCGCCTCTACACCGGCAAGCACGAAATAATCTCGCTCCACGCTTCGTTCCACGGGCGCACCTGGGGCACCCTCTCCATAACCGGTAACCAGGGACGCAAGAAGCGTGGCGGCCCCTACGCCCCGGGCGTCGCGTTCACCAATGCGCCGTATGTTTACCGCTCTCCCTGGCCAGACGACCCGCGCCGCTGCGTAGATTTCTGGGCGCAGTCCCTGGAAGAGGTCATCCGCTTCTCCACCGCCGGAGACGTGGCCGCCTTCATCGCCGAACCCGTCATGGGTGAAGGCGGCATCATCGTTCCTCCGCCGGACTATTTCCGCGAGATCAAGAAGGTCCTCGACCGTCACGGCATCCTCTTCCTCTGCGACGAGGTGCAGTCCGGCTTCGGACGCACCGGCAAGATGTTCGCCATCGAGCACTACGGTGTCGAACCCGACGTCCTTGTCACCGCCAAAGGTATCGCCGACGGCTTTCCACTCGCGGCGTTCACCACGCGCGACGAGATCGCCGCCAGCTTCAAGCCCGGCGATCACCTTTCGACCTTCGGTGGCAACCCGGTTTCTTGCGCGGCCGCGCTCGCCAACATCGAGTACATGCTCGAAGAAAAGCTCTGCGAGCAATCGCTGGAAAAGGGCGCGTACCTGATGGACCGACTCAACCAACTCAGGCGTGACCAGCCGATGATCGGCGAGGTCCGCGGCCTGGGACTGATGGTCG
>Ga0207862_1000397_pt1 | contig 13190 bp, 12 predicted proteins | sample LuqExpMetageno81_FD_187838 | JGI IMG/M metagenome (GOLD analysis project Ga0207862, IMG submission 187838) | Tropical forest soil microbial communities from Luquillo Experimental Forest, Puerto Rico - Sample 81 (SPAdes) | ecosystem: Environmental > Terrestrial > Soil > Tropical forest ... | reverse complement strand
CTCCGGTATGCCTCTTGACCGCAATCACTTCCGTCGAAGCCGTGACGCCCCCACGTGGTGAATCGGCTTATTTCACTGTAGCAGCCGTGGCCGGGAAGTCAATCCGGTCAAGTAATTAGATGCGGGGGACGGGGCGGGGACGCAACGGGACGAATGGTGAATCCGCGTACCAGGAGGAACCATCCAAAGCACTTGTTGGCCTGCTAGTCTGATACCCGGTGGAGAGATGGGAACGCGTGCCGATTACGGTCATGCCGAGTCGTCCAATTCGCTGTTGTTGCCGGGAGATGATGGCTTGATCCCCGACTGCATTCCGTTCAGCACGATTCCGCATACCACCAAGCTTTTCTCGGATTACCTTTCCTACGCTCCCGCGGTGCGAGGTTTCTTTCCCCATGCGCCGGATGGCGGACAGGTGGCGTCGCGCGCGGCGGTGGTTCCGGCGGGAACGAAGATTCATATCGAGGTGGCCGACGCGCTGGAGCGGCAGAACCGTGCATGGGGAGCGTCGGAAGCGACGCTGAAGAACATCCAGAGGCTGCGCGAAGGCGCGCACGCGGTGGTTACGGGGCAGCAAGTGGGGCTGTTCGGCGGACCGCTGCTGGCGCTGCTTAAGGTCGCCTCGGTGCTTGCATTGGCCAAACAAGTGGAGAGCGCGGGGGTTCCGTGCGTGCCGGTTTTCTGGATGGCGACGGAAGACCATGATCTCGCCGAGGTGAACCAGACGCTGCTGCTGGGGAACGACTTCGAGTTGGCGGCTTTCAGCGCTCCGGCGGAGGGCATCGCGGATTCGCCGGTGGCCAGCGTGCGGTTTGCGGCGGGAACGGACGAGTTGGTCCGGCAGGCGGCTGAGATGCTGGGTGACTCAGTGGTGGCCGACTGCCTGCGGAACAGCTATCGCGAGGGCGAGACGTTTTCCGGGGCGTATGCGAAGCTCTACACGCGGCTTTTCACTGGGCACGGACTGATTCTGCTGGATCCGGCGGATGTGGAACTGCACCGCATTGCGGCTCCATTGTTTGTCGAGGCGATTCAGCGGGCGGGGGAGTTGGACGACGCGCTGCTGGCGCGGAACCGCGAAATTACGGCGGCGGGATATCACGAGCAGGTGAAGGTGACGGCGGAGTCGACTCCGCTGTTTGCGCTGGTGGATGGGGCGCGCGTGCCCATACATCGCACCAACGGCGAGTTCAAGATCCAGAAGAAGCAGGTCGCGCTGGACGAGTTGTTGCGACAGATTGCAGACCATCCCGAGGCGTTCAACGCCAACGTGCTGCTGCGGCCGGTGATGCAGGACTATTGGCTGCCGACACTGGCGTACTTCGGCGGGCCGGCGGAGATCGCGTATTTCGCGCAGGTTGGTGTGGTGTACGAGAAGCTGCTGGGGCGGGTGACGCCGATCCTGCCGCGCATGAGCGCGACGTTGCTGGAAGCGAAGATCGAGAAGCTGCTGAACAAATACGCGCTGCAACTGCAAGACCTGTTTCACGGCGAGAAGCAACTGGGCGACGAAGTGGCGGTGCGTTCGCTGCCGGCGGGGTTGAAGCTGGATTTCGAGCGCGGGTTGCTGGCGGTGGAAGAAGCCATGCATCGGATCAGCGAGTCGCTGCACAAGCTCGATCCGACGCTGGTGGGGGCAGCGAAAAATGCGGCCAACAAGATGCGGTATCAAGTGGGGCGGCTGGAGAAACGCGCCGCGCAGGCGGAACTGCGGAACGAGGCGGTGCTGGCGCGGCACGCGGCGATGATCGAGAACTCACTGTATCCGCGGCGCACCCTGCAGGAGCGGGAGATCGCCGGAGTGTATTTTCTGGCGAAGTTTGGCTTGGAACTAATTGACGGGCTGATGGAAGCCGCGGCTGCGCGGTGTCCGGAGCACAAGATCGTGCGGGTGGGGTAGGGGCGGTCGCGGGACATCCTGTCTTCGAGCTTAGCTGTTTCCGGTGTAAGCTCATCAGAACCTGAACATCAATTCTCAAGGTGACGAGGCAATCCAGCATTGTTCTGGGACTTTTTAATTATTGTCGCGTGCGTGGTGGCGTCGCTGCTCTTTCTCTACGTGGTGACGCGGATTTCGGCTGCAGTTACGCGCAAGGAGTCGAACGACTTCACCGGTGCCGTGGTGGCGGTCATCGGCACGACGTATGCTGTGATACTGGCGTTCATGCTGTCCGGGGTGTGGAACCAATTCCAGCAGGCACAAACTAATGCCGAGCAGGAAGCCAACTCACTGGTCAATATCTGGCGCCTGAGCGAGAACATCGATCCCACAGCCGGACAGCAAGCGCGGGCCCTCTGCCAGCAATATGCGCAAGTCGTGCTTACCCGGGAATGGGCAGCCATGCACGAAATGCAACCGCTGCCGAAGGAGAGCAGCGAGATCATCAATCAGCTCTGGAGTCTGGCCGGACAGAACCAGGCGCACTCCACTCTGGACTCGATTGCCAGTTATCAACTGGTGGAAGAGCTGCGAATGTTGACGGAGTATCGCCGCATCCGGGTGATGCAGAGCCGGGAAGAGTTGCCCGGGATTCTGCGGGCTGTTCTCGTGTTGGGGGGAATTATCACCGTGGCTTCGGCTTGCTTTTTTGGAGTGCCGAGTTTCAAGTTCCATGTGCTGCAAGTGGCCGTGTTGAGCTTCCTCGTTTCGCTGGTGCTGGTGGCGATTGCCGACATCGATCGGCCTTACCAGGGGAGCGTGGTGGTGCAAGCGAATGGATTCGAGTTGGCGGCCCGGACGTTTCAGTCGCAAGGAGACTAGCAGACAAGAAAAGCCGGCCACTTGCGATGGCCGGCTCAAGCTTGGCGATGACAGCTTACGACCGTTCCAGGCTGGAGACTTCGATCTCCGGCTCTTCTTTTTCGAGGGCGGCGCTGAGGTGCTTGTTGCCGTACTCGAAGCCCTTGTCGAAGGCTTTCAGGTTGAGTTCGCGGAAGGCCGGGGGCACGGAGTCGGCCACGGCCTGACGAACGGCGTCAGGCGGCAGCGCATTGGTCACGGCGGCGAAGAAGCCGACCATGACGATGTTGAGCACCATGCGCTTGCCCAACTCCTCGGCGAGGCGCGTGGCGGGAACTCCATACACGCGCACGCCCGGAGGCAACTTCTCTACCCGAACCAGGTCCTGCTCGATGATGAGGATGCCGTCTTCCTTTAACTGGGGAGTGAAAAGAGAGTAGGCTTCCTGCGACATGGTGACCAGGATGTCAGGCCGGGTGACGTAGGGGTAAAGAATCGGCTCATTCGACAGAATGACCTGCGCGCTGCAGGCGCCGCCGCGGGCCTCGGGGCCGAAGGCCTGGGTCATGGTGGAGTAGCCCTTCTCGAATATGCAGCCGGCTTTGCCGATGACGATGGCTGACAGGATGACGCCCTGTCCGCCAAACCCGGAGATGCGGATTTCAGTTAGATTTCGCATTCGCATGCCTCTCTTTCGACGTAACGGTCGCCCAAGGTGTCGTGCATCTTCTCGTGCATCAGGTCGCGATAGTCGGCGCGCTCGCGATCGACGAACTTGCCGACGACGATCTCGCCCGCTTTGCTGAGCGAGACTTCGCTGGTGGGGCAGCCGTTCTTCACCTTGCTGTGCTCTTTGTAGAAGATCATGGTGTCGAGGCCGTCGCCCATCTTGTTGCGGCGCTGGTACAGCGTCGGGCAGGGCGAGATGACCTCGAGGAAGCAGAAGCCCTTCTTGGTGAACATCTCCTGCATGGCGCGGGCCATCTGGCGGACGTGGAAGGTGGTCCAGCGGGCAACGTACACGGCGCCGGCCGCTTCCACCAGGTAGGGCAGGTTGAAGGACGAATCGTAGGTGCCATGCGGATTGGTCGAGGTGACCACATCGCCCGGTGTGGTGGGCGCCGTCTGTCCGCCGGTCATGGCGTAAATCAGGTTGTTGACGCAGATGACCTTGAGGTCCACATTGCGGCGGGCCGCGTGAATCAGGTGATTGCCGCCGATGGCAAACAGGTCGCCGTCACCGGAGTACACCACCACGTTCAGCTTGGGATTGGCCAGCTTCAGGCCGGTGGCGAATGGTAAGGCGCGACCGTGGGTGGTGTGAAACGAGTCGAGATTGACGTAACCGGCGACGCGTCCGGTGCAGCCGATGCCGGAGACGATGGACAGGTTGTTGACGTCGATCTTGGCGTCCACGAGGGCGCGAGCGAAGGAGTTGACGCTGGTGCCGATGCCGCAGCCCGGGCACCATATGTGGGGGATGCGCTCGGTCCGCAGGAACGGGTCAGCGACGTTGGTGTGAACGGGAAGGGTCGTCATCGCGCCACCTCCATGATGGCCTTCAGAATGTCTTCGGGCTTGTGAACGCTGCCACCGGCGTGTCCGACGAAGCGGACAGGAACTTCACCGGCGACGGCGCGCTCGACTTCGCGCACCATCTGGCCGAGATTGATTTCCGCGACCACGATGGAATTCGTACGCGCGGCGATCTCCTTCATCTTCTTCTCGGGGAAGGGCCAGGCCGTGATGAGGCGGAACTTGCCGACCTTCACGCCCTTGTCGCGGGCCATCTCGATGGCGCGCTGGGCGACGCGAGAGGTGATGCCGTAGGAGACGACCACGCAGTCGGAGCCGTCGATGGCCTCTTCTTCGAACTGGCAGATCTGGTCGGCGTTCTTGATGATCTTTTCCTGCAGACGGCGGACCAGCTTGTCCTGCACGGGGGGCGTCATGTTGGGATAACCGCGCTCGTCGTGGGTCAAGCCCGTGACGTGCACGTTGTAGCCGGCGCCGGTGTGCGGCATGTCGGGCACCAGGTCTTCACGTGGTTGGTAGGCCTTGAACTCGCCGGGAGGAATCGTGGTGTAACGGCGCGGCGTAACCTCGATCTCCTCGGGTGGGGGAATGACTACCTTCTCAGTCATGTGTCCGACCACTTCGTCGAGCATAACGAAGACCGGGACGCGATATTGCTCGGCGAGGTTGAAGGCCTGAACGGTCAGGTCGAAGCACTCCTGCGGAGAGTTCGGACAGAGGGCGATGACCTCGTAGTCGCCGTGCGAGCCCCAGCGAACCTGCATCATGTCGGCCTGGGCGGGAAGCGTCGGCAGACCGGTGGAAGGGCCACCGCGCTGGACGTCAACGAAGACGCAGGGGCACTCGGTCATGGCAGCAAGGCCGATGTGCTCCATCATCAGAGAGAACCCAGGTCCGGAAGTGACGGTGAAGGCCTTGGCTCCGCCCCAGACAGCGCCTTGAATGGCGATGGAGGCGGCGAGTTCGTCTTCCATCTGGATGAAGGTTCCGCCGACCGTGGGAATGCGGGCGGCGAAGCGCTCGACAACTTCGGTCGAAGGGGTAATGGGATATCCGGCGGAGAAACGCGCGCCTGCGGCCAGTGCACCTTCGCAGCAGGCATGATCGCCGTCAAGGAAATGAGAGCCGGTGAGAACGCCGGCCGGGTCAGCGTGCATCGACATTCGTGGCCTCCTGTTCTTTGGGGGCGGGGGCTGCGGCGGTCGTTGCTTGCTTTGCTTCGTCAGTATTTTTGAAACCGAAGATTGCGAAATCAGGGCAGTACATTCCACAAAGATCGCAGCCGCTGCATTTTTCGGGGTTGACCATGTAGGGCGGGTGATAGCCCTTGGCGTTGAAGGCGGAAGAGAGCGCAAGGACGTGGGTGGGACAGAACTCCACGCAGAACCCGCAGGCCTTGCAGCGCTCCACGACGATTTGAACTGATCCTTTTGCCATGCTGTTTTCCTTAGCGGCGGCGGGGGAGACTCCCCACATTTCCCAAAGGAAGGGAGATGTGGGCCACCCAGGTCGTCGCGGATGGAATTACGTTGCGGTTGGGACTTCCATCGGGTACCGAACGATAGTTCGATTCTTGCCCAGTTAATACCCGAGGCGAAGTGACGGCGGTCACAGGAGGACGTGAGGAAGGACACTGTGGGGCACGGGCTGACGGGTGGTGTTCCATGTCGCACGGTGATGTGATAGCCCTCACTGCAGGGTTTCCGGCCGGGGAGCACCATCAGGGTCAGGAGGGAAGGGGTCCCCACATTATGGGTCTAATGACGCTTCTCGACGACCATGCAACGAGTACTGATACTTGGTGCTGCTGGACGAGATTTTCATAATTTCAACGTCGTTTTTCGCAACCATCCTGAATTTCACGTAGTCGCCTTTACCGCAACGCAAATCCCCGACATTGCAGGAAGACATTATCCGCCAGAGTTGGCCGGCGAGGCGTATCCGCTGGGCATTCCAATCGTGGACGAGAACAAGATGGAACAGATCATCCGCGACGAGCGGGTGGATGTCGTGGTGTTCTCCTATAGCGATGTGGCCCATGCCACGGTCATGCACCTGGCGGCTAGGGCTGTCGCCGCGGGCGCCGATTTCTGGCTGCTGGGCGCCGAGCGCACGCAGTTGACGGCGAAGGTGCCGGTCATCTCGGTGTGCGCGGTGCGGACGGGCTGCGGCAAGAGCCCGGTGTCGCGCCGCATCGCCTCGGAGCTGCGCTCGCTGGGATGGAACCCGGTGGTGGTGCGGCATCCCATGCCGTACGGAGACCTGGTGGCGCAGCGGGCGGAACGGTTCGCTACCTTGGTTGACCTCGAACGGTTCGAATGCACGATCGAGGAGCGGGAGGAGTATGAGCCGCACATTATGGAAGGCACCACTGTCTACGCGGGAGTGGATTACGAAGAAATCCTGCGTCAGGCGGAGGAAGAGGGAGACGTCATTCTGTGGGACGGCGGCAACAACGACACGTCGTTCTACAAACCTGATCTTGACATCGTGGTGCTCGATCCGCATCGTCCGGGACATGAGTTGGGCTACTGGCCCGGAGAAGTGAATTTCCGCAGCGCGCACGTACTGATCATCAACAAGGTCGATACGGCCAATCCGGACTCGATTGCGACAGTGCGGCAGAACATCAAAGACCACAACCCGGCCGCACAGGTCATCGAGACTGCGTGCACGGTGACGGTGGAAGACGCCGCGATGATCAAGGGCAGACGGGTTCTGGTGGTCGAGGACGGGCCGACGTTGACGCACGGTGAGATGCCATACGGCGCCGGAGTGGTTGCGGCCAACCGTTACGGCGCGGCCAAGCTGGTCGATCCGCGGCCGTTTGCCGTGGGGTCCATCAAGAAGACGTTTGACGAGTTCCACCACCTGGGCAAAGTGCTGCCCGCGATGGGCTACAGCGAAATCCAGAGGCATGAACTGGAGGAGACGATTCGCCGAACGCCTTGCGATGTCGTGCTGGTGGCCACGCCGATCGACTTGGCGCGGGCGATTCGCCTCGACAAGCCTAATGTGCGAGTTCGCTATGAGGTGGAGGAGATCGGCAGGCCGGCCATTACCGAACTGCTCGAACACTTCGCCGCCGAATACAAGCCGGCGGCGGTGCCGGTAGGGAGGTAGCCATGATTCCCAAAGACTTCCTCTCGATTCGTGACTTCACGCCGGAGCAGATACGGCACTTCCTGCACGTGGCCTGTCAGGTGAAGGCCAAGCCGGAGCACTTCGCGGGTGCTCTCAAGGGCAAGACGCTGGCGATGATCTTCGAGAAGCCTTCGTTGCGTACGCGGGTGACCTTCGATGTGGGCATGGAGCAACTCGGCGGACACTCGCTGTACCTGTCTCCCGCCGAGATCAACCTGGGCAAACGTGAGTCGGTGCATGACGTCGCCAAGAACCTGGAGCGCATGGTGCAGGGCATCATGATTCGCACCTTCGCCCACGAGATTGTGGTGGAGATGGCGAAGCACGCCGGCATTCCCGTGATCAACGGGCTGACGGACTACAGCCATCCCTGCCAGGCGATGGCCGATTACCTGACCATGCTGGAGGTGAAAGGCCAGATCGCCGGGCTGAAGGTGGCCTACGTCGGCGACGGCAACAATGTGGCGCGGTCGCTGATGTTTGCGGGCGCGCAGTTGGGCGCCAACGTGTGGGTGGCGACTCCTACGGGGTTTGAACCGGATGTGGAGGCGGTGGCGTGGTGCAAGAAGCGGTGCGCGGAGACGCATGCCGCCATCACTGTCACCAACGATGCGGAGATGGCTGGTTTCGGCGCGGATGTGGTGTACACCGACGTCTGGACCAGCATGGGGCAAGAGAGCGAGGCGGCGCAGCGGCAGCAAGTCTTCCGGCCGTATCAGGTCAACGCGAAGCTCTTCGGCGTCGCCAAACCGGAGGCCATTTTCCTGCACTGCCTGCCGGCGCACCGGGGCGATGAGGTGACCGATGAGGTGATCGATTCGTCGCGTTCGTTCGTCTTCCAGCAGGCGGAAAACCGCTTGCACGCGCAGAAGGCCATCATGCTGGAACTGATGGCAAACGAAAAAGACGAGGCGTCGCACGTGGCGGCAGGCGGGGAAGCGTTGCTGGAGCTGGTGCGGTGAGGAGGAAGTGGATAGTGGTTAGTGGATAGTGACCAGATTGCTCTTTCGGCTCTTCTAACCACTATCCACTAACCACTATCCACTGGTTGGGTGCTTCTTATGGCGAAGACTGCGTTGGTTGCGGTGGGCGGAAACTCGCTGATCCGAGCGGGCGAGAAGGGCACCATCGCCGAGCAGTTGGCGAATACGCGACGGACGGCAGTGGCGATTGTCGGGCTGATCCGGCTGGGCTATCGGCTGGTCATCACGCACGGAAATGGCCCGCAGGTGGGCGCGCAGTTGTTGCGCTCGGAGAGGGCGTCGGATGTGGCCTACGGCCAGACGCTTGACGTGTGCGGGGCCGCCAGCCAGGGAGAGATTGGATATCTGCTGGCGCAATCGCTGCGCAATGAGTTGGCGGCACAAAGCATCGAGGTGCCGGTCGTCAGTCTGGTCACGCAAACGCTGGTGTCGGCGGACGATCCGGCGATGCAGCACCCCAGCAAGCCGATTGGGCCGTTCTACTCGAAGGCGGACGCGGAAGACAAGCGCCGCCAGTTGGGATGGTCGATCGTGGAAGACGCGGCGCGCGGTTATCGGCGTGTGGTTCCGTCGCCTGAGCCGGTCGAGATTGTTGAGCTGGATGCGATTCGTTCGCTCATGGAAAAGGGAGCGCTGGTGGTTTCCGTGGGCGGCGGTGGCGTGCCGGTGGTTTCAGATCACGGCGAACTGCACGGCGTGGAGGCGGTAATCGACAAGGACCGCGCGTCGGCGCTGTTGGCGGCCGAACTCGGAGTGGATTGGTTCGTCATCTCCACCGACACCGATTACGTTTACCTGAATTACAAGAAGCCGGGGCAGACGCCGCTGACGTTGGTGACGGCCGAAGAGATGAAGAAACATCTGCTCGACGGGCATTTTCCGCCGGGAAATATGGGCCCGAAAGTGGAGTCGGTGTTGCGCTTCCTGGAGAGTGGCGGGCGCGAGGCCGTCATTACTTCATTCGAGCACTTGTGCGAGGCGGTGATGGGTTCGGCCGGAACCCACATCGTGCGTGACCGCGTTGCAGGCGAACTGAATCGCGAACTGGCACTGGCGGCAGGGTGAAACTTATGCAGATTATGGAACTACCTACGAAAGGGCATCAGGCCAATGCGAAGCGGAACCACATGGGACTGCGGCACGTCGTCGAGTCGCAGCAGTTTACCGTTCCGCTCTTGATGGAGCTGTTCGACCGTTCGCGACTGATGGAGCGCATCGTGGCGCGCGGCGGTACGCTGGACTACCAGAACAAGATTCTCGCCAGCCTGTTCTACAAGCCCTCGACGCGCACGCGCTTTTGTTTTGAGGCGGCGATGTTGCGTCTGGGCGGCCGCGTGCTTTCGACCGAGCATGCGCAGGCGTTCTCGTCGGAAATCGAAGGCGAGCAGGTAGAGGATTCGATTCGCATCATTGGCTCTTATTGCGATGCCATCGTCATCCGTCACCACGAATCCGGTGGCGCGATCCGGGCGGCCAAGGTCTCGCCGGTGCCCATTATTAACGCAGGAGACGGCGATGGTGGCCAGCATCCGACGCAGGCGCTGCTCGATCTGTACACGATTTATCGCGAGCGACCGATTGACGGGTTGAGCGTCGCTTTCATCGGAGAACTGGATCGTGGGCGGACCGTGCGCTCGCTGGCTTATCTGCTGGCGAAGTTCGAGCGCATGAAGATTTTCTTCGTGAGCCCGCCGGACATGCAGATGAAACCCGATATTCTGCACTACCTCGACCGCCATGGCGTGCGCTACGAACTGGAATCGGAGATTGATCGCGTGGTGGGCGAGGTGGATGTGGTGTATCAGACGCGCATCCGGCCGGACCGCACTCCTCCTATGTTCAGGCCGCTGCGCTATGCCATTGATTCGACGGTGCTGCAGAAGATGAGAGCCGATGCGATGATCTTGCATCCTTTGCCGAGAACTGTGGAGCTGGACAAGACCGTGGACGACGATCCGCGGGCCATGTATTTTCGCCAGGCCGCCAATGGGCTGTATGTCCGCATGGCGCTGCTGAGCATGTTGTTGGATGGAGAGTGATATGGCGATATAAGTCGCTAGTTGACTGTAGCTCTACCTTAGTATAGCGATATGACTCAATTAAGTCTCTCCATATCAGTATGTTAGGGGAGATAAATGACAATAGGCAATCAGGTGCTATAAGGAAAGAAGCCCCAATGGACACACTTGTTGAAATGACCCGAACTCAAGAACTGATCGAACTGGAAGAGAAATACGGAGCGCACAACTACCATCCGCTCGATGTGGTCATCGCCCGCGCTGAGGGCGTGTGGGTGTATGACGTGGACGGCAACCGCTACCTGGATTGCCTCGCTTCGTACTCGGCGGTCAACCAGGGACATTGCCATCCCAGGATTCTGGCTGCGCTGATGGAGCAGGCGCACAAAGTCACGCTTACCTCGCGGGCATTTCGCAATGACCAATTGCCTCTGCTCTGCAAGGAACTGCACGACCTGACCGGCTATGAGATGTCGCTGCCCATGAACTCGGGCGCGGAGGCGGTGGAGACGGCGGTGAAGGCAGCGCGGAAGTGGGGCTACAAGGTCAAGGGCATTCCCGACGGCCAGGCAGAGATCATCGTTTGCGCCAATAACTTTCATGGGCGCACGACGACTGTGGTCAGCTTCTCGAGCGATCCGCAGTATCGCGACGGATTTGGGCCGTTCACGCCGGGCTTCAAGATCATTCCGTTTGGCGACGCGCTCGCGTTGCAGGAAGCGATTACGCCGAACACCTGCGCGTTCTTGGTCGAGCCCATCCAAGGCGAGGCGGGAATCATGATTCCGCCGGCGGGTTTCCTCAAACAGGCGGCCGAAATCTGCCGCGAAAACAACGTGCTGCTGATTGCGGACGAGATTCAGGCAGGCTTGGGACGCACCGGAAAGCTGTTTGCGTTTGAGCACGAAGGCATTCGTCCGAATGCGGTCATTATCGGCAAGGCGCTGGCCGGCGGATTCTATCCGGTGTCGGCGGTGCTGGCGTCGAAAGAAGTGCTGGGCGTGTTTCATGCCGGAGACCACGGCAGTACGTTTGGCGGAAACCCGCTGGGCTGCGCCGTGGCGCGAGCGGCACTTCGTGTGCTGATCGAGGAGAACCTGATTTCGCGGTCGGCGGAGTTGGGCGGGTATTTTCTTGCGCAATTGAGCGGACTACGAAGCCCGCACATCAAGGAAGTGCGCGGCAAGGGGTTGTGGATTGGCGTCGAACTGAACAAGCCGGCACGGCCATTCTGCGAGGCGCTGAAAGAGTTAGGCATGCTCTGCAAGGAAACGCATGACGTCGTGATTCGGATAGCGCCGCCGTTGGTGATCACTCGCGAGGAGATCGACTGGGCAGTTGAGCGGATTGCGAAGGCGCTGACCTAGCTGCGCAAATCGTCGCCACAGCGCGCCGCGCAGGCATGAATCGCGGGTCTCCGCCGTCGAATAAGATAGAATTAAATATTGTCCTCTGTAGCAACAACCTGTTCGGAAGTTCAAGAAATCGCGAGCACGCGTACCTTCACGGCGCGCTTCTACCATCCGGAACTGGATGTCCTGCGATTCTTCGCGTTCCTCATGGTCTTCCTGCACCATGCGCTTCCGCACGACCCGGCGTTCTGGACGAAGCTGGGCGTGCCGTCATTCGTGGCTTCAGTGCTGGCCGGAGTAGGCGCTACGGGCGCGTTCGGGGTGAGCCTGTTCTTCGTGCTCAGCTCGTATCTGATTACCGAACTGTTGCTGCGCGAGAAAGACCTGATCGGCACGCTTGATGTGCGCTCGTTCTACATCCGGCGCATTCTGCGAATTTGGCCGCTGTACTTCGCGTTTCTGGTGCTGGCCGTCGTCCTCCAATGGGTCGTTCCCGGCCAACACGTGACGTGGCGGGCGGGGATGTGGTTCTCGCTGCTGGCGGGCAACTGGTTCATCGTGTTCCATGGGTTTCCGTCGTCGGTGATTTTCCCGCTATGGAGCGTCTCCATCGAGGAGCAGTTCTATATCACGTGGCCGGCCGTGGTGCGCAAGGTGAGCGAGTATGGGATTGTGGTTTGCACAGGCGCGCTGCTGTCGGCGGCGATGATCGCCCGCCTCTACCTGGGCATGCATCATGCGGGTGAGAGCGTCGTCTGGTGCAATACGTTTGTTCAGTTGGATCCGATTGCACTGGGGATTCTGCTGGCGGTGGTGCTGCGAGGCGAGGTCCCGAACCTCTCACGGCTGGCGCGAGTGGCGCTGCTGGCTGCGGGCATCACAGGCCTGGCGCTGGGCAGCATGTACTTCGGGATCAAGAACGATCCCCTTACCACGATGCGGATCGCGCTCGGCTATCCGTCGGTTGCCATCGGCGGGGCGCTAGTGCTGTTGTCGGTGCTGCGGAACAGCGGCAAGAACAGCAATCGCGTGCTGGTGTATCTTGGTCGAATCTCGTATGGGTTGTATGTGTTCCATGTGCTCGGACTGCTCGTTTCCGATTACGTCGTTCACGATCAGACGGCGAGCCTGTTGCGTTACTCGCTTCGCGTGCTGGTGGCGTTGGCGGCGACGATTGCGATGGCTAGCGTTTCGTACCGCTGGCTGGAAACGCCTTTCCTCAGCCTGAAGCAGCGGTTTACGCACGTGCTCTCGCGGCCGGGTGGGTGAAAGACAAGTGGTTCAGTGGCCAGTTGCCAGTGGTCAGTAAGAGCAAACCGCTCGTGCTGCCAACCAGCCCCCGGGCCGACTTGAAATCGGCAATTGCAAGAGTCAGGCGTCGCTCGACAGGGACAACAGGGCGGACGGTGGTGAATGG
>Ga0207862_1000396_pt1 | contig 13197 bp, 13 predicted proteins | sample LuqExpMetageno81_FD_187838 | JGI IMG/M metagenome (GOLD analysis project Ga0207862, IMG submission 187838) | Tropical forest soil microbial communities from Luquillo Experimental Forest, Puerto Rico - Sample 81 (SPAdes) | ecosystem: Environmental > Terrestrial > Soil > Tropical forest ... | reverse complement strand
TGCGGCGGGTGAGCGAGCCGATTCGCGGCACCCAGTACTTTCTGCCGCTGGGCGCGGAAGGTGACGCCACGAGGAGTTAGTCGACCGCCGGCCGGCTGGGGGTGGGTTCCGATACGTCAGAATGGCAGTACTTCAACCGTAAACCACGAAACCGGCAGGCGGCACGGTTAGTGATACTGCCTTTCCGTTTCGCGCTTCCACCGCGAGCGTCCGACCTATCTGACTGGGGTTTGTCGAATAGAGGCAGGTGAGGCTGCTGCCGGCACCATGCAGATCGTTGTCGATGGTGACAAACGCAGTGCGGGCATTATCGGGGTCGGTGTTGATGGCGCAAAGGACCTCGTTGTCGTTGAAAACGCGCGACCACGCCACGACGGAGAGCATCCGGCCACCGAGGACTTGCGGATAGCCGAAGTTCACGCCGTCACCTGGCCCGGAAATCGGCCGCAGATACTGCCGGCCGCGGCGCAAGGGCAATAGGCTGCTGCGCAATTTGTGGATTTTGGCGAGTTCCTTATAGGCGTTCTGGTCTTCGAGGAAGAAGTGACGGCCGCGGGAGCGGAAGGCGCCGAACTCACCCCCGAACATGGCCTCGCGAATGTAGCGGTCGCCAAAGTCACCGCTGCCCTGGCCATCGAACAACTGCTCCGTGCCGTAGTAGATGCAGGGGATGCCGAGGGTGGTGGCGTTGAGCGCCATCACCGCCAAGGCCAACTTCTGGTAGCCGCCCGCGCAGAAGCGATGTTTCTGGTCCCCCTGGTCCACGTGATCGTGGTCGTCCACGGAAGTGACGATCTTGTCGCGGAACCAGATATGGGAGTCCTTCTGGACCTGCAGCGAATTGCGGAAGAGGTCAAAGTAGTCGGCGGGATTGACCTCGCCTTTGACCAGACCATCCATCTTGGCGCGCTCATCGGAGATGCCGAGAGCGGCGTCGAGGCCGGTTTCCTGCAGGCGCTCGAAGGCGAAGTCGCGCCCGCCAGTGACCTCGGCGATGATGTAGAAGTTGTCCTTACCCATGGCCTCGGTGAATTCATGGATGACGCTGGCGAAGTAACGCGAGGCGCCGGCGTCGAGGTGCTTGGCCGTGTCAAGGCGGAAGCCATCGATGTCGGCAAAGGCTATCCAGAATTTGTAGGCCTCACACAGCCCGAGCATGGTCGGGGAAACGGTGTAGCTGTCGATCTGTTCCACGCCGTTCTCGATGTCGCGAACGCCATGGTGCATGTCTTTGAGGCTGAAGAAATCGCCGTCGGAGAATTCGGGAAAGAAATCGAAGTTGTTGATGTGCCCTTCACGGGTGAAGGCATCCGACGTCTGAAATTCAAGCGGCCAGATGGCCGCATCCGGGAAGGCATCAGGATGGGCCGCCAGATCCACCGGCCCGAATGGGAGGGTAGGGTTCCCCTGCGCGTCGCGGAAAGCGCGCACGTCGAACTTCTGTCCGTTCCAGGAAGGGTCACCGGCCACATAGCGAAAAACATCGCCGCAGTGGTTCAGGATGATGTCAAGAATCACCCGAATTCCCAGGGAATGCGCCGTCTGAACCAGCCGCCGGAGGTCGTCGCGCGAGCCGAAGTGCGGATCCACATCGAGGAAATGCTGGATGCCGTATCCGTGGTAGGTGTTGTCGGCGTTGACCTGTTTGAAGATGGGACTTAGCCACACGGCGGTCACGCCCAGCCGCTTCAGGTAGCCCAGCTTGGACTCGACTCCAGCCAGCTTTCCGCCGACGAACACCTTGCCGGCGTCGCGCCAGCGGGCGGCATCGGCGTCAGTGCCAACCGCATTGCCGTTCGCCGAAGGATCGAAGGGCGGAGTCGTGCCGGTGGTGACGGGATTCCCCTGATTGTCGCGGAACTGGTTTTCCTTCCCGTCCGAGAACCGGTCCACCATCAGGAAGTAGATGACCTGGTCTTCCCAATGGTCGGGCGAAGGAAAGAAGCTGCGGTTGGCCGTCAGAGCATGCAGGTCGATTTCACGCAGAGATTTCTCAGCCATAGTGCGTCTAAGAATACCCCACGATTTGAGCAAAGTTTGTAAACGTTTGGGCAAAGAAATGGCGCGACCCTGGGACCCGGTTCGCGATTCGGATTGAGCGCAACGGGTGCGGCTGGCCTTTCGATTAGACAATCCTCTTCGTGTCCGCCACCTTTGTCTTAGTGCGCGGGCGGAACGTAGTCCGCCGGCTTCTCTGCGCCCTCGCCGAAGAAGTAGGCTTCCATCTGCTGCACGATGAACTCCTGATGCTCTTTCTTCCAGGGTTGCAGGCGATATTCGTTGAGGAGCATCTTCATGTGCTCCTGCCACTGCTCCCATGCCAGCTTGGAAACGCTGTCGTAGATGCGCTGTCCCAAAGGTCCGTCGAAGGGCGGCTCGTCGAGGCCTTCCATTTCACGTCCCATCTTTATGCAATTCACCATGCGTGCCATTGAGAACTCCTGTATCCGCGAAAGAGCGGAGATGATTGCCAACCGACGATTCTACGGGATTTGGAGGAAGGAGCGAAGCGGAGTACAGGTTGGTCAACCATTCTCGCGCACCACGCTCCACTGTTCTTCGAGACTCAGCTTCTGCACCCAGTCCGCCACATAGGCGACATCCAAATTCTCCGCTTGGGTGCTGACGATGCCGGCTGCGTCCTGCAGTTGCCGCTCGGAGCCGCCCAGTTTCGCCCACCGCAACTTGGCAATAAGCACGTCCTCAGCCGAGGCAACGTACACGGCATATCCAGCCATATCAATCGTTTTGCGACGCGCCAGGGCAGTGCGGCCGTATTCGGAATCTTCGGCGATGATGAAGTCCACTTTCCAGCCCGTTGCGTGATCGATGATATTGAACTGGCCTCGCCGTGTCAGGGCTTCAAGAGCTTGTTGCTCATCAGCGTAGTACTCAGAGCTTGGGAATTCCTGTATCAGCGCTACCAATTGTGCCCGTGTGGGCGAGATGACGATGTCGACGTCGCGGGTCGATCTCGGCATGCCGTGGGCAGAGCTAGCGACTGAGCCCGTGAGCATATAAGGTACTTTGACGTGTTCGAGAATGGGAATCAGCCGCGTGAATAGGTCTTCCAGTGTCACGATTGAGGAGCAAACCCGTACATGATTCGCGCGAGTTCGCGAGACAAGCCATCCGCGTCGAGGTCGGGCCGACGGCTGCGCAAACCAGCCAGTGCGATGGCACGCATCGATTCACTCATTTCCAGGGCCATGCGGAGCCGCTGCTCGGTCGTCATGGCGCGGAAAATCTTAAGCTGGATAGCAGTCGCCTCGGAGTCATCAGCCAGCATCGTCACAAGTATGCCTCAAGCCACGAATGTAGTCACCAATCCTGCGCGAGTTTGAGAGAGTAACGAATTCCCTCAGGAGCTGAAGCCCGCTTTTTATGCGGGCTGAAACGGCACGGCTGAAGTTGTGCCCTGATACGAAACTATCGCACAAGGTTCTTCGGCAGCTTGTGAAGCCGTGCCCTGATACGAAGCCATCGGCTCCCACATTTCCCAGAATCAGGGAAATTTTGGGCCACCTCCAATCACGCCAGCGCGTACAAATACTCGACGAACGAGCCGACTGCGCCGTCCAACCCCGAAACCTTGGGATTGGTGGAGTCGATGACGTAGTACTCGTCGGGCGCGTGTGCGCCGGTGCCGTGGCCGAGGCCGAAGTGCCCGGCGGGAAGGCTGAGCGGCGGGTTGGTGAAGATGTATCCCGGCCAGGAGCCGGCGGAGCGCGGCCACAGCAGGGGGTCCTGTCCGAGCTTCTTGTAGGTCGTCAACTGTGTCTGGATGAGCTTGGAGTCCGGAGGTGTCTGGTTGGGGTCGTAGCCGCCCGACATGTTGACCTCGATGTCGCCGAAGCCGTGCTTGGCGAGGTGGTCTTTGAGCAGTTGCAGCGTGCCCTGGGCTGTCATGTCGGGCACGAGACGCATGTCGATCTTGGCCACGGCGCGGTGTGGGAGGACGGTCTTGCCGCCAGGGCCTGTGTATCCGGCAACCAGGCCTTCGATGTTGATGGTGGGCCGGGATTCGAGGGCGACCATGGCGTCAAAGTAGTTCTTGTCGTGCGCCCAGTGGGTGACGCCGAGGCTCTTCTTCATCATGTCTTCGCTGCGGCGCGCCACCACGGCTTTGATCATGTCGATCTGCGCGGGTGTGAGTGGCTTCACCTGATCGAAGAAGCCTTTGACCGCAGGAGTGTGGCCGTCGGGTTCGATGAGCGTGTTGAGCGCCTGCACCAGGTGCCAGGTGGGGCTGTCCACGGTGGCTTCGAGGCTGGAGTGAACGTCGTGGGTCGGGCCGCGTCCCCATTTCTCGCCGGTGGAGACCAGTTCGAGTTCGACCACACCTTTCGCGCCAAGCGAGATTTCGACCGAGCCATCGGGGCCCTGATCGGCTGAAGGCATGAAGATGCCGATGCACTTCTTCAGAGCGGCCATGACCTTCGGGTTCTTCACAATCTCGGGAAAGTGCGGCGAGCCGATTTCCTCTTCGCCTTCGGCCACGAGCACGAGGTTTACGGGAAGCTTCTTTCCTGCAGCCTTGAAGGCGCGCAAGGCGCTCAGGCAGGCCGTTTCGGGGCCCTTCTGGTTCACCGCGCCGCGGCCCATGCAGACCTTGCCCAGTCCTTCCTTATTGACGAGGCGGCCTTCCAGCGGGGGTGACGACCACTCCGAGGGGTCGAAGTGTTTCACGTCGTACATGAAGTAGAGGCCGACCGTGGTGGGGGCGCCGGCATCGAGGACGCCGAAGACTCCGGGCTTGCCCGAGGTGAGAATGATCTCGACGTTGCCGAATCCCGCGTCGCGCGCCAGCTTGGCCATGTAGTCTGGCCCCTGCGGATAGTTGAGGTCCTGGGCTGCAATCGAGGGCAGCGCGATCCACTCCTGCAAGGCCTTCAGGTTCTCGTTGTGCATCTTCGGAACCTGGGCGAGCACAGCCTGCATGTCGGCGTTCTCGACAGAAAACGCGCTGATGGGCAAGCCGGCGAGCGCGACACCAGCCAGCGCTCCCTGAATGAACTCACGGCGATTGAACGGATGCTTTGGATCGGTCACAGCTTCCCCCTGAGTAAGTAATGATGCTTCGCGATTTGTAGAGCAACCTAAAACCAGATGCGCGACTACTCGCCCATCCAGGCCCCGAATGGACGCAGACGGGCGATGTTATCGCAGATGATCTTCAGCGCGCCGGTGAGCGGCACCGCCAGCAACAACCCCATCGCGCCCCACAGCCATCCCCAGAAAAGCAGCGCCAGAGTTACCGCCAGCGGATTCAGTTGCAGGCGCTTGCCCAACACCATGGGGTAAAGAACGTTCATGGCGAATAGGTGGAGGCCCACCACTAAGGCGCAGGTCAACACAAAGGTTCCAGTAGTGAGATAGCCCAACCCCACAATCACGGGCGGCAGAATGGCAAGGATTACACCGAGGTAAGGCACGAGGCTGAGGAACCCGCTGATGAATCCGAGAAAATAGAAATACGGCAGTCCCATGAGCCCGAACGCCGCCGTGCTGGCTGCACTCAGGAAGAGGCCAATCATGACATTGCCCACGATGAACGAGCGGATCATGGCGGCGATGAGCCCCAGCGTGACATAGGCGGCATTGCGGTTCTTCAGCTCGAACAGCATCACGGTGGATGCCCGCACATGGTCACGCCAACTCAACATGAAGAACGTGAGGAAGGGGACAAACGAAATTGCCAGGAAGACCTCGGTAAGCGTGCTGGCGTTTGCGCTGATGAAATTGCCCAGGCCGCTCCGCTGGCGCACCGTCACGGTGTTCTTGTCCTCGGGCTCGGGAGGAAGCACCGTCTCGGTAGTCTTCTCGAGTTGTTCGGCCCTTTGCCGGATCTCATCCACCACGTGCCGCACGCGAGTCTTGTACTCAGGCACTTGCGAGATGAAGTCGAGGGCGCGGGAGTAGGAAAGATACGAAACCGCCGCGATCGCGACAATCAGGGCCGTCACCGCCAGAAACGCTCCGAGAGGTCGTGGAATACGAAGAGCCTGCAGCCCGTCCACGACCGGGGCCAGGACAAACGAGGTCAGGATCGCCGTCAGCACGACCACCAGGATGAGCTTGGCAATGTACAGTAACCCGAGGACCGCGACCACCGCCAGGATCACCAACGACGCTGCCTGGATGCGCAGGGTACGCCGTTCGTCGTCGCGCTCACTCAACCTGCCGACCGCCGGTGTCAACGGCTCGTGTGGATTCACAGCTGTTGCGCCGGGAATGTCGAGGGGCTTCTCGGGCACACCGAGATCATCGATGATTGGGTCGGCCATTGCGCCTATGGTACTCGCACGGTCGGCGAGTGGGAATTAGGATACCCTTGCTGGCATCCATATGGACAACCAAACTTCGCCGCCACAAGCATCTCGCGTTTTTCGCATCCTGGCGGTGGACCACGGCAGCAGGCGCATCGGGCTGGCCGTGACCGACGAACTGGGGGTAACGGCCCAGGGTCTCCCCACCTTGCATCGCACCAATAAGCGCAACGACTTCGACCACCTGCGCCGGACCATCAAGCAGTACGCGGTGGCGGAGATCGTGGTCGGCCTGCCGCTGCGAATGAGCGGCGACACCGGCAGCCAAGCGGAGAAAGCCGAGGAGTTCGCTGCCGAGCTACGCGCCCGGTTCAAGCTGCCCGTGCACCTGTTCGACGAGCGACTCACCTCGGTAGAAGCCAATCGGGTGCTCGACGAGACCGAGACAGGTGGCCGGCGCCGGAAAGAAGTAGTGGATCAGCTCGCGGCCGTACTCATCCTGCAGGCGTTTCTGGAGTCGCGGGCGGCGCGCCGGGATTAGGCGCACGCGCAGCCGCAAATCATCTACACTCTGGACGTTGGGCGTACGCGAATCGAGCCGTGCGTAAACTTCTCATCCTCGTTCTGGCCGTTATCGTCTGCCTCTCGCTTTGGATGTATTGGGCTGCCCTTCAGCGGGTGGATCCGGGCGGAGGGAAGTTCGTCTTGTTATACCCCGGATGGAGCGCCCGCCACATCGCCCAGACATTGCAACGCGAAGGGATCATACACAGCGCCCCGGTGTTTCTCGCGCTGAACTATGCCCTGGGTCAGGGCAAGCTGAAGGCCGGAGAGTACAAGTTCGACACGCCCGCAAACGCCATGGAGGTGCGGGACCGCCTGCTGCGGGGCGACGTTTACGCCCGTACCGTCGTGGTGCCGGAGGGCTACAACATGTACGAGATCGCCGCCGCCGTGGAACAGGCCGGACTGGGCAATGCCGCCGACTTCCTTGCGGTCGCGGAGCACGACGTGTCGTTGCTGCGGGACATCGATCCGCAGGCAAAGTCACTGGAAGGCTTTCTGTTTCCTGACACGTACCAGTTCACCCGCATCGACACGCCTCATGACATAGCCGCGGCCATGGTGCGCCGGTTCCGGCAGGCGTCGCAGAAGATCGGTCTGCTAGGCCGGCCTGACATTCACACCGTCGTCACCATGGCGTCGATCGTGGAGAAGGAGACTTCAGTTGCGGAGGAGCGGCCACTCGTGGCCGGGGTGTACTACAACCGCCTCGAGAAGAACATGCTGCTCGGCGCCGACCCCACCGTGATTTACGCCGCGCTTCTCAACGGACGGTATCGCGGCACTATCTACCAGTCCGATTTGCAGTACGATTCGCCTTACAATACCTACAAGTTCCCCGGGCTGCCGCCTGGGCCAATCGCCAACCCCGGCGTTGCGTCGCTGGAGGCCGCCATGCACCCCAAAGAGAGCGATTTCCTCTATTTCGTCAGCGACAATAACGGTCACCACCGCTTCTCCCATAGCGCGGCCGAGCATGACAAGAATGTCGCTGCGTACCGTAGGGCGACCCATCACTAGCGGGCGAGCGTCTCCGCCGCGGGTCTCGTCCGACGGACAAAACCCCACTCAAGAGCTATACTTGGATGTTTGGAGCGCGTTGCCCCCTGTGTCTAAGAAGTCCTACCTAATCCTGCTTCCTGGCCTCCTAGCCCTGCTGATCAGCACTCCGGGGTGTCTTTTTCACACCCGGACGGTAGAGACCCGGCTTAGCACGGCGAAACTGCAGACCGCCACGCAGCAGGAACTAATCGACCGCCTCAATCGCGACGCCGCCCGCGTCAAGAGCCTCAACGCTACGGTCGATCTCGACACTTCCGTGGGGGGTGAAAAGCGGGGCAAAGTCACCAACTTCAAGGAAATCCGCGGCTACATCCTGGTTCGCCAGCCCAGCATGCTGCGCATGATCGGGCTCTACCCTATCGTTCGCAATAAAGCGTTCGACATCGTCAGTGATGGCCAACAGTTCAAGCTCTCTATCCCGGCCACCAACAAGTTCTTTGTGGGCCACAATGACGTGATTGAGGGATCGGAGAGTCCGCTGGATACGCTGCGTCCGCAGGCGATCTACGACGCACTATTGCTGCAAGGCGTGAATCCCGAAAACGAAGTCGCGGTGCTCGAGGACTCCACCGAGATGGTGGTGGATAAGCAGACCCACAAGCTTGTCTATCAGCCGAATTACGTGCTGGACATCATCCGCAAGACCGGCAAGGGCTGGACGCTGGCGAGGAAAGTAATGTTCGACCGCACCAACCTGGTGCCGCACCGGCAAGTCATTTTCGACGAACACGGCAAACCCGTCACTGACGCCAGCTACCAGGTTTTCAAGGACTATGACGGAGTGCAGTTCCCCGGCTACATCGACATCAAGCGACCGCAAGAAGAGTACGACATCCGGTTGTTCATGGTGAAGCTGGCGATTAACCAGACCATCAATGAAGACCAATTTGGGTTGGACCAGCCGGCCGGCTCAATCCTGGTGAACCTCGATGAGCGGCAAAAGACTATCTCGGCGAAGGATGCCAACGGGCCTACGCCCCCCGCCGCTGCTGCGGTTGATCCCCCGGCCAGCACCAGTTCGCCACACTGATTTCGTCCAGAGCCACTCACTCAGGCAAGGAAGATTGAAAAGGCCCCGCTCCGGTGACGGAACGGGGCCTGACGATTCTGCGGCTGCTCGACTAACGCTTCGACTGTCCGCGTGCCAGCTTCTTGACCTTGCGCTTGGCGGAGCCGCGGGCGTGGGTGCGCGCCGCCTTGGGGACGGCCTTCTTGCGCGCCGCGCGTTTTACCTTCTTGCGCTCGATCTTGTCTGCGATGCTCTTGGTATTTGCCATGTAGTACGGGTTCCTTTGCGATCTTGGATTCGAAGGCCGCGTCTTGCAGCCCGGAGTGGCTGTGTCGAAACAGCGGGCCTTCGTTGTTGCCCTTGGCGGCTTACGCCTTTTCCAGTTGGGCGTACTTTTCGACCAGCTTTTTCAAGCCGAACTTATGAAATTGTACCGTAAGCTTGGCGTTTTCCCCGTCTCCCTCGCGCTGATAGACCATTCCTTCGCCGTACTTTGGGTGCCGGACTCGCTGTCCGGGCCGGAATCCCGACTTGCCATGCGTCTCGGGCGGGGCTTGCTTCGGGAGTGAAAACTTCTTGCCGCGCGAAGCAAAAAACTCGGCAATATTGTCGATCGAGTTGTACGCCGTTCCACTGTAGGAGGCACGAGGCTTCGGCTTGGGTTGCCCATATTGCGGGCGCTGGTCTTCGTCCTCATAGGCATAGTGGGAAGGGCGCGAGGCTTCCGACGTCAATCGCGACGTGGACCGTCGAGCCGCACCCAGGTCTTGCAGCAAATCCTGAGGGATTTCCTCCAGGAAGCGCGACGGAATGCTCGCCTCGGGCATGTCGGTCCCATAGCGGCGGCGATAACGCGCGTTGGTGAGGATGAGCGTGTCCATGGCGCGCGTCATGCCCACATAGCAGAGGCGCCGCTCCTCTTCGATGTCGTCGGGCGCCATCAGCGTGCGCGAGTGGGGGAACAGTCCCTCCTCGAGGCCGGCGAGTATCACGAGCGGAAACTCCAGCCCCTTCGCCGCGTGCAGCGTCATCAGCGTGATGCGTGAGTTCTCGTCGTAGTCGTCAGCGTCGCTCACCAGCGCGGCGTGGTCGAGGAATTCGTTGAGCGTCTCGCCCCGGTCGCGCGAGTCCATGGCCGCGTTCACCAGTTCGCGCAGGTTGTCGATGCGCGCCAGCGAATCCGGCGTGTCCTCTTCCTCCAGTTGCTTGATGTAGCCGGTGCGGTCGATCAGGAACTTGAGCAACTCGGCAGTCGTGGCTCGGTCACCGGGGGCACGAAAACCCTCGACGGCGTCGGCGACCACATCTTCCGGATCGTCCCCGGCTAATGCAGAGAGCGACTCCGGGCTGGGTTCCGTCTCTTCGTTCGTCGCAAACATCTCCGGCGAGAAGTCGATGGCGTGCTGGGAGTCGGAGTCACTCTGCCCCGGCTCAGCGGCGGCGGTCTCTTCCATCCGCTCACGAAACGACCCCACATACATCGCGCGGGCATCATCCATCAACTGCTTGAAGCCCTTCAGCGCAGCCAGCGCGCGCGGCTGCAGCAGGCCGCGTTCTATAGCCTCCTGGATCGCCCCCCAGATCGAAATGCCGGTTTCCAGTGCAATCCGCTCCAGCGTCTCGCTCGTGGTCTTGCCGATGCCGCGCGCCGGCGTGTTGATGACGCGCTGTATCGCCACCGAATCATCCGGGTTCTGGATGGCCTTGAGGTACGAGATCATGTCTTTGATCTCGGCACGCTCGTAGAAGCTGAAGCCTCCCACAACGTGGTACTTCATCTGGTAGCGCCGCATCGCCTCTTCCAGCAGCCGCGACTGCGAATTGATACGGTACAGCACCGCAGCGCGCGGAGCGTGGCCGCCCTCTTCGCCCGCCTTGGCCAGATACTTCGCAATGTAGTCGGCGGCAAACAGCGCCTCGTTCTCCCCATCCGGCGCTTCGTAGTAGCCAATCTTGGTGCCGCCTATGCGGTCGGTCCACAAGTTCTTGCCCTTGCGCCGCAAGTTGTTCGAAACCACCGCCGAGGCCGCTTGCAGGATGTTTTGCGTGGAGCGGTAGTTCTGCTCCAGGCGGATGATCTTCGCGTCAGGAAAGTCCTTCTCGAACTCCAGGATGTTGCGGAGGTCCGCGCCGCGCCACGAGTAGATGCTCTGATCCTCGTCGCCCACGGCGCAGACGTTGTGCTCCTCGCCCGCCAGCATGCGCATTAATTCGTATTGCGGACGGTTCGTGTCCTGGTATTCGTCCACCAGGATGTAACGGTAGCGCCGGTTGTAGCGCTCGCGCGTCTCGCCCGAAGCCTTCAGCACGCGCACCGCGTAGAGCAGCAGGTCGTCGAAGTCGAGGGCGTTTGATTTCGCCAGCTCCTGCTTGTAGACCTCGTAGATGTGGGCGGTGCGCTCGGTCTTGGGATCGGCCGACTCAAGGTACATCTCCTGCGGATCGCGCATATGGTTCTTGGCCCACGAAATCTGCGATAGCACACTGCGCGGGGTGAGCTGCTTGTCGTCGATGCCCAGCCGCCGGATGGCCGCTTTCACCACGCTCTGCTGGTCCGACTCGTCATAGATCGCAAAGTCTTTGCGGTAGCCCTTGCCGCCGATCTGCAGCGACTCAATGTCGCGCCGCAGCAGCCGCACGCAGAAAGAGTGAAACGTCGCGATGAGCGGCTTGGCCAGCGTCCGCGCGCCCACTAAAGATTCGACGCGGCTTGCCATCTCGCTGGCGGCTTTGTTCGTGAAGGTGACGGCGAGGATGGAGTCCGGCGCCACGCCGACGTCATCGATGAGGTGGGCGATGCGATAGGTGATCACGCGCGTCTTGCCGCTGCCCGCTCCGGCCAGGATGAGCACCGGCCCGGTGGCGGTTTCCACGGCTTCACGCTGCTGGGGATTCAACTGCGAAAGGTACGACAAATCGGGCTTCCTAGGCTCTGGCTCGAGGCGATCAATTCGGTTTGCTTCCGCTGGCGGCCGTCGCACCCATCAACCGCCGCGCCTTGCAGTCCTGGCAGGGACAGTGCTCGCGCAGAAACTCCCACGAATAGATGCCGTGCTGGTGGCCGTCGTTCCAGGTGAAGCGGATACCGTACTTGCCGACCGGTTCTACTTCGGTGGGCCGCGCCAGCGCCTTGAACATGGGCAGCGTGCCGGCCACCGGCTTCAACGGATCGCCTGGTTGCCGTCCGTCCTTGTCGCGCTCCTCCTGGCACAGAGCGCACGGGCAGGCGTCACGCAGAAACACGAAGCTGTATGAGCTGTGGTGTCCGTCTTTCCACTCAATGTCCATGCCAGTGCCGGTGGTTTTGTTGACCTTGATCGACTTGGGATCTGCAACCAGTTCCATGGTCATGCCGCTTTCTGCCACTTTCGCCGCGTTCAATCCTTAGTATCGCAGAAAACCGAGCGATTCCGGGCATGCCGAACTGCTAATCTGGTAGCTTCGCAGCGCCTTCATTTGCGGGAGAAAACTTCATGGCGGACGTGCGCAAAGGACTCATCATCGTGAACACCGGCCCCGGCAAGGGCAAGACTACCGCCGCCATGGGCACCGCCTTGCGGGCCGTCGGCAACGGCCTGAAAGTCCTGATGCTGCAGTTCCTCAAGGGCTCCTGGCACTACGGCGAGCTCGACGCCGTGAAGGCCTTCGGCGAAAACTTCGTGATCAAGCAGATGGGCCGCGGCTTCGTGAAAGTCGGCGGCGCCGAGACCGATCCCGAAGACGTTCGTTTGGTTGAAGAAGCCTGGTCCGAGGCCGAGCAGGCAATTCTCTCCGGTGCGTGGGACCTGGTCATCCTCGACGAGATCAACTACGCCATCGGCTACAAGATGCTCGGTCCCGAAAAAGTCGTCGCCACGCTGAAAAAGAAGCCTGAGATGGTGCACGTCATTCTGACCGGACGCAACGCGCACCCCAGCATCGTCGAGATCGCCGACACCGTCACCGAGATGAAAGAAGTGAAGCACGCTTACCAGAGAGGCGTTGAAGCGCAGCGGGGGATTGAGTATTGACGCGATTCGCCTTTCGCTATTCGCTTTTCGCCAGAAGCCTAAGGGTTGAAGCGAAGAGCGAACAGCGACAGCAGCCACTCCACTCAGCTACACTTGTGAACGAGTATGGCATGGTTTAAGCGAGATCAGGTGGAGATCGACGCCTCAGGCGAGAAGCGTGTCAAGACTGAGGGCCTATGGGTCAAGTGCGACCAGTGCCGGCAGATCATCTGGAAGAAAGACCTCGACCAGAACCTCAACGTCTGCCCCAAGTGCGACCGCCACTTCCGCATTGACGCCCGCA
>Ga0207862_1000394_pt1 | contig 13215 bp, 11 predicted proteins | sample LuqExpMetageno81_FD_187838 | JGI IMG/M metagenome (GOLD analysis project Ga0207862, IMG submission 187838) | Tropical forest soil microbial communities from Luquillo Experimental Forest, Puerto Rico - Sample 81 (SPAdes) | ecosystem: Environmental > Terrestrial > Soil > Tropical forest ... | reverse complement strand
ACCTGATCTATCCGGAGAAATAGTGCCTATTGCTGGCGCAGCTTCGGCCCCTCGAGGGTGAGCTCGCGCTCGAGAATCATCTCCACGGACGCGCCGGGGTCAAGCTGAATCTCCGGGCCGCGCGTCATTAAGACGGTTGCCAGACCGAGCACTCCACCGGCTCCAGCGCCGATGCCCGCGCCTTTGCCGCTTCCGGCAATGGCTCCAATGCCCGCTCCGGCGGCGGCGTCACGCGCAATGGTAGCGGCATCTTTTCCCTTGCTGGAGTCGCCCTGAATCGTCCCTTCCGAGCCTTTGGTGCTCACGCTTTGCGAACCAGGCACGCCTTCAACGGTGGCAGGAAGCAGGACGGTGTAGCCGTTGGGAAAAATCATGGAGGTGAAGCCCATCTGCAACTCAGCGCGGCCCTTCACGCGACCCGGCCGGACGACGCGCCGCACCACTCCCTGCACGTAAGTTCCGGCGGGGATGACGATGCGATTGTTCTGCGTGACCGGAAAGGCGGTCTGGGCGTACACCGGATCGCCTTCCTTGGCGGTCTTCGAGGTGATGCCCTGCGTAAGGGTCAGTGGGATCTTCGTTCCCGACGGGACGTTGTAGTCGGCAGCGGGGTCCACATTGGCTTGCTGTTGGGGAACCGGATTGCGAGGGACCAGATGGGGCTGGTCTTGGCCGTAGGAAACAGGCGCCAGGGACATCACGATTAAGCTTGCGAACGCGGCGAGACGCATGGGGCTCCAGGACGAGTCAGTTTACATCTTGAAACGCAGAATAGGGAAAGAAGTCGCGGAGGCACGTCCCGGCGGGTCGCCGAAAGCCGGTGACACGGGCGGGAAACTCAGATATGCAGAAGCTATTTCAGGTTGTAGAGTGCGTTCACGTGGGCGGTGACGGTGATTTTCTGCGCGCCGAAATCCTCCGTAGGAGCGGGGGTTGCCTCGACGTTCACGGTGGCCGACTTGGAAGCCATCATCATGGGCCGAGGTCGCGGCTGCTCGTAAGTGTCCACGGAAGCGTAGGAGAGTTCGCCGAGCGTGCGGCCGCCAGTTTTGGCGACGGCGCCGGCCTCGTCATGGGCGCGGCGTAAGGCGTCTTCGACGGCTCTGATCTTGGCTGCGTCCATATCTTCGAGGATGTAGCTGAGCGACTGATTGCCGGAAACGTCGATGTCGGCGATACCTTTGGTCAGCGGGCCGATCTTGGAGAAGTCCTTGAGCTTGATGCTGATGTTGGTATCAACGCGGTAACCGACAAGCTTGCGCTTGGGACTCTTGTAGTCGTAGACGGGCTGGACGGAAAAGGCCCCAACCTGGGCCTGCTTGGGGTCAAGGCCGTTGCTGCGCAGGAGTTGACGAACTTGTTCGGCGGCCTTGGTAGCGCGGTCGTTAGCGGCCTGCAAGTTGTCCTCCTGAGCGGAAATGTTGAACTGCATGAGCGCGGTATCGGGCTCGGCCTCGAACTTGCCGTCGGCGCCCACCCAGACGGTATTCGGCAATGGCCCAGCGGAGCGATCCTGGGCCGGCGTCATCGCTGCAGTCAGAATAACGGTAACGAAGGTCAGAGTAAGGGCGAATCGGGTAGGACGCGAAGTAGGCTTCATGACATCTTTCCGACGAGTGGAAACTGGATTTGTCACCGCCTAAGATTGTACGGAAAATCGCGGAACTCGCCGCGTGCCATTTTGGGACGAGATGCGGAACCAACATAGACAACCACCCGTCCGCGCAATATTGCCGTGCCAAGAGGAGAAGAACGTGACGATAATAAGCAATGCTGCGATCTGGTCGTCCATGCTGGCCTGCGCAGCTTGCGATGGGGAGCAGACAATGCGCAAATGGTTGGTGCCACTCGTGGTGGTCGGAGCCGGAGGTCTAGGTGCGTTCTTTTTATCAGAGAAGGGCAGAGAGACGCTAAAGCGCTGGCTGGCGGCGCTGGATCAGTCGCCGGGGCGTTGGGAGGAGTGGAACGAGGCGGCGCAATCGGAACTTGACGGGATCCAAGCGTCGCTAAACCAGATTGCGCAGTCGCTGGAACCGCACGGCGAACCGGGACGTTAGAACGCACATCGCAAGGCCGCGAGCGCGGCCATCGCGCGCTTGCTGCGAGCTATGAGTCTGCAATCTCGTTGATCTTTCCCGCCATTTGGATATCGCGCCGGGTGACTCCGCCGGAGTCGTGCGAAACCAGCGTGAGCGTGACCTGGTTGTAATTGATCAAGATGTCGGGATGGTGGTTGGCAGCCTCTGCTGCTTCGGCGACCGTGTTCACAAAGCGCATGGCGGCGACGAAATCGGGAAACTTCAGCACCCTTTGGATGGAATTCTCGTGGCGTGTCCAGCCGAAAAGATTCTGCAGGGCAAGGTCAACTTCAGAAGGGCTAAGAACGGTACTCACGGGCGACTCTCCTCGCTTGCGATGGTTGCTAGTGTATTCCGCGGCATAGCGAAACCGTCAAGCGCGTCGCGCGCAACCCGGAAGTGCTCAACGTCGCTCGGGCAAACTCTTCGAGTCAATCTCTTCCCGCAACGACAGCCAAAGGGTCTCGGGGATCGAGAGGAAAGTTTCGACAACCCGGGGATCAAATTGGTGCCCGGAGTGTTTCTGGATTTCGCGCCGGGCCGACGGGATGGACTGGGCGGCGCGGTACGGGCGGTCGGACGTGATGGCGTCAAAGGTGTCGGCCACGGCGAAGATCCTCGCCCCGAGAGGAATCTGGTCGCCCTTCAGTCCACGGGGATAGCCACTGCCGTCGTAGCGCTCCTGGTGCGAATAGACGATGTTGGCGGGCTCGTGAAGGAAGGGAATCTTGCGGAGCATCTGGTAGCCATAGAGAGCATGCTGGCGCATCTGCATCTGTTCTTCCGGGGTGAGGCGGCCGGGCTTGCGGAGAATGGCGTCAGGAATGGCCATCTTGCCCACGTCGTGCAGAAACGCGCCGCGAGCAATGACTCGCACCCGCTCACTGGGCAGGTCCATGGCGCGAGCGATGGCGATGGTGAAAGCCGTCACGCGCTTGGAATGGCCTTCGGTCTCGGCGTCTTTCAAGTCGAGGGCATCGCCGAGCGCCTCGAGCGTGATGTCGTACGAGCGCTCAAGATCGTGCATGGCGCGCTCCAGTTCGGTGTTGGTTCTCTGCAGCGCCTCGGTGCGGAAGGTCACGAGGGCCTCCAACTTGTTTTTGTAAGCGTCGACTTCAAGCTGCAAGCGGCGAGTGTGGAGGGCCCTTTGCACGGACGCAAGAAGTTGTTCGCGTTCAAACGGCTTGAGCAAGTAATCGTAGGCGCCATTGCGAATGGCAGCCAGCGCGACCGAGATATCGTGTACAGCAGTCACCATCACGACCGGCATTTGCGGGTCAATTCTACGGACATGGTCCAAAAGCGCGAAGCCATCCATCCCTTCCATGGCGAGATCGGACAGCAGCAGATCGTGTCTGGGCGCGGTTTGCAGAGCGGCCAAGGCTCCCTCGCCTGACGCGACGGAAAGACACTCGTAGCCGGAGGCCGAGAGCATCGAGGTGATCAGGTCGCGAATTGATCCGTCGTCATCGACCACCAGGATGCGTTCGCCGAAAATAGGTTTTGTTGAACTCATGAACGGGAGCGAATTGACCAATCTGAAGCAATTGTAACCAGCGACGCCGGTTTTGTTCGGCGGCAAGTTACACGATTCGCGGAATACTCAGGATGCTAACCGCGGCACGTTTGTGCCGAAGTATGCTACGCATAATCGCGGACGATAGTTCCAGAGGGTTCAGCGATCTTTGGTTCGCTCCGCGGCTTCCACTAGCGCCGACTGAAGGTCGGCGAGCTGGGATTCGCTGGTCAGGTAGCTTATGACCATCATTCGAAGGACACTTCGGCCACAGACACGGGTTTCGGAAATCCAACGGCGGCCATCGCGGGTGACAAGCTCCACGAGGGCGAGATGGCGGCGGACCAAGTCGTCACCTGTGCCGGCGTTCTTCAGGCGGAAATTCACAATCGGCACGTACTGCGGAGCGGTCAACTCGAAATGCTGGCTGCTTCGAATCCACTCTGCGAAGCCAGCGACTAGTTTCATCTGGCGGTCGATGTGCTGTTGATAGGCGAGGCGGCCGTGCAGTTTGAGCGTGAGCCAGAGCTTCAGGGAGTTCATGCGGCGCGTCCACTGGGTGCTGACCTTGAAATTGTCGATGGGCAGGCCCAAGGCGGTTTTCGGCATGTAGGGCGTGCTTACGCCAAAGGCCTGCTGCAGGGTTTGCGGATGTCGCGTGAGGAGAACTCCTGCCGCGAACGGCATGGCCAGCCACTTGTGTGGGTCAATGGTGACGGAGTCGCAAACTTCAATCCCGCGAACTAACTGGCGATAGTTGTCGCTGAAGACGGCGGATGCGCCGTAAGCGCCGTCGAGGTGCAGCCAGAGGTTTTCACGATGACAAATCTCGGCAATGGCGGCGATCTCGTCGATGGCTCCAGAATTCGTGGTGCCGGCGGTGGCGACGACGCAAAACGGCTTGCGGCCGGCGGCACGGTCATCGCGAATGGACTTCTGGAGGGCCGAGACGTCGAGCTGAAGGGGCTCCGTGACCGGGATGCGGCGAAGCGCCTTCCGGCCGAGGCCGAGAAGTCCACCGGATTTGTCGATGGAGTGATGGGCCTCTTCCGAGGCGTATAACACTGGCTGCGCGCCGATGGAAGCGACGCCGTCTTCGATGGCCGACGGGAAGTGGTGAGCCAGCGCGAGGGCAAGACCACTGAAGTTGGCTTCGTTGCCTCCGCTGGTGAAGGTGCCGTCAAACGGCGGCTGCCAGCCAAAGCGTTCGCCGATCCAGCGAACGGTCTCGGCTTCGATCTTGGAGGCCAACTGCGAACGGGCCATGGTTGCCAGTTGCGGATTCAGAGCGGCGACAAGGGCTTCCGCAAGCACCGCAGCATAAGTGGGTGTTGGATTCATCAGGCCGAAGTAGTTGGCGGCGGGGACGTGGAAACCTTGCTCGATTAACTGTGCGGCGGTTTGGCGAAGGAAACCGGCGAGAGCGTCTGCCTCATTGGTTGACTCGAGGATTCCGTTTTCCGGCAGCGGGTCACGCAGCGGTTCGAACGTTCTCTGCTCCAGCGGTAGTTGTACGGGGCGAGTCGGCAGCGACTCGAAATAGGCGTCGATGATATCGATCAGTTCATGGCCGAGGCGGCGACGGGTGACGGAATCCAAAGCAAAATTGGAAGAAAACACACCGAGATTGTAAGGGAATTCGCCAAGGCTATGGCGCGATGCTTACTTGTGTTGCAGTGGGGACTGCGGCGAAGGCGGCTGCGGCGCGTCACTCCGTCGAGACTCGACGGAACAGGATTTGCTGCGTCAGGTCGGAACACCCAACTTGGGCAGCAGCCACTGTGTCAGGGCCACGTAGCCAACGACGAAAAGGATGATCCAGACCCAGTCCTGCATAACAGCTTCGAGTTTGCCCGGTGCACACGTTACTTCCGCACCGTCTGACACTTAGGTTACACCTCCTGCAGAAGTCGTGCCAGAGCCCCGCGCATCAAGGACTGGCCAGTAAGTCGCTGACCGCCTTGTCGATGACTGACACGTCTGTCGCACCCAGGTATTTGGCATGGATGCGGCCCTCACGATCAATGATGAAATTGACGGGAAGTCCCAGCACGCCGCCGAAGCTCTGGGCCAGTTTGTCGTCGCCCACAGCAACCGGATAGTTCATGTTGAACTGCCGGTAGAACTCTTTGACGGGTTTGGCGTCGTCGTCCATGGAGATGCCGACAACCTGAAAGCCCTGCGGGCCGTATTTCTGCTGCATCTCGACAAAGTGCGGAATCTCGGCGCGGCAAGGAGTACACCAGGTGGCCCAGAAGTCGAGCAGAACGACCTTTCCTTTGTAATCGGACAGCGCAAGCTTTTTGCCGTCGATGTCAGTGACGGTGAATTCGGGGGCTGCGTTGCCCGGGGCGGTGGGCTTCGGTTTCTGTGCCGTGCGGCGGCCCGCAACATAGAGGCCCAGCAAGCAGAGGGCAACGATGCCGTAGATGATGAGTCGCTTCGAGGACATAATGTGTGTGCCGCCGGGCTAAAGTCCGGCTATACCTCAGGGGCTAAAGCCCGGTGTTATAAGTCACGTACGGCACGACTAAAGTCGTGCCCTGATACGAGACAGTCGCCGGGAGCAAATCTGCTAGCGACTTTTGAAGCGCGGTTCTACCTAACTATTCTCCTCTCGCTACGGGATAACCTTTGTTGACCCAGTCGGCGCCGAAGTCGTTGGCGATGTAGACGGCCTTCACGTTGGTGAAGCCGAGAGAGTGCAGAACCTGGTACGCCGGGTGCATGTTGGGACAGTGACCCCAGGGGCAGCATCCGCAGTAAATGACGATGGCGGCGTTCTTGGGTAGCGACTTCACGCGGTCGCGAAGCTTCTGCTGTCCAGCATCGCTGGAGCCAGCGCCCATATATTCAGAGCCGGGGATGTGCGCCTGGGTGAACATCGAGCGCGGGCCGACGTTCAGAATCAGTGGCTTCTGCTTGGCGGACTGGAGCGTCTGATTCAGTTGCTCAGGGGTGATGAGTGATGATTGCGGGATGGGGTCGTTGGACGGCAGCGCTTGTGCGGCGGCGACGCCGGCGAATGCCAGAGTCGCAGTCAGAATCGTAATCAGATAAATCAACTTTTTCATCGCGATCTCCGTGCGGCAACTTCGACTTACTTCAGGGGCTAAAGCCCGTTCATGACTTTGCGCGGACGGCACGGCTGAAGCCGTGCCCTGATACGAATCGATTGCCAAAGCCAGCTTTTCCGCAAACTGTGAAGCCGTGCCCTTTCCAAACCAACCTTAAACGCGGCGCTAAAGCGCCGCACTACCCTTTCGCTTCCTCCGCAGTGTCCAGCGCCTCCTCTTCCTCGCGCTTCAAGGGACGCAGCAGCGGGAACAGGATGACGTCGCGGATGGAGCGCGAATCCGTTAGCAACATGGTCAGACGGTCGATGCCGACGCCCTCGCCGGCTGTCGGTGGCAGACCGTAGGAGAGGGCGCGAATGTAGTCCTCGTCCATCTGATGCGCTTCTTCGTCGCCGCGAGCGCGCTCGGCCAACTGGCCTTCGAAGCGGCGTCGCTGCTCTTCGGGATCGTTGAGTTCGCTGAAGGCGTTGCCGATTTCGAGGCCGCCGACGAAAATTTCGAAGCGCTCGACCCAGTCGGCGTTTTCCTCGGGCTCGCGCTTGTTTTTCGATAGCGGCGAGATGGCGAGCGGGAAGTCATAGATGAACGTCGGCTGAATGAGGTGCGGCTCGGCGACGAACTCGAAAATCTCGGCGATGGTCTTGCCCAGCGGCGCGCTGGGATCGTAAGGGATGTGCGGGTGTGAGGCGTTGTAGCGCTGCACGAGCGCGGCGAGGCCTTCGGCAGTCGAAAAGTCCTTCATCTCCGGTCTGGCGCCGGCGTTGTCCGGCCAATACTTGATGATGGCGTCGCGCATGGAAAGGCGCTGGAATTTCGACCAGTCGATGTCGTGTCCGTTGAAGTGGGATATCGACGTGCCGTTCACGTCCTGCGCGACCTGGGCGAGCATGCGCGCGGTGAAGTCCATCATGTCGTGATAGTCGGCGTAGGCCATGTAGAACTCGAGCATGGTGAACTCGGGGTTGTGCTGGGTGGAGATACCTTCGTTGCGGAAATTGCGGTTGATCTCGTAGACGCGGTCCATGCCGCCGACCACCAGGCGCTTGAGATAAAGCTCGGGCGCGATGCGCAGGAAGAGGTCCATGTCGAGCGTGTTGTGGTGCGTGGTGAACGGCTTGGCGACCGCGCCTCCGGCGATGGAGTGCATCATGGGAGTTTCAACTTCCACGAAAGCATTGGCGTCGAGGAAGCGGCGCAGCGACTGTACGACCTTGGCGCGCTTGATGAAGACCTCGCGCACGTCGGGATTCATGGTGAGATCGACGTAACGGCGGCGGTAGCGGGTCTCGACGTCCTGCAGGCCGTGCCATTTTTCGGGCAATGGCAGCAGGTCCTTAACGAGGAAGGTGATTTCTTCGACGTGGACGGTCAATTCGCCGGTGCGGGTGCGGAAGAGGTAGCCCTTGACGCCGATGTAGTCGCCGAGATCGAGCAGCCGGTAGAGCGCGAAGCCCTTCTCGCCCACGAAGTCGAGCTTAACGTAAATTTGCAGCTTCTTGCCAGACTGTTGCAGGTGGGCGAATCCGGCCTTGCCCTGCAGGCGGATGGACATGATGCGTCCGGCCACCGAGACGTTGACCCGCGGGTCGGCCAGCTCTTCGGCGGTCTTGGGCAGGTAGGTGTCGAGAATCTGCGGAATGGTGTGGGTGGATTCGTAGCGGTAGGGATAGGCAAGCTGGCCTAACGCTTCGATTTGCTTCAGCTTTTCTTTGCGCAGTTCGTAGATTTTCTGGTCGAGGGCCAAAGTTTCGTCCTGTGGTGATGAATCTTCGATTATAGATGGCGGATGGAATCGCTCATCTAGGCGCGGGATGCGCGGTCGCTCTTCGCCATTCGCTATTCGCTATTCGCTATTCGCTATTCGTGGTGGAACTCGTCTGTGAGGGATTCATTTTTTCCTATGGTGGACGGTGGTGAGTGATGGGGATACCCCCTCCTTCTGCCAAGCTGTGTTTTCAATCGTTTGCGAGAGGGTTTTGCTGAAGCCTTGCGGAAACAAAGGGTTTATTGCCACGTCATAGATTCCATTAGAGTTAGAAGCGCGTTTTTGGGCACGACGGGGACGGCGGCTTCGGACTCCTGGCGTTTAAAATTACGCGCTGGAGAGAGGTGGGTGACGCTGCAGGCAACGGACAGTCGAAAGGCGCATCCGCCACGGGGCCAGCAATGGGTTCTATTTGTGTTCTCCAGTTGGCGCGTTGTGTTCTCCAGTTGGCGCGGAGAGTCCTGAACTTCAAGCAGAAGTGCCAGTTGCAGAACCCTGGAGGACACGCATGGACGCGGCTGTCATTTTGGGCATTGGGGTTTCAGCCAGGATTTTGCAGACCGTGGTTGGGTCGGTGCGACGGTCCTTCAGCGCTTCGCGAAAAAAGATCTGGCTCACCCGGTTACCGCGTTTAGCGAGTGCGAGTGCAACATCGGCAGGATGGTTCGACTCCCAAAAGATGGTCAAGAGTCGAGGAACGGCCGCCTGCCCGATCACGGCCATCGCGCTGGCGGCGGCCGCCTCGCGATGGACGCCAGTTTTTGCCTCCAATGTGAGTGGATTCAGCGCGACTGTTCCCTCCCGTGCGGCGAGCTCGAACTTTCCGCGTGCAACTGCAAACTCCGCCTGCTCCTGGGGCGTCGCAGGAACCCAGCCCAGTGCGTGAAGCGACCGCGCAACGGAGTAGCGTGTTTGGGGGTTGGTACTGGTTAACAAGACCTTGAGGCGGTTTGCGGCCCCAGCGGGTTTCGTTCTGACGATCGCCCTCTCAGCTTCCTTGCGGACAGTTGCAGATTCGTCCTGGACCAACAGGTGAATTACTTCATCGAGGAGCCGGGTGTCTTCCAACGATTTGACTTGCTCCAGTGCAATGCGCCGGAGGACACTGTCTTGCGAACGAAGCTTACGCAACAGGAAGATGCTGAACATGGCCGTTCCCTGTGTCCGACGTGCGTCTTTCGGGGCTACTGTTCCAATGCACGAAGAGCATCCTGTGCAGGTCCAAAGCCGTCTTTCATCGACTTCGTATACCAGTCGATGGCCTGGTCTTTGTTCTTCGGTACGCCCAAACCTTGTTCGTACAGATAGCCCATCTTGAACTCGGCCTCGGGCCGGCGCTGCAGAGCGGCAGCCCGGTACCATTTGGCCGCCTGGGCATAATTCTGCTCCAAGCCGTGGCCCTGCTCGTAGAACTCACCCGCCTTGAACTGCGCGTCAGAGCGGCCATGTTCGGCGGCTCGCAGATACCACTTTCCAGCAGTGATGTAGTCTGCCTGGACTCCTCGGCCCTGTTCATACATCACGCCTAACCTGTATTCCGCGTCGGGGTAGTTCTGCTTCGCTGCCATGGTGTACCAAGTAATGGCGGTTTCCGGGGCTTGTTTCGAGATTCGGCCGACATCGTACATTCCGCCCAGGCGATACTGTCCTTCGGCGCTGCCTTTGTCGGCCGCTTTCTTGAACCACTCCATCGCGCGATCAGGGTCTCTTGGCACTCCTTGACCAAAGGCGTACCGATTGCCGACCTGGATCTGTGCCTGCACATCGCCAGCCTGCGCTTGCTGCAGCAGCGTTGCAGGGATCTGCGCCGATGCGAAAAACATAGGCGCCGCGATGACCATCAGCAGAACCGCTTGCCTCTTCATCTCACTGTCTCCTCTACCCGGCCACGCACATTACTGCTTGAAGTGCCAGACGGTGGGCTGGGTAGCTGTCGAGTCCGTCGGCATGGCAATGAACTCGTTGGGCGAAATGAGCCAGATGCCGTAGTGACCTGAGGGATTCGCCAGTGTCATGCCGCCGCGCCCGTAGTTGTTCCGGAACAGGCTGTACACCCCAAAGACGGGCTGAGTCGTAATAGGCCCGGTGGGCGTCATCTCGTCGACCGCTCCCGAAACATTGCCACTCCCCTGGTTTGCAGAGGAGCCGTCAAAGTTCGGAGCCCCCGCAAATACCGGGACGTTGGGGCTGACCGCCTCGATCGAGCCAAGGGTGTAGGTCCCCACGATGTTGGAGTTGTCAAACGGCGGGCTCACCTGCTGAAACTCCAGGGAGCCGATGGGAACAGCAGGGTCAGTGCTGTCCATCACTAGAGCGCTGTTCGGACCGGTGGCGTACATCCACCAGATCGGCCGGTCAAATGCGTTATTCGGATCAAACAGATGCAGGGTCCCGTGGCCGTTGATCTGCATGTCATAGGTTGCCGGCCAAATGGTGCCGACCTGCGTTTGGCCGCCGTTGTTTTCGTCGTACACCATAACAGCATTGCCATTGCCGTCAAAGTTGAAGACGCCCACACGGATATCCGGCGCGCCAGCCCTAAGGGCGGTGACGTTGAAGACGGATGTCGCGTTGAACGAACCCATTGAATATGGGCCCCCAGCCTGGGTGACTGCATCGCCTCCGAAGATGATGAACCCATTCGTGAGTACGGGGTCGCTGGTAACCACGAAGAACTCGGTGGAATTGACCACATACAGAGCGAAGTTCATGTCATGGAAGCCAGCCGATCCGAGCCCGAGGAACATGGTTCCACGGCCGGTCGAGTCGACGGTGTACGTGCCCGGGAAGCCGATGAACGTGCCGAGCTGGTTGCCGGCATCGTTCACATCCATCGAATTGCCTGCTACGTAGCCCGCGCCGTTGGGGTATAACGCTGCCAACGCGCCGATGCGGCCACTGAAAAGATCCTGGCCGGAAAGGCTAATTGCAAAACCTCCAGCTATCCCGCCCATGTTAAAGGCATTCGGATCCTGCAGCTTGAAGATTCCCGAAACGCGGATCCCGCTGTTGTCGATGGTGGTTATCGTGCCACTCTTGCCGGTCCCGTTCAGCGCGAACGCGTAGCTGAAGCTCCCGAGAGACGTGGTGATCTGCAAGGTGCCTCGAGAGTCTCCGCCGACGTTGTAGGTGCCCGGGAAGATTGCCATGCCGAGGTTCGGGAACGGGACTTGATCAATGTCCTCAATACCTGTAGTGATGTTCCCGTTGCCGTCCGCGGTGAAGGAACCGACCATCTGGTACGGGTATCCAGACTGATCGTAGCCTTTGAGCAGGAAGGCGTACTGTCCGTGCAGACGCGAGTTGGCGGTTGGAGTCAAAGTGATGGCGGCCGTACCCGAACTGACTCCATCCGCTTGTGCGGTGGCGGCCACCGTGACCGTCGGCGGGTTGGGGACGGTGATTGGCGCGGTATACAGGCCAGTCTGATCGATGGATCCGCAAGCTACGCCGTTGCAGCCTGCACCTTGGACACTCCATGTCACGGCAGTATTAGTGGAGCCAGTCACCGTGGCCGTGAATTGTTGGGTAGCGCCCGACGTAACGGTAGCGATTGGCGGGCTGACTACAACCGTGATTGGCGCTGCAATCGTCGCCGTCGCGGTAGCGTACTTCGTAGTGTCAGCTTGCGAGGTTGCGGTTACGTAAGCGGTGGGCGGCGTCGGCGCCACGGGCGGCGCAGTGTAGAGGCCAGAAGCCGTGACCGTGCCGCAGGCGGCACCGCTGCATCCGGGACCGGAGACGCTCCAAATCACCGTAGTGTTTTGTGATCCAGTCGCCGTCGCCGTGAATTGCTTCTGAGTGCCAGGAGGAACCATGGCGGAGGAGGGCGCGATAGTAACACTGACCTGCGCCCTGACCGTAACGAATGCGGACGCTGTCTTGGCGGGATTCGCCACTGACTGCGCCACGAGATTAAAGAAAGGCGGATTGGGTGGAGTGATTGGTGCGGTATACAAGCCTGTCGAATCGACGGTCCCGCAGGTGGTGCCGACGCAGCCGAAACCAGACACACTCCAGGTGACGGCAGTGTTCTGCGTTCCCGTCACAGTCGCAGTGAACTGTTGTTGCGCGCCTGTACCCACAGTCGCCTGCGAGGGCGAAACGGTAACGCCTACTGAATTGCCCGACGTAACAGTCACAGCCGCCGAGGCGGAAACAGTTACATCTGTGAGAAGTGTCGCCGTCACGGACACTGTCGGGGGAGTGGGAGGGATCGAAGGAGCCGTATAGACGCCACTGGAGGAGATCGTGCCGCAACCAAGTCCCACGCAGCCGGTTCCCGCCAAGCTCCAAACCACGGTTTGGTTCCCGCTTCCGGTAACGGTTGCGGTGAATTGTTGTTGCTGGTTAACTGCGACCTGGGCACTCGGCGGAGTGATGGTTATCGTCGCCCCCGACGCAACGGTCACGGTGGCTGTTGCGTACTTCGTCTGGTCGGCAACGGAGGTTGCCTGCACCGTGACCGTCGCCGGGTTTGGCGCCACCGGAGGGGCCATGTACAACCCCGAATTGGAGATGAAGCCACAGGTTGGTCCCGAGCAGCCTGACCCGTACACCGACCAGAGTACGCCGGTGTTTGACGTACCAGTCACAGTAGCAGTGAACTGCTGCTGACCATTCGGAGGGACGTGAGCCGATGTGGGAGAAATGGTTACCGCGACGGAGCTCGCTTGGGTTACTACCACAGACGCCGACGCGAACTTGGACGGGTCAGCAACCGAAGTCGCTGTCACCGTGAGGGTGGGCGAGACTGGCACGGTTGCGGGAGCCGTATAG
>Ga0207862_1000393_pt1 | contig 13243 bp, 12 predicted proteins | sample LuqExpMetageno81_FD_187838 | JGI IMG/M metagenome (GOLD analysis project Ga0207862, IMG submission 187838) | Tropical forest soil microbial communities from Luquillo Experimental Forest, Puerto Rico - Sample 81 (SPAdes) | ecosystem: Environmental > Terrestrial > Soil > Tropical forest ... | reverse complement strand
CCGGTGGCTTGCTCGAACTTGGCCTTCATCCTCTCGCGCAGGCGGACGACGCGGGTCATGTCCACTTCGAAGACGCCATGCACGTGAGCGCTGGTGCGCTTGGACATGATCATGTGCTCGGCGATCTTCTTGCGCATGGTGGTCATGGGCACCACTTCGCCGGGCGTGACTCCGCCGACGGGCTGCAGCGGCGTGGTGACGGCGGGAACGGTGGGAGCTTCGTAGCTCGGGGCCGGTGCGGCTGGCGCAGGGGCGGCCGGAGCAGCGACGGCAGGCGCTCCGCCGGCATGCTTGGCGATGAAGGCCTCGATGTCTTCCTTGGTGATACGGCCACCGAGGCCGGTCCCGGCAATCTTGGCGAGGTCGACGTTGTTGTCCTTGGCAATCTTGCGGACCAGCGGGCTGGAACGGACGCGTCCCTGCTCGCCAGATTCCGCCTCAGGTTCAGGCTCGGGTGTCGCGGCTGCGGGCGGAGGAGGCTGAGCTGCTTCCTTCTTCGCTTCTGGCGCGGGAGCGGCGGCAGTCTTGGCCGGGGCGGGCGCAGCGGCTCCGTCGCCGTCGCCAATGACGCCGACCACGGTGTTTACCTGCACGGTGGCGCCAGCCTGGACCTTGATCTCCTGCAGCGTGCCGGAAGCGGGGGCGGGGATCTCGGCGTCCACCTTGTCGGTGGAGATTTCGAATAGCGGCTCGTCGCGCTGGACTTTGTCGCCGGGCTGCTTGAGCCACTTGGTGATGGTTCCTTCGAAGATCGATTCCCCCATCTGGGGCATGACTACGTCAGTGGGCATGGTGTCCTTCCACAGAAACACTGGTTAAAAATCAGGGCCAAACGCAATTTCAGATTATATCGCGGGGGAGAGGCGACAATCGGGCCGGGTGGTCCGCTGAGCGATGCTCGGCGATGACCGAAATCTCTTGTTCGCACTGGGCAATACCAGTAAGCTGGTGGCGAAATTGGCATTGTTTTGAGCCGGGGGTCGCTATGTCGTCGAAAACCGTCCTTCAGAGTCTTCTGGTCCTGCTGTGTGCAGTTTGTGTCGCGGGCAGTGCATTGGCCCAGATGCCCAACCCTTACGGGCCGCCCATCTCGCTGGAGATGGCCAGGAAAGTGGCTGCGCCCGCTTTGGCCGAGGCCGCCAAGAACAATTGGGCGGTGGCCGTGGCCATTGTCGATCCCTCGGGCAACCTCGTGTACTACGAGAAGATGGACAACACGCAACTCGCCAGCGCGCACGTAGCTGTGGAGAAGGCACGCACCGCGGCGACGTACAAGCGGCCGACCCAGGCGTTTCAGGACGCCCTTGCCAAGGGCGCTGAGAATTGGCGCATCCTCAGCCTGCCGGGAGTGGTTGCGGCCGAGGGTGGTATTCCGCTGGTCATCGACGGAAAGATCGTCGGCGCGATCGGCGTGTCAGGCATGACCAGCGCGCAAGACGGTCAGTGCGCCAAGGCGGGAGCGGAGGCGCTGAAGTAACGGCAACCGGGTTAGTGCCCAGGAGACGGGAACGGACCCTTCGACTTCACTGAGTGCAAACCTAAGGGGAATTGTGTGCCACACTGGAATTGTGGGCCATCGAAAATGGGCCGGACGTGGGACCGGCGTAGAGAACTTTGGCTCCCTTCAGAGAAACAGTAAAAATCTGAAATTCGATGCCTTATCTCCTGCCGCCGGTCCTCTGACACTGTTCGTCTTCGATGTCCGGCGTTGCGAGCCTCCGGAAACCCGCTGCCGGATAGTGAGATGCGTGTCCTCGCCGCAGGTCGCTGATTTACTTACATACCATACCGTCTCCGAATGCCTCAGCGAACTTCCGGTCTTTCGTGCGGGTGAATAATTTGACTCTCCCTTTGCCGTCGGCTAGCCTCAAGTACTTGTGTTTGCGTTGCCGGTAGCTACCGATCAGCAGCGTACGGACACGTCCCGCCGGCACCTTATTTATGAAGCTGAAACAGTCCATCTTGCGCGGAATAATGGCATTGGCGCTCGGCGCACAGGTTTTTGCCGGTAGCGTGATGCGGCCGACACACGCGCCCAGGGCCATGGTGGTGACGGTGCAACCGGATGCCTCCGAGGCCGGAGTGGAGATTATGAAGGCTGGAGGCAACGCCGTGGATGCTGCGGTCGCGGTCGGGTTTGCGCTTGCGGTGACACATCCGGAAGCGGGCAACCTGGGCGGCGGCGGCTTTATGCTCTTCCGGAGGCCCGATGGCGAAGTGCACTTCCTCGACTACCGCGAAAAGGCGCCCGCGAAGGCCACTGCCGACATGTACCTCGACAAAGACGGCAACGTTATCAAGGACATGAGCACGCTGGGGTACAAGGCGATTGCGGTGCCGAGTTCAGTTGCGGGGCTGGCATACGCGCAGAAACATTGGGGAAAGCTCACGTTGCAGCAGGTGATGGCACCGGCCATCCGGCTGGCGCGCGACGGATTCGTACTCGATTACGGTACTGCGATGGACCTGCGCGACGAGGACCTGGCGAAGTTCGCTGAGTCGAAGCGCATCTTCCAGCGCGACGGCAACTTCTATCAGCCGGGCGACGTCTTCCAGCAGCCAGACCTTGCGAAGACGCTGGAGCGCATCGCCAAAAATCCGGACGATTTTTATCACGGGGACATGGCGCGGGAGTTGGCCGCGGCCATGCAGAAGGGCGGAGGGCTGATCACTGCCGAAGACCTTGCGGCATACGACGTCAAGGAGCGCCAGCCGATTCGCGGGACGTATCGTGGCTACGAGATCATCAGCGCGCCTCCGCCGTCATCGGGCGGCGTGGCGCTGGTCGAGATTCTCAACATTCTCGAGGGCTACGATCTCGCCAAGCAGGGAAGCCGTTCGGCTGAAAGCATTCATCTCACCGCGGAGGCCTTCCAGCGCGCATTCTTCGACCGCGCCGAGTTCATGGGCGATCCCGATTTCTCGAAGATTCCGGTGGCGCAACTGATTGACAAGCGCTACGCCGATGCGTGGCGCGAGACCATCCCGCTGCGGCGGGCGACGCCGGCCGGCGGTCTCAAGCGGCCGGCGATCTTCACCAAGCTCGACCAGTATGCGCAGACTCATCCGCAGCTGATCGCGATTCGCGAGCCGGAGCACACTACCCATTACTCGGTAGTCGATCCCGAAGGCAACGCTGTTTCGGTGACGACCACGCTTAACGACAGCTTCGGTTCGCACGTGACCGCCGAGGGCCTGGGCTTCCTGATGAACAACGAGATGGACGACTTTGCGGTGAAGCAGGGCGTGCCCAATATGTACGGGCTGATCCAAGGGCCGGCGAATGCGGTGGGAGCGAACAAGCGTCCGCTGTCGGCGATGACGCCGACGATCGTGCTGCAGGACGGCAAGCTGTACCTGGTGCTGGGCTCGCCGGGCGGGCCTACCATCATTACTACGGTGGCCAATGTGCTGATGGGCGTGGTGGATTACGGCATGAGCATCCAGGAGTCGGTGAATGCGCCACGATTCCACGAGCAATGGCAGCCTGACCGCATCATGCTGGAAAAGTACGGCATCTCACCCGACACGTTGCACATCCTCGAAGGCATGGGACACCAGCTCAAGACGGACCGGGAGTTCTGGGGCGATGCCGAATGTATTGCTATCGATCCGAAGACCGGGGAGCGCCTGGGCGCGAGCGATGGACGCAACAACGGGAAGGCGGTTGGCTTCTGATGCGGCGTGCAATGTCAACACTGGTGTATGCGCGAACGGAGCGGCTGCATCCCGGGCTGCTCGACGAGATGGTCAAAGGCGGCGCGGAAGCGATTGAGATTTTCGGCGCGCGCGGTCACTTCAATTACAGTGACCGGCAGCATGTGCGCGAGATCGCCAACTGGTTTCGCAGCACGGGCATCGCATTTCACTCGCTGCACGCGCCCATGCACGGTGACGACGAGTTTGGGCGGAGTGGCGCGCCTCCGCTGAATATCGCAGCGGTGGAAAAGCGCAACCGCATCGCCGCCATGGACGAGATCAAGCGGGCGATAGAGGTCGCAGAGCAGTCGCCGTTCAAGTTTCTGGTGCAGCACGTGGGCGTCGGCGGCGAGAATGCAAGCGGCCAGAAGCTGGATGCGGCCATGACCTCGCTGGAACATCTGCGCGCCTTCGCCAAGCCGCTGGGCGTGCAGGTGGTGGTGGAGAACATCCCCAACGAACTTTCGACGCCCGAACGCCTGGTGGAACTGCTGCGCACCGCGCGCTTCACCGACATTGGCGTGTGCTTCGATGTGGGGCACGCGCACTTGGCGCCGGGAGTGAAGAACGCGTTCGAGACGCTTAAGGAGCTGATCCGCACCACCCACGTGCACGATAACAACAATGAGCGCGATGAGCATTTGTGGCCGGGCGGCGGGACGGTGGACTGGAAGCAGGCGGTCGAGCTGCTGCGGACGGCGCCGAACGTACCGGCGCTGGTGCTGGAGATCGAAGGCGTAGAAGGCGAGAATGTCTCCGAAAAGATGGCGGAGTCGTACACGAAGTTGGAAAAGTAGGACTTGATCGCGGTTGCATTGGAAGACAGGACTCATGGAAACAACAACGGCGACAGTTACGACGATTCGAGAGGTGGGCAAGCATGAAGGAAAGTCGGTCATCATTCGCGGCTGGCTGTACAACTTGCGCGAGAGCGGCAAGCTGCTGTTCCCGCAGTTCCGCGACGGCAGCGGAGTCATCCAGGGTGTGGTGGTCAAGAGCGCCGTCTCGCCCGAGCTGTTCGAGTCGATCAAGACGCTGACGCAGGAGTCGAGCGTGGTCATCACCGGCAAGGTGCGGGCCGACAAGCGAGCGCCCGGCGGCTACGAGCTTGACGTTACCGATGCGCAGGTCGTGCAGCGCGTGAATCCCGACGACCCGTATCCCATCACGCCGAAGGAACACGGGGTGGACTTCCTGATGGAGCACCGCCATCTGTGGATGCGCTCGCCGCGGCAGGCGGCCATCTTGCGGGTGCGCGCCGAGATCGTCAAAGCGGTCCGCGATTTTTATGATGAGCGCGGGTTCACGCTGACCGATCCGCCGATTCTCACGCCCGCGGCGTGCGAAGGCACTTCGACTCTGTTTCCGGTGGACTACTTCGACGAGCAGGCTTACCTCACGCAGTCCGGTCAGCTTTACGTCGAGGCCACGGCGATGGCGCTGGGCAAGGTGTACAGCTTCGGGCCGACGTTTCGCGCGGAGAAATCGAAGACGCGGCGGCACCTCACTGAGTTCTGGATGGTGGAGCCGGAAATTGCCTACGCCACCCTGGATGACCTGATGCAGCTCGCCGAAGAGTTCATCACGTTCATCGTGAAGCGGTGTTTGGAGCGGCGGCGTGCGGAGCTGGAGACGATTGGGCGCGACCTCAGCAAGCTGGAGAACATTGCCACGCCGTTTCCGCGCCTGAGCTATGACGAGGCGGTGAAGATGCTGCAGGAGGCCCACGCCAAGGGCCTGCTGGAAAACAAGTTCGAATACGGCGGCGACTTCGGCTCACCCGACGAGACCTATATCTCTTCGCAGTTCGATCGGCCGGTAATGGTGCATCGCTATCCCGCGGCGGTGAAGGCGTTCTACATGGAGCCGGATCCCGAGCGTCCCGACCTGGCGCTCTGCGTGGATGTGCTCGCACCCGAGGGCTACGGCGAAATCATTGGCGGGTCTCAGCGCATGGCGTCGTATGACCTTTTGCTGCAGCGCATCCACCAGCACGAGCTGCCCGAGGAGGCGTTCAAGTGGTATCTTGACCTGCGCAAGTACGGGGGTGTGCCGCACGCCGGCTTCGGCATGGGCATCGAGCGCGCCGTGGCGTGGATTTGCGGGCTCGAGCACGTGCGCGAGACCATTCCCTTCGCGCGCACATTGACCAGGCTGTATCCGTAGTTTGCTCTGCAAGCAGGGTTCGGTGCGACCAAAGGGGTCCTTCGACTCCGCTCCCTTCGGTCGCTTCGCTCAGGATGACACATATGGCAACCAGTCCAGCCACCAAACCGCTGTTACACGTTGAGACGCCGAAACACATTCGCATCATCGGCGTGCCGCTCGATCTGGGGCAGTCGCGGCGCGGCGTTGACATGGGGCCGTCGGCGGTGCGAGTCGCGGGGCTCGAGAGCAAGCTCGAAGCCCTCGGCTACCTGGTAAAAGATGGCGGCAACGTTTCCGTCGCCGTGCTGGAGACGCGTCCCGAGGGCGACCCGCGCGCCAAGTACCTGGCCGAGATCACCGAGACATGCACCAAGGAAGCCGACATCGTAGTGCAGACTTTGGAGACCGGTACCATCCCGGTCGTGCTGGGTGGTGACCACTCGATCGCGGCGGGCACGGTGTCGGGCGTTGCGGAATATTACCGGCGGCAAAACCAGAAGATCGGCCTCATCTGGATTGACGCGCACAGCGACATCAATACGCCTGACAGTTCTCCCAGCGGCAACGTGCACGGCATGCCGCTTGGAGCGCTCATGGGTCTATGGGATTCGCCGCTGGGCAACTTGTACGGATTCAGCCCGAAGGTGCGTCCCGACAACTGCGTGCTGGTGGGCATCCGCGACGTGGATGCCAACGAGCGCGACAACATTAAGCGCGCCGGGGTACACGCGTTCACCATGCGCGACATCGACGAGCGTGGCATGCGTACGGTGATGGAAGAGGCCCTGCGACTGGCGGGGCGCGGCACCGTCGGCTATCACGTCTCGCTCGACATGGACTGGATCGATCCCGAGGACGCGCCTGGCGTCGGCACTCCGGTGTGGGGCGGCGCAACCTATCGCGAAGGTCACCTGGCGATGGAGATCATCGCCGACCACGGGCGCATGTTGAGCTTCGAAATCGTGGAAGTAAATCCGGTGCTCGATGAGCGCAACCAGACTGCGGAGCTGGCGGTGGAGCTGGCGCTGTCGGCGTTTGGGAAGAAGATTTTGTAGTTTTGGTCTTGCAGCAGCTTGTTAAACATGTTTAACATCAAATCGAATGAAGGAGATGAAGATGTTGGGCATTCGGCTCGAACCTGAACTCGAAAAGCGTCTGGAGAATCTGGCTAAGCAGACTGGACGCAGCAAGAGCTACTACGCGAAGCTGGCGATTCGTCAGTACCTGGAAGACCGCGAAGACTATCTATTGGGCATCGCCGCGCTGGAGCGGAAGGAGCCGCGCATCTCGCTGGAGGAACTGGAGCGCGAACTTGGGCTGGAGGGTTGAGTTCCAGCGATCCGCGGCGAAGCAACTCAGGGCCCTGGATAAGCCGATCCAGCGGCGAATTCTCAGCTTCTTCCGGGACCGAGTAGCCAGGTCAGACGATCCGCGCAAACTCGGCAAGGCGCTAACCGGCGATAAGGGGGGATTGTGGCGCTACCGCATTGGTGACTATCGCGCCATCTGCAAACTGGAAGACGAGCAATTGATAGTTTTGGTACTAGAGATAGGCCACCGGCGAGAGATTTACCGCAGATAGTTGAGATCAGGCAGGACTTCGCAGTCCCATTCATGGACCTCGTCAAGCAACTCTTCGAGCAGCACTTTCATTCGCCGGCGACGCAGGTCCAGCCGCTGCAGGGCGAACTTGGCGGGTCAGGACGCAACATCATTCGCCTGGCGAATGAGCAGCACAAGGCCATCGGTATTGTGTACGGCGTGCGCGAGGAGAACGCCGCTTTTCTGGAATTTTCTAAGACGTTTCGCCGCCACGGCTTGCCGGTGCCGCAGATTTACGAAGAAGACCTTGACCACGGCGCGTACCTCGAAGAAGACCTCGGCGACCTGACGCTCTTCCAGTTCCTTTCGCAGAACCGCCATGGTGATGACGTCGCGCCGGAGGCGATCGACGCGTATCGCAAGGTGGCTGCGATTCTGCCTCGCTTCCAGGTGGAGATGCGCCACAAAGTCAACTACAAGGTGTGCTATCCGCGCGCCAGCTTCGACCGGCAGTCGATCGCGTGGGACCTCAACTATTTCAAGTATTACTTTCTGCGGCTGGCGGGCATTCCCTTCAACGAGCAGGCTCTGGAAAACGATTTCGCCGCGTTGACTAAGTTCCTGCTCGAGGCCGACCACAATTACTTCTTGTATCGCGATTTTCAATCGCGCAACGTCATGTTGGTGGACGGCAGCCCTTACTTCCTCGACTACCAGGGCGGGCGCAAGGGCGCGCTGCAATACGACATCGCCTCGCTGCTGTTCGACTCCAAGGCCGACCTGCCGCCGGCGCTGCGCGAACATCTTCTGGCGCACTATCTGGACACGCTGGCGACGTTTCTACCGCTCGACCGCGACGCGTTCCTGCGCTGCTACGACGCGTATGTTTATGTGCGGCTGATGCAGGCGCTGGGGGCTTACGGCTTCCGCGGATTCTATGAGCGCAAGCCGGTCTTTCTGCAGAGCGTGCCCTATGCACTGAAGAACATTCGCTGGCTGCTGCACAACGTCACGCTGCCAGTGGAGCTGCCAGCGCTGATGGCGGCATTCACGGCCATGCTCGGTTCGGAGAAACTGCTGGGCATCGCCGCCGAATCCGACAAGCTCACCGTACGCATTACCAGCTTCTCGTTTCATCGCGGCTGGCCCAAGGACGACAGCGGTCACGGCGGCGGCTTTGTGTTTGATGCGCGGAGCCTGCCCAATCCCGGGCGGCTCGAGGAGTTCAAGCCGCTCACCGGACAGGAAGCGCCCATCGCCGACTATCTCAACCAGCACGAGAGCGTGCACCAGTTCTTCGCCAGCGTGACCGCGCTGGTGGATGCGAGCGTCGCCAATTACCAGTCGCGCGGCTTCAGGAACCTGGCAGTGTCGTTTGGCTGTACCGGCGGTCAGCATCGCTCGGTGTATCTTGCGGAGAAGTTGGCCAAACATCTCCGCGAGCGCGGCGGGGTGGAGGTTGTGGTGCAGCATCGCGAGCTAGAGAGCGGCGGGCAATGAAAGCGATGGTGCTGGCCGCAGGGTTGGGCACGCGCCTGCGTCCGCTTACTGACACCCGCCCCAAGGCACTAGTCGAGATCAACGGCCGCGCGCTGCTGGAGATCACTCTCACCCGCCTGCGCGAGTTCGGGGTGACGGACGTCATCGTCAACGTGCATCACTTCGCCGGCATGGTGCTGGAGTATCTGGCGGCGAAGCAGAACTTCGGCATGCGGATTGCCATCTCGCGCGAGGATGAGTTGCTGCTCGACACCGGCGGCGGGCTGAAGAAGGCGGCGTGGTTTTTCCTGCAAAATGGACGCGACGAGCCCTTTCTGCTGCACAACGTGGATGTAATCAGCGACATCGATCTGCGAAGCATGGTGGAGTTTCACATCTCGCAACCGGCGCTGGCGACGCTCGCGGTTCAGCAGCGGGCAAGTTCACGCCAACTTCTGTTCGACGACGACGGCCTGCTGTGCGGGCGGCGGTTTGAGAAAGAACAGCGGACGGAACTGGCGCGCCACGCGGAGCTGCTGCATCCTCTCGCCTTTTGTGGCATACACGTCATCTCGCCGCGACTGCTGAACAGGATGACCGAAGGCGGAGTCTTCTCGATCATCGAAACGTATCTGCGCCTTGCGGCTGCAGACGAGAAGATTTTGGCATTTCGCGCGGACGAATCACACTGGAGGGATCTAGGAACTTGCGAGAGCCTCGAGCAGGCCGCGGAAGATTGTCGGCGCGGGTGTCTTGAGACCTAGTCAACGTCTCTCGGCGGTACCTGCGAATCGGTAGCAGTCATCGCACACCACTTCCGTGGCACCGTTTACATTTGAGAACCGGTGTATAGTAGTCGCGCCACTCGCCCCCTGGATCCAAATTCAAAAGGAGAGAAGTGCATGGCGAGACGCAGATTTCTGGCTCAGCTTGCAGGCTTGCCGCTGCTTGCGGGGTTTCCGCTGCTAGCGCTGGGAACTCAGGCGCAGCAAACCAAGAAGCCTCTGAAGATCATGATGAAGAGCGCGTGGGGATCGGACGATCCAACACGTGCGTCGTTTCCCTTCGCGCACGGGCTTGCGCTCGCGGAGGCCGGACACGAAGTACAGATCTTCCTGCTCGCCGAGGCGACCGCGTTGATGCGAAAGTCGCTGGCGAACCAGATTTTTCCGGTAGGATGGCCGCCGCTCAGCGAAACCCTGAGTAAGGTTGTGGCCAAGCGCATTCCTATCTTTCCTTGAGGAGCCTGTTCCCGGGCCCGTGGGGTCACGGAGGCAGACTTGAGTGAGTGGGGCGCAAAGTTCGGCAATCCAGCGATATTTGTAGCGATGGTGGAATGGGCGGACCGGATCATCGTCGAATAGAACTTACATACAACCGCCCAAGGCAACTGCATTGGGGGATGCTCTCAGCTTCTGCCACGTCCACAGTCCTGGCATATACACTTCATGCATGAAGAAACTCCGCGTGGGTGTGCTATTTGGCGGGCGCAGCGGTGAGCATGAGGTATCTCTGCTATCGGCCGCCTCAGTGCTGAACGCCATCGACAAGAAGAAGTACGAAGTGGTGCCGATCGGCATCACCAAAGAAGGCCGGTGGGTGACGGCCGCTCATGCCGAGCGCCTGCTCAAGGGCGATAGGGCCGTCATGCCCGAGGAGCGTCATCTGCGCGCGGGCGATCCGCAAACAACTTCGGCAGCGGCTGTGCTGGCCAAGGGCGAAGGCGTGGTGGTTCCGCCTATGCCGGGACACGAGCATTCGTCGTTGGTGCCGTTTGAAAACTCGACGCCTGAAGTCCACGCGGCGGCGAACGCGGTCAGCGTGGACGTGATTTTTCCCGTGCTGCATGGCACGTTCGGCGAAGATGGCACGATTCAGGGCCTGCTCGAACTGGCCGACATTCCCTACGTCGGCGCCGGCGTACTCGGCTCGGCTGCCGGCATGGACAAGGACGTGATGAAGCGCCTCTTCCGCGATGCCGGACTGCCAATCGTGAAGCACGTCACGGTGTTGCGCAGCGTTTGGCGCGAACAGCCGAAAAAAATTCGGAAGCTCATCGAAAGTTCGCTGAAGTATCCCGTGTTCGTGAAGCCGGCAAACCTTGGCTCGTCGGTGGGCATCAGCAAGGTGCACGGTTCGTCCGAGTTAGCGGCGGCTATGGATGAGGCGGCGCACTTTGACCGCAAACTGGTCATTGAGCAGGGCGTGGGAGGCAAGAGCGGCAAGGCGCGCGAGATCGAGTGCTCGGTGCTGGGCAACGATAACCCCAGCGCTTCGGTTCCGGGCGAGATCGTGCCTATCAAGGAATTCTACGATTACGATGCCAAGTACCTGGTTGAAGGCTCGCGGCCCATCATTCCTGCCGAACTGCCCAAAGGCAAGCTGAAAGAGGTGCAGAAGCTCGCCATCGCAGCGTTCCAGGCGGTGGATTGCTCGGGCCTGGCGCGTGTCGATTTCCTGATGGACCCGCGCTCCGGCAAGATCTACGTCAACGAGATCAACACCATGCCGGGCTTCACGTCGATCAGCATGTATCCCAAGCTGTGGGAGGCAAGTGGGCTGAAGTATCCCGAGCTGATCGACCGGCTGATCCAGTTCGGGCTGGAGCGTCACGCCGAGAAGAAGCAGAACCAGTACAGCCGATAAGAGTGCGAACTAAGCGAGTCGTACCACGCCGTCGAGATTCCGCTCCAGCAGCGGATCGTACACGCGCCCCACGACCTCGCCCTTCATTACCTTTTGGAATGCGGTCTGGAACTGTTCCATCTCGGCCTGGGTGCCGACGGTGATGCGCACCCAGTCGGGCATGGAGGGCCACGGCCTTCCGATGAACACGTTCTGATGCGCCATAGCGGCGATGACGTCTTTCGCCGGCTTGCCCGCCTTCAGCATGAAGCAGTTCGAGACCGAAGGTGAATACTGATAGCCGTTCTTGTCGAGCCAGGCAAAGGTCGCTTCTCGCACCTTCGTGTTCGCAGCTTTACGCTCGGCCACGAGGTTGGGCACGTTCAGACTGGCGGTGGCTGCGACGCAGGCGGTGACCGGCATGGGGTTCATGCCGCCGTAGGCTTCGAGCTTCTTGAGGAGATCGGGCCGGCCGATGGCGAAGCCACAGCGCAGGCCGGCCATGCCGTAGAGCTTCGAGAACGTACGCAGCACCACAACGTCTTTACCGGCCTTGACCAGGTCGATGCACGTCGGGGCATCGCTGAAGTGGATATACGCTTCATCGATCAGCACGACCGAGCCAGCGGGCTTGTGCTCGACCAGATACTCGATTTCGTCATGGCTGGTGAGCGTGCCGGTCGGGTTGTTGGGCGTACAGACGTAGAAGACTCCGGCGTCGGGAGCGGCGGCGAGCATGGCTTTCACATCGTGGGCCCACGTTTTCGTGAGCGGGACGTTGACCACACGCGCGCCGACGGCCTTGGCGGCTCCAGTTCCGGCTTCGTAGCCGGGCTCGGCGGTGACGAAACTCGCTTTGGGCGAGGCGAAGGCGGCTACGGTGTAGTACAAGGCGGGTGTCGAGCCGGCAAAGGCAACCAGGTTTTCGCGCTTCAGGCCCTGCTGCTGGGCGAAGGTCTTGAGCAGATCGTCCGTGAGGTTGAAGTGATAACGCCCGGCGTTGGGAGTGACGGCGATGACCGCCTCGCGCGCGGCCTGGCACGGCCCCAACGGGTTCTCATTGGCATTTATGCGGACGGCGCCTTCGGGGATGGCGGACAGCGCGCTCGTGTCCTGCGCCAGGAGGTGCTCGCTCAGCATGTGGAACGCTAACGCAGCGGAAGACGCTTGTAGAAAGGCCCGGCGAGAAAAGGGCAAAACGTCATTACGTTTGGACATGGAATACCCCGGTGGACTCCATGTTACCGCACGATTGTTTCCGATCATGCGGGATTTTGCGGTCAGGCCAAAAACTGAACTTTCCGTGGAAATGTGGCTCCATAGCCACACCCGGTGTGAGCTAAGGCTTTGGTTGCGGGTTGCGCAAGGTTGTCCAGCGGTTCGAGAGCGCCCGGCTTAGCGAGTATGGGAGCGCGATGAGCACCGGCCCCACGATCAGGGCCGCCCCTGGAAACACGCTGTGCAGGATCAGAAATTGTGAGATGGCGTCGAGAAGGATCGCTACGGCGATCAGCGTGGACAGATGTGCCAGTGCTTCCTTCAGCATGGAAAGCCGCTGTGAGTGATCCAGTAAAAGCCCCATGAGGTAGGGACGCCGCCCCTTTTTCGCGTCAGCCAAGCCGGCCCGTATGCCCAGGAAGATGGAGACGGCGGGCTGCAGGATGAACCGGAATCGGCCCGGCCCCTTCAGCCGCTTCGGCAGGTCCCGCAGAAATGCTTCGGAGAAGAGGTAAAACCCGCCGTGGTGGTA
>Ga0207862_1000392_pt1 | contig 13262 bp, 15 predicted proteins | sample LuqExpMetageno81_FD_187838 | JGI IMG/M metagenome (GOLD analysis project Ga0207862, IMG submission 187838) | Tropical forest soil microbial communities from Luquillo Experimental Forest, Puerto Rico - Sample 81 (SPAdes) | ecosystem: Environmental > Terrestrial > Soil > Tropical forest ... | reverse complement strand
ATGACCAGGAACCTCACCTGGCAAACTGAAATGATGCCGGAGATGTTTGTGGAGATGAGCCCCGCTTTGGCCAAGGCCAAGGGTATTAAGCCGGGTGACTGGGTCAAGGTGAGAAGCAGCCGGGGGGAAGTCCTGGCCCGGGCCAACGTCACCAAACGGGTGGCGGCTTTCTCCTGCGGGCCTCCGGGCCAGCAGAACACCGTGGAAATGGTGGCCCTGCCCTGGCACTTCGGCTTTGCCGGTCTGAAAACCGGCGGGCCGGACAGAACCAAGAACTACGCCGCCAATCAGTTGGCCCCCATGGTGGGTGACGCCAACACCATGATCCCGGAATACAAGGTGTTCCTGGTGGCCGTGGAAAAGGCCTGACCTGGCCGTTAAAGGAGTCGACCCATGAAAGCCATGCTCATCGATACCACCAAGTGTATCGGGTGTCGGGCCTGCCAGGTTGCCTGCAAGAGTTGGAACAACCTTCCGGGGGAATCCACCAGGTTCAGCGAAACCTGGAGCAACCCCAGATACCTGGACGCCGACAATTACACCCGGATTATCTTCCGGGAAGTTACCACCCCCGAGGGGGACCTGCGCTGGCATTTTATCTCCCGGCGGTGCATGCACTGCCTGACGCCGGCCTGTGCCAGCGCCTGTCCGGTGGGGGCCCTGAAAAAACTGCCGGACGGCCCCGTAGTCTACAACGACGAGATCTGCATCGGCTGCCGCTATTGCATGATGGCCTGCCCTTTCCAGATCCCCAAGTTTGAATGGAGCAAGGCGATCCCCCTGATCCGCAAATGCACCTTCTGCGCCGACCGCCAAGCCATGAAACAGGAGCCGGCGTGCTCGGCATCCTGTCCCACCGGTTCCCTGCTCTTCGGCGAGCGGGACCAACTCCTCAAGGAGGCCCATCGGCGCATCGGCATGCATGCCGGCAGGTACTACCCCCAAGTTTACGGGGAAAAAACCGGCGGCGGCACCAGCAAGCTCTACATCACCGGCGCCTCCTTTGAGACCCTGGGCCTGGAGCACCGGGGGTTCCGCACCGACCTGGGAGACGTTCCCCAGGGTATGTACGGCCGGGAATGGATGGCCAAGGTGCCCTGGGTGGCGGTGGCCGTGGGGGGCCTGTGCACCGGCCTCTATTACCTCAACAAACGCCGGGACGAGGTCCAGACCCGTCAGGGAAAGGAGGACTAAGCCATGTTCCAGTACGAAAAAATCGGCCTTGGACGGGCGATCCTCATCGGCCTGGCCGCTTTGGGGGTCATTGCCGGGATTTACCGGTTGTTCGCGGGCCTGGGGGCCACCACCAACCTGAGTGACGCCTATCCCTGGGGTCTGTGGATCAGCTTTGACGTCCTCACCGGGGTGGCCCTGGCCGCCGGCGGCTTCACCATCAGCGCCGCCATCTATGTCTTTAATCTGAAAAAATACGAACCCCTGCTCCGGCCTGCCAAGCTCTCCGCTTTTGTGGGCTATCTGGTGTTCATCGTTGGGCTTTTTTTCGACCTGGGCCAACCCTGGCGCATCTGGCACCCCATGATCATGTGGAATCCCCACTCCGTGCTCTTTGAAGTGTCCTGGTGCGTCATGCTCTATACCACCGTTCTGGCCATCGACGTGTTTATCTGGACCCTGGAGCGTTGGCGGAAATACGAGTGGGTGGCGTTCTTCCGCAGCATCTATGTGTTCCTCATCGTGGCGGGTATCGTGCTCTCCACGCTGCACCAGTCCTCCCTGGGGGCCCTGTTCCTCCTCCTGCCTGAAAAGATGTCCACCCTCTGGGCGTCCCCGGCCATCGGCATCCTCTTTTATGCCAGCGCCATCATCGGCGGCATGGGCATGGTCATCCTGGAGAGCCTGCTGAGTGCCCGGGCCTATGGCAGGAAGCCCGAAATGGACATTATCTCCAGCCTGGCCAAGGGCCTGGGGCTCGCCCTGGTGATTTACTTTGCCATGAAGGTCACCGATCTCTATGCCCGGGGGGTTGCCGTCTGGGGCTTTGATTGGCCGCACCTGCTCTTTTACCTGGAGCTCTTCGGCTGTGTGGCCCTGCCGGCTTTGCTGCTTTACTTCCCGGAGGTCCGCACCTCCACCCGGGGGCTCCTGTGGTCTGCCGGGCTGGCCGCCTTCGGGGTGATGCTAAACCGCTTCAACGTGAGCCTCACCAGCTACGGCGGCTACCGGGATTTCTGGTACTTTCCGTCCTTCATCGAGATTATCTTGACAGTGGGTCTGGTGGCTGCAGCCATCCTCATTTTTGATTTAGGCATGCGATATTTGCCGATGTATCCGGAGTTGACGGCTCCGGCCGAGGCCCATTAGCACCGGTGGCGGGGAAGGGCGGGGAAGGGCGGGGAAGCTGTCCCCCCTCTTCCTCCCCCTTTTCCCGCCATTTTCGTGTGACTTCACGGTATTCCGCTCCTCAACCTGACCCCCACATTGGCCGTGTTGCTGCCAGGACATTGAGAAGAGCTGTGATATAATGAGAAAAGCTCCCGGTTATCGGGGGAACTGACTAAAAACACCGGCAATTTTTTAGGCATGCTGGGTAAGCCATCATGCTCTCAAGGCCACCAGAAAACCATGACAAGGTAGAAACGTCGCCCCCGGCGGTTCATTTGCCGGCGAGGGCGCCGGCTCAATCTTCTTAAAGAAAGTGAAGGGCCCACCAAGTTCTTCAATAAACTGGTTAACTCAACCCAGTCAGGAGCCTCATTTGCTCCGCAAAAAAAGGCCTCAAAAGGGGTAAACATCGAAAACTCATTAAAATTAAATGAAAAACACATCGGCTGACAATATCGTCTTCACAAAAACACGGTTCGCCAGCCGGAGGAATCATGGCCAACGAGCACATTCTGGTAGTGGAAGACGAAGAAGACATCCTGGAGCTGCTGCGCTATAACCTCACCAAGGAGGGCTTCCGGGTGACCGGGGTGACCTCGGGGGAGGAGGCCCTGCGCTCCGCCAAGATCCTGCTCCCTGATCTCGTCCTCCTGGACCTCATGCTTCCCGGAATGGACGGCCTGGAGATTTGCCGTCATCTCAAGCAGGACGCCCGCACCCAGCATCTCCCCGTGGTCATGGTCACCGCCAAGGGAGAGGAAGCGGACATTGTCACGGGGCTGGAGTTGGGCGCGGACGACTATATCACCAAGCCCTTCAGTCCCCGGGTGCTCCTCGCCCGGGTCAGGTCGGTGCTGCGGCGCCGCACCCGGACGGTGCCGGGGGAGGGGGACCCCATCAGCATCCACGGCATCCTTATTCACCCCGGCCGGCATGAGGTGGTGATCGAAGGGGCCATCGCCGACCTTACGGCCACCGAGTTCCGGCTGCTGCATCTTTTGGCCCGGCGGCCCGGCTGGGTCTTTACCCGGGCCCAGATCGTCCAGGGGGTGCACGGCGACGACTATCCGGTTTCCGACCGCTCCGTGGACGTGCAGGTGGTGGGTCTGCGCAAAAAATTGGGGGACGCCGGCCAGTTCGTGGAGACGGTGCGGGGCGTGGGCTACCGCCTCAAGGAATAGACTGTGCGCCTGAAAAGTTTTTTCAGCCAGATTTACGGGGCACTCCTTCTCATCGCCCTCCTTTCCGTCCTGGCCATCACCTGGATAACCTCCCGTTCCTGGCAGCATTTTTACCTGGAGGAACTGGCCGGTGATCTGGAAGCCCGGGCCCGGCTGGTGGCGGTGCAGGTGGGGGAGAAATTGGCCCAGGGTGAGGTCGGCAAGTTGGACGCCTACTGCAAGGATCTGGGCAAGCTCACCGACGCGCGCCTCACAGTGGTGCTGGCTGACGGCCGGGTGGTGGGGGACTCCCTCCGGGACATCAAAACCATGGACGATATGGACCACCGCCCCGAGATCCGGACGGCCCTGGAAGGGAAGGTGGGCAAGGACCAGCGTCCCTCCGAGGGACAGGACCTGGTTTACCTGGCGGTGCCCGTGGTTGAGCAGGGAAAGCCGGTAGCGGTGGTACGCACGGCCTTGACCCTGGGCCCCATCCGCCAGGCCCTGTCCATGGTATATTTCAAGGTGGGGCTGGGCAGCCTGGGGATTATTCTGCTGGGCGCGGGCTTGAGCCTGGTGCTATCCCGGCGGCTCACCCGCCCCCTGGAAGAATTTCGCCGGGGGGCCGAGCGCTTCGCCCGGGGGGATTTGAGCCTGAAACTTCCCCGCCCGGACCTGGACGAGCTGGTGAGCCTGGGGGCAACCATGAACCACATGGCTTCCCAACTGGATGAGCGCATCGGCACGATCCTCAGGCAACGCCAGGAGCAGGAGGCGGTGCTGGCCAGCATGGTGGAAGGGGTGATCGCTGTGGACAGCCGCTCCCGCGTCATCTCCCTGAATCGGGCCGCGTCCGCCCTCCTGGGGCTTGACCCGGCCTTTGTGATTCAACGCAGTATCAATGAGGTAGTGGAAAACCCCGATATACAGTGGTTCATCACCCGCTCCCTGGCGGCTTCCGAGCCCATCGAAGGGGAAATCACCCTCCAGGGGGATAAGCCCCGCTTTCTCCAGGCCCACGGTACTACCCTTAAGGACCCCCAAGGCAAGGCCTTCGGCGTCCTCATCGTGGTCCATGACGTCACCCGGCTGCGCCAGTTGGAAAACGCCCGCCGGGACTTCGTGGCCAATGTCTCCCACGAACTCAAAACCCCCATCACCTCCATCAAGGGCTTTGTGGAAACCCTGCTCGAAGGCGCCATGTTAGACCCGGACCATGCCGGTGAGTTTCTGAGAATCATCGGCCGCCAGGCCGACCGCCTGGGGGCTATTATCGAGGATCTGCTGAGTCTCTCCCGCATCGAGCAGGAAGCCGAGCAGGGCAAAATTCACCTGGTGGGGGGGAAGATCAAGACGGTCCTTAAGGCCGCCATCCAGGCCTGCAACACCCGGAGCACGGAAAAAAAGATCAAGGTCAGCATGGCCTGCCCCGAGGATCTCAGGGCCCGGATCAACGGCCCCCTCTTAGAGCAGGCAGTCATCAACCTCATAGACAATGCCGTGAAATACAGCGGCCCGGGAAGCTGGGTGCAGGTGGAGGCCGGCAAGGAAGACGGCCAGGTGGAGGTGAGAGTCCGGGACCAGGGGGTGGGGATTCCCCAGGAGCACCTGCCTCGGCTCTTTGAGCGGTTTTACCGGGTGGACCCCAGCCGCAGCCGCAAAGTGGGGGGCACCGGGCTCGGATTGGCCATCGTCAAGCACATCGCCCAGGCCCACGGGGGCAAAGTGGCGGTGGAGAGCACCCCCGGCCAGGGGAGCACCTTCACCATATATCTGCAGGACGACCGGAAGGATTGACTCGAACGCAGGAGGAGTCGATTCCTGGGCCTTGTTTGGGGCTAATGGGCCGCGACTCTGGAAACACCACGAAAAAACAAGGGGCGGGAGTTTTCCCGCCCCTCTTTTTTTCTACGTATATGCCAGGGCCTTCCCGGCGCCTCACATGATGCGAATGCCTGAGGGTTTCTCCTCAGGTGCCGGTGGGGAGGGCGGCGGGGGAGGGGGCGGCTCCTCTCTTTTGGGAGCCGGCTTTTCCTGAACCGCTTTTGGTGCTGGTTCCGGGGGCGGTTCCTCCTCCACAGCACGTTTGGCTTTTCGAGCTGGCGGCTCGGCTGCTTCCGCCGGCTCGGGCTCGGCGGGGGCAGAGGGCTCCACCTGGGCGGGCTTCGGCTTTTTGGGTTCCGCAGGCGGCGGTGGTGGTACTTCCTTCTCTTTCGCAGCCGGCGCCGCCACCGGGGTCTCGGGCACTGGGGTCTGGATGGGAGAGGATACCGGCGTGCTGGAGAGATACTCGGAGGACACCCAGCCCAGGGTACCATCCCGTTTTACCCGGATCTGATACCAGTTTTCGGCTTCCCCCACCTTCTCCACCTCCTCATTGCGATCCAGGAGGCCGAGCTTGGGAAAGTCCATCCCCGGTCCAGCCCGCAGGTTCAGGCGCCCCACCTTCACATAAAAAGTTGGGTGTTGAACGGGTTCTTCGGGGCGGGCCACGGGGGGTGGGGGCGGCGCCTGACGAGGCACAGGAGCCACGGCGGGGCGGCAGGACATGCAGACCATGGCCAACAACGCGCCGAGAAGCAACTGCCAGCTGCACCAAACGCCTTTTTCCATTTTTCCTGCAATTTCCTCTAAACGTTCTCTATTATTCATTTGATATCAGAGCCGGATAATTGTTAAGGGAGCCAGCGTTTTTTCTGGCTCCGCCGTTATCCTTCCCTTAAGTGTGCCCAGAGACTTATACTTTCGGTTCGGGGGCGTCCTTGCTCTCTTTTATTTTCCAGTCACCGTTAGTTTTCTCTAAAGTGACCATTACGGTTTTCGTATTGAGCTGATAGTCATTGTTGTGGGGATCGTAAAGCTGGAAACTCCACACGACGACGGCGCTGGCCTGGCGTTCCCCCAGGCGCTGGACGTTGGTGATCCGGTAATTTATCTCTTTGACGTCGTATTTTTTCCACAACTCGAGGACGGAGTTTTCCAACTGGCCCAATTTCGGATAGGTGGAGGCATAACAACTCAGGAACTTGTTGATATCCTTATTGAGGTGAGCGGACCGGATTTTTTCCGCCAACCTTTCCACATCGGGTTTCAGGTCAGGGGTCCTGGTTACTGGCAGTTCCTGGGTCTTTCCGGACCAGGCACTGGCAAGGTAAGTTACCGCCTTTTTGCTGGCCCAATAGAGCGTCAGGCCGGCTACCAGGATCGCCACGATGGCGAGAATGGCCAAGAGGGGGCGACGCCGCCGCCGGGCAGGGCGAGTCTCGGGACCACGGGGATAAAACAAGGGGGAACGGGGCATCGATTCTTCCTGCCGGCCGGCTGGCATCACCCGTAAGGGCAGGCCGCAGTCGGTGCAGAATTTTTGCCCTGGGAGAGTATGGGTTCCGCAGCGGGCGCAAGGGCGAACCCCGGGGTGGGATCGCTTTAATAGCTGCCCGCAGACCTGGCAAAACCGGTGCTCCTCCCCATGCACCAGGTCACAGTGGCTGCAATATGTCATATTCGTTTGTTCTATCGATAGATTATCTCAAACCTGTCTTTAACATAAACTGTTTGCAAAATAAAGAAGATTCCACGGTTAGCGACCCAAGAACAGAAAAGAACAGGGCACCCCTCAATGGGCTACACAAAGCGACCCCCGTGTTACCTGGGTGGGAAGGTTTCTGCGCCGAAGCCGCCTGGATGAACTGCCCCAGTTGTACAACGTCTGGCGGGGGGAAATGAGTTTCGTGGGAGTACGGCCAATTAGGGAGCATTTCGCCAGGATTTTGGCCGAAAAGGAGCCCTCGTATCACCTCAGATTTTTGGCCAGGCCCGGCCTTACCGGGTGGGACCAGGTTCACAATAGCGATCCCTGTACCCTCGAAGGCCAATTGCGCAAGTTCCCCTTTGACCTGTATTACCTGGAAAACGCTTCCTTATGGTTGGACCTGGTCATCCTGGGCAAAATCATTTTGGTGATTTTGGGGTGCAAGGGACACTAATTGGTTGCGCCAAGTCCTGCATCTTTTTTGAAATGCCTTCCGAACGGAGAGGAGAAGTTCCCATTTCGAGTATGAGAGATGCTTTATGTCGTCCAGAATGACAAAGAAACTGGTCTGGCAATGAGTTTTAGAGCCATGTAGATTTAGGCCAGAGACTTCACCGGCCCTTTCCTCAATTCTTAGCCTGACGCCAGGATGCTCAGGACCAGAGGCACGGTGTCTTCAGGTTTCACCTTATACCAGACGCCCAGGATCTTGCCTTGCTCGTCGATGAGGAAGGAGGAGCGGATAATACCCTCGGTCTTTTTGCCGTACAGGGTCTTTTCCCCCCAGGCGCCGTAGGACCGGGCCACAACGTGGTCCGGGTCGGACAGCAAGGGGAACCCTAAGCCGTATTTACCGTCAAACTTCTTTTGGGCGCCAGGCTTGTCAGGGCTGATGCCCAAGGCGTCAACCCCCAATTCCTCCAGTTCGGCGCGGGCATCCCGTATCTGGCAAGCCTGTTTGGTGCATCCCGGAGTATCCGCCTTGGGGTAAAAGTAGAGGAGCAGTTTCTTGCCCTGGAAGCCGGACAACTTCAAGGTATTACCTTCTTGATCGGCCAGCGCGAACTCGGGGGCTGGATCGCCGATTTGAAGACGATTCATGGCATCCTCCAATGATATTGTAAAAACTCTCTGGCGCGGGAATCCCTGGGGGTAGCATTTTGTCCCACGGGTCAATGTTCTTTTGTTAATCACTCTGGCCCGGGAGGGAAAGGCCCGGCCTTCTTTTTTTCCTGATATTAGGATATAATTAAGCCACTTGCATCCTGTTCTTTTCCCCTGGTGGAAGTGATTGACGAGGGGCACTGTACCAGGTTCAGGTTTTTCCCAAATTGAATAGCTGACAAGTTGGCGGCCCCTGACTCGGCTCTTGCTACTCCCCCCAACTGGACAAAGGCGGAACCGGGTGACTATATTTTGATATGAGGTAAGGTTCCATCGTTACCGCCTCTCTCATCCAAATTCCTCGCGGAGAATAACGTGGCTGAAAAAGTACCAGTGATTGATGAGGAAGCCTGCATCGGCTGTGGGGCCTGCGAAGAAATCTGCCCCGAGGTTTTCAGGTCAAATGAGTCGTTGGGCTTTGCCCTAGTGATGAATCCCAGTGGGGCTGATCCGGAGAAAATTGACGAGGCCATAGAGGCCTGCCCGGTTCATTGCATCTCCTGGTCGGAGGACTAAATGGCGAAAAGGATTCCGGTCATCGACGCGGACGCCTGCATTGCCTGCGGCAACTGCGAGGCGGTCTGCCCAGAGGTGTTTCACCTGAATGAAAGCCTTGGGTACTCTGAGGTGATTAATCCTCATGGAGCTCCAGAGGAGCGTATCCAGGATGCCATCGATCAGTGTCCGGTGCAATGCATCACCTGGGAGGAGAGCGAAGCCTGAAGGGAAATCCCCATTCCCTTTCCAGAAAACTGTGATAAGGTGTTACCGCAACGTGCCGATATCTGTTGAAAAGAAAAATGTTTTTCAGGAGGAACCTGCCCCCGCTGACGGCCTCATGACATGATGGGGGCATTTCTAGAAGATGGCTAAGACACGCAAACTTTTTGGCACCGACGGTGTTCGGGGAGTTGCCAATATCTATCCCATGACGGCCGAGGTGGCTCTGCAGCTGGGGAGGGCTCTGGCCTATGTGATCAAGTATGGTCCCGGGCGCCATCGTATCGTGGTGGGCAAAGACACGCGCCTGTCCGGTTACTTGCTGGAATATGCCATCACCGCCGGCATTTGCTCCATGGGGGTGGATGTCCTGCTCCTAGGCCCCATGCCCACCCCGGGGATCGCTTTTATCACCCACTCCATGCGGGCCGACGCCGGCGTGGTCATTTCCGCTTCTCACAACCCCTATCAAGACAACGGCATCAAGTTTTTCAAAGGCGATGGCTATAAGCTCCCGGACGAAATCGAGGCCCATATCGAGGGCCTGTTATCCCAACGGGAGTTTGAGGAGACCAGGCCCACGGCCACCGAGATCGGCCAGGCCTTCCGTGTGGATGACGCCCGGGGCCGTTACATTTCTTACCTGAAGAGCACCTTTCCCAAGGAATTGGAACTGGACGGCCTCAAAATCGTGGTGGACTGCGCCCATGGCGCCACCTACCGGGTGGCCCCGGAGGTTCTTGGGGAACTGGGTGCCGAAATCATCCCCATTGGGGTCAGGCCCAACGGCAGAAACATCAACCGTTTATGCGGCGCCACCCATCCCGAAGGCATGGCCCGGTTGGTGGCGCGCTACCAGGCCGACCTGGGAATCGCCTTTGATGGCGACGGCGACCGGTGCATCATGGTGGACAACAAGGGACGGGTGGTGGACGGCGACCACATCCTGGCCATCTGCGCTCTGGACATGCAGCGCCGGCAGACCTTGAAACGGAAAACCGTGGTGGCCACCGTCATGTCCAATCTAGGGCTGGAAATGGCCCTCAAAAACTACGGTTTGAAGCTGATCCGCACCCAGGTAGGGGATCGCTACGTCCTGGAGAGCATGCTCAAAGGAGGATACAACCTCGGCGGCGAGCAGTCCGGCCACCTGGTATTCCTCAACCACAGCACCACCGGAGATGGCATCTTAACAGCCCTGCGCCTTCTGGCGGTTATGCTACGGACGCAAAAGCCCCTGGCAGAGTTGGCGAGAGTCATGGAGGATTATCCCCAGGTGCTGTTGAACCTCAAGGTGAAGGAAAGGCGGGAACTCAAGACCATACCCCAGGCCCAGAAGGCCATCCAGGCGGCGGAGAAACGGCTGCAGGGGTGGGGTCGTTTGCTGGTGCGTTTCTCCGGGACCGAACCCTTGCTGCGGGTCATGGTGGAGGGAGATAAGCCCACGGAAATCAAAGAGATAGCCCAGGAGTTGGTTCAGACCCTGGATCTCTGCTTGAACTCCGGGGGCGGTTCATGTTGATCGTCCTGGACGTAGGCAACACCAACACGGTGATCGGCGTCTACCAGGGAGACCAGCTCCTCAGCCACTGGCGAATTCGCACCGAAAAAGAGGTGACCATTGATGAACTTGGCATCCTCATGGGCAACCTCTTTGCTTCTCAAGGCTTGCAGCTGACCCCGGGAACAGACCTCATCATCTCTTGTGTGGTGCCGCCCATGATCAACACCTTGGAGGGCTTTGCCCATCGCTACCTCCAGGTGAAGCCCCTCTGGGTGGGGCCGGGGATCAAAACCGGCATGCCCATCCATTACGACAACCCCCGGGAAGTGGGGGCCGACCGCATCGTCAATGCCGTGGCCGCCTTTGACCAGGTGCAGGCCAGCGTTATTGTGGTGGACTTCGGCACCGCCACCACCTTTGATGTCATTTCCCGGCAGGGAGAGTACCTGGGCGGTCTCATCGCCCCCGGGGTGATGATTTCCTGCGAGGCCCTGTTTATGAAAGCCTCCAAGCTCCCCCGGGTGGAGATCTTTGCCAAACCCAAAAGCATTATTGCCAAGGACACCATCAGCAGCATGAATGCCGGCATTATTTTTGGTTACGCCGGACTGGTGGACGGCATCGTCGAGCGCATCAAAGTGGCCCTGGGCGATAACCCCAAGGTCATTGCCACCGGCGGGCTCGCCTGCCTGATCGCCTCGGAAACCGAGTCCATTGACCTGGTGGATGAGTTCCTGACCTTGAAAGGTTTGAAGATTATCTACGAGCGCAACCGTCAGCGCCGGGAGGAACGGGAACGGGGGTAAGATGAGCAAGGACTTTCCCGGCGCCATCGGCCGCCGTTATCTTCAAGAGACGCGCTACACCCGGATCGGGCTGGGAGAGCCGAGTCTTTCCTACCCCCGGGGACTCCCTTTTAAGGAATATCCCGAGGTGGCAGTCCGCCACCCTCTCCGCCCCCCCAAAGAGCCCGCGCCTGCCGACCTCTGGAAGACCCTGGCCCAGCGGCGTTCTGTGCGCCAGTACCAGGACCGCTCCCTCACCCAGGAGGAACTGGCCGCCCTGGTGTGGGCCACTCAGGGTGTCACCTTAACTAGCCAAAACTACCTGTTGCGCACCGCGCCTTCCGCCGGCGCCCTGTATCCGGTGGAAACTTATCTCGCTATTCATAAAGTGGAGGAGATGGAGCCGGGTATCTGGCACCTGAACCTGCCGGAATTTTCCCTGGAGCTCTTGAAAGCCATGGACGCCCGCCAGCCCCTGGTGCAGGCCTGCCTGGGCCAGCGCTTCATGGGGGAAGCGCCGGTGGACTTCATCTGGACCGGCATCCTCAACCGGGCTATGTGGAAGTACCGGGAGCGGGCCATTCGTTATATCTTCCTGGACGCTGGCCACATCTGTCAGAATCTGATGCTGGCCGCCACCGCCCTGAATCTGGGCTGCTGTCCGGTGGGGGCTTTTTTCGATGATGGAGTGGAAAGTCTGGTGGGGGTCGATGGCATCGAAGAAGTGGCCCTCTACCTGGCTGCGGTGGGACCATTATCGTGATGAACCTGGGCCTTCAGAACGGGAACTGGTTCCCTGCCCCTGAAAATTGCATAAAGGAGTGGATCATGAGACGTTTGCTGATGTCCGGTTTGCTTATTGTGGCAGTGGCAGTGGGGCCTATCGCGGCCTCAGCCCAAACTTCTGAAATTGTGAAGCAAAAGTCTGCTGAGGCCGCCAAGGATTATATGATTTCCGGGAATCTTCTGGCGGGAGAAGGCAAGTACGAGGCTGCCATCAAGTCCTACCGCCAGGCTATTCAGATGAACCCCAATTCGGCCGAAGCCTACAGCCTGATGGGTTCAGCCCTGGCCCAAGCCGGCAATTACCGGGAAGCTGAAGAGGCCCTGCGCAAGGCCGTAAGCCTCAAACCCAATTTTGCCGAGGGCTATTATCATTTGGGGAATTTCCTGAAGTCCCAGGGCAAGGAAAGCGAGGCCCAGGAAGCTTTTCGCAAGGCCAAGCAGTACGCCCGGTAACAAGGCCGGACCGGCAACCCTGACGTCAGGTCACCTGCCGGTTTTATTGGACGGCAGAGTGGCAAGCGGCAACGGGGTTGAGGCCGGTGGCCGATGAAGTGATACGGTCTTCAGCTCCGGCGACCGCCCTTTGAGGGGCGCAGGGAGCGCTCCCGCTCACTGAAAAGGCAGCCGCAATAAGACTGGCGATAAAGCCCCCGGGCCTTGCTCTGGGCTATGCCCTCAGCCCAGCCCTGCCGGAAGTCCTCATAATAAAAGGCCACTCCTGCCTCGGCTGCCGCTTGCTGGGCCACCTCGTGAATGAGGTCGTGCTGTTGATAGCGGCTGTAGAGCAAGGTGGTGGTGAACGCCTCAAAACCCGCGGCCTTGGCCATCCGGGCCGCCCGGCCCAGACGCAGCTGATAGCAGAAGCGGCAGCGCTCCTGCTCCCGGAAAGCCACCAGCCGGAAAAATTCCTCAATATCGTAGTCCTTGTTCCAGATTACCGGCAGACCTACCTGGGCGGCAAAGTCCTCCAGAGCCTCTACCCGGCGGAGAAACTCCTGGTGAGGGTGGATGTTGGGGTTGTCAAAATACCCCTCAATCTCGTGCCCCGCCGTGACCAGCACCTCCACCGGATACACCGCGCATGGCCCGCAGCAGATGTGCAATAAGAGTTTCATGGTGTGCATCTTGGGGAAGGGGGATAGGGACCGCGGGCCCCAGCCCCTCAAATTTCAATACTTCATCACCCGCTTCACCACCTGGCCCAGGTCGGCGATGGTTTTGGTCACGGTGACGCCGTCGGCTTCCAGTGCGGCTATTTTATCCGA
>Ga0207862_1000391_pt1 | contig 13264 bp, 16 predicted proteins | sample LuqExpMetageno81_FD_187838 | JGI IMG/M metagenome (GOLD analysis project Ga0207862, IMG submission 187838) | Tropical forest soil microbial communities from Luquillo Experimental Forest, Puerto Rico - Sample 81 (SPAdes) | ecosystem: Environmental > Terrestrial > Soil > Tropical forest ... | reverse complement strand
AAATACAAAGAAGATCCCGGCAAACGCTGACCATTTTTTCACCAGGAAGCCAAAAGCAAAGTTAGAAGGATCACGCTGGCGGCCTGTCCTCGGAAACTCCGTTACTGCACGCCGTGATCAGCGCACTCTCCAACTCGCTGTCCGACAAGCGAAGCTCGCCAAGAATTTCCCGGTTGTGTTCACCCAACCGCGGCGGCGGCATGCGGTAGATCACGGGATGGCCAGCGAGACGCACCGGATTCGCGATGCTCCTGGCTTTCACCAGCGACGGATGATCAATCTCCACAATCAGCCCGCGCGACAGGGTTTGCGCATCGCTCAACGCTTCGCCGACCGTCTGCATCGGGGAGGCAGGAATGTCTGCTGCCGCAAGCCTGGTCAGCCACTCCCGCGACGAGGCCGCCTCAAACCGCTGCTGCAGCAAGGAAATCAGTTCCTCACGGTGTTCGATGCGCGCGGCGTTAGAGCAAAACCGTGCGTCGCCTCCTAACACCGCCTCCAGGTCGAGCACCTGCAAGAGCCGTTGCCACAAGGCTTGCGTTCCGACAGCCACGACAAAGTGATGGCCATCGCCTCCACGAAACATTTGATATGGAACGATGCTCGGATGCGCATTACCCCAACGGCGTGGCGAAACGCCTGCATTCAGATAGTTGCTGCCAATGTTGGCGAGCCAGGTCAGTTGCGAATCGAACAGCGCCATATCGAGAAAATCACCGTGTCCAGTGCGCTCGCGAGTGTAGAGGGCCGCCAGTATACCCATCGCCGCATACATGCCCGTCGTGATATCCGCAATGGCCACCGGAAAGCGCATCGGGCCTCCGTCGGGCTCACCGGTGAAGCTCATCACTCCGGCCTCAGCCTGCGCGAGTATGTCGTAACCAGGCTGCCCCGCCTTGGGCCCGGTAAAGCCGTACCCCGTAATCGCGCAATAAATCAAACGAGGATGGCTCGAACGCAGCGTCTCCGGATCAATGCCGCGCCGATTCAGAGACGCCATCGACGGTTGATTGCACACGAACACATCGGCGCGAGCGAGCAGGCGGTGGAGGATCTCGCCGCCCCGGGGTTGATCGTAATTGAGAGTGATCGAGCGCTTATTCCGATTGGTCGCAAGAAAGTAAGCCGACTCCGTGCCAACGAAGGGAGGCCCCCAGGTGCGGGATTGGTCACCGACGCCAGGTCGCTCCACCTTAATCACATCGGCTCCGAAATCGCCCAAGAGCATCGCGCAATAAGGCCCCGCAAGCGCTTCTGTGAGTTCAACGACCCGGATGCCGTCAAGGAGCGTGGCCATGGAGATTGATTATATCGAAGGAAGTGCGGCCGGGAGGAAGGCACACATCAGGAAACAAGTTTGAGCGCCTTGCTTGCCTGCGGGGCGTTGATTGCGGACAATAGGAACTCTACAAAAAGGCCGTCCAGGTTCGGATGACTGGGTGTGACGAGCCGGACGGAGTTCCAAAACAAAATGGCCAATCTGGCTCATCCACCAAAACGATTTGTTGCGTATTTCTCCATGGAGATTGCGCTGGAAAATGCTATGCCAAGCTACAGCGGCGGACTTGGCGTGCTCGCCGGAGACACCATCCGCGCAGCGGCGGACATTCGGTTGCCGATGGTTGCTGTATCGCTACTCTACCGGAAGGGCTACTTCCACCAGCGTTTGTCAGACGAAGGGGCCCAAACGGAAGAACCGGTCGAATGGGATGTCGAAAAGTTTCTGGTGGAAGAGGCACCTCGCGTCTTTGTGACATTGGAGGACCGGCGCGTCGAACTGCGCGCTTGGCACTACGCGGTGAAAGGCGAGCGTGGTTATGAGGTGCCGGTTTATTTTCTGGACGCAGACCTTCCGGAAAATGATCCGCGCGACCGCGAATTGACCGGCACATTGTACGGCGGCGATCCCTACTACCGCCTCTCGCAGGAAGTACTGCTCGGCATCGGTGGCGTGCGCATGCTGCGCGCACTCGGGCACACCGAGCTGATGCGTTATCACATGAATGAGGGCCACGCGGCGCTGCTCACCATCGAATTGCTCGACGAAGAGTGCCAGCAAGCCGGCCGGTCTTCGATCAACGGTGATGATATCGAAAAGGTGAGGAGCAAGTGTGTCTTCACCACCCATACGCCCGTGCCTGCTGGACACGACAAGTTCCCCGTGGAATATCTCACGCGGCTTTTTCCCGATCAGAATCGCCTGTTCGACCAGAACGACGAATCTTCGGTCGACCTTATTAAGAGCATACTGCAGGTTGAACAGTCCTACCCCGATTTGCAGGAGGCCGCGAAGCGCGGAGCTTCGTTGAACATGACCTATCTTGCCCTCGGCCTCAGCAATTATGTAAACGGCGTGGCCAAGCTTCACGGAGCCGTTTCCCGCAAGATGTTTCCGAACGTGCCCATTGAAGCGATCACTAACGGAGTGCACGCTGGAACGTGGGCCTCCCCATCTTTTCGCGACCTCTTTGACCGGCACATCCCATCGTGGCGAGAAGACAATTACAGTTTGCGCGGCGCTCTCGGATTGCCGCCCGAAGAAGTGTGGGCCGCACATTTGCTCGCGAAGCATGATCTTCTCGAAGCGGTGCGGAAAAAGACCGGGCTGAGGCTCGACCCGGAAGCCTTCACCATCGGTTTTGCGCGCCGCGCGACCGGCTACAAGCGTGCCGACCTCATTCTGAACGACCTCGATCGTCTGAGGCAGATCGCCAAAAATGCTGGTGCGTTCCAGGTTGTCTTCGCCGGCAAAGCGCATCCGAAGGACGGCGGCGGCAAAGAGATCATCAAGAAAATTTTCAAGGCCAAAAAGGCGTTGAAGAAGACCGTGCCGATCGTCTTCCTTGACGACTACGACCTTGATCTCGGCGGGAAGCTCACGGCGGGCGGCGACTTGTGGCTAAACACGCCGCAATATCCTCTGGAAGCTTCAGGCACAAGCGGAATGAAAGCGGCGCTGAATGCCGTGCCGAGCCTGAGCATTCTGGATGGGTGGTGGGTTGAGGGCCACATCGAGGGAGTGACCGGTTGGTCGATTGGCGAGCCGCATCGCAGCGAGCCGGCTCCCGACATTGCGACAAACAACACCGCGGACGCCGAAAGCTTATACTCGAAACTTGAAAACGTGATTCTTCCGCTTTTCTACGAGGAGCGCAGCCGCTACCTGTCGGTAATGCAGCACGCCATCGCCATCAACGGATCCTTTTTCAACACCCAGCGCATGGTGCAGCAGTACATTACCGACGCCTACCTGCGCTAGCGGCGTTCCTGAATGCTCCGGTTAATTCACTGCGGCAGATAGTCTCAGAATGACGTCCCGGTTTTCCGTCATATCAGTTCGTCCGACCAGCATTAGCCCGGCGCGCCGGCATCTTTTCCGGCGGACGCACCTCCATCAGCATCACTTTGCGAGGAAGAATCTGAAAACCAGCCTTGCGGTAAAACGTCTCCGCCGCCTTGTTGCGGCGGAGCACCTGAAGCTCAATCGCACGAATGCCCCGCTCCCGGCAAAAATCCTCGATTTCATATAGCGCCAGCGAGCCCACGCCTCGGTTGCGATAGCGCTTGTCCACATACAAGTCGGTCAACATACCTTCGAGGCCGCCATATTCGAGGTCGAAGTTGTAGGTGAGAACCGCGTAGCCGACCGGTTTGTTGTGGCACTCCATCAGCCACGCCTGGCCCAGCGAGAAGTTGCGCAGCAACGTGTCGAGCCCCTTTGTCAGGGAACGCAAGTCATACGGAATCTTGTCGAAGCGATAGTAAGCAACAGCCAGCTTCAAAACAGTCGCGTGATCTTTCGGTCCGCAGGGTCGGAAAGAAACCAGCATAACAGCCTCACTAAGCACAAGAATCAGTGCGGAAAACGCATGCGAAATATCCTACTGCAAGAGCGACTGAGCCGAAAGCATGTCGCTCCCTGCAATGTGGTCAACGCAGGCGGTTCTTGTAGAGCGCCATGCCGACAGCGGAGTCCATGCGAATTTTCTCCAAGGCACGAATTTCGAGCATCGTCGAAATCCCACCGGCGGCAATAATAGTCCGCGTCGTCGCCTGTCGTAGAGCGTGAAACCATGCAAGATTCGCTCCCTTCATCGTTCCTTCGCGATCCACGTCGGTACACAAAAAACCGTGACAGAAAGGGGCCAGCGCCGACATGACTTGCGCTGGCGCAACGGACAGCGGCGTGCGCCAGCCGTGAATGACAACGCGCCCCTTTTTTGTGTCAAGCGCGATAATCACGCTCTTTCGGCCTACGCGGCTCGCGAGCTTCTTCAGGAACGATACATTAGGCCGGCCCCGGTGAAAGGCGGCGCTGCCAACGATGATCTGCTCGACGCCCAGCCTGGCGAGTGACTCAGCACGCTTCACTGTGCGGATGCCCCCACCCACGCGAACTTTCATACCATGTTTGCGGCGAGCTTCGAGGCAGAGCTGTTTTACGAGGCGGTTGTTCTGGCCCCTGCGCATGGCGGCATCGAGATCGATTACATGCAGCCACCGGTGTTGCCCAAAACGATCAAGCAAACCGAAGACATCGGCCACTGCAAGCTCGCGTTTACGACCGTGTACAAGCTGAACCGCTTGGCCGCCTTGCAGATCAATGCAGGGAATCAGCATGGAAGCCTCACCGCGACGCCACTCGATCGGAGAAACTCCTTTAACGCACGAATCGATTGCACCTGGTCATGAAAGATCGAAGCGGCCAGGGCGGCATCGGCGGCACCTTCCGTGAAAACATCGAGAAAATGCTGTGGCAATTTTGCTCCGCCGGAGGCGATCACCGGCACACTCACAGCGCGGCTGATGGCTGCTGTGAGAGCCAGATCGAAGCCGGATTGTGTGCCGTCGCGATCGACTGAGGTGAGAAGGATTTCGCCCGCGCCCATCTCTACTCCGCGACATGCCCAATCCTCGGCGTTCCATTCTGTAGCCGCGCGGCCCCCGCGCACTCGAACCTGCCAGAAATGACTTTCGCGCCTTGCGTCGATGGCCAACACCACGGCCTGCGCCCCAAATTCGCTCGACAGTTCACCAAGTAGCGCGGGACGCTCGACCGCCGCTGTGTTCACCGTTACCTTGTCCGCCCCGGCACGCACAACGGCGCGGGCATCCTCGAGCGATCGGATGCCGCCGCCGGCGGTGAGCGGAATGGCGAGCTGCTCGGCAACGCGACCGATGGTTTCGAGGAACGTGGGGCGATTGTCGCGGGCCGCGGCAATATCGAGCACCACGAGTTCGTCGGCGCCCTCGATGTTGTACCGCACCGCGAGTTCCACGGGGTCACCGGCGTCGCGGAGGCCTTCGAAATGTACGCCCTTCACCACGCGCGCGCCATCGGTATCGAGGCACGGAACGATCCGGTGAGCCAGTGTCATGCGGCGAACCTTAGAAAATTCTCAAGCAGCTTCGCGCCGGGTGTGCCGCTTTTTTCAGGGTGAAACTGCACTCCGAAAACCGACTCGCCTTCCAGAACAGCCGTGAATTCGCGGCCATGCTCGCAAGTTGCCGCTGTCTCACTCCCGCCGGCAGGCGCGGCGTAAGAGTGGGCGAAATAAAAGTAGGCCTCAGGCGAGATTCCGTCGAGGAGCCGGCTCGTGCGCAAAGCATGGAGCTGGTTCCACCCCATGTGAGGCAGCTTCACGCTTTGGGGCAATTGCGCGACGTTGCCCTTGAGCAGGCCAAGACCGGTAAGCCCCGGAGCTTCCTCACTGCCTTCATACAACGCCTGCAGGCCTAGACAGATGCCGAGAAATGGAGTGCCTCGGGAGATGGCTTCGAGGAGCGGCCCACGAAGGCCGTGAGCGTCGAGAGATGAAATGAGCGCGCCGCAATGGCCAACGCCTGGAAGAATAAGGCATTGAGCGGCGGCAATGTCCTCGGGGTGATTGGTGCACGTAGCCGTAGCGCCCAGGCGGCACAGCGCGCGCCCCACGGAGGTGACGTTGCCCGCGCCGTAATCGATCAGCGTAACTTTCACAAAAGCTCCTTCGTGCTTGGCAGTACATTACGCAATCGTTTGTCGCGCGAAACTGCGAAACGCAGTGCTCGCGCAAACGCTTTGAAAAGCGCCTCCACCTGATGGTGCGACGAGCGGCCATAAAGCACACGCAAATGGACGTTGGCGCGCGCGGCTTGTGCAAATCCTTGAAAAAAATCTTCGACGAGTTCGGTCTGAAAATCCCCGACACGCGTGGCCGAGAACTTCGCTTTGACCACGCAAAACGAGCGCCCCCCCAAATCGACCGCGGCCGCCGCCAGAGTTTCGTCCATTGGCATGAGAAAATAACCGGCACGCAGGATGCCCCGTCTGCTGCCGAGCGCTGCGTTGACCGCTTCACCGAGTGTAATTCCAACATCTTCGACCGTGTGATGTTGATCCACGTAGAGGTCGCCCGTTGCTCTGAGCCGCAGGTCGAAACCACCGTGACGCGTCACCAGTTCAAGCATGTGATCGAAGAAAAAAATCCCTGTGGAAATTTCGGCCTCGCCGTGGCCATCAAGATTCAGGCGCAAGTCGATTTGCGTTTCCTTCGTGTTGCGGCGTATATGTGCGCGTCGCGACATCAGCGGGCCTGAGGACCCGGCCCGAGAATCTTCAGGAGTTTCCTTAACTCCGCCGGTGTGCCGATGGTGATGCGGGCGAAGCCGGGTCCCAGATCCCTGCTGCGCTCCCGGACCAGGACGTTGTGCCGGGCGAGCTTGCGGAAAAACGCGCGGCCGGCTTTACCGAAATCTGCGAGTAGAAAATTGGCGGAACTTGGAAAAACACGCACGTTTCGTTGCTCCAGTTCTTGCGTCAGCCAATCACGCAGGCGCCTTACATCGCGCACGTATCGAGCGACGGTCTTTCGTTCGGCAATCGCGGCGACGCTCGCCGCGAGCGCGGCAATATTAACGGGATAAGGAGGCATGGCGCGACGCACCAGCGCTAACGAATTGCGTTGGCCGATAACCGCGCCGAGACGCAGACCAGCGAGGCCCTCAGCCTTCGAAAATGTCCGCACAACGAAAAGATGCGCGTAGCGCCGCACCCACGGGACCGCGGTCTCGACGGCAAACTCCGCGTAAGCCTCGTCAAGCACCACGACCGTATGCGTGGCGGCGCGGAGTAGTTTCCGAACCACGGTAGCCGTGACCGTCGTACCTGTAGGATTGTTGGGATTCGCGAGAAAGAACACTCGCGGCTTTTTGCGCAGCCCCGCCAGCACCTCGTTCAAAGGGAATTCCATATTCGGTCTGTACTGCAGTGCTACCACACGCGCACCCGCGATCTCCGCGTAGTATCGGTACATCGGAAAAGTCGGCTCGCAAATCAGGATGTGGGTGCCAGGTTCGACAAACGTGTCGAAAAACACCCGGAGGGCGTCGTCGCCGCCGTTCGTGAGAAGAACTTCGTCCGGGCTCACGCGAAAATAGCGGGCAATTTTTCGTGTCGGCCCCGCATATTCCGGGTATGAGGCGATCTCTTTTGCGCTGAGGCGCGCCACTGCTTTTTTCGCGGCTGCACTGCAGCCATATGTGTTCTCGTTAAAGTCCAGCCGGATCTTTCCCCGACGTCCTTCCGCCGGCGCTTCGTAGGTGCGCCGGAGTAGAATGGCCTTTCGGACGGGAAGCCTCGTATTCACTTGCGCACCTCAATCGCGCCCGCGTGCGCCAATAAGCCCTCAGCGCGAGCCAGCTCGTTTGCATCACCAGCCAGCAGGTGGTAGCCCGCCGAATCAATTCTCTGCACGCTGATGCACTTCACAAAATCAGTCGCAGACAATCCGCCCCGACGCCGAGCCCAACCTCCCGTCGGCAAAATATGATTGCTGCCGCTGGCGTAGTCGCCAAGTGGCTGTGCGCTGAGTGGTCCAAGGAAAACAGTGCCCGCAGATTGGATCTGCTCGAGGAGTCGCAACTTACCTTCGGGCAGAGAAAGATGCTCGGGCGCAAAGCGATTGATGAACGAGACGGCTTCCTTCCATGAGCGAGCCAAAAGAATCGCGCCGGTTCTTGCAGTGGAGAAGTGAGCCGGATTGCTGCCGGGCAGCATTTTTAGTTGTGCAGCAACCTCGCGCTGCACCTGCAGAGCCAAATCGCGTGAAGTCGTAACCAGATAGCTTGCCGCGTCCGGAGCATGCTCGGCCTGCGCCAGCAAGTCTCCCGCAATCCATCGCGCGTCGCCGTGCTCCGCGAGCACGATCGCTTCGGTCGGGCCCGCCGGCAGGTCAATGGCGCAATCGGCGCTGACCACTTGCTTGGCGGCCGTGACGTAACGGTTGCCGGGCCCAAAAATCTTGTCGACCCGCGCGATGCGTTTTGTCCCGTAAGCCAGAGCTGCAATGGCCTGCGCTCCACCGATTCGCGCGAGGTGCGTCACACCTAGCAAATCAGCCGCCGCCAGTAGCTCATCATTCGCCCGCGCGCACGCGGCGACAATCCGGCGAACTCCGGCAACCCGCGCAGGCACGACCGTCATCACCAGGGTCGAAACCAGCGCAAACCGTCCGCCGGGAATATAACATGCAATCGATTCGATCGGCCGCACAAGCTGCGCGATTCGAACACCTCGTTCGACCTGCAGCGACCACTCGCGGGGCATTTGTTGCTCTGCAACGCGCTGCACATTCGCGGCGGCGTGTGCCACCGCGCGCAGAAACTCGCGACTTACGCGTTTTTTCGCCGTCGCCGTTTCCCTGCGCGAAACCCACACTCCGTCGCGTTTGAGGTCCAGACGATCAAGCTTGCGCGACCACGCGTCCAGGGCCGTGTCACCGCGTCTTCGTACATCGGCTACTATGCGCGCGGCAACGCGCTGCGCGGCACGGTCTTCGCCTTCGTGCAACCTCATCAGCTTCGCTTCTGTTTCCGGAGTGAGCTTCAGGATTCGCATCACAACACGATTTTGTTCAAAGGATATTCGACAATGCCTTGCGCCTTCGCCGCTTTCAGTCGCGGTAGAATCTGGCGCACCACTGCTTCCTCGATGATCGTATTCACGGCAACCCAGTCTGAATCGCTCAGCGCCGAAATCGTCGGATTTTTCAACGCGGGCAGCACCGCGAGCACTGCTGGCAGGTCATCGCGCCGCACATTCAGCATCAGGCCTACACGGGTGGCCGCGGCAATGGCTCCCTGCAGCATGAGCACGAGGTTATCAGCCTTCTCGCGTTTCGACGGATTTTCAGCCGCCTTCCGGTTCATGATAAATACGGTCGAGGATTCAAGCACCGTATCCAGTATGCGCAGTCGGTTGGCGCGCAGAGACGAACCGGTCTCCGTTACTTCGACAATGGCGTCAGCCAGTTGCGGTACTTTCACTTCGGTCGCACCCCACGAAAACTCCACGCGTGCTTTCACGCTGTGAAGCGCCAGATATTGTTCAGTAATGCCCACAACTTCCGTTGCGATGACTTTCCCTTCAAGGTCGCGTGGTTCGCGAATTGACGAGTTTTCTGGCACCGCCAGGACCCACTTCACGCGCGCAAGCCGCTGCTTGGCATACAGAAATTCGGCCAACTCGATTACGTCAGCATGCGTCTCGACGACCCAGTCATGGCCGGTGATTCCCGCATCGAGAGCGCCCGATTCCACGTATCGCGCCATCTCCTGCGCGCGCACGAGTAGACAATTTATCTCGGCGTCGTCGATTGCGGGCACATAACTCCGCGAACTGAGCGTCACTTTCCATCCTGCCCGCGAGAGGAGATCGATGGTCGCGTCCTGCAAACTGCCTTTGGGAATTCCAAGCTTCAGCAGGCTCATTGTGCTCCCTTCTGGCCGTAAACATCCTCGGGCCGGAACGCCCGTTCGCTCACGACGCGAGAGCTTCCGTCGGCCTCGAGCCGCCGAAAAAAGCAGCTCTGATAACCTTCGTGACAAACGCCAGGGCCCAGGGGCTCGACCAGGATCAGCAGCGCGTCAGCATCGCAGTCAAAGCGAAGCTCGCCTAGCCGCAAGACGTGCCCGCTGGTCTCTCCCTTTTTCCAGAGCCGATTGCGAGAGCGCGAAAAGAAATGAACCTCGCCTGTCGCCTGCGTCTTCGCCAGTGCATCCGCATTCAGATAGCCGACCATCAGCACTTCCTTCGTGCGGTAATCCTGAATCACAGCCGGGAGTAGCCCTCCCTGCTTTTCAAACGCAAATTCCACGGTTGCCTCCCAAAACAAAAAACCCGCTGGCGATTCGCGCCAGCGGGCTATTCAAGCTCTTTTCGAAGGAAAGCGCTAGACAAGCCTCGGTGGGCGCGGCTGCATGCCGTGATGGTGATGGTGTCGATGCGCCCGGCGAGACATTAGGGCTTAAAATACACCACGGGAATGAGAGCCGCTAATCGAAACTTCACCGCCTCAGAATCAGAAATTTGAATCTTATGCGCGGGAGATGGAGCTTGGGGGTGCGCCTGAGTTGTAATTCATGGTCATCACCAGGTGCACCGCAACACCCACCTTGCTGTTGGGCAGCTTCTCGACCCGCACAACCTCCGCCACGTACTCGCAGTTCATGGGGTCGGAGGGCGAACTGAAGGGAAAGGTTACAAACACACGCATACCCTTGTAATAGGCCTCTCGCCTTGTGTGGAAGTAAATACCTTCTTTCGATACGTTTACGCTGACCGGCAGGTCCTCAAAGTGCACGTCGCGGGGGTCTGATGGCCGCACGCGCAGCGGTTTGGCCATCTTAGCGCGGCGGCTGCGGCGCTGCTCTTTATACTGCGTTTGGGTCTCTTCGGGCATGCTACCGGCCTGGGGTGGTGCAGGTCAGTTCCCATGATTCCGCCCGTCGTCCGAAACGTCAAGGCGATGTCGCGAATCTGATACCCAAGAGGTGTTAGTTCGAAAGGTACAGGGGGGTACTATGGCGGAGAAAATCCAGAAAACCGAGGCGGAATGGCAACGCCAGCTCAGTCCCAATCAGTACCACGTTACCCGCCAGAAGGGCACCGAGCCGCCCTTCACCGGCGAGTACGAATCGACCGAAACTCCCGGGACCTACAAGTGTGTCTGCTGCGGAAACGTTCTCTTTCGTTCCAACACCAAGTTTCACTCTGGATGCGGCTGGCCGAGTTTCTACGATCCCGCTGCGCCGGAGGCCGTCGAAGAAACGGAAGACCGCTCGCACGGTATGGTCCGCACCGAAGTAACGTGCAGCCGCTGCGGCGCGCATCTCGGCCATGTGTTCGACGACGGGCCGAACCCCACAGGGCTGCGCTACTGCATCAATTCCGTCGCCCTCAAACTTGAAAAGGATTAGCCCGTTTATTGGCACCCGGGAGTTCGATACATCGAACTCCCGGGTGGCAGGATGAGAAATCACATCTAAGGATCGTTACATACAATCGGGTGATAGTTTTCGAAGGCAACGATAGCGCTGGGCGCTTCGAGGCACCGGCCTGGTGCACCGATTGCACCAGCGTCTTGTATTCAGCGGCCGAACTGCCGCCAAAGTTGTTGGTTGTGCGGGAACTAAAGCCAAGCTGCGGAATCGACTCCGACGGCCGCAGGCTTGAGCTTGATGTCTCTCCAGCCACAGTTGTGAACGATACTGATCAGAGGTGACTCAGGCGGCGTGGCAGGCGCACGCCACCATTTCCGCCACAGGATCGGTCTCTTTCTGCCAGGCCGCGAGCAGCAGGACTTTGTGTCCCGATGGATAGCGAAAGATGTAGTAAACGTTAGTGGCGCCATCCAGCTCATAAAAGCCAGGCCGGCGCCCGTCGGGGCGACCGACAAAGCCCGCAGCGAGCAACATGCGGAGTTCCGCCATTTGTTCCGGAGCGTGCTTCCGGAGATCTTCGACGACTGGCGGGAATTTCTGTGCAAATAACATAATGGCGTCCTTTTCCGCCGCTAGCAGCATAATCAAGCTTCACTGATAAAGACGTAAAAGCCTCAAAAATGTTTCATAAACTCCGGCCGTGGCGCTCAAATATTTTTGTCGAGCTAAGTACATCCTTTTCTCTGCATTCCGCACCCATACGATGCGCCGGCTCGCACTTCGGGTAGCAATAAACACAAGAGAGGCACCCAGTTGCGTCGAGTGACGGCTATAGACAGGCGCAAATCAATTGGGTATCTTGGCTGAAAGAGCGGTCCCCTCTTTGGAGTACCCGGTGCGTGCTTTTAGAGATCGCCCGCTACTATTTCTGATGCTGGCCCTGTTCTGGACGGGGCTGGTCGCCTTGCGACCCCTGCTAGCACAGGACGCGCCTTCTCTGTTGATGCACCACGATTCCACCGATCTTTCAAGCTTTTGGTCCGGTCCGCGCATTCCGGCAAAGGCTGCGGCCTTAAGTTTGCCTGATCCCGTCTTCCTTCGCGGGTATTCGTTCAATCGCCCAGTTAACGCGGTATTTCCTTCCAGGCCGTTACAGTTTAGCGCCGGGGGTATGATCGAACGTATGGAAGCGGCATTTTACTGCAATGACACGCCGTTTATTGACCAGGTGCGCCTGCCCATGGCCGCGTTGTGGGGGGGCCGCGTAAAGCTGGTTGGCTTCGAGAGCGATGTGACCACGGCAAACTTTGTTCTCGGCCTACCCGGCGCGGGTCTGCTCACCAGTTTGAGCATGACGGGGTCCGGCCATCTCGCCGTGCGCACGCCTCCCTCGGACCAGTTGGTCGGAGTGCACATGACCTTCAATCTTCGCGGTACCGAGGTCGAACCGCTCGACAATAGCGGACTCCACGGAATGCAGTATCTCGTGCGCGCCAGCCGCGGTTTCCTCGAGTCGGTCATTCCCCGATAGAACCAGAGCTTCCTTACCAAAACTTTATGCGGTTGGGGTTACTATCTTGCCTGCTACTTGCGCGGGTTTACGTTTCTTGGCATAGTGGGCAACTTAAGACATTCGTAACTAAGAGGCTTTAACTGTGGCTAAATCCGGAAATAAGCTTCCACGCAAATCAGTGCGCGACGAAAAGTCGGAATTTGGCAAGGACCGCCGCCGCCGTCACCATCACTATCTTGTCACCGTGAACTACGCTGACGGGGAAACCTTTGGCCGCGTGTATACGGACAAGGAGAAAGCGACGCGGTTTGCCGACCGCCAGCGCCGTTCACCGATTGTGAAGTCGGCACGCGTAACCCAGGTGTCTTAAGGCGTGTGAACGCTGCGCACACTCAGGGCCTTCCGCGGCTTTGATTTTGTGTGCAAGCATGCTATAAAAATAGGAGTTCGAAGCGGCCTTAGTATAATGGTAGTACGGAACCTTGCCAAGGTTCAGGCGTGAGTTCGATTCTCATAGGCCGCTCCATTAAATCAATCACTTACAGGCAT
>Ga0207862_1000387_pt1 | contig 13336 bp, 12 predicted proteins | sample LuqExpMetageno81_FD_187838 | JGI IMG/M metagenome (GOLD analysis project Ga0207862, IMG submission 187838) | Tropical forest soil microbial communities from Luquillo Experimental Forest, Puerto Rico - Sample 81 (SPAdes) | ecosystem: Environmental > Terrestrial > Soil > Tropical forest ... | reverse complement strand
GAACTTCTTTGCCGATATGACCTATGAAGGAGGCCGCGGTATCATCGGCCCCTTTCTTGGATCCCTCGGAGCGAGTGCAGCGATCGTCGGGTTTGTCGCCGGATTTGGCGAGTTGGTCGGTTACGGTCTGAGATCGTTCTCGGGATACTTCGCTGACAAATCGCACAGATATTGGTTGGTGACGTTCATCGGATATTGCATAAACATGCTCGCCGTACCAGCTCTGGCACTGGCTGGCAATTGGCCGGTGGCGGCAGCACTGATCGTGGCCGAACGAGCAGGACGAGCAATCCGCAGGCCAGCGGTCGAAGCGATGATTTCGCATGCAGGAAGTTCCCTGGGACGCGGATGGGTATTCGGGTTCAATGATCGCTGCACTCGCTCCGAGGGATCCAAGAAAGGGGCCGATGATACCGCGGCCTCCTTCATAGGTCATATCGGCAAAGAAGTTCACAATCCCGATGAGCAGCACAAACCGGAAGGCGAGTTTTGCAATGTCTCCACCAGTGCTTGTTTCAGTTTTGAGAGACATCGAATTGTCCTATGATGTGGCTTGCATTAATGCAATACAGAAAGTGCTCTCTTCAGTGAAACGATTCAGCTGGTTTTCCCCGACCCACCCAAAACATCTGAAGGCCTAAAAACGCCCCGACAGCCTCTAACACTACGAGCAGCACGGCGCTGACTTCAAAGGGGAGCCTCAATTCCCCCGGCGGCATATGAAGCACATTGTCGTTTCCTGGGCTCAGAAAATGAGCCCCAAAGCCGATCACGAGGGCTATGCCCAGAGGCACCGTGACCAAACTTGCGGCAAGCTTTTGAGAGCCCTTCGCAAACAGGATGAGTCCAGCGACGGGTAGGAGATTCACGAGAATCAAAATCGGTGGCAGAAAGCTCGGCGTGCCCGGTTGGACTCTGACCAGAAGCCACAGATGCCAAACGACAACTAAGAAATGTGCCGTCACGACGGGAGCGCTCCACATAAGCAATTGTCGGCGCGAAACCTCTTCTGGTGCTTTCACGGGTAAACCTCCTTCCGGGCGTCGCGTTCTCGTTGATCGGTGCCTTACACGTAATCGAAGAGAGTCATGAAACCAAAATCCATATGCAGTTGTTGGTGGCAGTGGAAGAGCGTCAGACCAGGATTGTCAGCCACGAATTCGATTTCCGCTTCTTGGTAGCCGCCCAGCATGACCACGTCCTTGAGAATTCCGGCGGTTGGTTTCCCCTCCAGACTCCTCAACTCGAAACTATGCCGATGCAAATGTATGGGGTGAATGTCGTCGCTCGCGTTGCGCATGTGCAAGCGGTACCGTTTCCCTTCCTTGACGTGAAAAGTTGCGGGAATGATTCCTTGCGTCATCGGATACGCGACACCATTGATCGTCCAGCGATTGAAACCCTCTTCCGCAGCGTTGTCCTTCGCAAACGTCATTTCGAAAGTCTCGTCCGGTGCGGCTGCATTGGTCCCAGTCTTTCCGAAACGCGCATAGTTCCACTTGAACGGAGCCGGCGCAATCCACGCAGGTTTGCCAGCTTGTCCGGCATACTCCACGACGATCCCCAGGCCATGTCGCCGGTCATCGTCAGCTAAATCACCGAGAATCCAAACACCGGGATGCTTCATTTCTACAATCGCCGAGATGCGTTCGGCCGTTCCAATCCAGAGAACCGGAACCGTGACGGTATTGGGAACAGGATTGCCATCAAGCGCAACCACCTGAAATGAGTGGCCCGGCAACGCCAAGCTGCGAATCTCCGTGGCACTGCCGTTCAGAATGTGGAAGAGAACGCGCTCACCCTGTTTGACGCGGATCGGTTCGGCATGTCCCAGCATGCGTCCGTTAATCGTGAATGCGTTATAGCCCACTTCGAAACCATGCTTCATGCCCTTCGCGAGGGAGGCCTTCATGGCCGATTCGCCCGTCTCCTTCAGTTCATTGTTTTCTGTCGCTGGGGACAAGAAATTCTGTGGCATGTCGCCGCCCTGGCTCAGCGTCGGTTCGAACTCCTTCAGCGTCAAAAACACTTCGCGATCATAACGCCCCGGGTTTTCCTTAGGTTCTACGTAGACCGGACCGACTTGCCCGCTGTACTGGCCTGCAAAAAGATCGGCGCCGGCACGATTGTGCGTGTGATAAAACCGCAAGCCCGAGGGATTGGGCGTAAAAGTAATCCGCCGCTTCCCCCGAGCGGGGATGAACGGCGTGCCTTCCTCGGCCGCTCCGTCCACGTCAGTCGAAACGCGCTGCCCGTGCCAATGAAGTTGTTCGGGAGTGTCGGTCTCATTGAAGATTTCTACCGTGACCGGTTGGCCTTCCCTAAAGCGCAGCAGCGGTCCCGGAAACTGTCCGTTATAGGTAGTGATCGGGACAAACCGTTTGGGAGCAATCTCGACGACGGAGTTCTTGATGTGAAGCGTATAGTCCGGTGTTCCAGCGTCGCTTTGGGCCCAGAGAGCGCGTCGCATGAACGGAGGAGAAACAAGAAGCGCTCCGGCCGTCAGACTGCCCGCTTTGAGAAAATTACGGCGAGAATCCAGGATCTTCTTCATCGCAAGTACCTCAGCGAGCGTTCGAGGGGCGACGGGCATCCAAAGCCCAACTCCCTCCGCCCACAATGATTAAGAAAATTAAAGAACAGAACATAGCGAAGTCCGTTCGCGCATCGCTCACCATGAACCAGAAACCCTGGTTGGGCCGGAATAGCTCCGGAACTTTGGTGGTCGCGATCGCCGTCATGATGACGACCAACAGGGGGATGGCCACGAGCCTTGTCCACAGCCCAAATAGGACCAGGCCGCCACACATAATCTCAAAGGTGCCAACAAAGTGCGCCGTAAAGTATGGGTGCGGAAACCCTATCTTCGTGAAACGCACCACGCCCATGTTGGGATCGATGTATTTGAGGATGCCTTGGGTCAGAAAAATCAGCCCCACAGCAAGGCGAATGAGCAAGATACTGCCCGGGCCTTGCGCCGGTCGGAAGAAGAACTGGAACAGTGAGTTCATCTGGGTCGCTTGCATCCTTTCGACAACGAAAAGTACAGCCAGATGATAACCCGGTTGAAACTCGACTATTTCACCCCCTCGATCGCCATCATCATTCCCTTGTCTTCGTGCTTGACGACGTGGCAGTGGAACACGAACCGCCCGGCAATTTCGGGGTTCGTGAAGGGGATGATGAGTTTTGCCTCTCCGGGCTTACCGTTTCGGGCCGGTGGAACGCTATACGTGTCGCGCAGACCATCGAATTCCGCAGGCCCACCGCTGACCTCTGTCACCAGAAACCCCGTCTGATGAATATGGAAGTCGTGGTATTGCGAATCCTCGTTTCGGATAGTCCATTCCTCCGTGTCGCCGAGCTTCACCGTAACGTCGGTTCGGTTTTCATCGAACGTTTTGCCATTGATCAGAAAGGCGGCCTTGTCTGTCGTTCTTGAAGATGTGAAGGTGCGCCGGTGGGCAATTGGGCTTGACCTAACAGTGTCAACGTATAAAGGACCATTCACACGCTGCGAACTAACCCTTGCCACAGCCTCAGCGATATCAGCCGGCGGACCGTCCGATACGACCGTGCCCAGATCCACTTCGGGCAGCGGTGGCTGGAGCTCATCAAATTTGAACTCCACCGACTTAAAGGCATAACGGCCCGCGAGCCCACCTACAAGCACCACAGAGACCCGCTGGCCCGGGCCCAAAATCAGTGAGTCCATCTTGACGGGACGCGGCACAAAGTAGCCGTCTCGTCCCAGAAGATAAAAGGGCATCTCTTCGATCTTCACGCGAAGAAACCGGTCCGCTCCAATGTTGCCGATCTGCCAGAATTGCGCCTCCCCCGGCCGGACGGAAATGGTCGGCGCGACCACGCCATTCACCGTGACCAGCTCTTCGTAATCGGCCCGGCCAAGGGGGTGGTGCTTCAGAAGGAGCACTTTCTCGGGAAGCTGTTTGAGAAAGGGATAAAGACGCTCACTCCCCTCAATAACAATTCCACCCGACAGTCCCCCGATGAGCTGCCGGTCCACGTTTCCGTGCAGATGGGGATGAAACCAGAACAGCCCAACGTGTTTTTCGGGGATTTTGATTTCGTACGTGAACGTCTCACCGGGAGCAATGTGCACGAACACGTTGTCGCCGTTCTTCAACGGCGAAACATCGATGCCGTGAAAGTGCAGGTTAGTCTCTTCCGGCAGCTCATTGTGAAGAGTGACCGTGAGCGTGTCGCCCGAACGTACGCGCCAAACCGGTGGCAGATACTCACCGTTGTAGAGCATCCCCTGGAACGCATGACCCTCGATGGTATACGTGGACGGAGCCGCAATGAGATCAACGTGAAGCTTTCCATCGCGACTATTGAGGATCGGCGGGTTTGCAAACAAGTGGTTCGTCTCGTTCGGCTGGCTGGCTGCGTAGCCGCATGCGACCACGACATAGAGCGAAATCACCCACCCTGTCCGCCGCATTGTTCCTTCCCTTTACAGAATGAGGCCTCGCGCGATCCGCACGCTGCGGCAAACGCGTTCTTTATCATATCCCACCATTCATATTATCGGGAACCGCTATCGTGCCTCGATACTGCTGTGAAGCTCCTTTGGGCGTTTTTTGCCAAACTGGTTCTGCCGTTTATTTCGATATCGGCTTTCGATACCCGTCACTCGAGGCGGTGATTCGAATCACTGTGATACACGATTTATCCACATTACCTGAGTCCACGCCCTGACCGAGTGAAGCCTCTGAAGTGTGCAACCCCTTCCCGCGAACCTAAATGGCGTGCTGCGGACCATGACGCTGTACGTCGGGAAATCGTGGTAGGCAAACGGTGACCTTTTATAGGTAACCGCTGTGGTAATCTTTTGGCCCTGTATTTTGAAAGACAGGGTTTTTGGGGCAAACTCCAATTTTCCGGTTAAGATTACCTTGTCGCTTGCGATGCCAAACGAAAACGATCCCCACAACGATCTGTACTCCGGCCTCATCCGCCTTCACATTCTCCATCATGCGTGCGAAGACGAGATCTTTGGACTGTGGATGATTGAGGAACTGGGTCGTCACGGCTATAAGCTCAGTCCCGGCACCCTGTATCCGCTGCTTCATTCCTTGGAAAAACGAGGGCTTTTGGTCTCAAAACAGAAGCTCGCCGGTGGCCGCTACCGCAAACTCTATAAGGCCACACCCGCCGGACGAAGGGCAATGTTGTCGGCCAAGGAGAAAGTCCAACAACTCTTTGGTGAGCTTTTCGAGCACACGCCGCGCAGACAGTCCCGGAAACGCGCCTGATTTGCTGCTAAGACGTTCAAACCGTTTGGTAGAGTCGCTCGTTCCGGTGGACATGTCCCCACAACCCCAGGTTTTTCACTTCGACTGCTTTGAGCCCTTCAAAGAGATCTAATTATCGAATATCGATATCGAAATGCGTTAGAATAAACATCCGAATTCAAGAACTTGATGATGAGCTTATGAAGGCACGCTACAACGTGTTGTTTCTCTGCACCGGCAACTTTGCCCGTTCCATCATGGCCGAGGCAATCATGAATAAAAAAGGCTTCCCAACGTTCACTGCCTATAGCCCCGGCAACCATCCGAAGGGCACAGTCCACCCGGCGGCACTTCGTCAGATCGAACTTCCGAAGTTGCCCTCGACGGGATTGCGGAGCAAGGACTGGAGTGAATTTGCAAAACCCAACGCCCCGCTGATGGACTTTGTTTTTACCGTCTGCGACGACACCGCCAAACAGGCGTGTCCTGTCTGGCCGGGGAGCCCTATGACTACGAATTGGGGTGTGCCCGACCCCGCTGCGGTAGAAGGTTCTCCTGAGAAGATTGAGAAAGCCTTCCGCGAAGCCTTTGTCGTTTTAGACCGCAGGATCAGCCTCTTTCTCTGCCTCCCTCTTGCCAGTCTCGACAAACTCGGAGTGAAGACGGAAATCGATCGCATCGGACACGAGTAAGGTCGGAGTGCCACCCCGCCGCACGAAAAGCGTGGTACTTTGAACGCCGGTCCTAAATGATCCCGCAGTCGCGGAGCTTTTGGACCTCGGCGATTACACCGTTGATGCCCTTTTCGGAGTAGAGCATGAGCAGGCGTTCACCGGTAAAGAAGCTGAGAACCGGGTTGCGGAATTTGAGGTAGTAGGTGGACGCGTCAGAGGGATTGTAGCCAAACATCTGCGCGATCGACTGCAAAAGCACGTTATCGGCATCGATGGCTGGCCCGGAGTAGGTGAAGTCGGCATCAGACAAATTGTGGATGGTGTACTCGGCGAGGACGTTGGTCTGGCCGCTGGCATTGAGATTAACGTTGTTGCCCAGTTGCCGCAGAGGGGGCAGGCGGAGATTGCCAGAGCCGTCGACGTAGAGATAGCCCTTCGCCACAGGATCGATTTGGGCAATGATGGCGCCGGCACGCAGCCAGTTGACGACTTTGTATTCGTTGCCGCTGGTGGGAGCCGAATGCGCGGAGGCCATCGTGATGACAAACTCAGGACTCAGGTCACGGGCCATCTCTTCTGCAATCGTGATGATGTGGTGGCCGCCCGTGCGTGAGTCACCCGGCGTGCCGTAGTTGTCATTTGTACCGGTGCCGCCGAAGTTGAGTTCGGTGAACTCCGTACCGTTGGCGGTCCACTGAAAAACCATCGTTTTGGCCCAATCGTGCCAGAGCGGGGCGCCGAGGATGATGTTCTCGTCGATGAAGACATCGGCTTCACGATTCACTTCGCGAGGGTCGCTGAACATCTCATCGTTGACGGTTGGAAAGCCCCGCCATCCAGTGTGGCCATACATACCCCGGTATTCTTCGGCGAGATGTACATCGGCCGTGTCATTGTTGGATTCGTGAACGGCAAGGCCGCCGGGATAGGAATGGTGACCGAATACGGAGGTGCTGCCTGGCGCAGAGAAGAAGGGCTGGGGGAGATGCGGGCAGGCGGTGCCGTCGTTCAGGACGGGAGGAAAAACACCAGCGTTGACGCCCCCGACGATGCTGGCGGCATCCGGTGGATTGACGAGCCCGGCGGCGATTAAGTTTGCGACAATAGTGCTCTTTTGCGCGTCGGTGAGGTTGGCCCGGTGATGGACGCAGGTGTTCGGGTTGCCGATCGCATCCAGAACGATTTCGCGGAGCTTGTCATCTTTTATCTTGGAGGCTTGTGAGAGCACGAATTGGTAGGCGGATTGAATCATGGGAGACTGTTTTGCCAGTGCAATGGCCGCGGCGTTGCCCGCGCCTGGTTTAGTTTGGTCGTCGGCAAAGGCTGTTGAGGTGCAAGCGGTTGCGAGAAGACAAAGGCCCACAGCAAGCGATCGAACTCTCATGTTTCCTAAATCCTCCATAGATGGATGCGGACTGATGAAAAAGCTAAGGCGCGTATATTGCTGACTCTTGAATCGCGCGTTAATTGTGCTTTGAGGAACCCCAAACTGGCCCGAGTAAGGAAGACCAATCAACTATCAACCAGGAAGCAGGAGACCCCTTCTCCGCACCTTCAGCCACACTGAAGTTGCGCCAAGCGCTGGCGAAGACCGATCCCCCCGTGGATTTTCCGGCGACAAAGTGATAACCCCGCGAACCCGAGCTAGTTATTGGTTGTTGTTGTTACCCTGGTTGTCATCGTCACCAGATCTACGGTGGCAGGTGCCGACGCCCTTGTCGGAGTAATTAGGCGAGGCAGGCGCGCCGACTAAAGGAGCTTCCAGCGCCGACTCGAAATCCCAAGCGTAGCCGTTCGCATGGAGCGTCAGGGCCATCACACCCCAGTAGAACCCGCCGTCTGTTCCCGTCTCGAGGTTTAATGCGTTGAAGTTTGGGTTTCCGCTAGGATCGGAGGAAGTGGCTGTGCCGGTGTTGACGACCGGATCGAGTGTCTCGCCGCCGGTGCCCACGATGAATTCCCGTATGCCATTCTTTGGATCGTAATTCCCGGAAGCGTCGAGCGGGCGGTAGCGGGCATAGAGGTGGTCGTGTCCGTTCAGCACCAGGTCGGCGTTGTACTGGTGGAGCAGTTGCCAAAAGGCCTGAGCGGTAGTGCCCTCTGTGGTGAGGCTGTTGGCAGCGCTGAACGTAGGCTGGTGCCAGTAGGCGAGTGTGCACGAGGACTGATTCGCGGCGAGATCGTTTTTCAGCCATGCGAGTTCGGCGGCAAACCAGGTGCCTGGCGCGGCACTACAGCCGCCCGGCTGTGTCCCGCACTCTATATTGAGCGAGATAAGGTGCCAGGCGCCCAGATTATAGGAATACCAGCCATTTCCAACCCCATTCGCCGGTCCGTTCGTCAAATCGAAGTGCCCGGCCTGTCCATCCTGTCGCGGCACGGGTTGCGGGATGGGAGTGGTAAGGCCCGGATAGTTGCATATCGAAGCGTTCGCTGGTGGGCACGGGTCCGAGATCGTAGCCGTGATCGGGTTCCCGTTGGCATCGATGTGGAAGCCGTTGTAATAGGAGAAGTAGCCGTAGCCGGCAACACCGGTCTGGCTGTGTTCATCATAGAACTCGTGGTTTCCGGGGGCGGGCCGATGGAGGAATTTAAAACCGCCATACGTCAGATCGAACGAATTCTCGAAGTCCGTATATTCGCCCACCTGGTATTGCAGATCTCCGACGAGCGCGACGAGGTCAGGCTTCATGGCCTCAATCTGATTCGCAGTGGCCTCCTGGGATCGCCACAGAGAGGTGCTGGTGTAGGGAGGCTTGGGGTTGATGCAAAGTTCATGGTTAGCCTCACCTGGCGGCTCCACCTCGCCTGGCTGGCAGGCGATGTCGCCAACCACAGCCAGCACGGGCGAGCGCCCCGTCTTGGCGTAAGGCCAGGTACTGCCGTTGGCTTGATTCTGTGCCCGCGTCCCGGTTGCGAGTGCCAGCATAAAGGCAGCCGCGCCAATGAGCGCTACCGCTCGGAACCTTCTCTCGATCGTGTTCATGCGATTCCTCCCGTTTGACCTCGGTCCGTATAGTTGCGCTCATTTTCATCTCCTCAAGATTTCCTCTCTATGTCTAATGTGTGAAAAGCTCGTGACTGCAAACCGTTGCAAGTCATCAGTAAGGCTTTCGCAAAACCCGCCGTCCCGGCAGCAGGTTCATCTTTTGTTCATTTTTGGAGTCGCCGCATCGCGGCTTTGCACGCGATGCTGTGCTCAGGCGTAGCGAAACAGCGCCTTGAAGCCAAAGTCCATGTGCTGCTGGATGTGGCAATGAAACAGCGTCAGGCCCGGCTGGTCGGCGATCAAATCTACCGAGGCGCGCCCAAATGCAGGAACGATCACCGTATCCTTCTTGATGCCAGCAGTGGGCTTGCCGTTGAGCTCGACAAGCTCGAACAGGTGCCGGTGCATGTGGAGAGGGTGAGAATCGTCACTGCGATTGTGAAACACCAGCCGGTAGCGGCGTCCCTGCCGGAGCACGAATTCCTGTTCATGCGGATATTCCTTGCCGTTGACGAGCCAGTGATTGATCCCGTGGGGTCCGCCCGGCACTTTTTCAAAGACCATGTCGATGGTCTGATCTGGCGCGGAATGCGGAGCGCTCTTACCAAAGATTGTGTAGTCCCAGCGCGCGCTCGGAGGCGGCAGCCAAATCGGGCGCTGCTGTCGCTGATTGGCGTATTCGACCACGATACCCATGCCAGAGGTCCGCGCGACGTCGCGCAGCTCACCCAAAATCCAAACGCCCGGCTGATTCATCTCCACGATCGTGTCCACGCGCTCGCCTGGGGCGATCTCAATCACGCTGACCAACTGCGGCGAGGGCACGGGATTGCCGTCGAGAGCGATCACCTGAAACTTGTGGGCGGGAAGAGCCACGCGATGAATTTGCGACGCGCTGGCATTGAGCAGGCGCATCAGGATGCGCTGCCCCGGCTGCACGCGGAGGGGATCCCCGGCGCCGAGCATTTTATCGTTGATCGAATAGAGAGGGGCCCCGACTTCGAGCCCGTTGGGACGCGGGTCTGGAGGGGCGGGTTTTTCGGGCATTGGGTCGTGAGGATCCGCCGCCTCGTCCTGATCCATCGTGCTTAGATAAGGCTGCCAGTCACGCAGCGCCACAAAGACTTCCTGGTCGTACAGTCCAGGGTCGTTCCCGGAGTCGATCATAAGAAAACCGAACTGTCCGGTGTAGGCGCCCCGCTGCAGATCCATCATGGCTGCGGTGTGCGAGTGGTACCATCGTGAGCCCGCCGGCTTGGCCACGAATTGATAGCGCCGTCGGCCGTGGGGCGAGACCGGGGGCGTGCCTTCTTCCTCCGCCCCATCCACTTCCGGCGGCACGAATAGGCCATGCCAATGCACGTACTCCGGAACGTCTGTATCATTCACAACGTCGACGGTGACTGGCTGACCCTCGCGCATCCGCATGAGAGGACCGGGAACCTTACTGTTGTAGCCGATCGTGCTGATGACAACCTGAGGGGCCAGCTCAACCAGCGTGGGTACGATTCGCAGGGTGAAATCCGCCGCGCGTCCGGTGGCCTTCGGTTCCGACATCGCCATCTGCTGCTGTGGCGCTAGAACGTGCTGGAGCGCTAGCGACTCCGCAAACGCGGGCCGCAGCTTTCCTGCCCCCGCCCCAATCACGGTGGCCCATCCAAGCCGCACAAAATCCCTTCGGTTCATCTGATCCGCATCGCGCCCGCAATGACAGCCCAAAGAGCGCCGCCCTTGTGAAAATCCCCGGGTCGTCTTGTTATTCTTCCCCCTTCAACATTGGTTGAACGGTTGGGAAAACCGAATACTATCCATAAACGTCTACTTTTTTCAGGGATAATTAGAATAGTTACGGGAGCCCTAAATGCCGATTTAAAACTATTGAACGTCTTTGTTTGCGGCCCAAGCGTTGGGCTTAAGTAGCACCTGAGTCGATGAGCAACGCCGCAGCGACCGATTTCGTTGTACATGATTTTGTACATAGGAGGCGGGCATACAGCGGGTTGTGCGGTTCTTGCGTTCGTAAGTTTTCAATAAGTTACGTAGAATGAGTAGGCGCGTATCGTTCGATTCCCGCCGCCGGCACCATCGATGCCTCTGCTAGAGTCTTCGAGGCACGGGCGGATCGAGCAAACCCCCGCGCGGACAACTCTTCGAACCATTCTCTCGCACTCAGGTTGGAGCTACATTGTGCGCGGCTTTGTCGAAATCGCGGACGCTGTCGGCGCCACCACCAAAAAAACTGGAGAAACAGCGCTTAATTAGCGGATTTCTCAAATCTCTTACTACGCCTGATGCCGCAATCGCGGCGCGGTTTCTTTCGGGTTACGTCTTCGCGGCGCATGACGAGCGCACGCTGGGCATCGGTGGAACAAATCTGTTCCGCGTAATCGCAGAGACGGCCGGCCAACCAAGCCACAACCTCGGAACCGCATACCGAAAGCATGGAGATCTCGGCGACATGGCTGAAGAGCTGCTCCGCAGTACAAACGCCAAAGGGGATCTGGCACTGCCGGAGGTGGCCCAGCTTTTTGAGGAACTGGCAGCCGCGCGTGGCCAGTCGCAAAAAGCAGCGTTGCTCAGGAATGCGTTCCAGAGCGCCAGCGCCGGCGACGTGAAATACATCGTGAAGATTATTACCGGCGATTTGCGGATTGGTTCGAAGGAGAGCCTGGTCGAAGAAGCCATTGCGAAGGCATTCGATCGCCCGCTCGAGGAAGTGCGACGCGCAAATATGCTTACCGGCGATATCGGGGAAACACTAACGACAGGAAAGCGGCTGGCCCTTCGTTTCTCCTTTTCGTACAGGTGGTTGTCCCGCAGTCTGCTCATCCATTTTGAGGACCCTCCGTCAGGTCGATTGACAGCTCTTTACATCTCACGGTTTGAGTGTTGCGACCAAATATGCCAACAGCAAGCTGACAGGTCGACTTCGTACTTTAGTTTTCCCCGGACCAGGAGGGATGCGCCTGCCCCTACCGCTAATGCCGATTCAGCGATACTTTTGTTATCAGGTCAATCTCAGAAATTCGCAGGGATGTACAGCGGCACGATAGACGTTGCCTAAAACGAGCGGAACCGTGGCGTCCTGAGGTAACACCTACGGTTCCGCTGCTCCAATCTCGCTACATGCAGCACATCAAGGCGCTGGAAGCTATTCCCACCCTCTCGCTCGTTTGCGCAGACGCGGGATATACTCTCTTCACCCTGGTCCGCCCTCGAACTCCGGTTACGAAGAACGGAGGTTATGGTGGCGCGTCTCTTCAAGTTTGTCGATATGTCGGGATGTGTATTACATAGCATAAATGACCCAGAAGACCAGCTTCCGATCCCAGCAAACGGGCAGGAAGTTTCCATCGGGCCTATTAGAATGTGGGTGATATCAGTGATGCTCAGTTCAATCAGCCCACAAACATATTGCGTTCGCGTGCGAACTGCGCAGAAAGACGGAGCACCGGAGCGTCCGGCGAGGCAGTCTATGGCGTGAAGAAGGAGTGCGAATGCGCACTGTGAGAACAGGCCGGAAGATGCAGAAGCTGGTCAGGCTGCTGTCCGTCCGCAACGGTTTTGAGGTATTTGCGGCCGTGAAGGTCCACGGCGACGATTATGTCAGAACGCCGACCGCCAACTCTTTCTATGTAAAAAGCACAAGTCCCATTCTCGATCTGTGAAACTGCCTGTTCTTGCGTTAGTGTCCAATGACTTCCATCCGGCGTAAGCCCACAAATCGCACTGATGCGTTCATATGCATTCGTTAGGTCAGTCCTGACGACCGAGCGTATATGGAGGTACCGGGCCATTCTCTCCCTGCCTAGCTGAAGCCCGCTGGTGGTTTGTCCCCATGCTGTATCAGCTAACGACGTACGTCAATTCCGTTTACGTCTTAATTTGGTTGGTTTTGCCCGGCGAGGAGGCGGTGGCACCGTGTCGTGGTAGGTGTGCCACCGCACTAGTTGCTTGGGGTTTCCAAACAATTGCGCCCTTGCAATGAAACGGGGTTATTCCGCCTAGTTAACGCTAGTTCGAGTTCCTGAGAGACCTCTGACTCGCTTCTCTGAGCTTTCGGACCATATCGGGTCGATTCATTGCATGCGGCCCGAAAGCAACTTGAGTGTTGTCCAAGATGTTTGACTCGTCGAAATAGAGATTTCCGCCATCATATTCCAAGTCAGCATTCCCGAAAGTACATCTCACGAAAATTTTGTTGTCTAGTGCGATAAAATGTGGAAACTGCGATGGCGTTCGGACTTCTGAAAATTCTGTCGATTCATAGAATTCAACTGCGTCATCGAATTATTATATTGGCCGCTAATTTCATCCATTGTTGCGGGTCGAAAGCCTTGGGTCGTGAGGAGACTAGGATGAAGAAAATTCGCATGTTTTTGGCATTTAGTTCTTTCGCATTGCTGGCCGTGTTG